>Ga0137308_100055_pt1 | contig 191694 bp, 177 predicted proteins | sample Inofrocosms_June_FD_97181 | JGI IMG/M metagenome (GOLD analysis project Ga0137308, IMG submission 97181) | Mouse cecal microbial communities from Vienna, Austria - N-Acetylneuraminic and N-Acetylglucosamine D2O microcosms_June | ecosystem: Host-associated > Mammals > Digestive system > Large... | reverse complement strand
AGTTTACAGGACTCCAGTCGCAACAGACACGCGACAAAGACCGGCTTGACTTCGCATTCAATCTTTCCTTCACTGCACTCAATGTCTGCAAGGAGGTCATAAGGAAAGATTATCCGGATCTTTCGTTAGCACAGTTCAAACGGCTTATGTTTGAATCTTATCTCGCCTCAACAATTATTTCGACTTGCGGAAAATCTCCGCATCTCAAAATAATTCAGAAAATAAATCATCGGTTGGCTCAGTTAGCGGCTTAGCCTAGGCTGAACAACCTCAAATTTTACCGAATCATTGAATGGTGCTAATTTCATTTATTATAAACCGTCTGAACAAGACACTCTCTTTACTGCATATCCTGAATGCAACGGCTATAATCACTTCAATGTTATAGACATCATAACTGATACCATCCGGTTGCCTGACATACTTTATCGTGTCAAATTCGTTCAGTTCCTTATTCTTGTAAATGGTATGAATCGCCTTGCGGATATCGCATGAGAACATCCCGAACAGGTCGGCTATCTCGAATTGTGTCATCCATACGGGTACTGTCGGCATAATGACTACACCCGTTTCACTGATTGTTATTATTCCTCTGTCCATAATGTATTGAATTGATACTGTTTACTTATTGCTGTCTGGCTTTTCGCCGGTAGATTGTATCTTCCTGCGTTCCATTAGCTTGTCCATGTCCTTCGAGATTTTATCATCGGTTATCCGTGCGTAACCCTGTGTCGTCCGGATATTGGAATGTCCCATCATTTTAGCGATGCTCTCGATAGGTATATCCGCCGAAATCAGGAATGTTCCGAAGCTGTGCCGACTTTGATGATAGGACAAGTTATCCTCTTTCCCTATGATAACGCCCATCTCATGGATATCAAACCAGAGGGCATCACGGCTGGGAAGAGGGAACACGGGCTGTTCATCGTCAGTCGTGTTATACAGCGACAATATCCGCTCCGCTATGGGATGCAGTGGAATGAACGCCTCTATCTTTGTCTTCTTGCGGTTGATGCGGATGTACCGCCTACCATCCGCATTCGTCCCGATATGATGTGGATGCAGGAGCATTATATCCACATACGCCAGTCCGGTCAGGGTCGAAAAGATGAAAGCCCGTCTTGCCAGTTCCATCCGCTTGTCATACATCGGGGTGGAAAGTATCTTCTTGAACTCCTCACGGCTGATATACCTGTGCCTTGCCTCCGGCTTGGTTTCATATTCCATTTCCTCACAAGGGTTCACGCGGATAATCTCCTTATCGACTGCCAGATACAGCAGGCGGTTCAACCAACGCAGGCAATGGTTGGTTTGGGAAGCCCCGAAATTCTTGCATCTCTTCAAAAACGCTTTGTAGGCTTTGCCGAAGTCTTCCGTGACTTCTTCAAGGCCTATGTCTTTCTTGCCCAAAGACATGAGATAATTTGTCAGGTACTTCTGGTAATACATTGAACTCCGATAGGAAGAAGTTGAGTCTATTTCCTCGGAATGTTTCTTCAAACGCTCCCTTTCCCATTCCCCCATTTGCAGGAGGGTCGTCGGATGGATGTTGTTCAAGGTGATATGGTTCTTCAGCATCTCCGCACTGACCACACCTTGCGATTTCAATATCTCATTATAGGCTTCTTCCATCAGGCGCAGGTATTCCCGTAAACGGTTGTTCTCCCTTGCGGACTTTATCTCGTTCTTCCTGCCGTTCCAGTCTTCCGATCTGCAATAAATTCCGGGACTGATGACGGTCTGTTTGCCGTCAATGGTTATACGACACAATACGGCGGTCGTACCGTCAGCCTTTACCTTGCTGCGGTTGATGTAGGGTAATAATGAAAATGTACTTCGCATATTATTCTTTAAGTGTTAAAGAGTGAGTTTGAAATCTTCGGTCGCTTTAATGAACTTGTCCATGTCCTCAAATAGTTTTTTCGGGCTTACACGGGCATAGACCTGAGTGGTGGAAATATCGGAATGTCCCAACATTCGGCTGATGGTTTCTATCGGCACACCCGCTTCGAGTGTTATCAGCGAAGCAAAACTATGGCGGGCCTGATGATAACACAAGTTATCCTTGATGCCTGCCAGTGCCGCTAACGCTTTCATGTGTCGTTTCATGTTCGGGTGGTGGATTATCGGGAAAAGCGTTTCCCGTGTTTCGTCCTTGTATCTCTCAAGTAGTGCCAACGCTTCGGGAAGCAGTTTCACGCTCGCCCGATGTTCATTTTTCTTTCGGCGGTATTTCAGCCATAATGCTCCGCTTTCGTCCGTGTACAGGTTCTCATCCGTAATGGAAACCACATCAGCGTATGACACACCCGTATAGCAGGCAAACAGAAAAAGGTCGCGTGCCAGTATGTGCGTCTTCCTGTATGGCGGTATTTCCACGTCACGGATTCTTTCGAACGATTCGCGGCTCAATGCACGTGGTGTCCTTTCTGATTGCCGGGGCAGGGCGAAATGTTGAAAATGGCATTTCTCGGAATACCCTTTCTTGTAGGCAAGGCGGCAGATCTTCTTCAGGATGGCAAGGTGGTGGCGGACGGTATCTATCGCATAGCCTTTCTCTTCCGTGACGAATGTCTGATAGTCGTGGATGAACTGTTCCGTCAATTGTCCGAAAGCCAGATCCTTGACCTTGTACTTGGTTTCGATGAACTCCCCGAGTGTCAGCCGCATATAGTGATAACCGGGATAAGTCCCTTTTGCACGGTCTATGCCGATACGTGCCTTAATGTCGTCACAGATTGCATCTGTCATTTTCATGAGGGTCATCTGCGTTTCCATGCTACCTTGAAAAAGGTCTTTCACATCGATGGCGTCAAAACCAGCCTTACGGGACACAAGGCTGTCGAATGCGGCGTTTACCGCCAACAGCAGTTTTTCAATCCTGGTATTGGTTTCCACAGCTTCCTTGCTCTTGCCGTTCAGACGGCTTTCACGTGGATTCCACAATTCAGGCGTGCAGGACAGCTTGCATCCGAACTGTGCCATCGTGCGGTTCACGGTGATTCTTCCCATTATCGGGGCTTTACCCGATTTGTCCAGTCCGCTCTTTTTGAGGTAGAGCAACACCTTGAATTTTTCTACTTTCATACGCTTATATTTTTTAGTGCAAAATTACTTGCCGTATAAGCGTTCTTTGATATGCAAAATGCTGTGTATGAGCGCAAACAAAACGGTGAGGGTTTCTTTTCATTGCCTGCCGTTACCTATTCCCGTTTCGGTAACTGCCCAGCTAACGGTTTGGTAACTGAACAACCTCAATATTCCGTTATTATTTGCATTTTCTCCACTTGGCAGAATGCTGAAACAAAGCTCATTTCAAACGGTTTACGTTTTATCTTCACCTGTCCGCTTTTCCTTGCACAGCCTATCACTTTCCATTGCGCGCGGCACACCTTCGCCGTGATGATGCTTGATCTCGGAGCGGACATCTACACGGTCCAGAAGCTTCTCGGACACAAGGAAATCCACACGACCCAGATCTACGCGAAAATGATGGACAAGAAGAAGCAGGAGGCGGCGATGCTCATCCCGCCGCTGCTGCCCGGAACGTGATCCGTCCGGCGCAAAGTGAAAGGCGCGGCTCCGTTACGGAGACCGCGCCTTGTCGGTGGATTTAAAAAAGTAAATAAAAGTTTTCAGATAAGAGTGATTGCCCGAACCTCATCCCCGAAAGCGTGGAGACTGTTCTGGATTTTCTCTGTTGTCTTCGGGGAGGGATTGCGGTAGCCGTTCGCATACTGAGACAGCTGTGCGGCAGATATTCCCGTTATCCTCGACAACCCGGCGAATGTCAATTTGCCGGCATAATATCGCAAAAACGATGGCACATCATAGCAGAATGTAAACTCCGCCTCCGTGAATGTTTTCCCCTCTTCCTCATAACGCGCTCGCGTAGCCTCGTAGACATTTAGCCAGTCTGTTTTTGCCTGTTCGACTGAATCGCCTTCCCCTGTGAGTCCGTAGGGAAGAATCATGGGATTTGCCGCATAAGCGTAGAAACAGCCGTCTTCTGAGCGTTCGATATATACCTTTACCTTTTTCATCTGCGTATTTGTTTTTATGCGTTGCTTTTAAAGAATGATTAAAAATCGAGTCCGGACATCTTTCGTATGCTGTTGAGCGTTCCGCGTGCCACTTCTTTTGTTCCATGGTTTGATGTGGTGAACTCCATTCCGGTTGTAGGACTGTACCAGGTAGGATGCCCAGCAGTCTGTTTGGGTAACTGAATACATCCGCCTTTTTTCAATATTCTGTGCAGTTCCTTATATTTCATATTCTTAAAGCTTGTTGCACAAAAATAATGCTATTATTTGTAATAACAAAATTAATTAATCAATGAATGAATTAATTAACAAACATTAACATTGCATGTCAGTCTATATCGGCTACTGCTTCTATCTCTGTGGCGAGACCGCTCAGGCGGCGGGCGATGTCGCGGAACGCGCCAGCGAGACGGCGCGCCTCTTCGGGCTTGAATGCATCGGCGGCACGCAGCAGCTGTGTAGCCTCTTTCTTTGCGTTGAAATCCGGTTCGGCGCATTCCATGTAGTCGCGGACCAGTGCCGAATCGTTCAGGATGCCGTCAAGCTCATCGAAAGCGGTGCTGATCGCGCCCAGACGGTAATTTACACACTTCTCGCGGTTTTCCTCGTAACTCTGAGGATTTAGTATATTTTTCTTTAGGTAATTCATGATAATTTTGTTAATTTTGCCCCCGGACTTCTCCGGGGGCTTTTTTTTGTTAATTACAGTTTAATAATTCTCTGAGTAATCCTCTGATGAGGTTCACTGTTGATTGGTTTTCTTCATTTTCAAGAATTGAGAGTTTTCCGAGGATGATGAAAACCAATCTTTTTTTTTCTGTCATTTCATTTACACCTCCTTTCTTATTTTTCTGATAAAAAGTTACATAAAATTTTTATTATATCCAAATTTTTACATCAGAAAAAAGGTGTAAACGTGATTTTTTTTCAGATCTGTTTCATTGGTGGTTTATGTGTCGCACTGTCGGCGGTGATGGCTGTCGGTGTGTGTGGCGGTCGGACGGGTGCGCGCCATCACGGCGCGGCATCGGTCGGGTCATGCCATTTCGTCAAGGCGGCTGGCGGAGTCAAAAGAGGCGCGGCGGCTCAGTATGCGGATGGTGCGTTCCTTCTCGTCGATAAGCTTCTGGAGATTCCTGACCCTTTCGCGAAGCATCACCACCTCCTCGCGCAACGCCGCATCCTCGCCCTCTGTCGCTTTTGGTTCCCCGCTGCCCCGAAGCATCGAACCCTCGCCGGTCAGTAGCCACTGTTTGTCGAGTTCGGGGAATGCATTAAATATTTTGTTTAATTTATCCCCTGTAGGCGACTTCCTAAGTTTTGTAACATACCCGCGTGATAAACCACATATCTCTTCAAATTTTGTTTGCCCAATTTCTTTATATTTTAAAAAATCTATAATCCTTTGTTTAATAGAGGTTTCCATAATTTTATTATTTAAAATCATTACAAATAAGGTTAATACTGATGAAAATCAGTAAAATTAATTTGCAATACTGATTTTTATCAGTAACTTTGCAACTGAATTAATGAATGAATCAATTAATTAATGAATCAATGGCAAATGTAATGAAAAATCAAGACAACGGCAACACGGTGGCCGTCGTGATTGTAAGAACGTGTCTGCACATCCTTGAGGATGTGAAATCTCATTGCGAGGCGTCTTATTCGATTGATGAAAAAAGCGATTTCTCCAAAGGCTTTAAAAGCGGGGCAGATTTAATGAAGTCTACATTCCTCAAAAAATTAGAGAGAGCCGAACGGCTCATACAAGACGTCGGGGTTCTCGCCTCGTGCGGACTCTTTGAGTTCCCCGCCGAAAAAAAAGACGAAGAGGAAACCATCCACATTTACAAAAACATATTCGTGCCCGGCGCAATCTCCGCCGCAGGTGTTAACGCGTCATCTAAAACAAACTAAAAGAATATAGGACATCATGGGAACAAAGATTGTACAGCATAACATCTTCGGTGAAATGGAAGAGATCCGGACAAAGAAAACCCGCAAGGAGGTTTTTGAGGATTACGACGGCTTTGTCAACAAGTTCAAGCCCAAGCTTACCACCGACGACTGCTACACGCCGCAATACGTGTACGATGTAATACGCGACTGGGTTGACGAGAACGTGATTCCGCTTGAAGGGAAGCGCGTGGTGCGTCCGTTCTGTCCCGGCGGGGATTACCGGAATTTCGACTACAGCGGTGACTGCTTTGTGCTGGACAATCCCCCGTTCTCGATTCTCGCGGAGATCCGCGATTTTTATGCCGAGCACAACATCGGTTATTTCCTGTTTGCCCCGGCGCTGACCCTTTTCTCAAGATTGGGAAAGAACGAGGACAACGTGACCTTCATAGTCGCCGCCGCAAAGATCGTCTATGAAAACGGCGCGGAAGTCCGCACAAGCTTCATCACGAACCGGATCCCCGGTGAACTGCGCGTCACCGTGCGCGGAGACCTCTTCAGGAGAGTCAAGGAGGCAACCGACAGGATGGAGGGCATGACGAAAAAAAGAACAGCCGCGCTATGTCTATCCGGCGCATGTCATAAGCAGCGCGCTGCTTAACAAGATCGCCGAACGCGATATAATACTCGACATTCCGGCGCGGGAGTGCGAGTATATCCGGGAACTCGACAGCCAGCGCGCGGCAAAGAAAAGCATTTTCGGCAACGGGTTCCTGCTTTCCGACCGTCTGGCGGCTGAACGTCTGGCGGCTGAACGGCTGGCGGCGCGGAAGTCAACGGTGTGGGAGCTGTCGGAACGCGAGAACGAGATAATAAAAAGACTTTCGGCCAATCCGTGAGGACACCGGCGGCAAGAGAGCCGCGAAACAGGTTTTAATCTAAGTTCCATTTAATCGCCCGCCGTTTTTCAACTTCACTTTTTTTTCTCAGGATTGCAAACAGCACCGGCGGGCACCGGCCGCGCCTCCCTGACCGGAGACGCGGTCACCAGAACGAAACCATTCACAACAAAACGTAGAAAGATGAAAACGAAAACAGTTATGCAGACGGCTCATGAAGACATGAGCAGAGGGACATGGCTGCGCCGCCTGACCCGTGCGGACTTCCGCCGGATCAGGGAAGGCGCGGAGGTAAAAGTGATAATAAAGACACCGCTGGAACTCGACACGCTCCGCGCCCAGGCATCGAAGATGTCAGACATCGAGGGATGCCGCTTCAGTGTGCATTACCGCCGCGACACAGGTGCGGCGACAGTGATCCGCAGGGAGAAGGAGGAACAGCCATGAGGACCGCCATCGCAAAGCGGGCTTTGCTCGCTCTTCTGTGCCTCTGGGGCTTCGCCGCAGTGGTGTGGATTGCCTCGGACCCCGGCGCGGAGGTCTCCGACACGGAATTCATCGCGCAGAAGATGGCGGCTGCCGCCGCGCTGGTGGCGTGTCTTGCTGCCGCACGGATGGCGCAACGTCGCCGATGGCTGCCCGACACACCGGAAAACAACGACAAAAACCAAAGAAAGGAGGATTATTATGATTGAAGAAATCAAAGAGATCAGGAGCTATCTCGAAAAAAGGCTCGACAGAATCGAGGCAGCCACGCTGCTCGGAACAAAGGAGATTATCGGCATTGAGGAAGCCGCGCTGCTGACAGGGTACAAGGTCAAAGGATTATATACCCTCACGAGTGAAAAGAGAATCCCGCATTATAAGAAGAACGGGAAACTCTACTTCAGGAAGTCAGAACTTGAAGCATGGCTGACGGAGAACAAAGTGCTTACAGACGAAAAAATCCGCAGCAAGGCTGTGACCTATGTCGTGACCGGACGTATGAAATGAAAATTATAAACCGCTAAAAACAGAAGATTATGGAAATCAGACTGAACATCGTTCTCGACATCAGCGACCGTATGGAGCGCGTGTTGCTCGACATCGCCGGGTGTCCCGCGGGATCCCCCCGGACACAGGAGACCCCCGTGACGGCAAAAGAAGCCCCTCAGAGCGTTCAAAAACCACAAACGGTAGATGAGTCCGCCGAAATGCCTTTCGACCGCGAGACGGCACCGGAGAAGCCCCAGACGCGCGCAGAGGCGGAGGAGCGGCAGCCCGCCAAATGCTCGGACGAGAATCTGCGCGCACACATGGACGCGCGTTTCCGCGCCCTGATAGGCGATGACTGGGAGACCCGCGTGGACTCCGATGCCGACGCCAATAAGAGACAGCGGCAGATCACCGCCGCTTTCAAAAGCATCGCCGCGCAGCTCGGCGCGGTGAAGCCCACGCTCCTGCCGCAGTCTAAACGCGAGGAGTTCATTTCGGAAATCATGAACATCACTGTCGGTGACGACGGCGATATCCAGATTATGCCTTTCTGATGGGAACGCAGGCGACAGGAAAAAAACACGCGCTGCTCTCGGCTTCATCGTCACACCGGTGGCTGGAGTGCACCCCCTCGGCGGTTGCCGAGAGCGCCTATCCGGAGACAACGAGCGCATACGCCGAGGAGGGGAGTCTGGCGCACGCCATCTGCGCCCGCAAGCTGAAACGCGCCCTGGGACTCCCGCACAGGGAGGAGGACATCGAGATCGAAGAACTGCGGGATTATTACAGCGAGGAGATGGAGGGTCACACCGACAGGTTCGTCGGTCATGTGCTCGCACGCTACGAGGAGGCGCGGCGCGAATGTCACGGGGCGCGGCTGCTGATAGAGACCCGGCTCGACTTCTCGTTCTTCGTGCCCGAAGGGTTCGGCACCGGTGACGCGCTGATCGTCACCGACGGGCGAATCGAGGTGATCGACTTCAAGTATGGCAAAGGGGTGAGGGTCGACGCTGTGGAGAACCCGCAGATGAAGCTCTACGCGCTGGGCGCGCTCGACGAGTTCGATTACCGCTACACCATCGACGAGGTGAGGATGACCATCGTGCAGCCGCGTCTGGGGCATCTCTCGGAATGGTCGCAGAGCGTGGAGACGCTCCTTGCGTGGGCGAACAACGAGCTGCACCCGCTGGCGCGTCTGGCGTTCATCGGCAAAGGCGCGCGCCATGCGGGGGAGTGGTGCCGCTTCTGCCGGGCGAAACCCGACTGCGCGATGCACCGCGCCTACGGGCTGACGCAGGACGCGCGGCTCGACTTCCACGGGATGGATCTTTAAAAAATATCTACAAACATTTTAAAATTTTTGAATTATGGCAAATGTGAAAAGAATCAAGCCAAAAAGAATCGGCAACAAGGTCGTGATACCGTGTCGCCTCAGTTTCGTTCATCTTGACGCTCCCTGGAGCAAGAACGACCAGATCGAGAAAAGATATTGCGTGAGCTGCATCGTGCCCAAGGACGACCGCGAGACGATCGCGGCAGTCGAGGCGGCTATCGAGGAAGGGAAGCAGATGGGGAAAGCCGGCAAATGGAACGGCAAGATCCCGCGCCTCAAGGAGGGTCCCTGGTATGACGGAGACGAGACACGCGATGACGAGGCATACCGGAACAGCATGTATTTCGGGGCTAACAGCAAGACCGCCGTTCCCACGCTCAACAGGCTGCAGGAGCCAATCCCGCCGCAGGAGATCTATTCCGGCTGCTACGGTGTGGTGTCAGTGACTTTCTTCCCCTATGCCGGAGCCGCCAACGGCATCGGCGCCGGACTCAACGCCGTGCTCCTGACCGAGAAAGGCGACAAGCTCGGCAGCGGCGGCAACGCCGCAAAGGACTTCGAGGGGATGGATCTCGGCGTGGACGATTCGCTCAACGATCTTTGACGCTACATTCTCCGGAGGGGTGGAACCCTCCGGAGGAACAAGAAAAACAACACAAGTCATGGACGAAAACAGAAAACTTTGCATAGCCACGGCGAAAAACCGCTTCGAGCGCGCCTGGCGCAACGAGGAGCTGACATGGGATGAACTCCGGGCACGCCTCGCCGACTGCGTTGACACCGGAGAGACCGCCGCCGAGTTCCGCGCCATGGGACAGAAGATGCAGACGCAGACAAAAGACGTAGGCGGATTCGTGGGCGGCTATCTTCGCGGCGGCATCCGCAAGGGCGCCAACGTGGAGCGGCGCAGTGTGGTGACGCTCGATTACGACGAGTTCCACTCCACGCGTGTCGAAGACGTGCGCCGGGCGTTGCCCTGCCGCTGGCTGCTGCATTCCACGCACAAGCACCGCGAGGACGCGTGGCGGGTGCGTCTGGTGGTTCCGCTGAGCCGCGATGTGACGGTCGACGAATACGGGGCGGTGGCGCGCCGTGTTGCGGAGCGCATAGGCTTCTCCGGAATAGACCGCAGCACGTTCGAGCCGGTGCGCCTCATGTTCTGGCCGTCGAGGAGCACGGACGCGCCCTGGCTGCTCGAAGAGGGGCGCGGCGGGACGATGCTCGATGTCGACGCGGTGCTGGGCAGCTATGCCGACTGGCGCGACCAGAGCGCGTGGCCCATGCTTCCGGAGGAGGCTGACGCGCTGCGTCTCTTCTCGGTCACCGCTCCCGAAGAGCCGGAACGCAAGGAGACCGACCGCAAGGAGGCGGAGCGCATTTATGCCGCGCTGCTGCATTCGGGGCAGCGTGCCGAAGACCCGCGCGAGAAGCGCGGACTCGTGGGCACGTTCTGCCGCTGCTTCACCGTCGGCGAGGCGATAGCGGCATTCATCCCCGAGGTCTACACACGCGCCGCGCGGGGGCGTTACACGCATGTGGGCAGCTCCACGTTCGGCGGCGCCATGGAGTTCGACGGCGGGCGGTTCCTCTTCTCGTTCCACGCCACCGACCCGGTGTGCGGCAAGCTGCTCAACGCCTGGGACCTGGTGAGGCTTCACAAATTCGGGCATCTCGACGCATCGGCGGAAAAAGACACCCGCATGTCGCGGCTGCCCAGCACACGCGCCATGGAGGAGCTGGCGATGGGCGATCCGCGTGTCACCGGACTTCTTGCCGCCGAGCGGCAGCGCAGGGTGGCGGCGGATTTCGAAGGCATCGGGACAGAGGAGCGGGATCCGGACGAGGAGTGGAAGCGCGTCTACGGGGCGTTGCCGTGGCAGAAAGACGGCAGCTGCCGGAGCACCATCACGGCGGCGGCGACCATCCTGATGAACGACCCCGAGATCAAAGGGCGGCTGCGCTTCAACGAGTTCACCGGCGAGACCGACGTCGAGGGGGAGCTGCCATGGAAACGGCAGGGGAACGCATGGACCAACAACGATGACAGCTGCCTGCGCTCCTGGTTCGATGCGAAATACGGCATCACGGGAAAAGAGAAGATTGCCGACGCGTTCGTAAAGGCGGTGACTTCGGTGAGCTATCATCCGGTGCGCGATTATCTGAACGGGCTGCAGTGGGACGGTGTCAGGAGGCTGGAGCGCGTCTTCCCCGACATCCTGGGCGCGGAAGACAGCAGGCTGAACCGTCGTCTCGGCGAACTGATATTCGGGGGAGCGGTGACGCGTATCTTCCGCCCGGGCTGCAAGTTCGATTACTTCGTGATCCTGCAGGGTCCGGAGGGTTCGGGGAAATCGTCGCTGCTGGAGATCATGGGGGGCGCGTGGTTCTCCGACTCGGTGGTGAGCATCGAGGGGAAGGAGGGGATGGAAGCGATACAGGGAGTGTGGATAGCCGAGATCGGGGAGCTGATAGGAGTCAAGCGCAGCGAGGCGGCATCGGTGAAAAGCTTTATTTCGCGGCTTGTCGACAAGTTCCGTCCCGCCTACGGGAGCGTGCGCGAAGTGCGCCCCCGGCAGTGCGTGGTGGTGGGTACCACCAACGAGGAACTGTTTCTCCGAGGCGTGGGCACCGGCAACCGCCGCAGCCCTGTGGTCGAGATACGTCCCGAACTCCGGAAGTGCGCCGTGACGGTCCGCGAGTGGGTCGGCGCGCACCGCGACCAGCTGTGGGCTGAAGCCGTGGAGCTGTTCCGCGCCGGGATGCCCCTGTTCCTTGACGCGGAAGACGAGCGCGCCGCCAGGAAGACCCAGGAGACGCACAACCTTGACCTGCAGAACCCGCTGTTCGGTGAGGTGGTTCGTTTCATCGAGTCGTGGGTGCCGTTCGGCTGGGAGTCGATGACCCCCTCGGAGCGTCGCGGATGGTATGACGCGCACGAGAGCGGGGGCAGCCGTATAGACGGCACCTGTGAGCCGCGCCGTTTCGTCTCGATAGCCGAGATCCTGCAGGAGGGTCTGGGGATGCGCCGAAATGACAAGGACTATCTGGCGAAGTCCCGGGAGGTCGGCGCGTTCCTGAACACGCTGAAGCCGGAGTGGGTGAAAGGAAAGTCAAGGCGTTCAAAAATTTATGGAGTTCAAATCACATGGGACAACAAAACACTTGAAAATAATGAAGCTTTCGATTACAACTTAAATGATTTATAAACAACATATTACAAAAGGTTTAAAAAATATGTAATCCTGATTTCTATAAAGAGACAAAATCAATGTCCCGGTATATTTCGGACGCACACCCGTACACACGCGGGACACACGCCACGCAAAATCACAGGATTCCCGATTACACGATTACACCTCACCGCCGCACCGGCGCGTCACGGCTTCCGCCGCCGCCCCAGAAAGCGACAATCAGACCAAAACACCAACCTCAATGGGACAACACCAACCATCTTGTCGAGGAGGAACGCAGGCGCGCACAGGACGCAGCGGAAGCGGCACACTTTGACTTTGATGATTGGCTGAGACCGACAGACGAAGAAGCACCATTCTAAACAGCAGACAAATGAGACCGCAAAGCACAGGAATCGTGGAACTCCACGACAGCAAACAGAAAGAGCGTGGCTTCGGCTGCATGAAACTGATAGCCTTCCTCACGGAGGACGGAGTGACCGAATGGGAACAGTGGCACGGAGCACACCTACAGGCAGCAGCCGGACAATGCCCGTACACAGGAAAGTGTCCCATTCATGCAAGGAGCGTCGAAAAGGCACTGAACGATCAACGAAAGAGACCAATACAATATACCCTTGATTTTGAATTCTAACGCAAGAGAACATGGAGACAACAATCACGACCTGCGGCTGGGTGCTGTTCGGATTACTGACAGCCGCGCTGACCATCTTCGCCGTGGCTTTCCTTTACGGCTGCGGCTTTCTCGGATACAGACTTTCCTCGCGGCTCATAAGAGAGCGCAAATGGTGGAAGAAAGCAGTCCGGCAGGGAGACCATAGAATAACCCACTACGCTGCCGTCACAATGAGTGACAGGCTCGGATACGGAGAAGCCGCCACCCTCGGCGGCACATCGGAGACCCAAACAAAAATAACTCAAACAGATATGACAACAGAAGAGAAAGCAAAGGCGTATGCTGAAAATATATTTGGCAACCCAATTACACCAAGAGGCATTGAAGAAACGCGAGTTGCAAGAAACGCCTACCTTGCCGGAGCCACCGAAGCCCTCTCCTCGCAGTGGAAAGACCCGAAGGTTGAGCTGCCGGAGGATGATAGACAGGTGCTTGTTGAGACCGATTGTGAGGACAAGGAGCTGCGCCATGCAATCTCCTATTTCCTTGCAGGAGCATGGCATTTCCCGGATGATTGGTATTATGACTGCCGAGTGTTGAAATGGATGTATATCCCGCCGCTGAAAGGAGGTGAGGAATGAACATCTGTTCTGTAGTCGCGACATCAGTCAGACGCATTTTGCCGTCTGCGGCAGTAAGTTTCAATCGGTTACAAATTGTAACGGTTTCGTTTCCCTCTTTTTTAAGTCTAATGGATTCCAACGACATTACAAAACAGCAGAAAACGAGGGAATTATTTCTTCTTCGATTGAAGTCGTTTGAGGTCTCGGTCAAGTTCCTTGATACTTTCAAGCTGAGCCAATCTTTTTTGTTCCTCCTTGAAAATACGATATTCCTCATCGACTTTCTTATCGGCAAGTTCTTTGGATATGCGCCCCTTGTGTTCAAGGATGTTAAACTGATTCATTGTAAGAATCAATTTGAGTTTTTCAATCCAGTCTTTCATATACATAAGCCTGTGATTGGAAGCCTGTGTTTCCGCGAAGGCAAGATATTGCTCAACAATCAATTTAAGATTGTTGAGTTCGGATTCGGTAAGATAGTTTTTACCAGTATTGACATCGGTCTTGGTGATTCGCCCCGGCTTACTCGTAGATGTAAGTCCCATCATGGGGAGCGTATGGTTTGCACGATAATACCTCAGTTCCGCAGCCGTTTTGCCGCTGACAGCCCAAAGGAGTTTATTCTGAATCTCTTTGAAAAATTCTTTGGTTATTTCTGCATCCTCATTGTAGTCATAACTGGTTCTGTATATGTCTTTAATCTGCTGATAAAATACTTTCTCCTCAATTCTGATAGTCCGGATGCGCTCAATAAGCTCACGAAAGTAGTTCATGGAAGACCCGCTTTTGAATCTTTCATCGTTAAGGGCGAATCCTTTGATTATATACTCTCTGAGCCGTTGGGTCGCCCACTGGCGGAATTGAGTGCCTTGTCGGGATTTGACTCTGTATCCCACCGAGATAATGACATCAAGACTGTAATATTTCACAGGCTTGTCAGAATTTGCAATTTGCAAAAAATGCAAATTGCTTTCCTCCGCAAGCTCTCCATCATGAAATACGTTGCCGATATGTCGGGATATAACACTTATATCCCGTTGAAACAATTCGCTCATTTGGCTCTGTGTAAGCCAGACGGTCTCATCGGCAAAGAGGACATCTACCTTTATAACGCCGTCCTCGGACTTGTATATTATAATTTCGTCATTCATAATCATATAAAAACATCGGCCACGGTTTCATGTCGCGATAAAGTGACGCTCCGCGACATTACTTCCGTAGCCGAATTGAATATCTTTCGTGAGAGCGTCACCAATCACCTGATACAAAGTTAATAGATTCCAACGACATTACAAAACAGCATTAATACCGATCAAAGATGTCCTTGATCATGGCTGCTGCGACTTGGCATAGGCACGTACGGCGGCGTTTATATACGCCGCCTTGGACCCCTCGACGGCTTCAAGGATCGCCTCCACATCAGGAGTCGAGTTGAAACCGTAATACTTCCCTTTCTCCATTCTCTTTCGTCCGGCTCCCTTGCGGGCACCGCCCCAGGACCCGGCGGAACTTTCAACATTTTGCATAATTCAGGATTTTAAATTAACTTTGCGACAAATCAAAAGCGGAAGGAGGAGGGCTTCCACCCTCCCGAAGTTCAGAAATTGACTTCAATCGTAATTTTGAACCTCCACCATTTGAAAATTAATTTGCCTGTAACTTTCATGGCTTTCCGCTTTTGGTTTTTCCCTCAACTTCGGGACAGAGGGCTTATCCCTCGCAGTCGCTCCCGACTGCATTACAAAATTAGTGAAAAATCTTGAATTAAGCAATTTTTTTCAAGATTTTTTACTAATTTTTTTCATATGGCACAACGGAAATACAGCAAAAACGCCGCAGAATCGGAGAAGTCTCTGGAGCGTTATCTCTGCGAGCTGACAAAAGCCGCCGGCGGTCTTCCCCTCAAATACTACAACCCCAACGCCACGGGCTATCCCGACCGGATTCTCCTTTTCCCCGACGGGGCGGTGATCTGGGTGGAGATGAAGACAGCAGGACAGCTTCCGACATCGCTGCAGGCGGAACGCATCCGCCGGCTGCGCGAAGACATGGGGCAGACGGTCTATATCTGCGACAGCCGGCGCAAGGCAGAACAGATCATCGACAGGTGGAAGAATCCCCGGCATCCCGGCGGACGCGGGAAGAAAGGGGGGGAGTCATGAGATTTGTTCCCCACGAATACCAGCGGCTGGCTTTCGAATGGATCATCAGTCATCCGCGCTGTCTTCTTTTCCTTGAGATGGGACTCGGCAAAACGGTGGTATGTCTGAGCGCGGTCAAAAGGCTGGCGCGTTACGGCGAGGCGGAGAAGGTTCTGGTGATAGCTCCCAAGAAAGTCGCCGAATCCACATGGAGCAGCGAGGCGGCGCAATGGGACCACTTGGCGGGGCTGCGAGTGAGCAACGTCATCGGAGGTGCCCGTCAGCGTAACGCCGCGCTGGAGGCGGATGCCGACATCTACGTGATCGGGCGCGATTCGGTTGTGTGGCTCTGCGAGCGTTACAAAAAGAAATTCCCGTTCGACATGGTGATCATCGATGAACTCACGAGTTTCAAGAATCCCTCCTACCTCCGTTTCAAGGCACTTCGGCGCGTATTGGGTGAGGTTCCCCGCGTGGTCGGTCTCACCGGCACGCCCACGCCCCAGGGTCTTCCCGACCTCTGGGCGCAGGTCTACTGCATCGACGGCGGCGAAAGGCTGGGGAAATACGTGACCCATTTCCGCGAGCGGTGGTTCACGGTCATAACCCACAACAACGTCCCGATAAGAATCATCCCGAAAAAAGGCGCGAAAGAGGAGATCCTGTCGGCAATCAGCGACATCGCTCTCGCCATGCGTGCCGAAGACTGGCTCAAACTCCCTCCGCTGATTGCCGAGAACGTGCCGGTGCGTCTTGATGAAGCGACTATGAAGCGTTACAGGGAATTCGAGACCGAGAAAGTGCTGGAGTTCAAAAAAACAGGTGAGCCGCTTCTTGCCGGCTCTTCCGCCTCTCTTGTCAACAAGCTCTCACAGTATGCCAACGGCGCGATATATACCGACAACCTTAACGAGTATGGCGACCGCGAGGTAATTGAGATCCACGACGAGAAACTCAAGGCATTGCAGGACATCTACGAGAGCGAGGACAATTCCCCGATACTTGTGTTCTACCAGTACAAGCATGACCGGGACCGGATTCTGTCGTATTTCGACAAGCTGAAAGAATCACGTCTGAGCAAAAAGCTCATACCCTCATACTACGACACACTTGACAGACCCGACAGAGACAGGGGGACGATAGAGGTCTACCGCGGACCGTCGGAGCTTTCGCGATGGAACAAAGGTTATATCGGGATGCTCCTGCTGCATCCCGCGTCTGCTGCATTCGGTCTGAACATGCAGTTCGGCGGCCGTCGCATCGTCTGGTTCTCCACCGGGTGGAAACTTGAGCTGTACCAGCAGGCGAACGCCCGGCTTCACCGTCAGGGTCAGAAATACCCTGTGCGCGTGTTCCATCTCGTTGCCGAGGGGACGGTAGACGAGCGGATGGTCGCCGCGTTGACCGGCAAGGGGGCGGGTCAGCGCGATATCGTGAATCAGCTTGCTGCGGCAATCATCGCCGACCACGAAAAAAAATGAGAAACAGAACGAAAAAAAGTGCTGAAAAACTTGCGTATTAATAAAATTATTACTACCTTTGTAACATCAAACAGAAAGGAGGTGTAATGATGAATGGATAATAAAAAATGGTTGGTTTTCCGGATTTTAGATTTATTGGAGCTAATCGAAACCAAGAAAAACCAACCAATCTGCAATCAGATAAGAGGATTGCTTTTTGAACTGATCAGTAACTAATCAATGCCTCCCGTGTGATTGCGGGAGGCAAAATTAACAAAAAAATGGAAAAAGAAAAAATAACATTTGAGCAGTTCTGTGACCCTGAATATCGGCGCAAACAGCAGATGCAGCTTAAGTCCGAGGCGGTGTGGGTTGTCTTCCATGAGCTGGACGGGCTGCTTAATGTCAGCAAGTTTGCAAAGCGGTATTTCAACAAGACCCAGAGCTGGTTTGCCCAGAAACTATCAGGTATGACGGTATGCAACAAAAAAAGAGCGTTCACGCCCGATGAGTATTCAGCCATATCGGCATCACTCAGAGACATTGCCAAACGTTTGAACGATTACGCGGATGAGATAGACAAAGCAAAGAACGAGTAAATAAAACAATCATGGATAATACAAAACAAAAGAGCCGAACAGAATATTGTCACAGATTCAATTTCTCAACAAAGAGGATCTTCTGCGTGTTGTCAACGGCACTTATATTGCGCAAAGTTTCTTCGGTAAGTCCAGCAGCTGGTTCTGTCAGAAACTGAACAACCACATGAAGAACGGCAAACCCTGCGAGTTCACAAAAGAAGAAATGAGGGTTTTAAAGGACGCACTATATACGATTGCTTTTGAGCTTGAGGATTTAGCCGACGAGCTGCAATAAACAACCATTCATCTGTCATCATGCAGCACGTGGCGTGCCCGGCATTCCCTATGGTTTGCCGGGCATTTAACGTCTGAGGTTTGAGAATATAAAACAAAATGTTATCTTTGCAGGAATCGCAAACAACGGACTACCTGAACATCAAAGCACATGTCAACGTCTCGCCTCAATATCCGCATCCCGGAGGAATATCGGGCACGCCTTGAGAAAAAGGCACGCAATGCCGGTTATCCCTCGGCGTGCGCCCTGGCGCGCACGGTGCTTGTGCAGTTCCTGCGCCACTCCGTGCCGGACACACCGGACGGGGGACACACGGGATGGATAGAGAACCTTCTCTACGGAGAGGCGGACAGGGAAGACCCGACACAGCGTCAGAGGATAAACGAAAGGATATGACAGCACCACGAGACAGATACCACAAGATGCTCAACACAACGCGCTGGCGCAAGCTCCGCGCCCTGCATCTGGCGCGTCACCCCTTCTGCGCGGACTGTGCCGCGGAGGGAGTGGTGACACCCGCCACGGAAGTACATCACATCCGTCCCGTTTCGATTGAGCGCGACCCCGCGCGGATGGAGCGGCTGGCATTCGATGCCGGCAATCTGGCGGGACTCTGCCACGCCTGTCATGTGAAGAGACACGAACGGATGGGGAAAGGGACAGCCGAAGAGAACGCACGCCGACAACGTGCCGAAGCTGACCTGTTCGCCCGCCGTTTCTACGGAACACAGACCCCGGGGGGCTGTTTTTCGGCGACCGGGGCCCCCTCGTAAAACCTCACACTGCCCCTTTTTTCACACGCGGGCAAAAACCGGAACGCGTGGGGGAAATGTAGAAATGTAGAAAAACGGAATGTAGAAAAAAAACGCGTAGACACAGCGCAAGGATGGAAGAGAAGAGACAGCTCATGGTACTGCTTGGCAAAGGTTACAGGATTTCCGATGCCTGCAAGGAGATCGGGATCGCCCGCGACACTTACTACAAGTGGCGCAAGAGCGACCCCGATTTCGCGGAGCAGTGCGACATGATCATCTCCTCCAACCGTGCGGCACGGCAGGAGGCGCGGCGACCGGCACAAGAGGAGACACACACGACCCACGGCGAAAAGGAAACACCCGCCGCACCGGAAGAAGACTCGGACCTCAGGACCTACCGCGGTCCCCGCGCCTCCGCCATCGCCGCCGAACACGCCGAGACCCTGCGCCGCTCCCTCCGGGAACTCGGCGCCTACACCGAATCGCTGGAGCCGCAGATCCGCGCCGCCGCGCAGCTCTGGGGCGCGTCTCAGGTGATGTGGGAAGACATAGACCGTTTTTGCGCCCTTCAGACAGTGGTGAGCCGCGAGGGCGATCCCCGTCTCAGCGTGAATCCCATCTTCACCGCCTACAAAAGTCAGATGGAGAGTTACACCGCCCTCCTGAAATCACTCGGACTGAACATGTCCGGCAAAATGGAACCAAAGACAGAGAGCAGCCGCGACTCCTTCTTCGCGGCACTTGAGCGCGATGACGACTGACGAAGAGAAACGGAGAGACAGAGAGCTGAAGCGCGCGCTGTCGGCGCGTCTGCCGCGCCTCGTCTCCGGATGGGAGCGGCACCGGCGGCAGCTCGACGACACCGACCCCCGCATCATGGAATACTGCACGGCGGTGGCGGCGGATCCGGACGCGCACAACCTCTACGAGATACTCGGCATCGTCCGCTTTCATGAGCTTCTTGACCGCTATGTCTGGAACAGGAAACGCGTCAGGAGGTTTTTCCGTTTTTACGAACTGCTGCGCTTCTCCGGCACCCACGGACCGACTCGCTACCGGCTGACCCCCGTGCAATGCTTCCAGTTCGCCAGCATCTTCGGATTCGACAACGACAAAGGTCTGCGGCTGGTGCGACTGGCATATATCTTCGTGCCCCGTAAATTCAGCAAGACCACATCCGCCGCCTCGCTGGCGGTCTATGACCTCTATTTCGGCGACAACAACTCACAGGCATACGTAGGGGCGAACTCCTACAAGCAGGCAAAGATCTGTTTTGACGAGATCCGGCGCATAGTCCGCGACATAGAAGGCGACAGCGGCAACGTCAAGGTGAACCGCGAGGCGATTTTCTTCAATGACGGCACACGCAACAGCATGGCGGAATGTCTCGCCGCCAACGCCCGGACGCGTGACGGTCTCAACGCCAGTCTCGCCATCATCGACGAATACGCACAGGCACGCAACACACCCGGCGCGAACGGATCCGACCTCAAGAACGTGCTCACCTCGTCGATGGGAGCGCGACTCGAACCACTGACCGTTGTGATCTCCACCGCCTCCGAGGTCGTGGACGGACCGTTTGCCCACGAGATAGAGGGCGCGAAAGGAGTTCTGCGCGGAGAGTTCGCCAACGACCGCATGTTCGCCTCCCTCTTCATGCCCGATGTCGATGACCGTCCCGATGACCCGCGCACATGGCGCAAGGTGCAGCCCCACATCGGGGTCACCATTCAGGAAGACTATTACGAGACGGAATGGGAGACCGCGCAGATGTCGGCTGAGAACATGCTCACGTTCCGGACAAAGCTTCTGAACGAATTCTGCGTGAACGAGACATCGACATGGCTTGACTCCGAATGCATACAGAAAGCCACCCGCCACATAGACCCCGCCCGTTTCCCCGACCGCTGGGTCTCCACCATCGCGCTTGACCTTTCCGTGCGCGATGACTTCTCATGCGTGACACTCGGAGCGTATGACCCCCGGAAATTCACCTTCTACTACAAGACGTATTACTTCATGCCCCGCGTGTGTCTGGAGACCCACGCCAACCGCCGGCTATACCGCCGTTGGGCGGACGAAGGGCACCTGATCCTCACAGATGGGGAAGTCATAGACTACCGGGCGATAGTGGATCTCGTGCTCAGGCTCAACGGTCCGACACGCGTGATCGCCATCGGCTACGACCCCGCCAAAAGCCGCCAATGTCTCAACATGCTCGCCGCCGCCGGAGCATCCTCCGTGCTCAAAGGTGTGGGGCAGAGCTTCATGGCGTTCACCTCAAGCTGTGAAAGTTTCGAGGTGGGCATCCGCACCGGACACATCTTCATCGACGACAACCCCATCAATGCCTATTGTTTCGCAAACGCCTGTCTTGAGATAGACCGGATGAACAACCGCAAGCCCATGAAAAAATATCACAACGGCAAGATAGACGGCGTGATCACAAAGCTGATGTGCCATAAACTCTTTGCCGAATCGTGGCAGCCCGCCGAGGGGCAATGAGAACGGAAAACACACAAAAAACACGGGATTTTAGTTAACAGACGTTAAAAATCGCCCATTTCACACAAAAAGTGGTGCCAATTGGTGCCAACTCCCTGTTTTTCGACAGCCGATTTATGTATGGCAACAATCGGCAAAATAAAAAACTTCTTTTTCAGAAGCGGAGCGAAGCTCATAAGCGCGACACCGAGCGGGCGCGGCGTGATAGAATCCGCCGAACCTGTAAGGCTCGACAGCGCGGAACTGTCGCTGACACTGTCGACCGTCTACCGCTGTGCCGCCTTTCTGAGCGACAGCGTGGCAAAGCTTCCGCTGCTCTACGAGAAAAAGCAGGACGGCATCTTTACGGCGCAGGAAGACACGACGGCATGGCTGCTCCGTCTTTCGCCAAACGAATACACCTCCGGTTTCGACTTCTGGCGGCAGCTCATTTTCACCACGCTTTTCCACGGCGAGGCATACATCGTGCCCCAGTATTCGGAAATAACGGGGCGGCTGATGCGTCTGGTGCTTTGCAGCCCGCACACGGCACACCGCGTGTCGCTCGGCCGCTATCTGGTGGAAGACATGTCGCAGGGTCTGACATCGCGCGAATATGACGAGACGGATATCATCCGCATCAAAGGACGCACGCTCAACGGACTCGACGGCGTGAGCGTGATCCGGTTCGCATCGACGGTCACATCGATAGCCGGGACCGCCGACCGCAACACCCTCACCACTTTCGCCAACGGCGGAACGAGCATGGGATTCATCACCAACGAGCAGGGCACCCCCGGCTTCGGCGAATACCAGACATCGGCGCTTCAGGCAATGGCAGACGACATGTCGGCGCACATCCGGAAAGGCACCCGCGTCTTCGCCGTAGGCGGGAAAGCGCAGTATCACAGTTTCTCGATGACCGCCGCCGACATGCAGGCACTGGAGACGCGCAAATTCACCGTGCGCGAGCTGTGCCGCTTCTTCGGTGTGCATCCCTCCTTTGTGTTCGATGACACATCGCTCAACTACAAGAGCGCAGAGAATGCCTATTCCTCATTTTTGACCGACACGCTGTGCCCGATGCTCAGGCAGATCGAGAACGAACTGACACGGAAGCTGATTCCTTCCACGCAATGGGGGAAACGGCGTTTCCGCTTTGCCGAGGAAGAGCTTTACGCCGCCGACCTTGAGAGCCGGATGCGCTACACGGAGAAAAGAATCCAGACCGGCACCATGACCGTCAACGAGGCACGCGCCTCCATGGGCATGAAAGGGGTAGAGGGAGGCGACATCCCCCTCATTTCCGCAAATCTGCGCCCCGTGTCGGAGGCAGGCGCGGCGACAGACATCAGCAAGACAAACGACAAAACCGACAAAGATGAATAGAATACAGGGAATCAAACGCCGGGAAACCTTTTTCCCGGGCAATGTACGCGTCCGCGAGACGGGCGGGGAGGAGTCATCGCGCATCATCGAGGGTGTGGCGATAGTGTTCAACAGCCAATCGGAGCCGCTTTATGAAGACGATGAGCTTGAGATCCGGGAGGTGATAGCCCCGGAAGCCGTGACCCGCGAACTCCTTGACGCTTCCACGATACTGATGACACTCTATCACGACAACCGCCGGCTTCTCGCCCGCTCGCTTCGCGGATCAGGCTCGCTGACCTACGAGATCCGCGACGACGGGGTGCATTTCAGCTTCGAGGCGCCCGACACCGAAGACGGACGCGTGGCACTGGAGGCGATCAGGCGCGGAGACATCACCGGCTGCTCGTTCGCCTTTACCGTCAACTACGGAGACCGCAGCGAGGTAGAGCGGCAGTCCGAGACCCGCGACGGCAAGGAATACGTGGTCTACACGGTGAAGCGGATGCGCTCGGTGCACGACTTCACGCTGACCCCCCTTCCGGCGTATCCTCAGACCGAGGCGCAGACCACCCGCGCCATCGAGGAGGAGTTCCGCGCCGGGCAGCTCGAACAGGAGAAGGCACGCCGCCGCCAGCGCACCATCGAGGAACTCTTCTCGAAATCCCGGGAGTTTTAAAGATTATCAACCATTTTTAATTTTTTCCATTCATGAAAAAGAATTATGAAAGAGTAGCCGAGATCAACGCACGGCTCAGAGCCATCGCGAAAGCGATGAAGACAGAGGAGCGAGACCTCACAGACACCGAAAAGGGCGAGATAGCCCAGCTTGAAAGAGAGAAGACCTATCTGTTGATGCAGATGCGCGCCACAATGCCTGAAAGCGCGGAACCCAAGCCCCTGAGCAGATTGCAGGCGTATCGCGCGGCAATGCGCGCCATAGCTGCGGCGGGACGCGCCATAGAGCTTCAGGTAAGGGAGGAGGGCACCGACCCGACATCTCCTGATGTCGCCAAACTGATGATGACAGACGACCTCAAGGCGGGCGCGCTTTTCCCCATCACGATCCAGGACGTGATCATGCCCCTCACCGAGGATCTGATCTACAACAAAATCGGCATTCAGATGCCTACCGGATGCCGCGGTGGCTACGAATGGCCGGTTGTGGAGGCTGTAGAGGCACAGATAGCCGGCGAGGCAGAGGAACTCGATGACCAGAAGATCAACCTCGACAAGGTGGCTACAGTCACCCAGCGCATCGGTGTTTCCGTATCGGCGACCCGCGAGTCGCTTTTCAATTCCGACGGCAAACTGGAGCGCATCATCCGCGAACTTCTTCCCCGCGCAATCGCCGAGAAGATGAACAAGATCATCCTTTCGCCGGAGAAGGTGAACGTGAACTGCGCCATTACCGGTCCCTTTGTCGGCAAGACCGCAAAAGCGGTAGCCCTGAACTTCAAGGCGCTCAATAAAGAGAAAGCCGCGCTCCTCTCGAAGGGTGTGAAATCGCAGTACATGGCATGGGTGATGACCGAGTCGATGAAGGCAGAGCTTGAGGCAACGCCCAAAGACGCGGGAAGCGGCATCATGTGTATCGAGAACGACCGTCTCTGCGGGCTTCCGGTGTTCTGCCACAGCGCGATCGGAGAGGGTAACATCGGACTCGGCGACTTCCGCTATCAGGTAGCCGGTCAGTTCGGCGACTTCTACTTTATCGTAGACCCCTACACCGGAGCGGCATCCAACAAGGTGAAGTTCACTCTCAACGTGGATTTCGGCACCGCCACGGTACGTCCGGAAGTCTACACGCTTCTTAAAGCTTCAGTGTAAAACCATAAAGACCGAACGCGATGACAGATCTGGAGAGACTCAGGCAGCAATGCCGCATTGATTTCGAAGACCCCGCGACCGACAGTCTTCTTCTTTCCCTGCAGAAACAGGGGGAGGCGTTCGTCCTGTCGCGTGTGAACCGCACACGCGAGGAACTCGTGGAGATCGGCGGCGGCGAATGGCCCGAAGACCTCCGGCTCGCGGTCCTGGTGTTTGTCGCCGACCACTATGCCAACCCCGAAGGGAGGGAGCGTCCTAACCTTACGCTCGAGTATCTTGTGAGACCATATCAGCGGCTGACGGTATGAAAGCGGGTAATCTCAAGCCATTGCTAAGGGTTTATCGCCCGGTACACACCACCGACCCCGGCACGGGTGCGGACCGCACGGTGTGGGAACGCGGACGGGTGATTCTTGCCGAAAGGGTAAGGCACACATCCACGGCACGCGTGGAGAATCGCGAGCTATTCACAGACTACCGCGCCGAATACCGGCTGCGCATCCAGCACCGTCTCACCGACACGATGCGGGTAGAGGACACAGCCACAGGCACGCTTTATGCCATTGTCGGGATCTTCCCCGATCCCGCCAACGGCATGCTGCGCATATCATGCGAACGGGTGAACGACTGACAGTATGGGAACAGATTTCACATATGACGACACACGTCTCCGGCGGATGTTCGAATCTTTGGGAGAGAAGCAGCGGCGCACCGCCATGCGCGGCGCTTTCCGGGCGGCGGCATCGAACGTCCGCGCCGGCGCCGTGAAGGAGCTTCGCTCATCCGGTCTGCGGAGCAACCGCGATGTCGAGAAAGGCATCCGGGTTGTGGTATACAAGAAGGCACTCGGCTTCAAAGTGACGGTCGGCACAAAAAAAAGGCGTGTCAACTACGGTTCGAAGACCGGACGGGAACTGACCGAAGCCCGCCGTAAAGAGCGGCTGCGCATTGTGCCGCTCTGGGCGGAGGGCGGAACCGCCGAACGCCGCACCACCAGAAGCGGCAGCTTCTGCGGCATATCCTGGAAACGCAAAGGGAAAGGGAGACGCACCGGAGCGATGCCCGCATTCCGGTTCATGGAGAAAGCCAAGGGAACGGCATTACAGACGGCATCGGAAGACCTGCAGAGACAAATGGTCAGCTATGTCGAAAAAACAGCTTTGAAATATGGAGGATCATTCAGATAGACTGCCGCGCACCGGACTGTCGGCAGGTCTTGCCATTTACGAGGCGCTTTCGGAATCGGAAGCCGTCACATCGAGAGTCACAAGGATTTTTCCCCTTGTCTCGACAACGGAGATAAAGTCTCCGGCAGTGTGCTATCTGGTGGAGGCTCTTGAGCCGACACCGGTGAAGACGGGGACTGTCTCCGACATGGTGGCTGTGGAGATCTACTGCATAGCCGGAGACTACCCGGCGTGTGTGGATATCGCGGAAGCCGTGCGCGCCACGCTCGACGGACTGAGCGGGGAGACCTCCCACGGGATGCTGGTCTCGCACTGCATGATGACCGACCAGACCGAAGACTATCAGGAAGGCGCGTATATAAAGTTACTTAACTTCAAAATGAGAATAAGATGAAAAAAGGATATTGCAACGGCAGCGACATGCTGCTCTATATCGAAGACGTGGCAATCGGACATTGCACCTCACACAAGATGACGTGCAGCTCGGAGACCACCGACCATGCCGTCAAGGCACCGGCAGATGACCCGATCACCGCCTCGCTCTTCAAAGAGAAGACCGTGATCGGTCTGAGCATATCGATCAGCACCGACGGTCTTGTGTTCTACGGAGAGAAAGAGGCAGGCTACGCCAAGCTGTTCAAGGCATGGAAGACCGGAAAACCGGTAACCGCCAAGTGCATGGAGCGCGAGACCTCCGACAAACCCTATTTCAAAGGGAGCGTGATAATAGACACGCTGGAGCGCACGGACGACGCGGGTACGGATTCCACCTACTCAGCATCGTTCAGCAACAACGGGGCACCGGAAATTCTTGACGAGACCGCACTCTCCGAGGGTGAGGCGCCAGCAAACTGAAAAAAAAAGGAGAGCGGGGGCTGGCTGCCGCCGCACTTCACCAATACAAATTATTTTTTTCAAATATCGGGAAACATGAAAAAACATTTTATCACACTGACAACCGGGGAGTCTTTCCCCGTCGAGATCTCATTGGGCGCGATGCTTATCTTCAAGGAAGAGACCGGACGCGAGGCGACGGAAGCCGACATGGGCAGTCTTTCGGATCTGATCAAGCTTCTATGGGCAGGCGCGGCGGCAGCATCCGAGACGGCGGGAATCGCGATGAACTACACCCCGCAGCAGTTTGCGAACCGTCTCACGCCTGAGGAACTCAAGAAATGGAAAGAGACATATGTCGAGAGCCAGAGGAATGAGGAGAATCCGGAAAAAGGCGAAGAGGTGAAAAAAAAAGACAGCCCGGGATCTTAGAGCTGTTCGGGTATGCGGTGGGAGTCCTGGGAATGAGCCGCACGGACTTCTGCCGGCTTTCTCCCGAGCAGTTCTACTGGATAAGCAAGGCGCACCGGGACGAGCAAGAGAGGTTCAGCCGCGAACGGTGGGAGATCATGCGGATGGAGGCGGCAATCATGATCCAGCCGCATGTCAAGAACCGGATAACGCCGAAGAGCCTGCTGCCGTTCCCCTGGGAGAAAGGGACGGGACACGTTGAGGAGATCACGATGGAAGAAAGAAAACGCAGAGCCGAGGAAGCTCTGCGAAAATGGGGCTGATCCCGCAACCGGTTTTATCTGTCGGATTCTTCCTTTGTTCCGTAGATTTCAGTGAAACGCTCCCCGTCAAGGTTCCTGGGGTTCTGGAGTCTGAACGTGATGCCGCCGAAAGCGCAGGGTTCAAAGACCGGCTCCCTCCCCTTGATTTCCTCATCGGTGAGGTTCCGGGCAAAGCATTTGCTCTTCGATGTGTTATACCATCTGCGATAAATCCAGCCCAGCGCGAAGAAGATGCAGAAGCACCCGGCACTGAAAGCCCAGTTCCGGACACATTCCCATCCTGAGAGACCGGTGCCCTTCAGCAGGAAATATATGCCGAAAAGGAAGCCGTTGAGACCGGCAAGCAGATAAATAAAACGAAAAGACCGGTTGCTTTTCAACGGCTCGAACATACGGTCGAGCAAAGGTCGCCTGCTTCGGGTGATTGTGAATCCTGCCTTTTTCATTTGTCCGGTTTTTCTTTAAAGGTGAACAGTGAATGAATGAATTAACGATATTTAAAATATAACGCATAAACGGTAAAAAAATTATGTCGGGCAAGACTATCTCCATAGGTTTCGTGATCGAGGACGGCAAAGACGGACTCAAGAAGCTCACGATGGACGCGGACGCGTTGAAAAAAGTGATGCAGGGCACGCTGAAAGAGACTGCCAGTGTGAAGCAATCCCTGAAGGATCTTGGGGAAGTCTCGTTCGGTCTCGACGCGATCACCGGGGCACTGTCATCCATGCAGGGGATGATGAAGAGTCTGACAGACGCATATGATGTGCAGGTCGAGGCAGAGACCAAGCTGGAGACAGTCATGCGGCAGCGCATGAGTGCGACCGAGGCGGAGATACAGAGCATCAAGGATCTTTGTTCGGCACAGCAGCAACTCGGGGTTATCGGCGATGAAGTGCAGCTCGCGGGTGCACAGCAGATCTCCACCTTCCTGCAGACACGCGAGGCACTGGAAACGCTTATCCCCGCGATGAACAATCTTGTGGCGCAGCAGAAAGGATTGAACGCCACAAGCGGCGATGCGGTCAATATCGGGAACCTTCTCGGCAAGGCGATGCAGGGACAGACGGCGGCACTCCGGCGCGTGGGCATAACATTTACAGAAGCCGAGGAGAAAGCCGTGAAATACGGCACGGAACAGGAGCGCGCCGCCGCGCTTGCGAAAATCATCACCAACAACGTAGGTGAGATGAACGCCGCGCTTGCCGCCACCCCCAGCGGCAAGATGAAACAGGCGGCAAACAACATCGGAGACCTTCAGGAAAGACTCGGGGGGATGGTGAAGGAGCTGCAGCCTGGCATCACGTTCATAAACCAGACGGTTCTCGGCTTTTCGAATCTCGTCAAAGTGGGGACGATGATAAACGGCATTCCCGGGAGAATCAAGTCAATCGGCGCGGCGTGCCGTGCAACTTCGGTTGATGTCAAGGTGCTCGGGGTCTCGATGCAGGCGAACACGGTTCTCACCAAGACTTTCGCCCTGACATTCAAGGCATCGATGATGGTCGTGAAGACCGCCCTCATCTCGACCGGTGTAGGAGCCGCCATCTGGGCACTTGGCGAAGGTCTCGCTTTTGTCGTCAACAAGCTCAACGGGGTCGAGGACGCGGCACAGGACACCGCGAATGCCGTGACCGAGGTGTCGGACGCGCAAAAGAGCGTGGACCAGGCGATGCAGAATGCCACCGCCCAGATAACCCGCCATATCGCGGAGCTAAAGAACTGGAAAGGCTCGAAAGAGGAAGAGCGAAAGAAAGTAGAGGAGCTAAACGGTGTATACGGCGACACAATGGGTTGTTTCTCCTCAGTCAAAGACTGGTATGACAAGCTGACTTCCGCTTCGGAGCTTTACGCCCGGCAGATGGTGCTTGAGGCGAAAGCGAGGATAATTGCCAACGACATAGCCGAAAAAGAGATAGCACGCCAGAAAAACGCCGAAAAACGCCCAAAGCCTGTCACCACAGGAAAAAATGGCTTCAAGGCTCCCGCCAAATTCACAGAAAACCTGATAAAGGTCAACGATTCCATTGACCGGCATTATGAAGAAGCCATAAACAGGGACAAAGAGGAGCTTGCGGATATTCAGAAGCAGATGGCAGAGACCGCCAACGGTCTAAAAACAGGCACGCCCCGGAGGACAGAGCCGCACGACAGTCCGAAAACGGACACGGTCATACCCGCCGGATCGCTCGCCGACATAGAGAAGCAGGTCTCCGAACTGGAGGAGAAACTGAAGCTGCAGGTCGACCCGCAGGATATGGCGGAGATACAACGGCAGATAGACTCTCTCAGACAGAAAGAGAAAGAGATACGGCTTGAGGTGATTGACATAATCATCAAAAGTGACCTGATGACCGACCTCCGCAAAAAAATCCGCTCCATGGATCTCACCCTTGATGTCAAGGTGGACGCGGACGCGCTGCAGAAGGAACTCGGCAAACTTCCCCGGGTGGTCAAAAAAACGGGCGATGCCACAGACGTTTTGCAAAACAACCTCAAAGGGGTTGCAGAGGTAGGGCGTTCCGCCGCTTCCGCCTTTTCCGCAATGGGAGACGCGATGGAGAGTCCGGTTCTGAACATCGCCGGCATCATCGCCGGAGCCATCGCCAACGTAATGGCGGGCTTCGCCGCCGCCTCCGCAAAAAAAGGCGGCGAGGGGTCTCCGTGGGAATGGATAGCGTTCGCCATCTCCGGACTCGCCACAGCCGTCGCGGCGGTGGCGCAGATAAAACAGGTCACGGCATTCGCCAGCGGCGGCATCGTGTCCGGTCCCACAATGGCGCTTGTGGGCGAATACGCCGGAGCATCGAACAACCCCGAGGTGATCGCCCCCCTCAACAAGCTCCGGGAGCTGCTTCCGGACGCAGGAGCGGGGACACAGCGCATAGAGGTGACAGGACGGCTGCGCGGTTCCGACATAGAGCTATGCATGGTTAACCGCCGGCGCATAGGAAGCGCGAGCGGCAGAAAAAACCGATAAAAACGAACGAAAAAAGATGTTATACACCGGCAAGACATATGACACAGCGGGACGCGTTGTCTCCGTGGAGATCGTAACGGGCAACGACAGAAGCCGACACATCGAGATCGGCGCGCCCGAATCGGGTCTGATGCTCGATTCCGAGGAAGCTCTGACCATCGAGGGTGAGACAAACGACATTTTCGATGTAATCCTCCGGCAGTCGGCAATCGTCCGCCTGAAGGCTCGCGACTTCGTGCCGGATCTCTTCCGGAGCGACTGCCGCGAGGCGACAGTGGTGATGAAAGTGGGGGAGCACACCGTTTTTGACGGTTTCATCCTGCCGCGCACCTATTCGCAGGGCTACAACTCCGCGCTTGACACACTGGAGGTGAACTGCATCGACCGTCTGGGCGCGCTTCAGTGGCTCACATGGCGCGAAACCATGTCGGGCAACCCGACATATCAGGAAGCGATCACGGAGTGCGCACAGCGCACGATCCGCGATATTCTGACACGTGCGCTCGCGCTTGTGGACATCGACAGTCTCGATGTGATCTCCGCGCCTCTTGTCGAAGAAGGAGGGGTGTCGGCGCTCGACGGCATCCTCGTGGACGAACGCCGTTTCATGGGGGATGACGAGGAATCAGTGTGGACCGCCGAAGAGGTGGTGACGGAATGCCTCCGTTATCTCAATCTCCATATCGCCCATGACGGAGACCGCGTGATTGTTTTTTCATGGGATGACCTGAAAAACGCAAGCGTCTATGCGGTGACACAGCGCACGGCATACGGCAGTAACTCAAAGCTCGACATAGGGGAGGTGTTCAACCGGATAGAGGTGACATGCGAGACAGAAGAGATTGATGATTTTATCCCCGATCCTCTCGGCGATGACTCATATTCGAGCCCTTTCTCCGGCAACCAGCTTTATCTGAAGGAATTTTCATTCACCAAGGGAGACCCCACACGCGAGGGATCGCTGTTTCTTTCATCCCGTGGCACAAATCTCATATATCCGGCAGGAGAAGAGAGCTACTGGATGCGCGAGTGGTGGATCCGTGTTCTTGAGGCGAAAGGGTGGCGGCTCTTCGGGCGCACCGCGCAGTCGAAAAAATGGGACTGCATGATTCCCCTTTCCGCCGCAAAGCTTGCGGATGATTTCTACAGTTTCGGCGACACGTGGCAGAACCGCTATCCCGATGGCGTGAACAGGACACAGGGGGCGATGTTCGTGGAACTGACCGGAGGAAAGACGGAACCCAAGAAGAAAGACAACAGCATCGCCATTGACTCAGAGAGGGAGAAATATATGGTGATCGGTGTCGGGGGTGACGGCATCGAGCGGTCAAAATCTGATTTTATAGGACATATATCCGAACAGTTCAAAAACATGCTCGATCTCTCGGTTCCCCGTGCCGCTTTCTCCGGCGGATACATGCAGCTTTCTCCGTCAGACGACACCACGACCCGATATCTCGACATATCCGGAAAGATAGCGTTTGCACCCGTTTCAGAAACCATCAAGCCGAGCAAGGATGTGGTCGATTTCAATCAGGTGCCAGTAACGAAATACAAAGAGGGAGACCTCCGGCGGTTCTACCGCGAGTATTACAAGGCGGAGAACCCCGGCGACACTCCGGAAATCAATGATTTCAGCTTGTGGGTGTCCAATATGGGTTTCGATGTATTCTGCGAGGAAGAGGCATTGAAACGCGGGGAATACATATCAGTATACACCGGCAACTCCTTTATTGAAAAAGATGTCTTTTCGAAAATCAGGGCACTGAGATGCATGCTGATTGTAGGTGACAAATGTCTGGTGGAACACACAAGACACGGTGAGACCGACTCCTACCGTTGGGAGAGGTTCCACACCATCGGAGAATGCGCCGACCGCGGCGAGTTTCTCGCCCAGAGTTTCACCATCGGTTTTGATCCGAAAATCGGAGATTACATAATCGGCAAGGAATACGACATTTGGAAAAACGCGCATTACTCGCTTCAGCTCGATACCAAAGGGACAATAATCCCGATACGCAAGAGCGACAATCTTCACGGAGAGGTGACGTTCCTGATCCTCGGTCCGGAGACCGACACGCTGTGGCCGTTAAACATGTGTCTGAATATACCATACACACTGTCATCGATGCCCGACAATACCGAAACCGGACAGCAGGACTCCTCCCTGTTGCTTCTGAACTACGTTTCAGGAATCTGGCTCAAGGATTTCAACATCCGGATAATAAGTGACAATGCAGGGAATGATCCGCTGAACGAAAACGACCTTGTCTATGTCTCCGACACTGACGAAAGTTTCATCAATCCCAAGGATGACATAACGATGCGCATACATTCCGACCTTACAGCGGAAGAGCGGGCATCGTTCGGGGTACGGGATGTGACGCGCAACAGTACGGCGATAGACGCAGACAGCGGCACGGGGTTGCTGAGTGTGTGGGATCCGCGTCTCGGAGTCCAGGCAAAGCCGGAACAGCTCTATGTGGACTGGTACTACCGGGAATGTCACAGACCGCATGTGGAGATAGAGCAGTCGATCAGGACGGGCAGCAACAAAACCATGATGTGGTGTTACACGATTCCGGCGATGCGGAGGCGGCGTTTCTATCCGGTGAGCGTGTCGCGTGACCTTCAGCAGGGCGCGGCGACAGTGAGAATGAGAAGTATCGACAACATCTGACACAACGACACATGGCACTGACTAAAGTTAAAATAAAACTGAAAAGCAAGGGAAATCCGGCACCATCCGCATATTCCGCCGCCTCGTCGCCCGACATGGGGAAGTGTATCGAGGCGGCAAGACTTACCGCACTGCTGGCGGAAAAGGTCGACAATTCCACATTTTTCGAGTTCCGGGATCTGTTCGACTCATTGTTTGAGAAAGTGACGAAGAATGGAGTTACATCGATACGCGCCAAACACGGTCTCTGGACTGACGAATTCCTCTCGGCACGCGGCAAGAACGAGGCAGGCGGGGGCACCGGCGGTCTTGACATCGCCATGCTTGAGGATTACCTGACCGGCAACAAGTATGCCACGCAGCCGTGGGTGACATCGGCACTCGGCAACTATTACTCCAAGGCAGAGGCTGACGCGAGGTTTCTGCGGCAGCACCAGAGCCTTGCCAACTACGTGACGCTCGGCACGGCGCAGGTGATCAGCGGTGTCAAGACATTCACGCAGGAGGTCATAGCCACGGACAAGTGGATAACGGCTAAGATAATAACCGGGGAGACCGGAGCTGCAAACAACACCGTGCAGAGCAAGAAGTCACACGGCATCGAGCTTGGCTATCCGAACCGCGATTACATGAATTTTAATGAGTTCGGCGGAGTGTTCAATTTCTACAAGACCAATCTCGCCTACACCGCCGCCAGTGGCAACGGGACGCTTGTGGCAAGCATCACGGAGCGCGGGATAACGGCAGCCTCGTTCATCAGGCGGGGCGGCACTTCCTCGCAGTTCCTCAAGGCTGACGGCTCGGTGGACTCCAATACTTATCTTACGAGTCATCAGTCGCTCGCCAACTATTACACCAAATCGGAGGTGGATGCGAAAGACAAACGACTCGTCACCTATTATCCATCGCGTCCGACAACGGCAAATGTAAACTTCGGCAACAATGCGGGACTGTACACATTCCTCGCCACATCGTCGATGACCTCGGGGAAACCCGCCGGAGACGGTCACATCCTGCACATGGAATGGGACAACTCCCTTTCATGGGCGGGACAGATTGCGGTGCCCAACAACGGCGACATGCAATGGCGTCATCAGCGGGGGAACACATGGCAGGCGTGGCGCACCATCCTCGACTCTTCCAACTTCAACTCTCTCATCGGCTCCGGTCTGACGGCATATGTCAGAAAGGCGGGCGACACGATGACGGGGATGCTGAATATCAAGATGGACACACAGCCTTGCCTTAAATTGGATAGTGTCACCGCCAATAAGGAGGTGTACATGTATGTCTATTCCGGCGGCGTGGCGAAGAACGCCGTTGGCTGGAATAACGTCCACGGCTCATATATCTACAATTCCCCCTCTAACAGATACCTCGGTATCAAAGACAACGGCACTCCGCATTTTCAAGGCAACACAATTTGGCACGCGGGCAACGACGGCTCCCGAAGCGGGCTGGACGCCGACCTGCTTGACGGCTACCATAAGAGCGACATATACGACAACGTCACCGCCAAGCTTTCAAGCCTCAACGACGTTCTGAACTCAAACGGCATAAGGATATATGGTTTCGGATACGGGGATTCTGCATCTGTCGCCAACAAACCGACGGGAAACAGCGATGCCCGTGGCACAATAGGTTTCGGCGGCATATATTACCCGATGCAGCTGTCGTGGCAATATCTGGGTACCGACCTTTATATCCGGACGAAATACAGCGGAAACTGGCAGGGTTGGAAGCGTATCGCCTTCACCACAGACAACGTTGCATCAGCGACACGCCTACAGACCCCGCGCACGCTGTGGGGTCAGAGTTTCGACGGCACGGGGAATGTGAATGGTGCGATGACTGTGAACTACACGGGAGAGACAGGCATCCTGCTTAAACGCGTAGAAGCCGGCAGCGGAGCGTTCATCCGCCTCTACAACAACAACCAGACCACGAATTACTTCCGCATCGGGATGTATGGCGCGGGATACTTTGGCATCAGCTACAACTCGGGAGCTGACGCAATCGCCGTGACTACCTCCGGCAACGTGGGAATCGGCACGATTTCGCCCTCGCGCAAACTGCATGTCAACGGAGACATCCAGACAGCCTCCATCTACGCCTCGAACTGGTTCCGCTCGACAGGGGCGACGGGATGGTACTCGGAGACATACGGCGGCGGATGGTACATGAACGACACCACATGGATCCGCATCTTCGGCGGCAAGTCGCTGTACGCCGGAGCGGGAACCATCCGCACCGACTATCTCTTCACCCGCGAGGACTACGCCGGAACGGCATGGAACCGCGGACACGGAGCCTACAACGTGCAGATACATGACAACGCCAGCCAGACCCCGCTGCTGCTCGCCTACCGGCGCGGCACGACACCGGCGGGCGCGACAGGCGCAGACCGTCTGTTCTCGATGGAGCTGCTCAACACCGGCGCGGAACTCCGTTTCAGTTTCGGCGGCAGTTCGGTGTTCCGCATGACAAAAACCGGGGAGTTTCAGGCGATACGCTCGGTGCAGTCATCCGCGTGGTTCTCCGACTACGGGCAGTTCCGCGCAAACGCGATGGGCACTAACTATTATCTTGGCATGGGAGCGGCGACAGACGGCTACGGCGTGATACAGAGCAGCAAAGTCGGCACGGGGGCGATTCCGCTGCTGCTGAACCCCAAGGGCGGCAATGTGGGAATAAACACATCCGCGCCTGGGTATACGCTTGACGTGAACGGCTCGCTCCACGTGCGCACTCTTGTCTACTTTGACTCCACGGCAAGGATAAACGGAGACATCTGGACGAACGGTCAGTTCTTTCTCAACGCCTCCGGCTACGACCAGCAGCCTTACATGTCCGGAGCGTTCGGCAAGTTCAACCTCGCTTTCCACCGCAACGGCGTGTGGGTAGACACCGTCATGTCCATAATGCCGGACGGAGCGGCGAACATGACCGGACCGCTGCATGTAGACAAGGGAATCTACACGGAGGGTTATGTGACGGCACGCGGTCAGAATACGAGTTCGGACGCAAGGCTCAAGGACGTGACGGGAAACGTGGAGCTTGACATCCGCGCCATCGCCCGTGCCCCGGCGGTTTTCTTCCGATGGAAAGACACCGGCGGCGAGGATGTGGGAAGCATCGCGCAATACTGGCAGGCACTGATGCCGCAGCTCACCCCCCGGACATCCTCCGGAATGCTCGATCTTCAATACGACAAAGCCGCGCTGCTGGGTGTCGTGACCGTGAGCCGCAGGGTTCTCGACCATGAAGAGCGCATCGCGGCACTGGAGGCGGAGAACGCCTCGCTCAAGGCGACCATAGAGAACATGCGCGGAAACGCGTGAACATGATATTTTACAATAACAACCAATCAAAAATTTCAAAGACATGAAGACAACGACAGCAAGAATCGCGGAAACGTATGCCCTTCTTGACAGGGCGAAGTGCGACAGGATGGAGACGGCGGAGCGCGTGGCGTTCGTAAGAGGGATGCAGCCTCTGAGAAAAATCGCGGAAGAGTTCGAGCAGACGCGCCGCGATGCCGTAAAGCGTCTGCGCCCCGAAGGATTCGACAAGGCGGAGAAGCTGATAGCGGATTTCAACGCGATGCCGGCGGAAGAGCGCGGCGTGGCTGTGGCTTCCGCAGAGATGCAGGCGGCACTGAAAGCCAACGCGGAATATGTGGCGGCGGTCAACGACTGCATCGCCGATGAGGCGGAGAGGGAGGTGGAGTCGCCGCAGGGAACGGTGTCCGAGGAGACGTTCGGGCGGCTGATGGAGTCAAATCCGGAGTGGACGATCGGACAGGCGATGCTTGTGCGCGACCTGCTCTGCAATCAGGAGGATTAGACATGGGACACGCAAACGGCATAATAACCGCCCCGGTCAACACCGACGATGTGGTGGCTACGCTCGGAGAGAACAGTCATGACATCGGTGCGCTATGCTCCTCGGAAAGAATAAGACCATGGAGCAAGTTTAAGCCTACTGTATTCGATTCTGTCGCTGGAGGCGGAGATTATTGGAAAGGTGACGACGGCAAGTGTGGCTTTATTATTGAAATGGATACATCCCCTTATTATACCAGCTATACCGGGGAGACAATAAGGTCTTTCTACAACAACCGGAATAATTGGAAATACAATCCGCCGTCACCATATATATGCGATAACGCCGGCAATATAATCGGGGGACGTGGAGACTGGTGTAGATTGGCTGATTTTGTTGGGTACAATCATAATTGTGTGCAAATGCTTCAGTCAATGATAAAGAAAGGGAGATTTTTGAAAGTTCCGTTGTCCGGTGGTGTTGTGTCTCTAACCGTGAAGATAAACCGAACGGAGGACATAGATACGGAAGGCGGCGCAATAGATCTACAAAATAATTTATCAATTAAGGATTTCTATTGTGAAGACCCCGGTGCATCCGGATTCTATCTAAAGGATTGTTATCTGGCGGCTGTGCTCGCCTTTCAAGAAAATAATCCTATAGAAGTAGGTTTTGGGCAAGTAGGATATGACGCAGTTACAGCCACACGTGTTGCTGCCGTTCCTTTGTCTAATACTAATGGGAATATCATAACAATAACTGATTTTCAAACCGGTTTCCCGCTAAGTCGAAAAATTACAGACCCTTTTTGGGTTATCTTGGGGCTTGTCTTTGGTCCCAACAAACGTCGTTTTATCGGTATCCCTTGGAATGATGACAACTTCTACGCTTTTAAAGTTCAATTTGTCGAAGCACTTGTTTATCCTCCAATTGGCACATTGGTTCAATGGGCTAAATATGGAGGGGGCACAACTTCAAAGGTATGGCACAATATCAAATGGATAAATACAGATGATACAGTTGCAGTTCCATACGGCATAGACACGCACTGGCAGGTCAAAATGAATATTAGTAATTCACAAGACTTTGGCCAAGATATAGAGTCTATCAAATTTATAAATAAATCTACCGGGAAAACAATCAGCCCCTCTCATATGAGTTCGGACTTTGTGTATGGTCCGCAGGACATGGTTATCCCGGCGCATAGTTCAAAGACAATCTGTTTCGACATATCTGACCTGTTTTCAATACCATCAAAAAACAGTAAGGCTACAATAGAGGCAAGGCTCAATGATAAACTGGTATGGTCTTTGGAATTCCAAGGAGCTGATAGCTATTAAATTTAAACAAAGTAGATCGTGACCATCGGCGATGGCGGAGACATATTGTAGTCTCTATGAGAGATGATTGAATTATAAGAAAAATGTTTAACCAATAAATTTCAAGAATTATGGCACAGAGAACAGGATTTATCATTAAAGTTGACAATTCGGATGACAAGAATCGCGTCTTCGCCGTTTCATGCAATGTGGAGACAGACGCGGCGGGCAACCGCAGTGTAAGCAACATCCAGGTAAGCAAGGACGGTGTGAACGTCGCCAACTTCAGCGTGTCGCAGAACAGCCCGGAAGCCGCGCCCAGCGTGTCGGTGAACTTCTACGGTCTGCCGATGGAGGAGTACGCCGGATGCCTCGCCGAGGTCTACGCATTCATCAAGGACGCTGTGGAGAATGCCGCAGAATGCGGTCTTGACGCTTGAGAAACCCTTAGTGCTTTACGGAAATGAAAATACTTATCGACAACGGACACGGGGTGAACACGAAAGGGAAACGTTCACCCGACGGGAGACTTCTCGAATACCGTTACTGTCGCGAGATCGCAGCGGAAGTGGAGAAACGCCTCAGAGCGCAGGGTTATGACGCGGAGCGCATTGTAACGGAGGAAGCCGACATAAGCCTCGGCGAGCGGTGCAGCCGCGTCAACGCGTGGTGCGACCGTCTGGGAACAAAGAACGTGTGTCTGGTCTCCATACACTGCAACGCCGCCGGGAGCGGTGCCGCATGGATGAACGCACGCGGCTGGGAGGCATGGACTTCAAAAGGACAGACGCAGGGAGACAGGCTTGCAGACTGTCTTTATGACGCGGCGGAGAAATACCTGCCAAAAGGCACGCCCGTCCGCACCGACATGACAGACGGAGACCGTGACAAAGAGGAGAACTTCACCATTCTCCACCGGAGCAAATGCGCGGCATGCCTGACCGAGAACATGTTTCAGGACAACAAGGCTGATGTTGACTGGCTGCTGTCGGCAGAGGGACGCGAGGCTGTGACGCGCCTCCATGTCGAGGGCATAAAGGCATACGTGGCTAAATACGGCAGGAAATAGAGAATAGACAACCCACATCAATATGGATAAAGAGACGAAACAGAACATCGAGAAGGCGGCATGGGGAATGCTGCTGGCTCTGTCGGTGACGGCACTCATTCTGATGTGCCTTGTCGCCACGGGGTGCACCCGCACGATTTATAAGCCGGTGGAGACGGTGAGGACGGAGTATGTCGAAGCCGACACCACGGGGCTGTATGAGCGCATGAGAAGTTTCTTTGAGTCGCAACGACTCAAAGAGACCTCCTCAGACTCCATCATCGACCGCACAAAGGAAACTGTGGTGCTCAAAGAGAACGGCGACACCGCAAGACATGACAAGGAACGAATAGTATATGTCGCATCCCATCGTGAAAAGGAATTTGAATACAAGGTGCAGCAACAGGACAGTACAATCAAGGCACTGCGTCTTCAGCTTGAATCGGTGAAGTCCGATTCAATTCCGGTTCCCTATCCCGTGGAGCGAGAACTCACGAAGTGGGAGCAGACCAAGATGGACTTCGGCGGGTTTGCTATCGGAGCAATTATAGCAGTTGTCTGCATCGCCGTGATCTGGCTGATCAAGAAATTCAGAAAATAAACAACAATCAAAACAACAACGACAATGGAGACAATAATCGAGGCATTCATTTCAGAACTGGGAGACGGCTTCTTCCGACATCTGATATTTCATTACGCCATAGTGTTCACACTTATTCTGATTCCTCCGGCACTTGTTGCTCTCGACACATATTTCGCCACAAGCACCGCCCGGATGCTCGGCGAGAAGATACGTTCCCGCAAACTCCGCAAAGGCATCGAGAAGCTGACCTTCTACTGGGGGGCGCAGATCGCTGCATCGCTTGTGGGAACCATAGGACTTCTGTTCACATGGTACAACCTGCCTTATCTCACGATACTTGTGACGCTTGCCGTGGCGTGGACGGAGGGGAAATCTTACCGTGAGCATTTCAGCCGCCGCAGGGACGGTGTCGCCAAGGTTCCCGAAAGCCTTCAGGAGATGATCGACTTTTTCGGCGATGAGGAGATAAAGGACATCTTCCACACCATAGCCAGGCGGAAGACGGGAACCATCCCCGGGAACACATGACCGGCACGACCGGAAGAGAAAGCGACGCGCCTCCGAACAGCATCCGGGGGCGCGTTGCTTTTATGGAAATAAAGTTGTAAATTTGCAGCGGACATCCGGTAATCCAAGCCGTTTTTTGTGCGCTTTTGCTGCTAATTTGTTGTTTGCATAACCCTGTAAAACATACAATGCATTGATTAACAATAGATAAACTGAAATATTTTATTTTTTGCATTGGAAAATGGGAAATTATTAGCAATCATCGCAGACGCATTCAGATGTGCTGACAATGTATGTATTACAGAGAGTAACGATGGTACAGTTCCGGGAAAGGAGATATTATTCGTTGAAATGAATGGCTTCCATAAATCTTTTCACAGTCTGAGGATTGCCGGTGTATTTACCGATGTCTTCGCTTAGCTTGCAGGTCTCGCAGTAGAAAGGCCACGATTCGGTGATTTTCACCGCCACGAGTTTTATGACAATGTTCATCGGCTTTATCCCGGAAAAATCATTTGTGAAATGCGTTCCGATGCCGAACGATGGCAGACATTTGCCGTGAGCGTAGTTCTGAATTTCTATTGCCTTGTCAACATCAAGACCGTTGCTGAAGACAATCTGCTTTGTTCGCGGATCAATCTTAAGCGACTTATACTTGCTGACAATAAGGTCGAGTTCCTTGAAATTGTCACCACTGTCAACGCGCAGTCCTTTGAACATGTTGGCATAATCTTCCGAAAAATTGAGACTGAATATTTTCCATCCGTAAGTGTCGAAGAGAAATGTGCCGAGCGCACCCCTGTAAGTCTCCGCCCAGGTCTGCATGGCGATATAGTTGGCCATCTGCGGACCATACATTCCCGCTATGGCGCAAATGAACTCGTGAGCCATTGTACCTACCGGAGTGAGGTCATATTTCATGGCGAACCAGACATTGCTTGTTCCGATGAATCTTCCGGGTCCTGCTATCCTGTCATTGCAGTCTTTCATGGCTCTGATGCAAGTTTCCTGTGCCTTATACGAGGCGCGGCGACGTGTGCCGAAGTCACTGAAGATACAGCCACCTTCAATCATGCGTCTGGCTTTTGATTCCGATTTTCCATAATAAGCGCAGTAGTCAAGAGCCTTGTCCAGACCTGTGAACATGTAATAAAGTTCCGATATTATGGCAAGCACCTTGACTTCAAGCAGAATGGTGTTGCTCCAGTTTCCCTCGAATCCCACCTCCAGATGTCCTTCGGCATCTTGAGATACTGAGACCCATCGGCTGTCATAACGGAATCCTTTGAGGAAGCTGTAGAACCAATCCGGTATATAGGGACATTTGTGCCGCATGAAACTTATTTCCTCATCGGTTATGACAACGTTTTCAAGAAATTTAATCTGTCGAAGAAGCTCCACTGCAAATCCGCGAGGATATACTGTATCGTTTCGATCAATGAATTTATATTTCACCTGGGTTCTCGGATAATTTTCTATTACCGCGCAGCACATCGTGAACTTGTATAGGTCATCATCCGTAAAATGGGTTATTATCTGGCGCATACTCATATTCCAACAATTTTGACTTACTAATGGGTTTATACCTTAAACGTATGACAAAGGCGTTTGGGTCATTTGATTAATTTTTCTAATTTTGCATCAACGGAAGCTTTGCTGATTATGTGCAATCTTAAAACAGAAAATGTAAGCGGAGTCGCATCGTTGCAGGATGAGATGTCCCGAAGGGTGCTGCTCCTGGACGGATCTACGGGTGTTGAACTCCTGCGACTGATTCCTTGTGCCGTTAACCCCGATATGTTGTCGGTCACGCATCCGGAGCTTGTGGCACGTATGCACAGGTCGTGGCTTGAAGCCGGAGCGGATATTATTGAGACAAACACATTCAATTCCAACCGGCTTTCGCAATCGGGATACTGCAATTACGGAAATATCGTTCAGCTCAATATTGTCTCCACACGGCTTGCAAGAGTCGAGGCGGATCGGTTCATGAGAGAGAATCCCGGCAAGCGGTGTTTTGTGGCAGGAGCCATGGGGCCTACAGCTTTTTCATCGTCATTGTCTGGGAATAAGGCGATAGACGGATGTCGCGCAGTGGATTTCGATACACTTGTCGATGTGTTTGAGGAGCAGGCGGAAGGGTTGATAGAGGGTGGGGCCGACGTGATACTTGCCGAGACTATGTACGATCTCGGAAATGTCCGTGCCGCTATCTCCGGAATCGGTCTCGCATGTGAAAAGCTCCATAGAGAAGTGCCATATATTGCATCTGTTTCCGTTTCCGGGAAAACCGGAAGAATGTATTCCGGTCATACGTTGGAGTCATTTGTCGCGGCAATGTCGGATTTTTCGCCATTGGCAATAGGTCTGAACTGTTCGGACACCCCTGAGAGGATAAACCCCTATGTAAGGCGACTTGCAACTTTTTCATCATTTCCATTGATTTACTATCCCAATGCGGGACATCCTGATGAAACCGGCAATTATGGCGTCACTCCGCAGATGTTTGCAGAAAGTCTCGGTCCACTGCTTGCCGACCGTCTGCTGAACATTGTCGGGGGATGTTGCGGCACAACCACGGCTCATATACGGATGCTTAAGGCATTTTGGTTAAATGAATGGTAAAAAAGGTAGTGTTTTATTGGAATTTTCATATTATTTTTGCATTTGAAGGAGAAGTTGACTGAATGACTCCTAATCGGGGAATTAAAACGACTTTGAAAAAATGACTTTGAAAAAAGTTTCAATCACTTCATAATTTGAAATTTTAGAAACGTAATACTTTCGGACTATGTTGAAAAAAATCAGGGTAACATTTGCTGTTGTAAGCATACTGCTTGTAACACTTCTGTTTGTTGACTTTACAGGTATGGCTCATGTCTGGTTAGGATGGATGGCCAAAATTCAGTTCCTTCCTGCATTGCTTGCGCTCAATTTTGGAGTGGTAGGCGTGCTGGTGGCATTAACACTCCTTTTCGGTCGACTCTACTGCTCGGTGATATGTCCTCTCGGAGTGATGCAGGATGTGTTCGCCTTCTTTGGCAAGAAGAGCAAAAAGAACCGTTATTCCTATTCGCCGGCAAGAAACATTCTGAGATATGTCATGCTGGCAGTAATGCTCTTCGCGATATTGGCTGGCATAAGTTCTGTAGCTGTTCTCTTGGCTCCATACAGTGCCTACGGAAGAATAGCCCAGACGCTGATGGCTCCTTTAGTTGCGTGGGGCAACAATTTACTTGCTTTGTGGGCAGAGAGACACAACAGCTATGCGTTCTATAACGTTGATGTGTGGCTCAGAAGCGGTGTCACGCTCGGTGTGGCAGTGGCGACTATTGTGATTCTCGGTTATCTTTCATGGCGTAACGGCAGAACATACTGCAATACAATATGCCCTGTAGGGACATTGCTTGGTCTGATATCGAAATATTCAATCTTACGACCAGTCATCGACACCTCAAAGTGTAACGGTTGCGGATTGTGCGCGAGAAACTGTAAGGCAGCCTGCATCAACAGCAAGGAACACAAGATTGACTATTCCCGCTGCGTAACATGTTTCGACTGTATTGGGAAATGCAGTAAAAGTGCGATATCATACACCTATAAGAGACAGGTATCCGGAAAGGAAGCGTCGGAGGGCAAAGACGTGATGGTTGACGGCTCCCGCAGACAGTTTCTTGGCATGGCAGCTGCTATTGCCACAACCGCCGCGCTTAACGCCCAGGAAAAAACCGTTGACGGCGGTCTTGCAGTTATCGTCGACAAAAAGAAGCCGGCGAGGAAAACACGTATAGTTCCGCCCGGAGCCAAAAGTATAAAGAATCTTACAGATCATTGCACCGCCTGTCAGCTATGTGTGGCATCTTGTCCGAACGGAGTGTTACGTCCGTCAACCGACCTTTCGACGCTTATGCAGCCTGAATCTTCATATGAGAGAGGTTATTGCCGTCCGGAATGCACGCGGTGCTCCGAAGTGTGTCCGGCAGGTGCTATCTTAAAAATAGATGCAGCAGAAAAATCTTCTGTGCAGATCGGAAGGGCAGTCTGGATAAAAGAGAATTGCATTCCACTTACAGATGGCGTGGAGTGTGGCAACTGTGCCCGCCATTGCCCTGTCGGAGCCATAACCATGGTTTCGTCATCGGCATCGGATCCGGAGTCACGCAAGATACCGGTTGTGAACACAGAGCGATGTATCGGTTGCGGAGCGTGCGAGAATCTGTGTCCGTCACGTCCGTTCAGTGCCATTTATGTAGAAGGCAACGAACGCCACCGTATTATTTAAATGGAGATCATTATCATTTGCACTTATCTAATCATTGAAAACAAAGAAATTATGAGCAATATAAACCGCAGGGATTTTTTGAAACGTCTCGGACTCGGAGCATCAGTGGCTGGACTTGCGTTTGCAGGATGTGAAAAAGCGGCAAAAAAGGTTTCGACTGATAACGTTATTACAGGAGATATACCGGAAGACAAAATGACCTATCGCGTGAATCCCAAGACAGGAGAGAAAGTTTCTCTTCTTGGTTACGGGTGCATGAGATGGCCTACGGTTTCGCAAGAAAGCGGTCGTGACGGAGGTGAGGAACTGGATCAGGAGGCGATCAACGACCTTGTCGATACTGCAATCCGTCACGGAGTGAATTATTTCGACACATCGCCGGCATATTGCAAAGGGCGTTCCGAGGGTGCCACAGGCATTGCGTTGAGTCGCTATCCGCGTGAAAGCTATTACATTGCCACCAAACTCTCGAATTTCGCTCCGTCCACATGGAGCCGGGAGGCATCTCTGGCGATGTATCACAACTCCTTAAAAGAGCTGCAGACCGACTATATAGACTACATGCTGCTGCATGGCGTAGGAATGGGCAACGACGGCATGGAAGAATTCAATAAAAGATATATCGACAACGGTGTTCTTGATTTTCTTATGAAAGAGCGTGAAGCCGGCAGAATCCGGAATCTTGGATTTTCATATCACGGCGACATAGCGGTGTTTGATCATCTTTTGTCGAAACATAATGAATACAAGTGGGATTTCGTGCAGATCCAGCTTAATTATGTAGACTGGAAACATGCCAAAGAGGTAAACGAGCGTAACACTAACGCCGAATATCTCTATAACGAACTCGCCCGACGCGATATTCCGGCAATCATCATGGAGCCTTTGCTCGGAGGACGACTGTCGAATGTGCCCGATCATATTGTGAGTCGTCTCAAACAGCGAGATCCGGAAAGAAGTGTCGCGTCATGGGCATTCCGTTATGCAGGGTCTCACCCGGATGTGCTTACTGTACTAAGCGGAATGACCTACAAGGAACATCTTGAAGACAATCTCCGTTCTTTCTGTCCGCTTAAGCCGCTTACTGACGAAGACAATATGTTTCTATACGAGACGGCGGATCTGATGATGCAGTATCCTACAGTGCCCTGCAACGACTGCAAATACTGCATGCCATGTCCTTACGGACTTGACATACCATCGATACTGCTGCATTATAACAAATGTATCAATGAAGGCAACGTGCCTGCCTCGCGGCAGAGTGAGAACTACAGGAAGGCACGCCGGGCGTTCCTGATAGGATATGACAGGAGTGTGCCCGGACTTCGTCAGGCAAGCCATTGCATTGGGTGCGGACAATGTGCGCCGCATTGCCCTCAGTCGATTGATATTCCGGCAGAACTGCATCGCATCGACGGGGTGGTTGAACGTCTCAAACGTGAAGTCTGAACAGTTTATGAAAGGTTGTCGGTGATTTCCAAACAGATTAGTTGAAATAAAATCATAATTTAAATGAATACACTTCTTTTTATAGGGGGCCTCGGAATGTCGGAGGTGCTTGTGATTGTGCTTGTTGTTCTTCTGTTTTTCGGAGGAAAGAAAATACCTGAACTGATGAAAGGTCTTGGCAAGGGTGTCCGTTCGTTCAAAGATGGAATGAACGATATTGAGAAAGACATAAAAGATACAGACAAAGATAAATAAATGGGCAGAGAGGAGGAGAAACAGAGTTTCTGGGATCATCTTGACGTGTTGCGCGGTGTGCTGCTACGGGTTTTTGCAGTAATTCTGCTGTGCGGCATTGTCGCATTCGTATTCAAGGAGGAACTGTTCGCTTTTGTTCTTGCGCCTAAATATCCCGGTTTTGTCACATACGGAGTTATTGCTGATCTCTGCGCCTCATTCGGAATACCATATGAGATGAAAACGGATGTGGCGTTGATAAACACAGGGCTGGCGCAGCAATTCATCATACATATGAAAACGGCGTTTTGCGCCGGTTTTCTTGCCGCGTCGCCCTATGTTGTCTATCAGCTTTTCCGTTTTGTCTCACCCGCGCTTTATGCAAGGGAGAGAAAACATGCCGTGGGTATAGTGACAAGTGCATACGTCATGTTCATTACAGGCGCAGCCTTGAGCTATATTGTCATCTTTCCCATGACATTCCAGTTTCTCGGCACATATCAGGTGTCGAAGGATGTGGTCAACATGATATCGCTTGAATCCTACATGAGCACGATGGTGATGCTCTCGTTATGCATGGGTATTGTGTGCGAGATGCCGGTGCTTGCGTGGATGCTGGCAAAGGCAGGATTGCTGACACCTTCGATGCTGGTGACATACAGGCGTCACGCCATTGTCGCCATACTCATAGCCGCAGCCATAATCACTCCCACGTCAGATGTCTTTACGCTCATGCTTGTGTCTGTGCCCATGTGCCTGCTTTACGAAGCAAGCATAACAGTGGCGAAACTGGCAGCCCGCACCGTCCGTGCCTCTGAATTAACGTCAGAAACCCTTGGCTCCTGATTTTTTCCAGGATTCGTAATGCACGTATTCCGGATTCCATTTGTCTTTGGGTTCTTGGGCGGACTGCGGATGACCGATTATCGCCACGCCCATCGGAATGATGTTTTCCGGAAGCGATAACATTTCAGAGAATGCCTGCACGCGGTCGGTCATGGGATATATTCCACACCATACAGCGCCCAGACCTATTGAATGCGCGGCAAGAAGAAGATTTTCCATTGCCGCAGATGTGTCTTCAATCCAGTAATCGCGTCCCTCTTCAGGAAAAGTGGCTTCAAGATCACCGCATACCACAATGCCAAGCGGTGCCTGCGAAGCCATTTTCATTGATCCGAAATTGGCACCGATGCTGTCAAGAGTGGCTCGGTTCTCGACAACCACAAAACGCCAGGGCTGTTTGTTGCCTGCCGAAGGAGCCGCCATCGCCGCCCTGAGCATTGTCTCGATGTTTTCCTTGCTTATTGAATCAGCAGTGTAAGCACGGATGCTTGTGCGTGTCATGATGTTGTCTAACGCCGCGTTGCTTTCAGTGTTTTCTGTCTGTTTCGAAGAGCAGGATGCCAGAACTGAAGCCGCTATTGCGAGAGAAAAGAGTGTCTGTTTCTTGAATTTCATGTTAAAAGAGTATTATAAAAGTATTATAGAAGCATTAACGTAATTCGTTATGACATATATTCGTATTACTTATAAATGTTTACAATGTAACTATCTGTGTCTGAATGCGCCACCTTCGCATCCAATCCGTTGAGACGGAATGTGCGGGCAAGTTCATCGGCTGATGGAAGAATGTCGCTTTCGGAATGTTTCTCCCTGTGCACATTGTTGATGAACTCAGGTCCGGAGGGGAAAGCGATGGAAATCAGACCTCCTTTTTTTAACGACACTTTATGAAGCCATCGTAACGTCTCGACAGGTTCATGAAGATGCGGATATACGCAATACAAAATAATCCGGTCATATTCACCCGGTATGTTGTCCTGTTCAAGATCCATTTCGAGAAATTCGGGAGTCGGAGTGAGTCCAGAGAATTTTTCTTTGGCACGGCTTAACATGCCGGCAGAATAGTCAACAGCAGTTATATGCCCGGCTGTCCCTATTTTTTCAGCGATATAGGGGAGAAGCACTCCTGTGCCAGTGCCGAGATCAAGCACGCTTTGTCCCGGCTTGAGATTCATGAAGCCGAGCACGAATCTCACTTTGTCGGGGGTTGAAAGCACTTCGTTGTCATCCCACGTCGGTGCGAGGTGATCAAAAAATTCCTTTTCGTCCATAATATGGTGCCGTGGAGGAGGTGTTTGTGAATAATACAGTTTTTTAAACAACTTTTTACATATAACGCCTGAAAAACGCTTTTTGTTATTTAGCGCGCATTCCTTAAAATTGTTAATAAATCCTTAAAACAGATATTGACTCAATGCGAGTTTTTTAGTAATTTTGTGCTTTAAATTTTAAGTTTCTACATCATGGGAGGATTTTTCGGAGTAGCAGGCAAAGTTCCTTGCCGAACCGATCTTTTCTATGGAGTTGACTACAACTCCCATCTTGGCACACGTCGTGCGGGTATGGCTACCTACGACGAAGCCGGGAAGCGCTTCTGCCGCTCTATTCACAGTCTTGAACGCACCTATTTCCGTACAAAATTTGAATCGGAACTGGATAAATTCCAGGGAAATGCGGGCGTGGGCATTATCAGTGACAATGATCCGCAGCCGATTATCATCAATTCACATCTCGGGAAATTTGCGATCGTCACCGTCGCTTACATTACAAATCTTGACGATCTTGAGAAAGAATTGCTTGATGCCGGCGTGCATTTCGGAGAATTGAGTTCCGGAAGGACAAACCAGACAGAACTCGTGGCTCTTCTGATCAATCAGGGGAAGGATTTTACAGAGGGAATCCGCAATGTCTATGCCAAAGTCAAAGGTTCGTGCTCCATGCTGATTCTGACAGAAAACGGTATCATTGCAGCCCGCGACAAACTTGGCAGAACTCCGGTGATTCTTGGTGAAAAGGAGGGTGCCTATGCCGTTACTTCCGAAACCACGGCATTCCCGAATCTCGGTTATAAGATTCTGCGAGATCTCGGTCCGGGAGAGATTGTGGAATTTACAGCAGACGGAATCAGGCAACTTAGTGCACCTCTCGAAGAGATGCAGATTTGCAGCTTTTTATGGGTGTATTATGGATTCCCCACCTCATGCTATGAAGGAATAAACGTCGAGGAAACCCGTTTCGCATCGGGTGAGGCTATGGGCAAGACCGATCCGACAGATGTAGATTGTGCATGCGGTATTCCTGATTCCGGTGTCGGAATGGCATTGGGTTATGCTTCAGGTCACGGGATACCTTATAGGCGCTGCATTTCGAAATACACGCCTACCTGGCCGCGGTCTTTCACACCTGCCAATCAGTCTATGCGAGATCTGGTCGCAAAAATGAAGCTTGTGCCCAACCATGCCATGCTTGAGGGCAAACGAGCGCTTTTCTGCGATGATTCCATCGTGAGGGGTACCCAGCTTAATGACAACGTGGCAGAGTTGTATGCCAATGGAGCGAAAGAGGTGCACATGCGCATCGCTTGTCCGCCGTTGATTTATGGTTGCCGCTATCTCGGCTTTACATCTTCCAAGTCTGACATGGAGCTCCTTACTCGCCGCATTATAAAAGAACTCGAAGGTGATCCCGAAAAGAATCTTGATTTATATGCCAAGACCGGATCTCCTCAATATGAGGCACTCGTTGAGAAAATACGACAGAGATTCGGTTTGACCTCATTGAAGTTCAATCCCTTAGAAACATTGGTGGAAAGTATCGGTTTGCCGAAGTGCCGTCTGTGCACCCACTGTTTCGATGGCTCAAGTCATTTCTGATATTTCCCCTTAACAGGAACTGAGGGCAGTCACGCAACAAGCATGACTGCCTTTTTGTTATTTTTGTGAGCAAGTGTTCAAATCTAATGAAATATGCTAATTATGAAAAGAATTGTAATCATGGGTGCTTCTTCCGGAATCGGACTCAGGGTTGCCGAGGCGTTTGCGTCAAGAGGTGTGAAAGTAGGCATGGCTGCGCGTCATACGGAATCGATGCGCGAACTTAAGAAACAATATCCGGATATGATAGAATATGAATCTATCGATGTCACACATACCAATGCTCCGGAACTCCTTGGAAAACTGATCGAGAAACTCGGAGGAATGGACATTTACTTCCATGTGGCGGGAATAGGATATGAGAATCTTGAGCTTGACCCTCAGCGCGAAGTGAATATAATAGCAACGAATCTTGGAGGATTCGCAAGAATGTTAAGCACAGCATACCGTTATTTCCGGGACAACGGCATATCGGGTCGTATCGCGGCAGTGACAAGCGTTGCCGGGACAAACGGCATCGGCAGACTGTCTGCTTATTCTTCATCAAAGAAAGGGGCGCAGGCATACATGGTGGCTCTTGAGCAGCTTGCAAATGAAGAGGGCACCAAGGTGTCATTCACAGATATCAGACCCGGATGGATACGCACTCCGTTGCTTAGACCGGGACTGAAATATCCGATGGAGATGGATCTCGATTATGCAGTGCCGCAGATCATAAAGGCTATCGTGCGACATCCGAGAGTGGCGGTTGTAGACTGGCGATGGAATATAGTAGTCGGTCTTTGGCGACTCGTACCGAACATGGTGTGGACAAAAGTAAGGATGAAAATCTCGACTCCAGACATCCCGTTGCCACGACCGTCTTCGCATCCCTTTGTCTCTACGGATTCAGAGCGAGAGGAATCGCGGCATAAAGACAATATTGTCTGACATGCTGCAGGCGTTCAGCAGAGTTCAAAGTGGAGTTCAAATCCGGCGTTTTTTGTTTTTAACATCATTTCTTCGTATATTTGCGGTCGGGCAAAGATTGCCCGGCATATAATAGATGGAAGAAATAAGAAAATACAATATCGCGGTTGCGGGGACCGGCTATGTCGGTCTCAGCATCGCCACGCTTCTCGCTCAGCACAACCGGGTAACAGCTGTGGATGTGATTGAGGAGAAGGTGGATAAGATAAACAAGCGCATCGCGCCTATTCAGGATGATTATATCGACAGATTCTTTGCCGAAAAAGACCTTGATCTCAGAGCCACACTTGACGGAGCTGCCGCATATCGCAATGCCGAGTTTGTGGTCATCGCTGCGCCGACCAATTATGATCCTCACACCAATTGCTTTGACACGCATCACATAGAGGATGTTATCGACCTTGTGTCAAGTGTGAATCCTGACGCTGTGATGGTGATCAAATCAACAATTCCTGTAGGATATTGCAGGTCGCTGTATGCAAGATATGCGGCAAAAGGTGTTAAGAGACTGAATCTGCTGTTCTTCCCGGAATTTCTAAGGGAGTCAAAGGCACTATATGATAATCTTTATCCGTCGCGGATTGTGGCTGGTGTTCCTAAACTGATTGGAGACAGCCGTTTCGCGGAAGAAAACGCCGCAATCGAGGCAATTGCGGATTTACCATATCTGGAGAAGAGCGCTAAAGTTTTTGCCTCTCTTTTGCAGCAGGGAGCCTTGAAGCCGGATATAGATGTGCTGTATATGGGACTTAAAGAGGCTGAAGCCGTCAAACTGTTTGCCAATACCTATCTTGCTTTGCGGGTAAGCTACTTCAACGAGCTTGATACGTATGCAGAGGTAAAGGGTCTTGATTCCCAGTCGATAATCAAAGGTGTCGGACTTGATCCGCGTATCGGCACGCACTATAATAATCCATCGTTCGGATATGGCGGTTATTGTCTGCCCAAAGATACGAAGCAGCTGCTTGCCAATTACGCGGAAGTGCCTCAGAACATGATGACAGCCATAGTGGAGAGTAACCGTACAAGGAAGGATTTTATCGCAGACCAGGTGTTGCGCATGGCGGGATATTATGATTATACCACTTCCAACATATATGGCACTGCTTCGGAAGTGCCGTGTGTGATAGGAGTGTATCGTCTGACGATGAAATCAAATTCAGATAATTTCCGCCAGTCATCTATCCAGGGTGTGATGAAGCGTATAAAGGCAAAAGGGGCTACGGTCGTGATATATGAACCCTCGCTTGAAGACGGTTCGACATTCTTCGGAAGTCTTGTGGTGAATGATCTCGCCAGATTCAAAGAAATGTCAAGATCTATTCTTGCCAACAGGTATGATCCGTGTCTGGATGACGTGGCTGAAAAAGTCTATACGCGCGATATCTTCCGAAGAGACTGAATGCAAATATGTTTCAATGAAATAGAAAAGAGGATGTGTCATAATAGCCCGTCTGGGTCGTTGGCTGAATGACTCGGACCATTCTGACAGCATCCTCGCCATCCGGCTAAAATAAGGGCGGTGTGTCAAAATTGATAAATTTTGACACACCGCCTTGTTTGTTGATAGTCGCAACACTCCAAGCGAAGGGCAGTGTCGGTTCTCCGCCTGTTGTGTGTTTACGGGAAATGTCATATCCGGATTTCATGGCTGAGTCTGCGGAGCTTTGCAGACAACGCGATTCTGTAGCACCCGAAAGTAATGAATGAAATGCCGATATATAACCAGACCGCGACTCCGCCCACTACCGGCCCCGCAAGGAAAATCACCGCGAATGCGAGAGTCACAAGGAGCAAGGCGAGTAACCATCCGGTCATGCCTGACGAATAGGTATACAGCATGCAGGATTCACAGATAGCATTGATAGTGACGAAGATAAGATATACGCCTACGGTATAGATGAAAGTTACGATCAGCATTGATTCAGGCAGCGTAAGAAGCCATATGCCAATAATTATCTCTATCAGTCCGAGAGCTAACGGCCATCCCCATCCGGGCATTATGCGTGTGTTGGCAATTGCAAATGCCAGATTCACAATACCGGCGGCTATCACTACACCGGCGAAAACATATGCCAGAACAGGCAGTGATGAATCCGGACTGCACAGACACCAGATTCCGATTGCAATTGAGAGTAGCCCTGTAATCAGCGGCATCCACCAGTATCGGGTGATTCCTCCCTTAAATGTGAAATTTTCCATATGTTTAATTATTTTGTATAGGTTGTAGTATTTATTAAAAAGCTACTTGATTTCTTGATATGGCGTCAAACAGACTTGTGACGGATTGGAGATGATGGCTCTTTCTTAGGCGAAGAAAGTATGTATTGTTTGTAATAGGCAATGAGGATGGCTGTGAGAGGAAGAGCTATTATCATACCGATTATACCAAGCAAGGTGCCCCAGATAGAAAGCGAAAGGAGAATTATCGCAGGATTCAGACCAAGAGTCTTTCCCATGATCTTCGGTGTCAGGAGATAGTCACAGATGCATTGGCTTATCACATAAACCAATGCGCATTTGCCAAGTTCAGGCCAGAATTCACAGGTACCTGTCATGGAATTTATATAACACAGAATTATCACGGGTATCAGTGTCACATATTGAAAATATGGAATCATATAGAGTAAACCTACTGTGATTCCCATCACTATCGAGAGAGGAAGACCGACAATGGAGAATCCGATGCAATAGAACACTGCGGCACAACACGCAATCACAGCCTGACTGCGGAAATAACGATCCATGTTGTCTTTTATGTCGTCAAGCACCAGATACGTTTTTTCGCGGTATTTCGGTGGCACCAGCAGACGGAATCCCTGCATGATTCGTTTGTAATCAAGCAAAATAAAAATCACGTAAATAAATGTGAGGAGCCATTCTATCGTGTGCATCAGGAAGTCAACCGTGGCGGCAAGAACAGTTGTGCTTTTGTTCAAGACCGCCTCCATCCGGCTTCCGCTAAGGTATTTCGAGATATTCTCATGGCTGAAATAACGAGAAAAATATTCATGTATCTCCGGCGGTATGAAAGAGGAATGATGTCTCGGTGATGTTTTCATCATAGCTTCAAGCTGAGTTATTTCGTCTATTGCAGAAGGGATAAAAAAATAGGCGAGTATTCCGAATATCAGTGCCGCTTCCAGAAGAGTGAGAAAGACAGGAATCGAACGGTGTCTCAGCTTCAGATGCTTTTGCTGGAACTCCACGACAGGTTCCAGGAGGTAGGATATGATGCATGCGACGCAGAAGGGTAGCAGCACATTGCTCAGTATGCCGATAAGCCACACTGCCACTGCGATAATGGCAAGAGTCGCTATTACCCGTATTACCCGGTCGAACGTTATGGCGCGTTTGCTGTCAGACATAATTTTTTGTTGTAAAGTTTACCTATAGAATAACTTGGGACATGAAAAAGTTCGAATAGCCGCTTTAATGAACCATCCGGTGATAACCGGTGTTTTAGAAATGAAACTTAATTATAAAAAACACATCATTATGAGTCACGAACAAGAACATGCTCATTGCCATTATGGCGTGAAACTGGGATTTAAGATTGCAAAACTTGTACTTTCAGCGGCTACTGTGGCTGTAGGAGTATTCATGGTTCAGGAAATACATAAGGTGCATCGCGCCATAGAAAAGCACGAACACCGCAAACTCCTCTGACCTCTAATCGAAGCAATCATGATAAAGCGGGTTGGAATCCACTGATTCCGACCCGCTTTGCTGTTACATATGGCGAGATTTTTTCAAGAGGATTAAATCCGACAGTGGGTATAGGTGTGAACAGGCTGAGTCTTTGTTTCGTTAATCATATAAGAGCTTGTTTAAAAATAAACCAAACGGATTTATTAGAATGAATGAAATTGAAATAAAAGAGGGGATGATGAGACTATGGAAAGAGACATTCCATGATTCCGAAGAATATGTGAGACTCGTTTTTGATGCCTTTTTCAATATTGAGATGGTGGAGTATGAAGAGATAGACGGGAATATCGTGGCGGCTTTGCTTGCTGTGCCTTATTATTTCGGCAACAGTAGCCATCAATTGAAAGGTCTTTATTTATGCGGGCTTTCAACTGACCCCGCCTATAGGAAACACGGTATAATGGGAGGTCTGATTGAACGGCTGGCATCAAGGATGAAAAACTCCGGTCATTCATTCATGTTTCTAATTCCGGCTGATGAAGAATTGCAGCGTTATTACCGTGACCGCAGATTTGTCAACGCTTTTTATAGAAGTGTGGAGCGTTTTACATCTTCACATGATTTCGCGCTTGAGAACCTCCATGTGCTAAATAAGGAAGACAGCAGGATAAAGAATATCAAACAGCGGTATTGCGAACGACTTATATGCCGCAGAATATCCTCTGACGAAGAGCTTCCCCTTTCCGAGGCGAGGTTGCTCACGGACTATATCCAGAAGCGAGAAAACTACAGACCAGATTCCTGCCGGCATCTTGGAATCCTTCATACCACATGTGAGCTTATGACAGCCATTAAAGAGTGTTTTGTTTCCGGAGGGCGTATATATTATTGTATCAATTCTGATGATAAGGTTACCGGGGTAGGATTTGTCTATGCCGGGAATGATGAAGTGACAGTGTATTGTCTTCATGTGAGTGACAGGTGCTCCTATTACCGGCTTCTTGGAGAAATAAAAAACGACTACCGGGATCTTGGTCTGAAACTCTATAGCTACCCTATAAGAAATATAATTGGAATAGACAACAAATATTCACCTGCCAGAAATTATGAAGTATACGGCATGGCTCGGATTTTAAATCTTTACGAGATTTTAAAATTTCAGGCAGAGGAGAGGCACGATTTAAAATATTCGATTCTCGTGAAAAATGAAGAAAACAACATTTTGACAAGATTTGTAGCAGAAAACGGGTCTCTGGTGTCAAGTCAACTGAAAACGGATACAGTTTCCCAAAATCAAATTCTGGAAGCGATGGATGATAGGGAAGTGGCATCGATATTGTTTCGCCATCCGGATTCAGATCATATAGTCGAAGAGGTATTGGAAATTCCTCCGTTAGGCGGAAGTATAAACCTTATGCTTGATTGACGATCTATTGTAGAATAATGAAATGATGATTAAATTTACAATGCGATCTCTTCAACTCTTAAAAACATCTAATAAAATCCTCTCAGTTAACCTTACATTTAAATTTAAACAGTTCTTGATAGGAAATAGACAAAAACAGAATAAAAAGATATAAAACAATCCGGATTACAATCTGGAATTGCTTTTTTGTAAATAAGGATAAAGTGTTATATGTTAACATTTTATCCTTATTTTATTGTGTAAATAAGGCTTTGAGAATTGAATATTCCATAATTTGCGGATGAGAATACGAGTTTTTAGTACTCTCGAAAGAAAAGTTGTCAGAAAAAAATAAGGGGCTCATGAAAGCAGGGCAGTGCGTTGATTTAATGCATTTGCAAATTGGTCAAAATGGAACATTTAACAAATAAGTCCAACGGTAGATATCTGGTATTTACCATTTAGAATGTGCGATTGTTAATTTAAGTCTGTAAACCAAGAGGTATATTAATATTGCAAATTACAAACTCAAATCAAGTTTGTAATCGCCAACATATGTAATAAATGTAAATAGATGAAAATTTGAATTGGTTAATAGTGTATAGATGCAAATATTTCATATTAACATCTATTTAGAATTAAAATAAAATGCAATATATCAATAAGATACAATTAAAAATGAAAGTAATATGTTACTTTTAAGCTCATATTAGAGTGTTTGTTGTACACTAATGTCCATTTAAGGCATTAATGGGTTAATACTAAGCTTATTAATATATAACCTCTACATTATTTATAGCATTTTAGTGTAGTATTTTGAATTGTAAATTGCAAAAGTAAAATATCGGTTTCAAAAGTAAAATTCAAAATTTAACTATTTAGAATTTGCAATTTGCAAATAAATAATTAAATTTGCATACTGAATTTAAAAAAATCAAAATCGCCTTATGAATGAGGATAATGTGGCAATTCGTCTAAAAGGGTTCATTGATGAGATGGGTTTGACTAACTCTCAGTTTGCTGACCAATGCGGAATCCCGCGTCCGAGCCTTTCTCAGATACTAACCGGACGAAACAAGAAAATTTCAGATGTTATCGTTGGGCAGATTCATACAGCGTATCCTCGCTTGTCGGTGCTTTGGCTTCTCTTCGGTGAAGGCGACATGCTTGTCGCACCACCCCGCGAGAGTCGCGACGAGGAGAACTTTCCAAATTTATTCAGCGAACAGCCGAATAATCCGCCCAATGTGTCGGAGATTGAAAAATTTTCGAATCTCAACGCCTTAAATGAGGGTAGAAACATAGCTCAATCCCGTATAAATAACGGGAATCAGGTGGATTCAAAAAGTATCGAATTACAAATGGAAATAGAAAAAATGCGTAAAAATCCTCGAAAAGTGGTTCAGATAACCGTTTATTATGATGATTCGACATTTGAAACCTTCTACCCCGGCAAGTAATCGCTTACTGAGAATCATACGGAGGGTGCAAAGCAGGACGAGAATCGTATAGGGATATATATAGTACTTTATTTTGACAGACAACTATGATTGATACAATATTAGAATACAATCGTGAATTTGTTGCAAATCGTGAATTTGAAAAATTCGCCACATCTAAATATCCGGATAAACGGATTGCAATTGTAACCTGCATGGACACAAGGCTGGTGGAATTGTTACCAGCAGCTTTAGGTATAAAGAACGGAGATGTGAAGATGATAAAGAATGCCGGCGGAACCATTACCAATCCGTTTGATTCTACAGTTCGTTCGCTTCTCGTAGCTGTTTATGAGCTTGGTGTCAATGAAATCATGATCATAGGGCATACCAACTGCGGAGTTCAGGGTATGGATGCCAATGAAATGCTTTCTCTGATGCGTGAACGAGGCATTTCGGAGGAGCACATACGCCTTATGGAGCATTGCGGGATAAACCTAAAGGAATGGTTACACGGATTTGAGGAAACGGATGCCGCCGTAGAGGAGACTGTAGACCTCATAAAGAACCACCCTCTTATGCCTGATGACATTACTGTGAGAGGATACATAATGGACTCAGTAACCGGAGAACTGACTGCTCTCTGATAATACGTATCCACATAGTCTGAATCATCTTGAAACGTCATTGCGACATCCTTATTCGTTTAAACGATTTTTGTCAAGGGAATCGAGTCTCTGTCGCATCTTGATTTCCGACGGATTGTTTCCGGGATTCCAGAATTTATAATTCTCAAGACCATCGGGAAGATATTGCTGTTCCACGAAGTTTCCTTCGTAATCATGAGCATATTTATACCCCTTGTGATAACCGAGGTCTGCCATCAGTTTTGTCGGAGCGTTGCGAAGATGCAGCGGCACAGGAAGGTTTCCTGTCCTTTCAACAGTCTCCAGCGCGGCACCGATAGCGGCATATGCAGTGTTGCTTTTGGGAGAGTTTGCAAGATATATGGCGCATTCCGACAATATGATGCGTCCTTCCGGCCATCCTATCTTGTTGAGGGCATCGAATGTGGCGTTTGCAAGCAAAAGAGCATTGGGATTGGCAAGTCCGATATCTTCTGCAGCAACAATCACAAGGCGTCTGGCAATGAAAGCCGGGTCTTCGCCGCCAGCCACCATTCTTGCCAGCCAATAAACGGCAGCATGAGGGTCGCTTCCGCGGATCGATTTGATGAACGCTGATATTATGTCGTAATGCATCTCTCCATTGCGGTCGTAAGCGGCAGGATTCTGCTGCAGGCGTGATGTCACCACATTGTCGTCTATTACCACGGTCTCGTCTTCACCTGTAGACTGCTCGATGAGATCTATTATGTTAAGCAGTTTCCGGGCATCTCCTCCGGCAAACCTGAACAGAGCGTCTTTGGATCTGATGTCGAATTTGCGTGATTTAAGAACCTCATCGTTAGACAAAGCGCGTTCAAGTAGATTTTCCAGATCCACCAGTTCCAGCGGCATGAGAGTGTATACCTGAGCTCTGGAAAGAAGAGGGCGAATCACTTCGAATGATGGATTCTCCGTTGTGGCGCCGATGAGAGTGACTGTGCCTTTTTCCACAGCCCCCAATAATGAATCCTGCTGAGATTTGTTGAACCGATGGATTTCATCGATGAAAAGAATTGGTCTTCCCTTGACAAACATGCTGCGGGCATCCGCCTCGCAACGTGCCAGAATCTCTCGGACCTCCTTTACGCCGGATGTGACGGCACTCAGAGTGTAGAAAGGCACATCGGTCTGCGACGCTATTATCCTTGCCAGCGTTGTCTTTCCCACCCCGGGAGGTCCCCACAGGATAAAAGAATTAACCCTCCCGGTCTCGATCATACGTCGTATGATTCCGTCCGGACCTACAAGATGTGTCTGTCCTATATAATCGTCAAGAGACTTTGGCCTCAGTCTTTCGGCAAGGGGTATATTCGTCATATATCAGCGTGTCAGTTTGGCAATCAGAGCATCGCGGTCGAGCTCCTCAAAATTATTTACAACCATATCGCAATAAGGTTCGATAACGGATGCCGGCAAAGTGCCGGCAATACCTGTCACATATGCCCCGGAGGCTCTGCCGGCTTTCACGCCCTGAAGGGAATCTTCAAATACCACACAGTTCTTCGGATCGGCTCCAAGCAGGTTTGCCGCCAGAATGTAGCCTTCAGGATCCGGTTTGGATCTTGTGATCCGGTCTGCGGTGACCAGTTCCGTCATCATACCCTCCAGTTCAGGTATTTCCTCACGGAGGTGTTCCATTTTTTTGTTGTCGCTGCTTGTCACCAGTGCCCTTGGAATATCCATGGCTATAAGCCATTCTACGAACTCTTTTGCACCCGGAAGCCATTTATAGCTCATTTGCGCCTCAAGTTCGTGAAGCGTAGCCCTGACACTATCCCCGAGTCCGGCAGCGGCATAATGCGTGGCAATAATGTTGTCGAGAGTCATACCTTTTATCCTGTGCGCGAGGTCGGGATATTGAGAAGGGAAGCGACGGTTTACCTCGCTCCATACTTTGGTATATTCGCTTTCGCTGTCGATCAGGACACCGTCAAGGTCGAACAGAACTCCGATAGATTTCATTTATCCTGGTTTTAAATGCACTTTATAATACAAAATTAGTCAAATTTGTCAAATAATGAGTAATTTTGTTATTTGAAAGTATGGAGTTGTTCCAAATATCGGACTTATCAGATGATTCAAGATATAAACATGCGTGTGTCACCTCGTGTGGCGGGAGAGCAGAAACTGCTTTCCGAGACAATCGCACGCCAGCTCAGACTATCGCCTTCGGATATCAATTCGTGGAGAATAACGAGGCGTTCTATCGATGCGCGAAAACGCAACGTGCTTGTAAACCTTAGTGTACGTGTGGCAACAGGTGATGACTTGGAGATTTCTCCAGACCTGAAGCCTGCATCGTTCAAGGTCATCAAGCCTGAATCTCCAAGAATAGTGATTGTAGGTGCCGGACCTGCCGGTCTTTTCGCAGCTCTTAAGGCTGTGACATACGGAATATGTCCAGTTCTGATAGAACGGGGACGCGATGTGGATTCTCGTCGCCTTGACATAGCGGCGATAAGCAGAGAAAAGAAAATCAATCCTGTCTCGAACTATTGCTTCGGAGAGGGTGGAGCCGGAGCCTACAGCGATGGCAAACTCTTTACACGCAGTAAGAAGAGAGGGAATGTGGAGGAAGTTTTACAGCTTCTTGTGCAACATGGTGCACATCCTGACATTCTTGTAGACGCTCATCCTCATATAGGGAGTGATTGTCTGCCGCATGTTATCAAAAGCATGCGCACAACTATTATCGGCTATGGAGGTGATGTCCGTTTCGAGACGCGAGCCGATTCTCTCATAATAGAAGATGGCTGCTGCAAGGGTGTTGTCACTGACGCGGGCGAGGAGATTCGCGGGGATGCTGTGATCCTCGCCACCGGTCATTCCGCACATGATACATTCCGTCGTCTTCATTCCTCAGGAGTGCTGATGGAGGCTAAAGGCATAGCCGTGGGAGTGCGTCTTGAGCATCCGCAGGTTCTTATCGACCGCCTTCAGTATCATTCTGAATCTGGTCGCGGAAAGTATCTTCCTCCCGCGGAATATAATTATGTGACGCAGGTGGAGGGAAGAGGCGTATATTCCTTCTGTATGTGTCCCGGAGGAGTGGTCGTGCCTGCGGGAAGTGCGGAGGGAGAGCTCGTGGTCAATGGCATGTCGGCGTCCGCCCGCTCCGGAGAACGTGCCAATTCAGGAATGGTTGTGGAGATACGTCCCGGAGATTTTCCCGAATACGAAGAACTGGGAGCTTTAGAGATTCTGCAGCTTCAGGAAGATATGGAGAGGAAATTTTATGAGGAATCGGGAAATTCAATAAACGCCCCCGCCCAGAGAATGAAAGACTTTACCGATGGGAAAGTCTCGACTTCACTGCCGAAGACCTCATATGCCCCCGGCATCCATCCTGTTGACTTCAACAGGCTTTTTCCACCCTTCATATCATGGCGACTCCGCGAAGGGTTCAAGGACTTCGGCCGTAAATGTCCGGGGTTTCTGACCAATGAGGCAATACTTCTGGGACTTGAATCGCGCACCTCATCTCCGGTGAGACTGCCTCGTGACAAAGAGACGCTCGAGCATGTGGCGATTCCGGGATTATATCCGGCAGGCGAAGGCGCAGGTTATGCCGGCGGAATAGTCTCGGCTGCAATTGATGGAATAAGGTGTGTGGAGCAGTTCGTAAAGAAAAACAAACAATAGAATATGTCGACAATTTTAAATATAGAAACCTCAGGTAAAATCTGTTCTGTTGCCCTGACACGAGAAGGTGTTCTGGAGTTCGATCTTGAGAACAGGGAAGGCATGAAACATGCCGAGGTACTTGCTCCTTTTGTGGAGCGTGCAATGGAAGAGGTAAAAAGGAAAGAATGGAAACTTGATGCAGTTGCGGTCAGTATAGGTCCCGGGTCATATACCGGTCTGAGAATAGGGCTTTCGCTGGCAAAGGGGCTTGCATTCAGTCTTGGAGTGCCGCTGATTGGAGTGAGCACTCTGAAGATACTCGCCGTCAAAGCAATGTTTCGTAATTTCAATTTTACCGGAGAAGAGATACTTGTGCCTATGATTGACGCCCGGAGGATGGAAGTTTTTACTGGCGCCTATGATTTTGCACTGAATGCTGTGGCAGGTCCGGGTCCGATGATTCTGGATTCCGAGTCATACGCTGGATTGCTTGCCGAAAAGGAAGTATGGTTTATGGGAGACGGGGCGGGAAAGGCGAAAGATGTTATTGACTCTCCCAATGCACATTGGATGGAAGATCTATACCCTATGGCGAAAGACATGCTTGCGCTCTCGGAGAAAGCATTGAGGGAGAAAGACTTCCTTGACATCGCATATTCGGTTCCCGAATATCTTAAAGAATACCAGACGACGGTAGCCAGACCCAGAATATAGCGGATGTGACGCGGGTGGCAGATAGCCGCGCCAAATAACATAAAGGTTTAAAGACGATAATGATATATTTTCGGTAAAAATTGTTATCTTTGTAGAATAAACCGGTTGCGGACATGTAGAGAATCAACTGCATGTGTGACGTTTTTTAACAGTTTCATGCCAATAATAAATATGATACCTTATAATACGGATCTCAAACCCATTACCCTTCCTGAGTTCGGAAGAAACGTGCAGGGAATGGTTGATTATTGTGTTTCCATACCTGACAGAGAAGAGCGCACGAAGTGTGCGTTCGCCATAGCGGATATAATGGCAAACCTTTTCCCGGGACTTGTGGGAGAGGGGCGTGACTACTCCCAGATATGGGATCAGATCAACATCATGTCCCGTTTTCAACTTGATATAGATTTTCCGTGTGATGTCGTAACGGCAGACCGTCTGAATCCAAAACCCGAAAAAATACCATATACCTCATCCCCAATGCGTTATCGCCATTATGGCAAGAGCATCGAAAAGATGATAGAGAAAGTTGCCGATATGGAGGATGGTGAAGAAAAGGATGTGTTGATTTCGCTGATTGCGCATCATATGAAGAAGCTCATGCTTATTCATAACAAGGAGGGGGTTGATGACGCGAAGATTCTAAAAGATCTGAGAGAATATTCCTGCGGAAAGATTGATCTTGACCCTCAGACTTATCTATTGCATGAATTTAAGGAAGCGGTTCCTGTGGGCCAGACAAAAAGTAAAAAGAAGAAAAAATGAGCAGTTTTATAGTGGAGGGGGGGCATCGCCTTTGTGGAGAGATCAGTCCCAAAGGTGCCAAGAACGAGGCATTGGAGGTGATTTGTGCCACACTTCTCACTGAAGAGAAGGTGACAATTTCCAATCTGCCTCGTATTCTTGATGTCACAAACCTGATAAATCTCTTGGCGGAGATGGGGGTAAAGGTCAATTATCTTGATGAGTCAACCTGTGAGTTTCAGGCAGACGATATAGATATTGAATATATCCGAACTCCGGAATATAGAAAGAAGGCAGCTTCATTGAGAGGGTCGGTCATGATTCTGGGACCGCTTGTGGCAAGATTCGGTCATGCCGTTCTTCCGAAGCCGGGTGGTGACAAAATCGGTCGCCGCCGTCTTGACACTCATTTTTACGGACTTCAGAAACTCGGTGCGGCATTCGAATATGTCACAGAAGAGGGTCTTTACAGGATTTCCGCTCCGGACGGACTTAAAGGAGACTATATGCTTCTTGACGAGGCATCAATAACCGGAACAGCAAACATTGTGATGGCGGCGGTGCTTGCCAAGGGAACTACAACCGTTTACAATGCCGCCTGCGAGCCATACATTCAGCAGTTGTGCAAGATGTTGTGCCGCATGGGTGCGAAGATAGATGGAATCGGCTCAAATCTGCTTACAGTGCATGGCGCAGAGCGTATTGGAGGTGCGAATCACCGCTTATTGCCTGACATGATAGAAGTCGGCAGCTTTATAGGTATGGCGGCAATGACCGGGTCCGATCTTCTTCTAAAGAATGTAGGTTACGGAGATCTTGGTCTTATGCCTGAGATATTCGAGAGAATTGGGGTTCATCTCGAGGTGGAGGGTGATGATATCAGAATCGACCAAAAAGAGATATACGAGATTGAGAATTTCATCGATGGCTCCACGCTGACTATCGCAGATGCGCCGTGGCCGGGGTTGTCTCCGGACCTGATAAGCATTTTTCTGGTGGTCTGCACTCAGGCAAAGGGGAGTGTGCTGATACATCAGAAGATGTTTGAGAGCCGTCTCTTCTTTGTGGACAAACTGCTGGACATGGGTGCCAGAATAATCCTTTGCGACCCGCATAGGGCAGTGGTGATCGGCTCCGGACACTTCAACAGTCTACGGGCAACCGACATGGTCTCGCCCGACATACGTGCCGGAATCGCTATGCTGATAGCGGCAATGGGAGCAAAGGGCACAAGCAGGATACAGAATATCGGTCAGATTGACCGTGGTTATGAAAATATCGACAGTCGACTGAACCGACTTGGCGCGAAAATCATTAGAATAGATGATTGACAAAGAAAAACTGGTTGAAATAGGGAAGTTCCAGAAAACCCACGCACTGAAGGGGGAGCTTAACGCTATTCTTGATATTCCTGAAGAATATGTGAAGGATGGCAATCCGCTCATTATAGAGACTGACGGAATCCCGGTGCCTTATTATGCGGAATCAATACGCGGAAAAGGAACTACGTCCTTTCTGATAAAACTCGAGGGGGTTGACAGCGTGGAGGATGCCGCGGAATTTGTAAACAGTGCGATTCTTGTTCCACGCGATGAGCTTCAGGATTATGTAGGCGATGTGATGCTTGAGGATGATCTTGAAGGCTTCAAGGTTATCGACAGGTTTGAGGGAGAGATCGGGACACTTGAATTTATTGATGACACAACTGAAAATGAACTCATGGTCGTGCGCACTCCGGATGATGAAGAGATTTATATTCCCCTCGCAGACGAATTTATCATAGACATAAATGAGGAAAGAAGGGAGATTCACACCTCTTTGCCGGAAGGGCTTGTTTCCCTGAATAAATCAGAGGATTAATGATTCAGTACGATGCCCTAAACAGTGAAATCTTGACTTATTTTTCTTGATATCAGCAAGATATTTCCGAGGTGGATTCTCCACTCGAAGAGCCGTAAACTTAAGGCTGGCGGTGATGAGAGGGGGCAAAACAACCGGAAAGATCCGATGAGGCTGAGAAAAGAATCAACGACATCATTATTCTAACTTTAGTAAATAAGCCAAGACGAGTTCAGTTTCTTTGAATACAACAGACATATAATATGAGCGAATTGATGAAATATGACGAGGATGACGCTATCAGATTCATCCGAGAGACATTGCCGGCGCAGGTAAGCGAGCGTTATGATGATGACGATATACTTTACGTTATCGACATAATATGGGATTGGTATGAGAAAAACGGTTATCTGAAAATAGATGCCGGAGTGACAGAAGAGGAGGAACTCGATATAGCCAAGCTTTCAGCATTTGTGGCAAAAGAAATCAGAAAAGACGGCGAAGTCGTGATGGATCCTGAAGACATCAACCTTATAGTGAAAGGAGAACTTGAATATGAGGAATCAATTGAAGATATTTTCTAAAGCGCTGCTCTCTGCTGCTATATCCATTTCTGCGTTAGCAGCGAGGGGAGAGACGACCCTTCAGCGTATCGATGCTCTTGACGAGATGTCGTTCCGCGAGATGATAAACAGTGTCGGGCTTGATGGAAAAAGTGCGGATCTGATACGTAAGTTCCAGGAGAAAGAGGGTAGAAACCGTCTCTATAATAAAGAATATAACGCGAAAAATTCATCGATGGTGGAGACATACCGCAACAAGGAAGTGCTGCTGATAACCATTCCGGCATCGAAGCTTTTCGCACCCAATGAGGTGGAGGTTAGGAAAGAGGCGGCATCGTTGCTTGCACCGTTAAAACGCTATCTGCGCGAGCCGGATATGTATAGGGTTCTTCTCGTCATGCACACTGACAATACAGGATCCGAGAAATATCGCGAGCATATAACGGAGGAGCGTTCCACGGCGTTGTTCGACTGGTTCGTGAAAGAAGGATGTGACACACGTTATCTTTTCTCCTACGCGTATGGTGATGATATGCCGCTTGTAGAGAACAATTCTCTGACCAACCGTGAGAGGAACCGCCGCCTTGAGGTTTATCTCGTGCCAGGCACAAAAATGCTTGAGCAGGCAAAAAAAGGAAGAATAGTATTTTAAAAATAATTACCCAGAATGAATAAGAAAAGAATAGCGATAGTAGGATATGGCAACATTGGCCGTTACTCGCTTGAGGCAATAGAGACAGCTCCCGATTTCGAGATTGCGGGCATAGTTCGCCGTAATCCGGCTGACAGAGAAGATATACCGGCAGAGATTCCGGTTGTAGGTTCAATCAAAGAACTGCAGAACGTGGACGTAGCGATTCTTGCCACCCCGACACGCAGCGTGGAAGAGCATGCAAAGGAGATTCTTGCCATGGGTATCAATACGGTGGATTCATTCGACATCCACGGTCAGATTCCCGAACTGCGCAAGCGTCTTGATGAAGCCTCGAAGGCTGGAAACGCAGTCAGCGTGCTGTCGGCAGGATGGGATCCGGGAAGCGATTCCGTGGTGCGTGCATTGCTTGAGGCTATTGCTCCCAAGGGGATCACATATACGAATTTCGGTCCCGGAATGAGTATGGGACATACTGTGGCTGTAAAATCAAAAGAGGGAGTGAAAGACGCACTTTCCATGACAATACCGTTGGGAACAGGCATACACCGCCGCATGGTATATGTAGAGCTTCTTCCCGGCTATGAGCTTGCTGTTGTGGCAAAGAGTATCAAGGAAGATCCCTATTTCGCATCAGACGAGACACATGTCATTGCCGTGGAGAGCGTTGATGCGCTCAAGGATGTCGGTCATGGTGTGAATATGGTGCGCAAGGGAGTGTCGGGAAAGACACACAGCCAGCGTTTCGAATTCGACATGGCGATAAACAACCCGGCACTCACAGCCCAGATACTTGTGGCTTGTGCACGTGCCTCGTTCCGTCTGTCGCCAGGTTGCTACACAATGATAGAGATTCCGGTTATCGACCTTCTGCCTGGTGAGCGTGACCAATGGATCAAGCTTGTCTGATACAGAAAACAGACTAAGACATAAAAAGGCGTCACTTGTTACATAACAAGTGACGCCTTTTTTTTCTCTGGGGTTTCACACCACTGTCATTTTGTGAGTTTGCGGTATCTTATGCGGTGCGGGGTGTCGATGCCGCCGTCACGCTTCTTCTTGAACTCCTCATATTCTGAGTATGATCCTTCGAAATAAGTGACCTGACTGTCTCCTTCAAATGCAAGGATATGTGTGGCGATACGGTCCAGGAACCAACGGTCGTGGCTCACTACGACAGCACAGCCTGCAAAGTTCTCAAGACCTTCCTCAAGCGCGCGGAGTGTGTTGACGTCAATATCATTGGTCGGCTCGTCGAGAAGCAGAACATTTCCTTCCTCTTTAAGTGCCATTGCAAGGTGGAGACGGTTGCGCTCACCGCCGGAAAGAACACCGATTTTCTTTTCTTGATCAGCACCGGTGAAATTGAATTTGCTCAGGTAAGCGCGGGCGTTCATGTCTCTGCCACCCATACGGAACGACTCCACTCCCTGAGAAATAACCTCGTATACGCTCTTTTCGGGAGATAGATCCTTGTGGTTCTGATCAACATACGCGATCTTTACGGTCTCACCAACTTCAAACTCACCTGCATCCTGACGTTCCTGCCCCATTATCAGACGGAAGAGTGTAGTCTTTCCTGCTCCGTTAGGTCCTATCACTCCGACAATACCGTTAGGAGGCAACATAAAGTTGAGGTCGGTAAACAATGCCTTGTCATCATACGCCTTGGCAAGATGTTTGGCTTCGATCACCTTGTTGCCGAGACGCGGACCGTTGGGAATATAGATTTCAAGTTTCTCCTCGCGTTCTTTCTGGTCTTCGTTCATCAGCCGGTCATAGCTTGACAGACGAGCCTTTCCTTTTGCCTGGCGCGCCTTGGGAGCCATACGTACCCATTCAAGCTCGCGTTCCAGAGTCTTGCGGCGTTTGCTTGCCTGTTTCTCTTCCTGAGCCATGCGTTGTGTCTTTTGGTCGAGCCATGAAGAATAGTTTCCTTTCCATGGTATACCTTCGCCTCTGTCAAGTTCAAGAATCCATCCTGCCACATGGTCAAGGAAATAACGGTCGTGTGTCACGGCTATGACTGTGCCCGGATATTGCTGAAGATGTTGCTCAAGCCAGTCAATCGATTCTGCATCAAGGTGGTTGGTAGGCTCGTCGAGAAGCAGGATATCGGGTTGCTGGAGCAGCAGACGGCAGAGAGCCACACGGCGTTTCTCACCACCGGAAAGCACAGCGATTTTTTTGTCATCCGGCGGACAACGGAGAGCATCCATGGCGCGTTCGAGCTTATTGTCGATGTTCCAGGCATCGGTAGCATCCAACTTGTCCTGAATCTCTGCCTGACGTGCAATGAGCTTATCCATAGCGTCCGGGTCTTCAAGCACAGCTGGGTCTGCGAAAGCGTTGTTAACCTCATCGTATTCCTTAAGAAGATCCATTATGGACTGAACACCTTCCTGCACAACCTCTTTAACTGTTTTCTCCGGATCAAGTTTCGGTTCCTGCTCAAGATATCCCACACTGTAGCCGGGAGAGAAAACAACGTTTCCCTGGTAGCTCTTGTCTAACCCGGCGATTATTTTGAGCAGGGTAGACTTTCCGGAACCGTTAAGACCGATAATGCCTATTTTTGCTCCGTAGAAGAAAGAGAGATATATGTTTTTTAGAATCTGTCGTTGCGGAGGGATAATCTTACTGACTCCCACCATTGAGAAAATAATTTTTTTGTCGTCAGCCATGTTCTTTTTCGTTATTTGGAAGTTTGAATCATAAGAGAGAGTAGAAATAGTGAATCAGACAGTCTCAGCGAGTTTTTGCCGAAACCGTGCGATAGTCGCATTTCACCTTTCCCCTGGAGAGGTTATTGAGTTTATTGCGTACCATCTGTTTGCGTATAGGGGAGATACGGTCGGTATATACAGTGCCGAGTAGATGGTCGAACTCATGCTGGATTATACGGGAGAGGAATCCGGTGAATTCCTTTTCATGCTCGACGAAATTCTCGTCAAGCCAATTGAGACGCACATGTTCTGTTCTCTTCACGTTCTCGGACATTCCCGGCAACGAGAGGCAACCTTCGTTGCGTCCCACAGGCTCCATGTCCTCGATCACCTCAAGTTCGGGGTTGATCAGACACATCTTGGAATCTTTGCATTCAGGAAATTCATCGCCAAGCACGCTACCGTCAATTACAATCAGACTGATTGATTTGCCAATCTGAGGAGCGGCGAGTCCTACACCTTCAGTGAAATACATAGTTTCCCACATATCCCTGATCAGTTTGTCAAGACCGGGATAATCCTTTCCTATATCTTCCGTCTCCTTGCGGAGCACCGGATGTCCATATAAATATACAGGTAATACCATCTTTAATATTTTATTGCAAAAATAGTGAAAAATCAGCGGTTTTGCAAGTATTCGGTGAGTATGAGCACCGCCGACATCTCGTCTGCTCTCCCTTTCTCTCTCCGCTGGCTTTTGCTGAAACCGGCGGCAAGCATCTCCCTGTGAGCGATTACCGAAGTAAACCTCTCGTCGCGGCGTATCACTCTCATTTCCGGCATCTCGCGTGACAGACGCTTCAGGAATGGCTCGATATATCGTGCGGATTCCGAAGGCGAGCCGTCCATCTGACGCGGTTCGCCGACTATTATCATCTCTACGTTTTCCTGGGAACAATAATCTTTGATGAAATCCATCAGATTGTGGGTAGGGACAGTAGGAAGACCGTTGGCAATAATCTGGAGCGGATCTGTTACAGCCACACCGCAACGTTTTCTGCCATAGTCTATAGCAATGATTCTTGACATAAACAGCTTCTTGATTGTTTTAAGCTTCCTGATTGTTTTAAAAGTAAAGTTACAAAAAAATCTCCAATAACAGAGACTTTGCTGTCCCGGTTATCGGAGATTCTTCTCTTTTATGTCGACTTCAGGATTTCCTTATGGCTTGTGGTATCCGCATTTGGGGCATACACCATCTTCGGTCAGCGCGATTCCGCACAGAGGGCACCGCTCAATATTCGTTGAAGGATTGTATTCCTGAGAGGCGACATTGTCACCGCTGGTGAAAGTTATCTTGCAGATGCGCAATTTGTCTTTCAGCAGGTTGTAAACTATTTTTATCATACCCTCTACAGTCATAGTCTCTTTGGTAACCACAATTCTCGCGTCAGGATATGCAGTGGCGAGTTCGGTTTCGAAAGCCGGTCCTTTCAGCAGATTCTGGGGGTGTCCGTTGAGAATTCCTTGCTGTTCGTATACTCCGAGTATTGCGGGAAGTATCGGGTCATCTTCTCTTAAAACAAGAGCGTGGTCGAAATTTTTCAACACATCCCATGCAGTCTTTTTTATCTCGTTACACGGAAAAACCATATTGACACCCTCATTAATTGAGTCTTCTACTTCAATGGTAAGAGTTCCGGTGTGTCCGTGGAGATACTGCGCCTCGCCTTTGAAACCATAAAAACGGTGGGCGTACTGTAATGTGAATGATGTGATGCTTTTCATAGCAGGTAACTGTTTTTTAGTTATACTTGAGTTATAAATGTAAGAAACTGTAGTCAAGATGACTTTAGTTTCTAAGACAGTTTGCCGATTTGCTTGAATTCTGTTTTGTGTCTTTATCGGCAAAGGATTCTTTTATTTCAACAAGGCATATATAGTTCAGGTTCGGAATTAAAAGTTAACAAATCAAAAAACGCACCGTAAGCTGTCAGATCCGATATTTTAGAATTAATGATTAGTCATAAAGAGCGCAGTATTTTGTCAATGCACTTTTTTACTCTGCACCGGGATGGACTATAGGTTTAAAAAAGAAGAGAGGGCGAAGAAATATGACTCCGTCCTCTCTTGAATTGTCTTGAATAGATGATTATTTGCCGAAATAGCGGTCGTAAAGACCTTTGAAGCCGCGACCGTGGCGGGCTTCGTCTTTTGCCATTTCATGAACGGTGTCATGGATGGCATCGAGGTTCTGGGCTTTTGCATTCTTGGCAATGCGCATCTTGTCGGCATTGGCTCCTGCCTCAGCGTGCATTCTCTTCTCAAGGTTGGTCTTGGTGTCCCAGACCATGTCGCCGAGAAGCTCTGCAAATTTAGATGCGTGTTCTGCCTCTTCCCATGCATAGCGTTTGAAAGCCTCTGCGATTTCGGGATAACCTTCACGGTCTGCCTGACGAGACATTGCAAGATACATGCCTACCTCTGTGCATTCACCCATGAAGTGTGTATTGAGGTCTTTTATCATTTCAGGGTCAGTACCCTTTGCAACACCGATTTCATGTTCAGTTACAAACTGAAGAAGCTCATCGGCGTTCATCTCTTTGAATTTAGACTGTGGTGCGCCACACTGGGGGCATTTTTCGGGTGCAGTCTCACCCTCTGCTATATAACCACAGATGGTGCAAATCCATTGTTTTGCCATAATTGTCAATTATTTTAAAGTTAGAAAGTTTCAGAACAGTTTCTTATATTATATCAATATATTCATTCAGACTGTTCCTATGTTATAACAACGATAAGGTGTTTTTTATTATTCGGACAATGAAAAATGTTTGAAAATTTTATCCGTTTTTACTAATTTTGTATTCGTGAAAAGAAAAATCGAGATAACATCAGTGCTTGAGGATTACGTGGCGCGGAGTCTTAGACGTGCTGGAATAAAAAAAGTCATCGCCGGGGTAAGCGGGGGTGCTGATAGTACTGCATTGCTTCTGGCTCTTCAATCCTCAGGAGTGGAGGTTATCGCGATTCATTGCAATTTTCATCTCAGAGGAGATGAAAGCATGCGAGACCAGCATGCCGTGGAATCTCTATGCCATAGAAATGGAGTCCTTTTGAAAAAAGTGGATTTCGATGTAGAGGCATTCCGGGAGAATAAAAATATTTCAATAGAGATGGCATGTCGGGATTTGCGGTATGACGTTTTCAGGAAAGAGTTACATGATTCCAGAGCTGACAGAATTGCCGTGGCGCATAATGCCGATGACAACGTAGAGACTCTTTTCCTTAATCTTTTCAGGGGATCCGGAGTGACGGGCCTGCGGGGCATGCTGCCTGACACAGGGGAACTTATCCGTCCGCTTCTTTGTTTCCCCCGTAAAGAGATTGAGGCCTATCTTAGCGAAAAGGGGGAGGAGTATGTAGTTGATTCCACAAATCTTGTGTCGGACTATCGGCGTAACTTTCTTAGGAATGAGATTATTCCACTGATTGAAACGCGCTGGCCCGGTGTGAGAAAAACAATTTCCACAACCATCAAGAACCTTCAGGGGGAGGAACGTGTTTTAAAATGGGTTCAGGACGAATTGATAGCAGAGGCGGATTTTCTGTCAATGCAATCCATATTCGATGCGCCCGACCGATTCTGGCTGATTTACCGCTTTGCCTCGGCACACGGAGCCACGCGAGATATCGCGCTTGAAATTTTTGATGTGTTCGAGAAAAAGGGCGGACAGCAGACAATTGTAGGCAAAAGTTGGAAATCCGGACAAGGTAGACTGGTTTTCAGCATGAAAGGGTTGAATTACATGGCTTGAATCGACATATTGATTTGCATATAAAAAAATTAATTGTTAAATTTGCGATGTCAAAAGACCCCGGCTGTCGGTTAAATCCGTTTTTCAATGCTTCAGTCCGGGTATTTCCCGATAAATCCTATTAAATTTTTTACTTTCATCGTTTCATCCCCGAGTATTTCACTGATATTCCAGATTGCGCAGTGTTGATTATAGTTTGAATAGTGGCTCATATGGATCACTCAAAGGGGTAAACGTGAAAACAGGATATAGAATCTTATGTATAGTTACGAAGAACTTATGAACATGGATGAGACAAGACTCAGAGAGCTTGCGTCTTCCATGGGAATGAAAAAAACAACTTCCGCAGATCAGCAGGAATTGGCTTATTATGTCATTGACAGTGAGTCGGAGAATACTGCAAAGGAAGCTGTGGCCAAAAACGCGGCAAAATCAAAAATTGCCAAAGAGAAGACACCTAAAGAGAAAAAAACGCGTGCGAAACGTGTTTCCAAGAAAGAACCTCAGCCTGACGCCGCGCCTTCGGCAGAGAGTGTGACGGAGAATGCCGAAATTGCGAATGACACTGCTGCGGCTACAGATGCTCCCGCGCCTAAAAAGAGGGGCCGCAAACCCAAAGTGAAGGTAGAAGAGCCGTCTGAGACTATTGAAGTTCAGGCAGAAGTCACTGTGACTGAAAGCGATAAGGAAGGCAATCGCCAAAAAGCACCGGCTGAACTGGTGCATGATACATTGCCCATGGTAATGCCTGAAACAGAATCACCTTTATCTGCGGATATAAATGAACCTGCATCGTCAAAGAACGATCAGGAGGAATCCATAGTATCTCCGTTATCGGAAGTCAATGAAACCGAAGGTATCGAATCTGCGCCAAATTCCGATCACAAAGTATTCATATCGCCTAAGGCAAAGGAAAAACCCTCACTTGACGCTTTTTTTTCCAATGCAAAGCGCCGCACGTTCGTACCTCGCTCTCAGCGTGAGATACAGGAAGCGGAGAAGGCAGCGGCTGTAGCACCCATCATCATTGCCGATCCGGCTCCTGTCAAGCCTCTTTCTCCGAAGATGCAGAAGCATCTGACAAAGAAACAGCGTATGCAGCAGCGCCAGCTTGAGAAGCAGAACAATGCGCGTCAGCCGGAGACGAGCTTCGACTTTGACGGCATTCTGACAACAGTAGGAGTGCTTGAAGTAATGCCCGACGGCTATGGTTTCCTTCGCTCCAGCGATTACAATTATCTGGGAAGTCCGGATGATGTGTATGTGTCTCAGCAGCAGATCAAAGATTTCGGTCTCAAGACAGGAGATGTAGTGGAGGGTGGAATCAGACCTCCGAGACAGGGTGAAAAATACTTCCCTTTGTGCAGAGTCGAGTCTATCAACGGTCTGTCACCCGAGGTGATACGCGACAGAGTACCGTTCGAGCATCTTGTGCCTCTCTTCCCTGAAGAAAAGTTCAACCTAACAGCCGGGAGGTCAGGTAATATCTCAACCCGCGTTGTCGATATGTTCGCACCGATAGGCAAAGGACAACGTGCGCTGATCGTTGCTCCTCCGAAGACGGGTAAGACGATTCTTCTAAAGGATATTGCCAATGCAATCGCTGCAAACCATCCCGACACATATATAATCATGCTTCTGATCGACGAGCGTCCAGAGGAAGTGACGGATATGGCGCGCAGTGTGAATGCGGAAGTGATAGCCTCAACATTCGACGAGCCGGCGGAACGCCACGTAAAGATTGCCGGTATCGTTCTGGAAAAGGCAAAACGTCTTGTCGAGAGCGGTCATGATGTGGTCATCATGTTGGACTCCATCACGCGTCTTGCACGCGCCTACAACACAGTGAGTCCGGCCTCGGGCAAAATACTTTCCGGTGGTGTTGATGCCAATGCGCTTCAGAAACCGAAGAGGTTCTTCGGTGCTGCCCGCAACATCGAAAACGGTGGTTCACTTACAATCATAGCCACAGCTCTCACGGAAACTTCATCAAAAATGGATGAAGTGATTTTCGAGGAGTTCAAGGGCACCGGCAACATGGAACTTCAGCTTGACCGCAAACTTTCCAACAAACGGATCTTCCCTGCAGTCGACATCATCGCATCTTCTACCCGCCGTGATGATCTGCTGTTGAGTGCGGAAACACTCAACAGGATGTGGATTGTGCGCAATTATCTTGCCGACATGACATCTCTTGAAGCTATGGAATTCATAAAGAAGCGTATGGAGATGACACGCAACAATGAGGAATTGCTGCTTACAATAGACAAGTAAAACAAATGCCGGAAACATGAATACTTTCGGTAGAAATATCAGGCTTACGACTTTCGGAGAAAGTCACGGGCCGGCGATGGGGGGCATTCTCGACGGAATGCCCTCGCGCGTACATATAGATATTGCAAGAATACAGGATGATCTCGACAGACGTGCTCCCGGACGTATGCCGAATACCTCACAGCGTCATGAGCCGGATAAGGTGGAATTGCTTTCAGGATTGTCGCCGGACGGGCTTACCTGGGGTTCTCCCATAGGTTTTATAATACGTAACCGAGACCAGCGATCGGAAGACTATCTTTCATACGAGAGTAAGTTCCGTCCCAATCATGCTGATTATACGTATCATGCGAAATATGGGATTCATGACTTCCGTGGCGGAGGACGGGCGAGTGCGCGAGAAACAGTTTCATGGGTTGCCGCCGGCGCCATATGCCGTCAGTGGCTCGAGACATTCGGCATAACTGTTTCCGCACGTCTTGTGGAAACAAATGACATAGGGGAAACAGCCGGGAGCGGCGACAGCACAGGAGGTATCGTCGAAGGTCTGATAGAGGGTCTGCCGGCAGGAATCGGGGAGCCGGTATTCGACAAACTGTCGGCACGTCTTGCCTCGGCAATGATGACAATCAATGCCGCCAAGGCTTTCGAGTATGGAGATGGCTTCAGGGCTTCCGCAATGAAAGGTAGCGAATGTCTCGACACTCCATATCTAAATAAGGAACTGAACAAGGTGTGTTTCCGCAATAATCACTCCGGAGGCATACAGGGAGGCATATCCAACGGAATGCCTGTAAATTTCAAGGTATATTTCAAACCGACTCCTACGCTGATGAAACAGGTTGTCTCGATTGATGCGAGTGGCAACGATGTGGTGATTGAGCCGAAAGGGAGACATGATCCCTGTGTGGCGGTACGGGCAGTACCTGTGGTCGAGGCCATGGCATTGCTTACGGTGGCAGACCTGATGAAAAGCCGCATAGACTGAAACCGCCCCCGGTTTATAAAACACCCTTCTATAAAAGTTGAAAGTAAACACGCTTTTAGTAAATGTATTATACAGACTTCTCGACATATATGCAACGGAAATTTCCCGGAGAAAAAGTGCAGAAAATTTCTGTCAACGCCGGTTTCTCCTGTCCCAACCGCGATGGCACAATCGGCACAGGTGGATGCATATATTGCGATAACTCTTCATTCACCCCCGGGTATTGCTTCAGACATAAGGATATTGCCTCGCAACTTAATGCAGGAAAAGATTTTTTTGCCGGGAAATACCCTAAGATGAAATATCTTGCCTATTTTCAATCATTCAGCAATACCTTCGGAAGGTCTGTCGATGAACTTGAAGCAATGTATAGAGAAGCGATGGGCGTTGAAGGAATTGTAGGGCTGATTATCGGCACGCGCCCCGACACATTGCCGGACAAGGTTGTCGATATGCTTGCGAGGCTTAACGAAGAAATGCCGGTTATTGTTGAACTGGGTGCGGAGTCAAGCCATGATTCAACACTCGCGCTTATCAACAGAGGGCATAGCTGGCATGATGTGGAGGATGCTGTATTGCGACTCAGCCGGAAGGGGATCTCCGTGGGGCTGCACCTCATCGCCGGTTTGCCAGGAGAAAACCAAGAAATGATTCTTCAGACAGTGAAGAGGGCAGTGGCATTGCCGATCGAGTCAATAAAGTTACATCACCTTCAGGTCTTGCGAAATACAAGTCTTGAAGAGCTTATAAATGACGGGAAAGTGGAGGTCAGCCCTTTTGAAGTTGAAAATTATATTGATTTATGCATAAAAATCATTAATTTAGTGCCGCAGAATATCGCTATCGAGAGATTTCTGGCAAGTTCTCCCCCTGAAAAAGTGGTTATGCCCAAGTGGGGACTAAAGAATTATGAGTTTACTAATATGTTGAACAAGAGACTCCGATCCGGCAAAGACTGAATCGGACTTATAATAGAAAAAAGAAAATTTGAAAATTTTTAGGATATGAAGAAATTGATTATTGCGGCAGCCGCCGCTATTGTTGCTCCGATGTCAGCATCGGCAGATGTGACTGTAAAGTTTCCAGAGGGTAAAGCGGATTCCGTATATACGGTGGAGCATATGTTGATTTCAGACATGGTGCGTCCGCGTGCGGAAAGACCGATGCCGGCAATCGACACGCTCAAATCTGTGGCGGGCATCATGAAGTTTGATGTTGATGCGTCAGGACCTGCCAATTACAGAATAAGATTCGGCGGACGAGATGCGGTCAACATTTATACTTCTCCGGGAGAGAACCTCGCGGTGATAATATCTTCCGAATCTCCGCTCGATTATATTGTCACAGGTTCTGCTCTGATGGACGGCATAACAGAGCTGCGTCAGAAATCCGGCGAAATACTCAAGCAATATCAGACAGCAGCGCAGACTGAACCGCGTGATGAGGCTGCAATGCAGAATGCCATGAATGCATACAATTCATTGTTTAAAGACTACGCGGCATCAAAGCCTGCTGATCCGGCATCTTTGTTCGCTCTTTTGAATCTTGATGGGGAAGATTTCATGACAATCTTTGAATCGGTTGACCCATCCTTGAAGAATTCCGCGCTTTATCCTTTGGTTGAAAGCCAGAAAACATATGTGGAGAAGTCCATTGAGGCTGACAAAAAGATGAAAGAGATGCAGAATGGCAATTACGAGGCACCTGATTTCACACTGAAGAATCTGGAAGGGAAAGATGTCAAGCTGTCTGATTTCCGTGGGAAATGGGTGATCATAGATTTCTGGGGTAGCTGGTGCGGCTGGTGCATCAAGGGATTCCCGAAACTCAAGGACGCTTATGAACAATACAAGCCGGAGCTTGAGATTCTTGGTGTTGATTGCAACGAGCCCGAGGCAAACTGGCGTAAAGGTGTGGAGAAATATAAGCTTCCGTGGGTCAACGTATACAATCCGGAAGGCACGACAATTCTTTCAGACTATGCAGTCCAGGGTTTCCCGACAAAAATTATTGTCAATCCGGAAGGAAAGATTGCCAATATAACGGTAGGAGAGAATCCCGCATTCTTTGATACGCTTGCAAAACTTATAAATGAAGTAAAATAACAGCTTGACAGTTGTGAATTAAGAAACTTCCAGATATAAACAGCAATCGCCTCGGCATTCAGCCGGGGCGATTGTCGTTTATATCGGTCTATACATAAAACAAGGAGTTCCGTACAATGGACTTCCAATAATTTGCGGAGTGACATCAGGTTGCATAATTTTGCTGTATGTCAAATGCTAAAAATTATAAATATGGAAGAGAATGAAGAGAAAATGGTGAATTCTTGTAAACCTGTGTTTACAAGACAGTGGCTTTGCGTAAGAGTCTTGTTTGTGACAGTGGTGTCGTTGTTTATGACACTCGTGGCAAGTGGTTTTGACGCTCTTGCGTTTGGCAGAAAGGAGGAATTTCTTCTGAAAAATGAGGTTTTTGATCTTTTGTCGGATTCCATCGATTTCTGCTTTGTCCTGATATTTGTGACAATGATGTCGCTTGTGCTTATGGAAATTGCATATCGCCGGTGTCTGAATTATCTTCAGTATGGACTGACGGCATGTGCTTTGTGCATGTTTTATCTGCTGTTGCTTGCAATGGCGGAAAAGATGCCGTTCTGGCTGGCATATGCTACGGTTGTGACGATGACAGTAACGCTCATCACCTGGTATTGCAAGTGTATAACGGAGAATCGAGGATTCTCAGGGCTTGTGTCTGTTGTGCTCGCGCTGGAATATGGGTTGGTATTGACATTGGTATATATCGGTTCACTGGCATTGCTCATAGGGAGTCTGTTGATATTTGTACTCCTGTGTGTATCCATGTTTCTTTCATTGAGACTTAAAATGGAAAACGACGAGTTTCTTTTTAAGAAGCTGTGAATCCTATTGGACAGACTATTCATTTTGGACAGACTATTCATTCAAAAAATATCAGAACAATGGAAAATAATATAATCAGCATACCGGCTCCACAACCCTTCCGTAAGAGAGTTTCATATGGCAAGAAGGTTTTCCTGATGGGGTTGCAATGTTTTGTGCTAATGATTGGTGCGCTTATCGTATGTATAATCTCAGAAGAACGGGATTCACGGCTTGCCGATGTGTCTCAGTCAATCCGTGAAGAGTGGGGAAGTGTACTGTCTGTTTCAGGACCGGAAATACTTGATGGCAGAAAAGCCTCATTACCGTTGTGTCCGGAATCTTACAAATGCGACATTAATGTGGAAAGCAAATTGCTTCACAGGAACATCTATGAGGTCGGCGTGTTCGATGCCGAGGTAAATATGTCAGGCAGATTCATAACAAATGATGTCAGGTCGGCAGGCGACAGCGTGAAACTGATAGTATATGTGAACCCGAAGACTATTACAGGGCTTAAAGACGTGGTTATAAACGGCAAACCATACAAATGGTCAAAATCTTCTGATCATCTGTTCGCTATGATAGACACTGCTGATCTTACCGATGCTGTCAAGTTTGAAACATCATTCCATAGCCGTGGCAGCGGTGGCATTTGTGTTGGACAGAGGAGTAAGGAATCCGAGATATGCATCTCAGGATATGCTGACAATCCATCATTCGGAGGGTCAGACATACCGAATACAAGGCTCATAGAGGGGAAAAACTTCTCTGCTTGCTGGCAGAATTCCAGCAGCAGATATGGTGACAGAAACAACACATGGGTTGCGCGAGTAGACTTTCTTGTCGGTGTAAGTTCATATCAGAAAGTGTCCCGGTCGTTGAAGTATTCTTTTATCATCATACTTCTTACATTTGTCTCAGTCTTGTTCATCGAGATAATGATGAAACATCCGATACCACTCTTCAACTATTTCCTCATAGGTGCCGCACTTGTATTGTTTTATTGCCTTCTTCTTGCATTTTCAGAGCATATTGCATTCGGTTATGCTTATCTGGCTGCCTCCGTCATGACAGTTGTCCTGATATCCGGATATATGTGGAGGATTCTTTCGTCAAAAAAAACAGGGATGGCGATATGCGTCATATTGACAGGCATGTATCTCGGATGTTACATAATGCTCTGTCTCGATACGTATGCACTGCTTTTAGGTGCGATTCTTCTGTTCGCAGCTTTGGCAGCAACGATGTATGCCTCACTTAGAATAAAACAATAGGAGAGTGTTTGAATTATATGTAAGAAACGGTTCCACTACCGCACGTCTCTATAGAATTATTCAAATAAGCCTCTAAACCACTTCAATAAGTCGGTGGCAATTTACGTTAATATAGAGAAGCTGTTTGTCATGTCCACTCTTCATCATAAACAGCTTCTCGTTTTTTTTACAGCCTTTTGCTTATGGAATGGTTAAAGATCGCCACATCTTCAGAACTTGTGCGGATAGCTGCCGACGAGATCGTCTATATATTAGCCGATGGCAATTATTGTGACATCATGCTTGCAAGCGGCTCTACACATAAAATGACATTTCAATTGCATTATTTTGAGGATTATCTCACTCGATTGGAAAACAGATGTTTCTCACGGGTGGGACGTAGCCTTATTGTAAACAAGAAACATATTCGGGTGATTAATATTACAGAAAGAACCATCCGGTTCGGGGGGCATACAGTCTCAGACAAGGTGCCTTCGCTCAAAATGGCGAGACTGGGTAGAGATAGTCTTCTGAAGTTGAAAAATGAAATGACGAGTTATGAGGAATGAGGACAACACAGTCAATGTGAATGAAGAAGAGCGATTCGATTCAAGACCGACAGATATTCCGGTAATCGTGATCGAGCGTGACAACGGATCTTCCGCAAATCCGCGACACGGCATGTCCGGCACACCACATGGAAAGTCTATGCCCGTGTTATGGAGTGTGGTGATTATTCTCCTCATCGCTTTAGCCGGTGCAGTCCTGCTGTATGTTTTTAACAGGACTGATTCCGGAAGGCTCCCTGTAAGCGTATCAGACAAGGAGAATATCGAACAACTGAAGAGCGGGTACAAGGCATCCGCTACGGGAACGACACATTCGTCTGACAGTATTCTTGGCGTAGCTATGGATTTCTTCACTCTTGACGGATTGCGAGCCTCGTTGGAAACACAGATGCCTGATACCACTGACAATTCGCTGGTGCTTTTCATGAGGTCTGCCGATTATCATCCAGACGGGAGCGTTATCGGATCTATGGTTCTGGATGGAGAAAGAATTAAAAGTAAAAACGGAACTGAAAGATTAGGGTATGTGGCTTTGTCGAAAGACGGGAAGCCTGTTACTGGAGTATCGGAGTCTGACCGTGTGGCAGATTATGTCTCCGGTTCCGGAGGTTCGTTTTTCCGCCAGTTTGTACTGCTAAGTGACGGCACACTCCCTTCTGACTTCCATCTGCATGGGAAAGTCGAGCGTGCGGCGATAGGGCGCATGGCAGATGGAACTCTTTATTATATTGTGACAAGACATAAGGAAACTATGTATGACTTTTCAGATGCCATGAGGGAATACGGAGTGGTAGATGCAATCTATATTACCGGAGGCAACTCATACCTGTTTCATAGAGACAGCAATGGTAATGTGTGCATGACAGATAATACGCGGAGTAAGATATCCAAATATTCCGAATCGGCTCCTCCTGCGCCGCTTCTTGTTTTTCGCAAGGATATCCGTTAGAGACTTTGCGCATGATGTCAAATAATGTAAAAATAAAAGGAGTTCCTTTGGAACTCCTTTTATTTTTACCGTTCGCGAAGTGATTATTTCTTTGAGCGGTTGCCGTAGCGGCTGCGGAATTTGTCCACACGTCCGGCTGTGTCGACGAGCTTCTGCTTTCCTGTGAAGAAAGGGTGAGAAGAGCTTGTGATCTCAAGTTTTACAAGAGGATACTCTTTGCCGTCGATTTCGATAGTCTCACGAGACGCAACCGTAGAACGGGTGATGAATGTCTCGTCGTTTGACATATCTTTAAATACCACCTCGCGGTATTCTTTGGGATGAATGTCTTTTTTCATTTCTTTAAATACTGCAGTTAATTTGTTAAAAAAATTCTTGACAGGTCGCGATCCCGTCAAATGGCTTGCAAAGTTAATACTTTTTTTCGATATGACAAAATCTTTTGAAATCATGTCTGCTTGGTCGACCTGACGTATACAATTTGACCATTATCCATTGCCTATTTAACATAATAGCGATTATGAGCAAAATATCTGAATAATTTATCTTATTCGTTATTATTGTAGTTCCTGCTTTAAGAAAGCTGATGTTGGTGTATCTGACTTTATAAAATCCTCAGGAGTTCCTTCTGCCATTATGCAGCCTCCTTCACGACCGCCTCCCGGACCTAAATCAATTATCCAGTCTGCACATTTGACAACATCAAGATTATGCTCTATTACAACCATTGTGTTGCCTTTGTCAACAAGCTTATTGATTACTTTCATCAAAACCCGTATGTCCTCAAAATGAAGTCCTGTTGTTGGCTCATCGAGAATGAAGAGAGTCTTACCTGTATCTTTTTTGGCAAGTTCCGTTGCAAGCTTGACACGCTGGTTCTCGCCGCCGCTAAGGGTGCTTGAAGGCTGCCCGAGTTTTATATATCCCAATCCGATGTCTTGAAGAACCTTAATCTTTTTCAGAATTACAGGAACATTCTCAAAGAAATCAACTGCTTGATTAACAGTCATTTCAAGAACATCAGATATTGATTTCCCTTTATATCTCACTTCAAGTGTCTCACGGTTATATCTTTTACCATGACATTCCTCACAAGGCACAAGAACATCCGGCAAAAAATTCATCTCTATAGTTCTGTATCCATTACCCTTGCATGTCTCACATCTGCCTCCTGACACATTAAATGAAAACCTTCCAGGTTTATAGCCGCGCAATTTGGAATCTGGCAATTCCACAAATAGTTTTCTTATGTCGGAAAACACTCCTGTGTAAGTAGCAGGATTAGAACGTGGTGACCTTCCTAAGGGTGATTGATCCACAGTTACGACTTTGTCTATGTTCTCTATGCCTTCAACTGATTCATATGAAAGTGGTTCCTCGATAGAACGATAAAACTTCTTGCTCAACAGAGGATGCAGCGTGCCGTTTATCAGTGAAGATTTGCCACTGCCACTCACCCCTGTGACACATATAAACTTACCTAATGGAAGATTCAGATCAACATGTTTAAGGTTGTGTCCGGAAGCACCATTGATACGAAGATATTTTCCATTACCTTCACGTCTTCTTTCCGGCACCTTAATCTCCTTGTCGCCATTTAAATACGACGACGTAAGGGTGTTTGCAGCGAGAAGCTGTGACGGCGTGCCTTGAAAGACCACCTCTCCCCCATGTCTGCCGGCTCCGGGACCAATATCCACAATATAATCCGCTTCCTTCATTATATCCTTGTCATGTTCCACAACAATTATGGAATTGCCATTGTCGCGAAGTTGCTTCAGACTGTTGATAAGTCTTACATTGTCACGCTGATGCAATCCGATGGAAGGTTCATCCAATATATAAAGAACGTTGACAAGCTGAGAACCGATCTGAGTCGCGAGCCTTATGCGCTGGCTCTCCCCTCCGCTAAGGCTGGCACTGTCCCGATTGAGTGACAGATAGTCAAGACCCACATCAAGCAAGAATTTCAATCGGCTTCGGATTTCTTTCAATATCTCTTCGGCAACCACCCTCTTTGTCTGGTCAAGACGATCCTCAAGCCCTTGGGTCCATTCATAGAGATCTGCGATATCCATATTTGCCACATGCGCTATGTTTTTGCCATCTATAAAGAAATGAAGTGATGTTTTGTTAAGACGATTCCCTCCGCACTCCGGACACACGGCACGCGAAAAAAATTTACCACTCCATTTATTGGCATCAGCTCCGGCATCCTCGTCCTGTTGCATCTCTATATACTTCACAAGTCCATCATAAGAACCCGAATAATGAGATGTTGACATTGTCTCGTTCCGAATATCAAGCCGCATGTCGGTTCCGTCTAAGATATCTCCCAAAGCTTCATGAGGTAATTTTTCCACCGGAGTCTTGAGATCATGTCCGTATTGTTTGCATATTGCTTCAATCTGCCAGAAAATAAGCGAGTTTTTATAGCGACCCAACGGTACAATCGCACCATCATATATTGATTTGGTCTTGTCTGGAATGACCTTCTCTTCATCGACCGCCGACACAAATCCAAGTCCTTTGCAACGTCTGCACGCACCTTGCGGCGAATTGAAGGAGAAATTATGAGGTGCAGGCTCAGGATACGAAAGACCTGTTTCAGGATCCATTAGGTGCTGACTGTAGTGTCTCACTTCTCCTGAATCCATATCCATTACCATCATCTGTTTGTCACCTTGTTTCAAGGCAGACTCTACTGTAGAACGTAAGCGTTGCATATCAGACGTTGAGGCTTTCATCCTGTCTATTACAAGTTCAACAGTATGATTCTGATAACGGTTAAGCTTCATGCCATATTCAAGTTCAGTAAGTTCACCGTCTACCCTGACATACAGATAACCCTTTTTTCTTAGATTCTCAAAGAGTTCCTTATAATGACCTTTCCTGTTTTTCACAAGAGGTGCAAGAACATAAATCTTTTTGCCTTCGTATTGCTCTACAATCAGATCGACTATCTTGTCTTTTGTATATTTCACCATCGGGGAACCCGACAGATAGCTCTTCGCTTCTCCCATACGTGCAAAAAGGAGACGGAAGAAATCATAAATCTCTGTTGTGGTCCCGATTGTGCTTCGCGGATTTTTGTTGACTGTCTTCTGCTCTATGCTGATAACAGGACTAAGACCGGTTATCTTGTCAACGTCAGGCCTTTCAAGCGATCCGAGCATATTACGTGCATAAGATGAAAATGTCTCGATATATCTGCGTTGCCCTTCAGCAAATATAGTATCAAAGGCAAGCGAAGATTTACCGCTGCCACTTAATCCGGTAATCACACTCAATGAGTTGTGGGGGATAGTCACATCTATATTCTTAAGGTTATGGACCCGCGCGCCATAAACATCGACTGACCCTGCACTTTCTATATTATTGATATCCTGGTTCATATTTTTTCTGCTTACTACTAAGCAACAAATAACGTGCCATTATTCTCCGGACGCCCCCGAAGAATTGCCGATTTTACGATATCTTAAGATATTTATATCTCCACCCTTTTTATATTTCTTGCCATCAGCACCCTTGGCTTCAATAACATAATAATATACACCCGGACTTACTGTCTTACCGTGATGCTTGCCGTCCCATCCGAGTTCTGGACGATCAAAATAAAACAGCTGATGCCCGTTTCTGTCAAATATCCAGCATTTGAACTCGACAAGCGACCTATAGCCGACTTTCCATGTATCATTCACACCATCGCCGTCTGGAGAAAATACATTAGGAATACGGAGATCTGACGCGCCGATTCCTATTTCATATGTTTCTCCCGTTGCCTCACAACTACCGTCAGCGTTGCTCCCTATAAACCTGACATAAAACTTGCCTTCCTGATCAAATGTGTATGTAAGGTCCCTTTCGTTAAACCGATATCTGACATATTCAAATTCAGGATCATCTGCAATCTGCCATTCGTTATGTAATACCGCATCTGTGACATAAGCATAAAAAGTAAAATCAGCCGGTGCTGACCCCCCAAGCATGGTTCCGTCACTTTTAATCATGTTCGAAGCATCGTCAGGTGCAAGATTTGTCTGCACTGCCTCGGTGTTCACATCAATCCCATTAGCCTCTATTATTGACGATTCCAATGTTTTGCCCAATCCCCATGTCTTGAGGAACCTGTCACCTGAGACAGTTACCGTTGTATTGCAATAGAAAGGAGGACGAAGTGTAAGCGGAGTCTGCAGATATTCAAATCCGGCAGTTTTTTCAACAAGAGAATAAGAATTATTCTCATTATCCCATTCAAGCGTATTATATGATAACTCTATATTACGGCTCAGAGTGCATTGCCGACCGCTGACCGAATAATATCTTATCTGATCACCTGAGCCAATGACTGTGATTTTTGTCATATCGCAATCCTGCTCCGGATATGCTTCTATTGAACTTATGTCGAAATGCTTGCCTGCATAATCAACTACCCAGAAACAATACCGGTTGCCGCCATCTTCCACAATATACCCCATATCCCCTTTCGGATTATGGATAAAAGCTGTTGTACCGGTAATCGAAACCGGCTGTTCAATCGCATAACCGCCACCGAGATTGCTGTATATCAACACCCGAAAATCTGACGGAGCAATGATATTACCTATGCTTATAAAGGACACTTCTTTGATATCATATATCGTAAAGACATCATTCAAACCGGTCGATGCCTCCGGCTTGTCTTTTATGACAGTGTGTCTGCTTCCCGAGAATTCAATATCCAGAGCATAGGATTCCGTCGCAGACAAAAATGCCGCCAGGATCATTAAAAGGATAAATTCTTTATTCTTCATAATTATCAGGCAAGCTATATAAGCAAGCATTCGGATCAATTTAAATTATTACATGGCTTGTTGAGGTGTATCCCATAGCCATCGCTTACTTACATAGAATCTCGCTACTAACTAAACGCATTTATATGATATCTTATTGAAGTGATTTAAACTTTTTTCATCATTAAGAAACTGTTTATTTTCGTTGCGAATCCCTTGCGACAGCATTCATCACTTCATTATTTGGCGGAGGGCCACGGGAAATTTGACGGATTAAGTGTCAGATGAATATTCTTTCTGCTAAGTCTCACCTCTATGTATTCGGTAAGTTTCTTTCTTTCCTGCTGTGTCAGACCTCCGGGAGCGTTAACAAAAAGCATACTGACTGTGTCGGTTGCCGTGCCCCCGACTTGTGTCGCTACCATGTGAGACAGAGCTATGTCTTTTATCGATGGAAACAAGACTTTGACTTCAGGAGAGACTCTTACGCTCTCGTCCGAAAATTGCTTATGCAGACTGACAAGAGACTTTAGCGAATCAATCTCGTTCTGACGGCTTGCTATCTCTGCCTGCATAAGTTTATAAAACTGATTGAAATTCTCTTCTTCATTTATTTCATTTTTAGTCATTGAGAATCCTTGCTTTATATTCAACACTGTTCCTCCAAGTCCCACTGAATCAAGCTTATTCGTCATGGCGAGTTGAAGAGAATCTTTAGGCAATGCTGCTCCTATTAAGGTCACATCGATGTAACGCTTCCCGTTTTCCACATATTCCTTGTGATTCAAAACCTGAGTATTGGGAAATACCATCTCCTTTTCGACAAAACTTGCGGCATTGTTAACGAAAATATTTGTGCGTATCATATTTACAGTAAGATAGACTGAAATCGCTACAGTTGCTCCTACGATCCAGTACACTATAGTCTGAATTCTTTTTGCGCGCCTGTCGTCATTATAGACAATCTTTCTGTATCTCATCAGTTTCACACCAATCCATGTTGCGAAAAGAATAAAGATGGTATTTGTAAAGAATAAATATAATGCTCCAAGAAAAAATTTCATCTGTAAAGTAGCCAATCCGTATCCTGCGGTACACAGCGGTGGCATGAGCGAAGTAGCGATAGCAACCCCCGGCATCACCTGCCCTTTGTTTCTGCAGGCGATGCTGAGTATGCCTGCGGCACCGCCGAATAATGCTACGAACACATCGTAGATGGATGGCGAAGTTCTTGCCAAAAGTTGACTCGACCCTTCATACTGGGGAGAAATAAGGAAATATATGGCAGACGTTAGTATCGAACCTATCATGGCTGCCATTACATTCTTAAGACCTCGCTTCAACAATACGAAATCCTGTATGCCTATCGCAAGTCCCATACCAATTATGGGTCCCATAAGTGGAGAAATAAGCATCGCGCCGATTATCACAGGTATACTGTTGGTATTAAGCCCAAGCGACGCTATGAATATAGCGAATATCAATACCATAAGTTGCGAACCTTTGAACGAGACTCCGCTCCTTATGCTTTGCTCCGCATCTAATTGCGGTTCAAGATCTTCTGCGACATTGAAATATGATTTGACATCAATCCAGAATTTTTTCCAGCCTGTCTTTACGGTCGATTTTAATTCCATGACACTGTTTATATGGGTAAACTTGATTGCATCACACATATGTGTTCTACAAATTTTAACACAAAAATATAAACTTTAGTTGGATAATCACAATAAAAATTCGGAGAAGAGAAACTATTTGATTAAATTTGCATTTCAAAAGTCAATTTTGATTTATATGGCAGCATTTGACCTAAAAGGACTCGGAGTGGCGATGATCACTCCTTTCAGACAAGACAAGTCTGTAGATTTTAATGCTTTAGAGAATATTATTGAACATCTTGTAAAAAGTAAAGTCGATTACATAGTAGTTCTTGGCACAACCGGTGAGACCCCCTCTCTGTTTCCTGAAGAGAAACAGGAGATACGTCGTTTTGTTATCGAAAAAGTTCGTTCGAGAGTACCTCTTGTTCTCGGACTCGGAGGCAACAATACAATGTCTTTGGTCAGAGAACTAAAGGAGGAAGATCTTAAAGGTTTCTCTGCGATTCTTTCTGTCGTGCCCTATTACAACAAGCCTTCGCAAGAAGGTATATTCCAGCATTACAAAGCAATCGCCGAAGCCTCTCCCCTACCTGTCATTCTTTATAATGTACCGGGACGCACAGGAGTGAATATGACAGCAGCAACGACTCTGAGAATCGCAAGGAATGTCAAGAATGTCATAGGAATTAAAGAGGCATCCGGAAATTTCTGCCAGATTGAGGAAATAATCAAGAACAAGCCGGAAAGTTTTCAGGTTGTTTCAGGTGATGATTCCATTACATATCCGCTCATGACACTTGGTGCCGTAGGGGTGATTTCTGTTATCGGCAATGCATTTCCTGCTGAATTCGGCAAAATGGTCAGACTGTGTCTTGAAGGCAATTATAAGGACGCACTCCCTATCCATTTTGAATTCACAGAACTTTTCAACCTGCTTTTTGTAGACGGAAATCCTGCTGGAGTAAAATGCACGCTAAATGCCATGGGCATGATAGAAAACGAATTGCGATTGCCGCTTGTTCCGACAAGACTATCTACAAACGAAGAAATCCACAAAATAACAGCCAAGATAATTGATAGATCCAATCACCGCACAGAAGATTAAGGATGCCGCTGACATAGTGGAGGTTGTCAGCGACTATGTCAACCTCTCGCGCCGCGGTGCCAACTATATGGGATTATGCCCGTTCCATAACGAGCGGACTCCATCCTTTTCTGTAAACAGACGAAAAAATTTCTGTTACTGCTTTTCTTGCAAGAAAGGCGGCTCTCCCGTCAACTTCGTAATGGAAAAGGAGGGATTGTCTTATCATGATGCCCTCTTGCATCTTGCACGCAAATATGGCATAGAAGTTCAGGAACGCGAACTGACGGATGAAGAACGTGCCGAACAATCTGAACGCGAGGCAATGCTTGTAGCCAATGAATGGGCTATGCTCAAGATGTGCAAGGATATTTTCGATACTCAGGAAGGACGCGACATAGGTCTAAGTTATCTGTACGGAAGAGGCGTTACGGAAGAAGCCGTAAGAAAGTTTAATCTCGGATACGCTCTTGACAAGGGCTCAGCTCTGACTTCTGCCGCAAAATCAGCTGGATACGATATTAATATATTGAAAAGCCTCGGACTTGTAGGCACTTCCAAAGAAGGTCGCGAGTATGACAGGTTCCGGGGGCGCGTAATCTTTCCTATAATCAATTCGGCAGGTAAAGTAATCGCGTTCGGCGGTCGCGACCTCAAAGGAGGTATGGCGAAATACATTAATTCCCCCGAATCCAACGTATACAAAAAAAGCAATGAACTATATGGCATCTATCAGGCGCGGGCAGATATTGTCAGAGAAGACAAATGTTATCTGGTTGAGGGTTATCTTGACGTAATTGGAATGTGGCAGTCGGGGATGCGCAACACAGTCGCGTCATCCGGCACAGCCCTGACTGACGGACAAATTGCCCTGATTCACCGTTTCACTGAAAATATCACTCTAATTTACGATGGTGATGCGGCAGGCATAAAGGCATCTCTCAGAGGAATCGACATGCTCTTGAACCATAAGATGAAAGTCAAGGTTCTTCTGCTGCCTGATGGAGATGACCCTGATTCTTTTGCGCGCAAACATACTTCCGAGGAGTTTAGAAAATATGTGGCAGAACATGAGACTGACATAATCCGATTCAAGGCTCAGGTTCTTCTTGCAGACATAAAGAAGGATCCTCAGAAAAGAATAGAGGCTGTGAACAGCGTTGTGCAGTCTATCGCTCATATCGCAGATCCTGTTTCAAGAGATGTCTATATTCAGGAATGCGCATCAATTCTTGGCATTCAGGAAGACACAATCGCAAAATCGGTGGCAAGAGTAAGAGGGACATTGGTTGAGAAATGGAAACAAGACCGTATCAAGCGTGAATTTCCCATAACGTCTGAATCCGCACAGACTGCAAATCCGGCACACCCTTCCGGTAATGGAGGGAATATGCCTGCTGGTATTTCAGAAAACACACAACCTTTAAAACCACTCTCAAAGATAGCATACTCATCACCTATGTTGCCTTTGGAGAAAGTTGTAATAGAATACTGCCTGAAATATGGCTTTCTGGAGCTCTGCACAATTGTCAATGATGACAACTCCGAGACATCTGTTTCTGTCCTTGATTTTGTATCAGAAGAGCTTGAAGCAGATAACCAGTCTTTCTCGGTCAATATATTTGACAGGATATTCCGTCTTCTTAAAGATATGAAGGAAGAATATGCGGTTGCATACGAACATTTCTCTCAGAAACTTGATGAATCCTTAGACCGACAACGTAAGGAAGGCATAGAGAAGATAGCAGCCTCGGATTTGTCTGTAATTGAAATTGAAAGAGCTGAAAAAAAACTTGAAAACGAGCTGGAATCAAAACGGGCAGAAGATCTGATTGAGTTCTCAAAAGATTATCCAGGCAGACAGCTTGCAAGCCATGAGGACGGAGAAGTAAGATATGTGGTCACCGAACTTATCCGTGAACGGCATCAGCTAAGTCATATATATATGCGCGACAACAATTATGTTGAACGTGACGAGGATCGCCTGAGCCAGCTGGTGCCCAGAGCAATGACAGAATGGAAAAACGAATTGCTGAATCTTCGGCTTAAAGAGCTGTTCTCCCGCTTTCACGAAATCTCCGGAAAGGGAGATACAGAAGAAGAAAGTAAACTGATGATGGAAATGAACGCCATTATGCGTTTACGGTCACAGGTCGCTAAAGATATAGGCGACAGAATATTGTCACCTCGTTCTAAAACTATCCGTTAAGGAAATTTTTTACGTAGCAAGACATTATCCAGAGTCACTGCTCTCTTGACTGCTCCATTAATTTTCTTACTTCAGATTCAAATTCGTCATCTGCCATATCCCATGGAATCCAGTTGATTTTGATTCCTCTTTTTTCCATGCCGCGAAACCACGTCATCTGACGTTTGGCAAATTGGTGGATTGCTGTTTCAAGATTAGTGAACATTTCTTTATATGTTGACTTCCCGGTCACATATAATGTCACAAACTTATATTCCAGACCGTAATATATAAGATCGTCTGCTGATATTCCGCGGTCAAGCAATCCTTTGACTTCCTCTATCATTCCCTCATTAATGCGGGCTTCAAGTCGCTGTGTGATTTTCTGTCTGCGCTCTTCTCGGGGTATGTCGATTCCTATAACCAATGAATTAAGAGGTTTAGCTTCTGCTTTCCTTGTCAATGCCGCCTCTTCAGGATGGTTGCGGTAATACTCCTCAATTTCAATCGCTCGTATCGCACGCTTGCAATTGTCAACATCAGTCTTGTTATGCAATTGTTTGTATGTCCTTAGAATTGATTCGAGTTCAATAATATTTTTGGTTGCCAAAGAATCTCGTAAAAGCCTGTTCTCAGGAACTTCCGGCATTCTGATTCCGTTAAGGGCATTTTCCACATACATGCCCGTACCGCCGCAGACTACGGCTAATTTTCCCCGATGTTTTATTTGGTCCAATGCCGTGCGGAATGCGGCAAGATAGCGGTGCAGGTTAAACTTCTCCCCCGCTTCGGCAATATCAATAAGATGATACGGGATATCTCCATATTCACAGAGGTCTTTACCTGTGCCAATAGTCATCCCTTTGTATAGCTGCCGGGAGTCTGCCGATATTATCTCGCCGCCCGACATACGTGCGATTGCCACAGCGCGTCTTGTCTTGCCGCTTGCCGTAGGTCCTACAACTGCAACTGCATCTAATTCCATTGATTGGCTTTCTTGTTGTCACTGCCCGATGTCATGTTCCGGAACCATCTCTTTACCCGATACATCGGTGTGTCTGAATTAAACATCGAAATCCTTATCCATTTATCATCTTGAAAATCAAGATGCGATTCCTTAACTTCCTTCAACGTAAATGTAGGACGATAAGATTTCAGTTTATTTTTACGGAATCCTCGCTCGTCAAACAATTTGTATGTAAGCATTATTGTCGCAAGCCTTGTTATATCCGACACGCATATCGTCGCAAGCTTGTCGGGATTGTATGAATAAATCCTTTTCAGATCTTTAAAAGCCATCCACTCGCCGTCAACATTCAGTTCCGGATAATCCTCCGGTTTCCCTTCAAGAAAATAAAAGTATCTCAACATGGAATTACGCTCCATATCCATCATCTTACGTCCGAAAAAGAAACGTAGATCTCCATTATTGATACCGGTCATCCTTCTGATGATATTTGTCACTTCGGGAATAGTTATACCGTTTACAGAACGTTTCGTAAAAAAGGGAGTGTCAATTACCGGTCTGAACGTTATCTTGGGATCCGCAGTCTTGATGTTCATATAGACATATTCCTTACATATCACATAATATCGTATGTAAGTCTTGGCAGTCATGTCGCGAAGTTCTTCCTGCGTTACAATCTCATTAATCTCGCGCATGTCGAGATAAAGATTGTAATACCTGAAAATGAAATAGAACTCATCGAGCACAAATACTATTATCGTCAGCCACATGAACACATACCAGTCTCTTCCGTTGACATCAGTGTCAATGTAGAAAAACTTATAATATCCCCAGACTATAATAGTCAGAACTCCGAACAATATCAGAAGATTCCTGAGTTGAAGACGTGACTCATATTCAAGTATGCCTCCGATTTTTCCTCTTTCACGTGAATCGCCGTAATGAAGCTTACAGTCAACGCATATGCTCAATCTCCTTCCTCTCGCATAAATGACAACCATTGTAAGGAAACATATCGGACACAGCATCAAAGATGGTATGTAAGGATATGAGAAAAATGTAAATTCAGGAGGAAGCCATATAAATCCCCATATATACAATATATTTACAACAATACTTACAAACGAATAAGCTATCAGACAGAAAAAAATCGAATAAGAAACCACCATGCATGACGGGTGCTTGCTGATTTTATTGTTGTATAATACTGTATACAGGAACGCCGCAGCAATCAACGCGACTATTGGAGAGAAATAAAACGGAAGTAAGATGGAGAATGCGAGGACTCCGACAACAGTAAGCAGACCAACTGAAAGATTCTTCCAGAAGGTATACAATTGCAAACTGCTGACTTTACCTAAATCCTGCATTCTCTATAATAATTATATGGAGTCGTACAGACCCACTGTTCAAAACGCTTATTTAAGATACGTTTTAAGGAAGTCCTCGATTTTTCTGAACAACATTACTCTGGCGTTACACATTCCAAGGCTATGCTCAAATCCGGCAAGTGCCATCATGTCGAAAACCTTTCCCTCATAATTCAACTTGGATGTATACTTAAGAGTGTTGTAGAAGTGAACGTTGTCATCGCTTGTGCCTGACATGATCAATAGTCTGGCGTTCATTCCGGAGGTATGGTTCAGTGCCGATGACGAGGCATATCCTCCTTCATTCTGCTGAGGTGTGCTCATATACCGTTCTGTGTATATCGAATCGTAATACCTCCAGTCTGTAACCGGGGCCATAGCCACTCCTGCTTTGAAGGGAGAGTTTGCCGACGAAAGTTCCATAAGTGTCATATAACCGCCGTAGCTCCAGCCGAAACATCCTACACGGGCAGCATCAACATATGGCAGAGATGCGAAATATCTCGCAGCGGCAATCTGATCCTGCGCTTCATATTCACCAAGATGGCGATATACGGAATTTGCCCATTCCCGTGAACGATAACCTGTGCCTCGCCCGTCTACTGCCGCTACCACGTAACCTGTCGATGCAAGATAATAGACACCCTCCATTTTCCAGCGGTTTGCCACCTCTTGAGAGTCAGGACCGTTATACTGCGTCATAAGGAGCGGATATCTTTTTGAACCGTCAAAATCAGCGGGCTTGATGATATATGCATTCATCTCTTCGCCATTCGCATTCTTTACGGTAAGAAATTCTTTTTTCGGAGCGGATGCATATTTTGCAGCATAAGCAGCATTGTTCTCAAGTTCTTTTATAACCGCACCACTTGAATCGCACACACTGTATGTCGTTGGAGTCAGTGCATTACTGTAAGTTCTCACATAATAATCCATGTTTGAGCTGAAAGATGCAGACTCAAAGCCATCTACATTGTTCATCGCTGACACGACACCTTTGGCATCGATTCGGATTACATTTCTGTTAATCGCACCTCTTACTGTAGCTTGAGCATAATGACAACCTGTCTTGGCTGATTTTCCGTAATACTGCGTTACATTCCAATCTCCTTTAGATAGCTGACGCAACATATTTCCGTTGTAATCATACTCATACAGATGACAATAGCCGGAACGTTCGCTACCGATTACAAAAGATGACTTACCATAGCTCACCATCTGGTATATGGATGGACTGAGCCATGCGTTGCTTCTCTCCTCAAGCAGCATGGTGGCGACTGTAGAACCGGGATTAACCTTGTAAAGACACAGATGATTCTGGTCTCTGTTCAAAGTCATGACCATAAGATTGCTTCCGCTTCCGTCATATTCAATCGAGGGGATATATGATTCGACCGGAATATCCATGGTTTTTGTGGTGCGGTTGTCTATACTATAGACTTTTACATCCACCTTTACGTTGGGATATCCAGCAAGTGGATATTTATATGTGTATTGAGAGGGATATACATCAGACAAAGGATTGCTGTCGCAGAAACTTTTATAGTTGTCGAAAGTGTATGTGGGAACCTCCGACTCATCGAAACGCATATAGGCGAGCGATGTGTCATCTCCGCTCCAGCGGATTGTATTCACTACTCCGAACTCTTCCTCGTAACTCCAGTCTGACACCCCGTTGATAATGCGGTTTATTTCACCATCGCTGGTTATCGGTTTGTCTGTGCCGTAATCAAGATTGGATATAAAGATATTGTTGTCACGTACGTAAGCTACCATTCTTCCATCGTGCGACAAAACCGCTCCTCTCTGCGCTCCCGATTCCGAAACGCGTTTGAGTGTGGATCGCATTACATCGTAAACAAAATACTGGGCAGTGAATGAGTGCCTGTATATTTTGTCAACATTGTTCCATAGAAGAATCTTTTTCCCGTTGTCGCTTACCTGATAACCGTCGAATGAGTCGATTTTCAGATCACCCTTTATTCCGTCAATGCTGAAAAGTGTGCCTATTTTCTTCCCTGTCTTGTATTCGAAAATATCAATGGAGCGTCCGTCCTCACTTATTGCCGCATAGGTGAGACCATCGGAAAGCGGTCTCATCTCCCTTATGGCAACAGGAGAGTTTTTGCCAGGGGCTATATAATCTTCTATTGTCAAAGCCGAAGCATTTAGACTCCCAGCCAAAGCCAAGGTTACAATGGAGCAACCTGCGATACCTTTTAAATCCATATCTTTAAAATTTATCGCAATCAATAAGACCTTGCGAAAATTACACGCTGCGCGGAGGGTTTGCCTGTTACCATACATTCTCCCGGAGTCTTGTCACCATCCAACGGAATGCATCTGATTGTAGCTTTCGTCTCCTCCTTGATTCTCTCTTCTGTCTCTGTAGTGCCGTCCCAATGCGCGAGAATGAAGCCGCCTTTTTCTATTTCGGTCTTGAATTCTTCGTAAGTATCTACCTTGCGAATCATCGAATCGCGATATTCAAGAGCCTTACGGAAGATGTTTGTCTGTATATCTTCAAGCATATCCTTTACATATGCAGCTATACCCTCAAGCGGTGCCATATGTTTTTCAAGTGTGTCACGACGCATCACCTCTACAGTTCCGTTCTCAATATCGCGGGCTCCGATAGCAAGACGAACCGGCACACCCTTGACTTCGTAATCTGCAAATTTGAAGCCGGGACGCTTGTTTTCAGCATCGTCATACTTAACGCTGATACCCATGCCTTTGAGTTCCTCTATTACAGGAGTTATCATAGCGGATATTTCGGCAAGTTGCTCTTCATTCTTGTAAATAGGCACAATAACCACTTGTATAGGAGCAAGATGCGGCGGAAGAACGAGACCGTTGTCATCAGAATGAGTCATAATCAATGCACCCATCAGACGAGTGGACACTCCCCATGAATTCGCCCATACATATTCGGGCTTATTTTCCTTGTTTACAAATGTCACATCGAACGCTTTTGCAAAATTCTGACCGAGGTTATGACTTGTGCCTGCCTGCAATGCCTTGCCGTCCTGCATCATTGCCTCGATTGTATAGGTATTCAATGCGCCAGCAAATCTTTCGTTGGCTGTCTTCACTCCGATAATTACAGGCATAGCCATGTAATCTCTTGCAAACTGAGCATAAAGATTAATCATCTGCACAGTGCGGTTTTCAGACTCTTCAGACGTTGCGTGAGCGCAGTGCCCTTCTTGCCAAAGGAATTCAGCAGTACGCAGGAACATACGTGTGCGCATCTCCCAACGCATCACATTCGCCCATTGGTTACACAACAAAGGGAGATCACGATAGCTGTGAATCCAGTTCTTGTATGTTCCCCAGATTATTGTTTCCGATGTCGGGCGAACTATAAGTTCCTCTTCAAGGCGTGCGGAAGGATCGACAATGACACCATTACCGTTAGGATCGTTCTTGAGTCTATAATGTGTCACAACAGCACATTCCTTGGCAAAGCCCTCTACATGCTCTGCCTCTCTGCACAAAAACGATTTAGGGATAAGCAATGGGAAATAAGCGTTCTGCACACCAGTCTCCTTGAACATCCTGTCAAGCTGCTGCTGCATTTTCTCCCAAATGGCGTATCCGTATGGTTTGATTACCATACATCCCCTTACTGCCGACTGCTCGGCAAGATCGGCTTTTACCACCAGTTCGTTATACCACTGTGAGTAATTATCTGATCGTTTTGTGAAATTCTTTAGTTCTTTTGCCATGACTTATGGAAAATTTATTATCTGTGTTTTTATTGCCGCTTCTTTACGGACACTTTTACACGCAAAGTTAATAAATAATCATGACATATTCACTCTGGCAAGTCATAAATATTCCCTTTTCATCCAATTTTCTCGGATAAAAAGGGAAATTTGCAATCTTAGGAACTGTTTCAATCAAGGAGTCCAATATCGGTACTCCCCCTTTCCTATACTCTGATAATATGCGTCTGATACAGGTTCCAGCCAGATGTTCTCAACACGGTATTTTGCCGCACCATGCCAGTGTTTGACATTGGCGGGGATATGGATTACAGTGCCGGGGAGTATCTCGACAGCAGGTTTGCCTTCTTCCTGATACCATCCGCGTCCGGCTACGCCGACAAGCATCTGACCACCTCCGTTATCAGCTTTATGGATATGCCAGTTGTTGCGGCATCCCGGCTCGAATGTCACATTGGCAAACGAAACCTGAGCTTCTGAAATCTGTGCAAGATAGCTGTTGCCTATGAAATACTTGGCGTATGTCGTATTTTCTGACAATACAATCTTACTTTCCATAAATCTTAAAAATAGTTCAGGTGCAAAATTAGTCATTACCGCAATTATGTATGTGCTCTAATTTTATGATGTCATACCAATATTTTAGTGCATAATGCCATCTTTTTCGAAATATATCCTTATTTTTGCAGCACAACACTTTCTTGACTAATTTTTTAACGGTTTTTTATTACAATACCATATCATGCCAAAGATTCTCAAAGTAAACACCCCGTCAGACTACAGCCGGTACCTCGGTCATACAGACAGGCATCCTCTTGTATCTGTAATAGAATATTCACGGATTTCTCCGATACGACATAGCCTGAACAGTTATGGTGTTTATGGAATCTTTCTTCAGGACAACAATAATCTTGACCTTGTATATGGATGTGGTAAATATGACTATAAGGATGGCTCGCTAATATGTGTGGCACCCGGTCAGATCGGAGGCAAAGAGGATAATGGAGAATGTGTGTCGATAGGTGGATGGGCAATGCTTTTTCAAAAAAACGGAATGACAGACCGCCATCCCGTTAAAGCGCGATCCTTAAAATTCCGGTATCGCAGGAATTTTAAGGATCGCGCTCTAATCTACATACTGAATAAGTGTCACGCTTTCGCAACTGTCTGCATTCTTTTTTTCAGCTCCTTTCCATACGCATCCCAATCGGCAATCGGCATACGTGCCACTCCTGAATCCATTGCAGCCTTGGCAACTGCAGGGGCTACACAATAGAGAAGCCTTGTATCAAACGGTTTCGGAAGGATATAATCCTTTCCAAATGAAAAATCTTCTCCTCCGTAAGCGGCTTTAACCTCTTCGGTAACATTCTCTCTGGCAAGCGCGGCGATAGCCTTGCATGCCTCAATCTTCATCTCTTCGTTTATCTCGGAAGCTCTGCTGTCTAACGCACCTCGGAATATATAAGGGAAACCGAGCACATTGTTTACCTGATTCGGATAATCGCTGCGTCCTGTTGCCATTACAAGATCTGACCGTGTTGACTTGGCAAGTTCGTAGGATATTTCGGGTTCCGGATTAGCAAGCGCGAAAACAACAGGATTCGGTGCCATAGAGTTCAGCATGACCGGAGTCAGCACATTCGCCACGCTGAGACCGACAAACACATCTGCATCGATGATAGCCTCCGAAAGCGTATGCAGATCACGGGCAGTGGCGAACTCCCTCTTCTGTACATTTATATCCTGCCGGTCATCACGAATCACTCCTTTCGAATCACACATGACAAGATTCTCACGTTTCACTCCAAGTCTTATATATAATCTTGCACAGCTTATAGCCGCAGACCCGGCACCGTTTATCACAAGTTTTATATCCTCAAGACGTTTCTTCTGCACTTCCACAGCGTTGATCAAAGCCGCACCGGAGATAATTGCTGTGCCGTGCTGGTCATCATGCATGACCGGAATATCACACTCTTTTTTAAGACGCTCTTCAATCCTGAAACATTCCGGTGCCTTGATGTCCTCAAGGTTGATACCACCGAATGTAGGACTTATCGCCTTTACTATTTCCACGAGTTTATCCGGATCTTTTTCATCTATTTCGATGTCAAAAGAATCAATCCCTGCAAAAATCTTGAAAAGAAGTGACTTTCCTTCCATCACCGGCTTTCCTGCCAAAGCGCCTATATCACCAAGACCAAGAACCGCCGTGCCATTGGAAATGACTGCGACCTGATTCCCCTTGCCTGTATATTTATATGCCAGACCGGATTCGCGCTCTATCTCCTTGCAAGGATATGCGACACCTGGTGAATACGCCAGAGAAAGGTCATGTTGGTTGGCATAGGGCTTGGTTGGAACAACCTCAATTTTACCGGGAGTCCACGCCTCATGATACGCGAGAGCTTCCTCCTTTAAGTTCATTTTGTCTGTTTTTGACATATCGGGAATATCATTAGTTTTAATATATAACAATCTATTTCAAATCTGTTCAAATTCAACCTCTGAAAATTAGAAGCGGCTTAAAATAAAACTTAAATTTGGGACTGTCGTCTTTCGCTTAATTCTACTTTTAACCCCTCCTTAACTTGTCATGCAAATTTACTAAATATCAGCCATATGTTGAACATGTTATACAACATACCTCTTCCAATTTACATTTTTAGCAATAATTACTGTCTTAAATTTTTCAAAGTTGTCTAAAAAAAATCCTATTATATTTATCTGTAACATTTTACATTTTTTACAAACTCGAATTGTTGTCCAAAACAATAATTTTGTCAATAAATTTATCCTGTAAAATTTGCGCATCACACATAATAATCCTACCTTTGCAATGCATTTGAGGAGGCATGCTCAATACGCGTCTACCTTAATATACATGCCGATTAACAATTCCATTATAATCATGATACAGATTGTTGAGAAACGTGATGGCCGCGTTGTGGGCTATAACGAAGAAAAAATAAAAGCTGCTATACGCAAAGCCATGTTGACAACAGAAATGGGCGAAGATGAGGCTTTGGTTCAGAAAATCACCGACCGTGTCGGCATGAGCGGCAAGGACCGCATGACTGTCGAAGAAATTCAAGATCGCGTGGAGATAGAACTGATGAAGTCGGCAAGAAAGGACGTGGCAAAACGGTATATAGCATATCGCGACCAGCGGTCTATCGCCCGCAGGGCAAAAACCCGCGACATGTTTCTTGAGATCATCGAGGCTAAGAACAATGACATTACTCGCGAGAACGCCAATATGAACACAGACTCTCCGGCAGGAATGATGATGAAATTCGCAAGCGAGACCACAAAACCGTTTGTCGATGACTACCTGCTGAGTCCGGATGTAAAGGCTGCTGTCAAAAACAACTATCTGCACATACACGACAAAGACTACTACCCTACAAAAAGTCTGACTTGCGTGCAGCATCCACTCGACAGGATTCTCAAGAAAGGATTTGTTGCAGGACATGGAGAATCACGTCCGGCCAAAAGAATTGAAACTGCAAGCATAATAGGTTGTATTTCTTTGGAAACCGCACAGAACGAAATGCACGGCGGTCAGGCGATACCTGCCTTTGATTTCTATCTGGCTCCATTCGTAAGGAGTTCATTCATTGAGGAAATCAAGAATCTCGAACATTTCAGCGGACAAGATCTTCATCATCTATATAATAAGGAGATAAAGGATTTCCTAAGAAAAGATCTTGAAAATCTGACAGGCGAAGACAGACTTCTCCAGCATGCGGTCAACAAGACTGTGGAAAGAGTACATCAGGCTATGGAGGCTTTTATACACAATATGAATACAATCCATTCGCGTGGTGGTAATCAGGTTGTATTTTCATCCATCAATTATGGAACCGACACTTCTGCTGAGGGAAGATGCGTCATACGCGAGATATTGAATTCCACATATGAAGGAGTCGGGAACGGTGCTACTGCAATCTTCCCCATACAGATTTGGAAAAAGAAACGCGGTGTCAGTTACCTGCCAGAAGATCCCAATTATGATCTTTACAAACTTGCATGCAAGGTTACGGCAAGAAGATTTTTTCCCAACTTCGTAAACCTTGATGCCTCATTCAACCAACACGAAAAATGGCGTGCAGACGACCCGGAAAGATATAAATATGAGGTAGCAACCATGGGATGCCGCACGAGAGTATTTGAAAACCGATATGGAGAAAAAACATCAATAGGCAGAGGCAACATTTCGTTTTCTACAATCAATATCGTGCGCATAGCAATTGAGCTTATGGGCATCCGTGAAAAAGAGGAAAGAATCGAACGTTTCTTCGAAAAGCTTGATGAAGTCCTTGACATCACCGCTCAGCAGCTTGACGAACGTTTCAATTTCCAAAAAACAGCTCTTGCCAAGCAATTCCCGCTTGTCATGAGTGCGCTTTGGAATGGGGCTGACAAACTCGGTCCCAACGACACTATCGAACCGGTAATCAATCAGGGCACGCTCGGCATAGGTTTTATCGGTCTTGCTGAATGCCTTATCGCCCTCATAGGAAAACACCATGGAGAATCAGATGAGGCACAGGCTCTCGGCTTAAAAATAATAAAACACATGAGGAGCAGAGTCAATGAGTATTGTGAGAAATATGGTCACAATTTTTCTGTACTCGCCACTCCGGCAGAGGGACTCTCGGGTAAATTCACCAAGAAAGACCGCAAGACATTCGGCATAATACCAGGGGTAACCGACAAAGAGTATTACACCAATTCCAACCATGTGCCGGTATACTATCACTGTTCGCCGCGCCATAAAGCCAAAATCGAGGCTCCCTACCATGAACTTACTGGGGGCGGACATATTTTTTATGTGGAAATAGACGGTGATGCCACGCATAATGAGGAGTCCATAATGCAGATTGTTGATCTTCTTGATCAATACAATATGGGATACGGCTCAGTAAACCACAACCGCAACCACTGCCCTCGATGCGGCTATGAGAATGCTGACCAGAATACAGACACATGCCCTAAATGCGGAACTAAATTCGAGACAATACAGCGAATCACCGGATACCTGGTCGGCACCACCGACCGATGGAATTCGGGAAAACTCGCCGAACTACATGACCGCATAGTGCATGAATGATAATGTAAATATTCTCAGGATAATCCGGGGCACCACTGTGGACGGTCCCGGATTCCGCACTTCTATATATTTCGCAGGATGCCGTCACCGTTGTCCGGGCTGTCACAATCCTCAGTCTTGGGATTTCAATGCGGGCAAAACAATGGGTATCGATGAAATACTGGAGGTTATAGAAGAAGAAGATTATGATGTGACACTGACGGGTGGAGACCCGCTGTACAATCCTGATTTTGTGATCTGTCTTGCTGACCGCATCCATTCTCTGGGACATAACATATGGCTTTATACAGGTTTCACATGGGAAGAGATTTTAAATAGCCATGCCCTTTATGATGCCGTATCTCACATAGATGTTATTGTAGACTCCCCTTTTGTTCTCTCGCAAAGAGATCCCGACCTGGCATTCAGAGGATCGTCAAATCAGAGGATAATAGATGTCGCCCAATCAATAAAAAAAGGCGGCATAAATCTTTGGCGCAGGGAATGAACCATTGCCGGCTGTGTGCGTTACATAATTAAAAGTCGTGCATCTGTACGGCATTATTGATTATAAAACCTTTATAAGCTATTTAATATTATGGGCACAAAGAAAAGCATCAAGGGCACAAAGACCGAACAGAATGTGGTCAACTCTTTTCTTGCGGAAACTCAGGCTTTCGCGCGTTATACTTTCTATGCCAGTATCGCAGACAAAGAGCAATACTTCCCCATAGGTGTCATATTCAGAGAAACCGCTGACAATGAACTTCATCATGCAAAAGTTTTCCTGAAGATGCTCGAAGACACTGAAGTCAAGGCAGATCCGGGCGTAGATGCCGGATTCCTTGGGGATACAGCTGCTAATCTACGCACTTCAATAAAGGAAGAAAGCGTTGACGGATATGAGTTTTATTACGCATGTGCAAAAACTGCAAAAGAGGAAGGATTTGATGATATTGCCAAACACTTCAAAGCAATTGCAAGTGCCGAGAAAGTCCATCACGACCGTTTTCAGAAGATGCTTGAAATGGTAGAGAACAATACTTTATGGAAACGCGACACTCCCGTAACTTGGAAATGTCTTGTCTGTGGATATACAGTAGTCGGCAAAGAACCTCCTGCCAAATGTCCCGGCTGTGACCACCCCTACCAGCATTATATCGCGATAGAAGACGGTTACGCTCCGGCTCCGCAGGATTAGTACTTTTACCACAATCTGTTTTTTACACACGATACTGAATCAAATTATTTTATGTTGCCGATTCCTGCATTCTTGCGGGAATCGGCATTTTTTTGTAAATTCGCAAGATAATAGAGAGCCCAGGTACAGACATTTTGTAAGCAAAGGGTATATTTGATTATTAGCATATGGGATTTTTCAATAAACTATTCTCTAAAAAAGAGAAAGAGACCCTTGATCTGGGTCTTCAGAAAACCAAAGAAGGCGTGTGGAACAAGATCACACGCGCTGTCGCAGGTAAAAACAAAGTTGACGATGATGTTCTCGACGCTCTTGAAGAAGCTTTCATCACAAGCGATGTTGGTGTAGACACGACTCTCAGGATAATAGAAAGGATTCAGAACCGCGTTGCACGCGACAAATATGTCGGCAGCGATGAACTTCGCGCTCTGCTTTGTGATGAAATTTCCGATATGCTTGAAAAGCCTGAAAACGGTCGTGATATAGAAGATTTTCATGTTCCGAAATCAGACAACCCATATGTAATTATGGTTGTCGGTGTCAATGGTGTCGGCAAAACAACCACCATTGGCAAACTCGCTTATCAATATAAAGCAGCCGGCAATAAAGTCGTTCTCGGAGCTGCCGACACTTTCCGCGCTGCCGCAATAGAACAGCTCGACATCTGGGGGGAGCGTATCGGCGTGCCTGTAATTAAACAGAAAATGGGAAGCGACCCTGCTGCCGTAGCTTTCGACACACTTTCTTCTGCAAAAGCTCAAGGTGCTGACGTGGTGATAATAGACACCGCCGGTCGACTCCATAATAAAATCGGGCTGATGAACGAACTCACTAAAATCAAGAACGTAATGCAGCGCGTTGTTCCCGATGCACCTCAGGAAATTCTTCTTGTTCTTGATGGCTCTACTGGTCAGAACGCCTTTGAACAGGCACGCCAGTTTGTAGCTGCTACCGAAGTCAACAATCTTGCCATAACCAAACTTGACGGCACATCAAAAGGTGGTGTCGTTATTGGCATCAGCGACCAGTTCAAAATTCCTGTGAAATATATCGGTCTTGGCGAGGGTAAGGAAGACATACAGATTTTCCACGCCAAGGAATTTGTCAAGACTCTTTTCGGAGAAGCGATATAATATTATACATATCCGCCTCATATTATTTTACTGCATCGTGTCATGAAAAAAAATAGAATCGACATAATAACAATGGGATGCTCCAAAAATCTCATAGATTCGGAGCGCATAATCCGCAGACTGCACGCGAAAGGATATGACGCCGTGCATGACTCCGGCAATCCTGAGGGGGAATATGTTGTTGTAAACACCTGCGGATTTATTGCAGATGCAAAAGAGGAATCCATTGAGATGCTTCTTGACCTTGCAAAACTTAAACAAGAGGGAAAAATCGGGAAAATTGTCGCAATGGGTTGTCTTACCCAAAGATATCGGGAAGAGCTTACGACTGAGTTGCCCGAAATAGATATCATGCTGGGTAAGTTTGATTGGGGAAACTTTATTGACTCACTACCCGATCTTAAAGATACGGCAAAACCGAAGCAATGGGAAAGAGAACTGACGACACCTCCGCATTCCGCATATCTTAAGATTTCGGAAGGTTGCAACAGGTTTTGCGCATTTTGCGCGATCCCGCTGATAACCGGACGCCACACTTCAAGGACCATTGAGGAAATATTGGAAGAAACAGAGTCGCTTGTTGCTAAGGGTGTCAAGGAATTTAATGTTATAGCGCAAGACCTTTCGTCTTATGGCATTGACATTTACGGAAGCCACAAGCTTGCAGAACTCATCGATAGGATGGCTGGTATCAAGGGAGTGGAATGGATCCGTCTGCATTACGCATATCCTGCGGACTTTCCGTTTGATATTCTTGATGTAATGGCACGACATGAAAATGTATGCAAATATATCGACATAGCCCTCCAGCATGTTTCAGACAAGGTGCTGGACAATATGCGCCGACATATTACAAAAGAAGAGACAATATCGCTTATTGCAGAAATGCGCAAACGCGTGCCCGATATAAAAATAAGGACAACTCTAATGGTCGGGTTTCCCGGTGAAGGTGAAGAGGAATTTCAGGAACTGCTCGATTTTGTTCGTACACAGAAATTCGACCGTATGGGAGCGTTCGCTTATTCGGAAGAAGATGACACTTGGGCGGCAAAGAATCTAAAGGACCTGATTCCGGAAGAAACAAAGCAAAAAAGACTCGACCTTCTGATGGAGGCTCAGATGACTATTTATGAAGAAAAAAATGCTGAGATGTATGGCAAAGAAGTCACTTTACTTGTAGACGAGACAGAGGGTGATACAAGGATATGTCGTTCGCAGTGGGACAGCCCGGAAGTTGACATGAACTATTATGTAAAAGGCTCGGATGCAAAACCGGGAGACTTCATCCGCGCCCGTATCACAGGAGACCAGTTATACGACTTTGAGGCAGACGCAATCTGACAGTGTTATGTTCAACAGCTTTTGCGCATATCGCTTTCCCGATGAAAATAAGATTCAATTGTTCAAGGGGAACCTGACCGAGGGCATTTGTGAAGGATTTGTCATAGCGCCTTTTGATTTGTCTGAGCACAATCCTGTTTCCATCGTTTCTCTTCAGGAATGCGATTGGTCTGAATTGTCAGGTATCATACAATTCTGTGATGATTCGGCTTCTTTATTTGAGTTTCCTCATGAATCCACAACAAGAAAACAGCACAAAAAGGAAATAGAGTCGATTATAGAGGAGCTTGACGGTAATCCCGAGAAAAAAACAATTGCGGCAAAAGTAATTTTAAGAAATCAGTCAATAGATCTGCCGAAGACATTTGTCAGACTTTGCAAAGAGTTTCCATCATCATTTATTTTTGCTTTTCACACACCCGTCACCGGAGGATGGATTGGCGCCTCTCCTGAATTGCTGCTTGACTGCGACCAAGGCATATTGCACACATATGCACTGGCGGGCACAAGACCTGCCGATTCAGAAGGAGACTGGGATAAGAAAAATATCAACGAACAGAGGATAGTGGAACGCTACATCTCACGTTGCTTCGAAAAATGGGGATTAAAACCGGAATGTTCGCCTACAGCCACATGCAAAGCCGGAAAAGTGGAGCATCTTCTGACCAGAATATGTGCCGATACATCCGAACGTATCACAGATCTGCTTTTATTCCTCAAAGATCTCTCTCCCACCCCAGCTCTGTGCGGACTACCCAAAGAGGAGTCTAAAGAGCGTATCAACCGTCTGGAAAATTTCAACCGTGGTTATTATGGAGGGTTCTGCGGACCGTTCAAAAGTCCGTCACGATTCTCATTTTATGTCAACCTGCGTTCTGTCAGGTTTGATAAAACACGCTGGTGTATGTTCGCAGGCGGAGGAATCACACCTGCATCAGACCCCGACGCCGAATGGATCGAGACGGAACGTAAAGCGGCGGGAATTATAAAAAATCTGCAATTCGTGTCACAGTTATAACATTAAACAGTATTATTAATATCAGAGATAAGTATGAGACTAAAAACAATTTTAACATGCGCATTCTTGGGAGCCGCTCTAACAGGAGCGGCTGCTCAAGAGCATCTGAAGAGTCTTGATGCCAAAGGTATCGACACCTCGATATCTCCCAAAAAAGACTTTTACAATCACGTGAACAAGAAATGGACAGAGGCACACCCTCTTTCTGCTGAATATTCACGTTACGGACAATTTAACATACTCAACGATTCAAGCAACAACCGCGTTCGCAGAATCGTAACCGGACTCGCCGCCACAAAACCGGCACCTGGCACTGATGCATTCAAGATCGCGACACTTTATGAAGCAGGCATGGATTCCATCCGTCGAAACAAACTTGGAGCCGAACCCATCAAGGCTGATCTTGCAAAAATTGAAAATACTACCGCAGACGGAATGGAAGATCTCTTCCTATGGATGCATAAGAACTATGGCTCGCCTTTGGTCGGTGCCGGTCCGATGGAAGATCTTGCTAACAGCCAGGTATATGCGATGTATGTGACTGCCCCGAGTCTCGGACTTGGAGACCGCGATTATTATCTTCTCAATGACAAAAGAAACAAAGATGTTCGTGCAGCCTACACAAAACTGATAGAGAAAGATATGCAACTTGCAGGCTATTCAAAAAAAGACTCCAAAAGAATAGCAGCGAACGTTCTTAAGATAGAGACTCTTCTCGCTGATTCAACCTGGACACGCGAACAAAGCCGCAATATCCCGGCTATGTATAATCCCCGTTCTTTCTCTCAGCTTAAAGAGCAGTATCCCGCATTCCCATGGGATCGCTTCTTTATCGAGACAATGGGCATAAAAGCACCTGAGACTCTCATTGTCGCTAACCCCAACACAGTCCTTCAGGGTAATAAACTCATGCAGTCTCTTTCAGACCGTGAAAAGAAAGACCTTTATCTGTGGGAATACGTAAGTGCCGCATCCCCATACCTGAGTGATGATTTCGCCAATGCGTCTTTCGAGTTCCAGAAAGTATTCAGTGGTGTTCAGAAACAGCATCCCCGCTGGAAAAAGGCACTCGGAACCACCGAAGGCATTATGGGTGAAGGAATAGGTAAACTATATGTGGAGCAATATTTTCCTGAAAGTTCAAAAATCTATATGGAAGGACTTGTGGAGAATCTCCGTAACGCACTTGGCAAACACATCATCCATCTCCCCTGGATGAGCGATGACACAAAAGTTCAGGCACTGAAGAAACTCAACGCTATAACTGTGAAAATCGGGTATCCCGACAAATGGAAAGACTATTCAAAACTGAACGTTGATCCATCACTCTCGTATTGGGAAAATGTTCATAATGCCAACCAGTGGGCACAAGACCGTTATCTTGAAAAATGGGGTAAACCGGTTGACCGCACGGAATGGGGCATGACACCTCAGACGATCAATGCTTATTACAATCCTTTGAATAACGAGATTGTATTTCCCGCAGGAATCCTGCAGGCACCTTTCTATGATCCGGCTTCAAGCGATGCCGAAAACTACGGTGGCATTGGAGTTGTCATAGGTCATGAACTGACACACGGCTTTGATGACCAGGGATGTAATTTCGATGCGAACGGCAATATGGTAAACTGGTGGACTCCGGAAGACGCGCAGGCATTCGCCGGCCTTACTCAAGGACTCGTAAAGCAGTTTGACGCAGTGGAGGTTCTCCCAGGTCTCAATGCAAACGGTTCATACACACTTGGCGAGAACATTGCAGACCAGGGTGGACTGCGTGTTGCAAGAACAGCCTTCCTTGATTCTCAGAAAAAGAAAGGCGTCGATGTCACTTCAGCCAATGCCAAAATAGATGGTTTTGATCCTATGCAGGTTTTCTATATGAATTATGCAAACCTTTGGGCTAACAATATCCGTCCGGAAGAAATCAGGTCTCTGACCACCGGTGACCCCCACTCGTTGGGAATCAACCGCGTTAATGTATCGCTCCGCAACATCGCGCCATTCTTAGAGGCATTCGGCATCGTAGAGGGAGATCCGATGTTCCGTCCGGAAAGCGAGCGCGTCATTATCTGGTAAGAATCTGATAATGGTGTTTCCCGGATAAAGAATGATACAGATATGAAAGTTTTTAATTCAATACAATAAATCATGAGAATAATCAAATCAACATTTGTCATGACGATGCTGACCATCGCTATGACTGCATTGTTCGGATGCGTCTCAGTTGACGCCAATGGCAGAGACTTCTTTTCCGGAAGAGAAAGCATTAAGCCGTCAGGCAAGATTGTTTCAAAAACTTTCAAAGTCGCACCTGTCAATTCTATTTCCGTAACCAGCATTGTCGATGTTGTGGTTACACAAGGAAACACTCAGAAAATTGTCGTGAAGGGATCTGACAACCTCATCCCTTATTGTGAAATCAAGAACAATGACGGCAAACTGACAGTCGGCATGACTAAAGAAGCGAGATCCAAATCCTTTCCAAAATGCGATCTTATTGTATATGTCACTGTAAAAGATATCAATAATGTGTCTTCATCAGGCACTGGCGATGTAAAATTCCAAGGGTCAGTCAAATCTCAGATTCTCAGACTATCGGTATCCGGTACAGGAGATATCTCAGTTCCGGTTTTCAATGGTGACAGACTCAAAGTCAGCATTTCCGGAACCGGAGATGTGTTGATTGGGGGAAATGTAAATAATGCCACGCTTTCAGTGAGTGGTACAGGAGACATCAATGCCAAACTTTCTGAGCTCACCCATCTGAGCGCTTCCGTTTCCGGCACAGGAGACATCGAACTGAAAGGCAAAACATCATCTGCCACGTATTCCGTTTCCGGCACAGGAGAAATTTACGCCCGCAAGATGATTGCAAGAAATGTCGAGGCTACCGCTTCGGGAACCGGAGACATAACATGCTATGCTTCGGATTCATTCACAGGAAGGCGTTCCGGGATTGCAGACATAACATGTTATGGCAAACCAAAAAACAGAAATCTGAAAACAAAGGGATATTCTTTCCCTGACGAAGACTGAACCGTTGTCATTGCTTGATATAAACATTTAATGAGGGCGGTGTGTCAAAATTGATAAAATTTGACACACCGCCTTTATTTTAGCCGGATGGCGAGGATGCTGTCAGAATGGTCCGGATGGTAGGCGGCTGAATGTGAGGCTGAAGGGAGTTGACTTTCGTCAATGACCGAAGCCGAATCATTCAGCCAACGACCCAGACGGGCTATTATGACACATCCTCCTTTATTATTGAATATCTGCATCTTATTACATTATAAATAGCGAGGCGTTTAAGGAATTTTAGAATATTTTGCATTATTTAGGTGTGACAAATGTAATATTGGACAGACTTTTGCATTTAATTTGTAGACGAAATTACGAATAACAGGTTCCACATTCGAACTAATGATTAAATTTAAGTATATGAAGAAAATGACCATTATCGCATCGGTCGCATTACTGACCGGTCTCCTCTTTGGCGCTCATGCCAAGGAATACATCGGAGCTAATGGAAAGGAGTCGAATTTCATTCTTACATCTTCGGCGCCATCCTTCGAGACTGACTTCACTGTAGCGGCAGAAAAAACAGTCAATGCAGTGGTGTGCATTAAAAGCTATACTACCCGTACAAGGAATTCATACGGAAATCAAGGCGGAGGGGGATACGATCCGTTCGGCATGTTTGATTTCTTCTTCGGACAGCCTCAGCAACCCCAGCAGAGACAACCCAGACAACAAAAGAAAAGTGAACCTGTGCAGAATGGGCTCGGTTCTGGTGTGATTATTTCTGAAGACGGATACATTGTCACAAACAACCATGTGATTGCAGATGCTGACAAACTCGAAGTCCTGATGAATGACAATTCTACTTATGAGGCAAAAATTATCGGCACAGACGAAGCATCGGATCTCGCCCTGATTAAGATTGATGCCAAAGATCTGTCTCCTATAACATTCGGCAACAGTGAGTCTGTAAAAGTCGGAGAATGGGTGCTTGCAGTCGGAAATCCATTTGGTTTCAATTCAACAGTCACAGCCGGTATCATTAGTGCCAAGGCACGCAGTCTGGGGCAAAACGGAAAACAGGGAGGTCTTAACATCGAATCTTTCATTCAGACCGATGCCGCACTCAATCCTGGGAACTCAGGAGGTGCCCTTGTAAACCTCAAAGGCGAACTGATCGGTATTAACTCGGCTATCTACAGCAACACAGGCAGCTACTCGGGATTCTCATTCGCGATACCGACAACTATCGTGAAAAAAGTCATGACAGACCTTCGTCAGTATGGAACTGTGCAGCGCGCCGTTCTTGGATGCCAGGTAATCGAACTTGACGCAAAAATTGCAAAAGAGAAAAACATCACTGCCACTAAATCCGGTCTTCTCATAGCGTCTGTAATGGATCGTAGCACAGCCAAGGAACTCGGATTGAAAGAAGATGATGTCATCACTGCAATCAACAAAGTCCCTGTGCACAACCACGCGGAACTTGTGGAGCAACTCAACAAATTCCGTCCCGGAGACCAGATTAACGTAACATACGTTCGTGACAATTCAACAGTTACAAAGAGCGCGACATTGAGAAATGTTCAAGGAAGCACCAACATCACCAAGAAAGGCGACTTCTCGGAACTTGGATGCGCATTCATGAAAATCGGCAGCAACACCAAACAGCATCTTGGAATAAGTAACGGAGTGAAGGTTACTGGTGTGAAGAGCGGATGTGTGAAAGATGCCGGAATTAAAGAAGGATTCATTATCACAGATATCAACGGCAATGCCGTCAACTCATCAGATGATGTGGAAAGAATTTACAATCAGATAATGAAGGGTGACGACGATGACAAAGTAATGTTTATTACCGGTATATATCCAACAGGCAAGAAATATTACTACGCAGTTAATCTTGCGGGTGAATAAACTATATTACAATCCGCATATTTCACCCCTATAGTGAAAGAGAAAACGACACTATGGAATGGAGCGAGTCTGAACATGTCTCGCTCCATTTATTCTGATTCAAATAATAAAATACGTTGAATACAAACCAATGCCGATGTTGTTATATAATTGTCATATGCAAGTATTCAAATTCAAACTACAGTATGATAGTGTTTGGATTTAACTTTCATTCACGTGAAGATGGATTTTCGAGGGAATTTCACGAGCTGAAGAAGGAGCATGGCGGGCTATTCGACTTATGAAACTTAGAACTCACCGAAAAGACACTTCATATGCACGAAAAGAATTAATTCGGAATATTTTATATATAATTCATGCTAAATCCAAACACCCTCCTACTGTAGCTTAAATTTGAATTTACTTATTATCATGAAAGATTATCAAAAAATAATTTCACAAATTTGACAATATCATTGGAAAATTCGCGTATTTTTATTAAATTTGCAACAATTTTTGGAAGTACATATGAGACAATTAAAGATAACAAAATCCATTACCAACCGCGAAAGTGCCTCTCTTGACAAATATCTTCAGGAAATCGGTCGCGAAGAGCTGATTTCCGTAAGCGAGGAGGTCGAACTTGCGCAGCGAATCAAAAAAGGAGATCATGCAGCTCTTGAAAAACTGACAAAGGCAAATCTCAGGTTTGTAGTGTCTGTGGCAAAACAATACCAGAATCAGGGTCTTAGTCTTCCGGATCTTATAAATGAAGGGAACCTTGGTCTGATTCGCGCTGCCCAGAAATTTGATGAGACTCGTGGTTTCAAATTCATATCATATGCAGTGTGGTGGATACGTCAGTCTATTCTTCAGGCGTTGGCTGAACAAAGCCGCATTGTGCGTCTTCCTCTCAATCAGGTAGGATCTCTTAATAAGATAACAAAGGAACTTTCTAAATTCGAACAAGAAAATGAGCGTCGTCCGTCACCGGAAGAATTGGCGGAAAGACTTGACATGCCTGTTGACAAGATTTCAGATACAATGAAAGTATCTGGGCGACATATATCTGTGGATGCTCCTTTTGTTGAAGGTGAAGACAATTCACTGCTTGATGTCCTTCCAAATGATGACAGCCCCATGGCTGATGCAAGTCTTAATCAGGAATCCTTGTCTAAAGAAGTTGACCGTGCGCTCAAACAGCTTTACGATCGCGAACGGGAGATTCTTAAAATGTTCTTCGGCATCGGCTGTCAGGAAATGACTCTTGAGGAAATCGGAGCGAAGTTTGATTTGACGCGTGAACGCGTACGCCAGATCAAAGAAAAAGCAATCCGTCGTCTCAAAGGTCAGAAAAGCAAGCTCCTCAAGAGTTATCTTGGAGAATAAGCCGCAATAAATCGAAGGCACATATCAATAAAATATGATGAACTCCTTCAATACCCATATCTTACCCGCAATCAAGGCAATTGTCTTGACGGCGGGTTTATTGCTTGCTGCACCGCAATTGTCGGCAGACAATGCCACCATGAATGACAGCATACGCAATGCTACAAGAGAGAGTCTTTTTCCGGAGAAATCGAGAAGTCTCGCAAAATCGCACTTCACCTGGGGAGCGGAAGCCGGAGCTTCCATTGACCTGACAGGACATGATATGTCAACATTTGATGTAGATGTGCTCTTCGGATATAAAAACTCTTACATACGTATGGTCGGTCTGGGAGCCGGGATACACCGCACTGTGCAGAGAGGAGACAACTTCATCCCTATTTATGCCACTATCCAGACATCATTCCGGAAGAAACCCTCACTCGTTTTTATGAGTGCCAAAATAGGATATTCTTTCAATACAATCAGCGATTCTCCGACGTTCGGAGATTTTGTCTCATCCATAGGTGTTGGCGTAAATCTCTCACTTTCCAGATTAGCCAACAGCTATATTATTCTTTCTGCCGGATCGAGATATTTTAACAAAAGACACATTGATATGATTGACCGTCTCGACCAGCACTACATCTATATTGCACAACTCCGATTTGGAGTCAGCTTCTGATATTCTGACATGAGGTAATTCTGATGTCGTAATTATAAAATCAAGGCACGGTTCAATAGACCGTGCCTTGATTTTAACTGTCGAAATCTTTCGTAATTTATTTGAAGAGATATTGCGATGAAATAGACTGGTTGTTGTGTATCCTGCGGATTGTATCTGCAAAGAGTTTTGCAACAGGCAGCACAGTTGCCTTATGATTCTCTTTGACATATGGGATAGAGTCTGTAAAGATGATTTCTGTAAGACCGCAGTTCTTCACATTCTCAGTGGCAGGATCACTCATCACCGGATGGCTGCATAGCGCTCTTACTGATTTTGCGCCATATGAAAGAAGCAGGTCGCTTGCTTTTGTGATTGTTCCCGCAGTATCGACAATATCATCAATAAGAACAACGTTCTTACCTTCCACATCTCCGATTACCGTCATCGACGCCACTACATTTGCTTTGGCTCGTTGTTTGTGACAAAGCACCAAGGGGACATCAAAGTATTTGGCGTAGGAATTGGCTCTCTTGGCACCGCCCACATCGGGAGATGCTATAACCATATTCTCAAGACGCAGGCTCTCTATGTAAGGAATAAAAATGGATGATGCATAAAGGTGGTCTACCGGAACATCAAAGAAACCCTGAATCTGGTCAGCATGTAGATCCATAGTAATCAGACGGTCAATACCGGCTACGCTTAAAAGATCTGCCACAAGCTTGGCTGCAATTGACACGCGTGGTTTATCTTTGCGATCCTGACGAGCCCATCCGAAATAAGGCACAACAGCTATAATCTGGGCTGCTGACGCTCTTTTGGCTGCATCGATCATGAGCAAGAGCTCCATAAGATTGTCACTGTTGGGGAATGTAGACTGCACAAGATAGACCTGACTGCCACGAATCGATTCCTCAAAACCTACTTCAAACTCTCCGTCGGCAAAACGCTCCTTATTCATTTTGCCCAATTCAATGCCTAATTCTTTACAGATAGACTCACCAAGATACCTTGATGACTCACCTGCAAAAACCTTAATTGGCGGAAGGTTACTATTCATTATATAGAAAGGTTGTTATTTGGTTCGACAAAATTATAACTATTTTCTGTAATTTCTAAATGATTTTAGGGAAATTTTTCTACAGTCACGTGTCATTTTTATTCAATCGCATTGTTGCCTCGCTTCTTTAAAGGCACGATTACAGCATCATGCCCTTTTACGCTTAATGCTGTCTGCACATCCGCTCCGACCTCAAAAGAAAGTTCCCTGCCCCACAAAAGATCTTTAGCGCACTGTTTTCCGGAAGCAAGACCTGCCATGTCGATGGCAAGTTGCGGAATACTTAGAGACAGATCAATGTTATTGTCATCAAAATTGGCTACTACAAGTAGTGCCTCGGACTCCGTATAACGCAAAAAAGCGTACTGTCTGTGCGGATTGAAACCGGAATTACGAAGATTCACATACATCAAATCGAAAAAGCATCCTTCTCTGAACGCACGCCTTGCATTACACATGGTCAAAACATTCTTATACAACTTTCTCAACCATCTTTCATGACGAGTAAGCTTCAGAGCACTGCAACGTCCGTTGTCATACCAACGGCGAAGAGTGTCATAACTCCAATAGTCAAAAATCGTAGACCTGTTGTTGTCTCCTGCGAAACCTTCGTTGTCATGTGCCATCTCTCCCAATTCTTGTCCATAATAAATCATAAAAGGTCCTTTCGATATCATGGCGCTGACCACAAGCGATGGTATAACTTTCGACGGATCTTCCGCATATTCCCGAGAGGCAAACCTTACTTCATCATGATTTTCAAGAAAGTTGAGCATTTTGTCTCCGATGCCGTCCACGCATTGCCAGCACCCGGTGAGTTGCGCGGCGGAAACATTGTGTTTTTCAATTCCGACAAGAGTGTCATACAGATTGACCTTGTCATACAGGTAATCGAAATGGCAATAATCCAGAAATGTGCGATACAGATTCACATCATAAATCTCTCCTATAAATATTACATCCGGATAATCCTGCTTTACCTGAGGGATAACCCAATGCCAGAACTCCTCCGGCACCATGAAAACCATATCACACCGGAATCCGTCAACACCTTTCGATGCCCAGTAGCGAAGAATGTGAAGCATTCGGAGCCATGTGTCGGGAACAGGTTCAAAATGTCTTGAATTGTCACCGGGATCATATCCATAATTGAGCTTCACGGTCTCATACCAGTCATTACGGTGACAGAAAGCCGTGAAACAGTCATTACCTGTCGCCTTGGCGGGAAACTCCACATAAGGCTTGTTTCCTTCCAAATCAAGCGGAAAATCCGGGCAGAACTGCTGGTTTACGATATAGTAATAATTATTGGAGGGACTGAAAAACTTTCCGAAGTCGTCATCGCATCCGAAATCGCGCACTCCTGCCGGAGCCACATCCGAATGGTATTCACGTGCCGTGTGATTGGGAACGAAATCTATTATCACCTTGAGTCCCTGATTGTGAATCCTGCCGACAAGGTTCTCGAATTCCGACATTCTCTCCCCGACATTCTCTGCAAGAGACGGAGCCACATCATAATAATCCTTGATCGCATATGGCGAGCCAGCCTCACCTTTCACAACATTCGGATTGTCTGCAGGTATGCCGGGATATGATGTTTTCGTTGCCATCTCTATCACCCCCGTAAGCCATATGCAGTTTACACCAAGATCTGCAATCGTCCCTATGACTTTCGCTGTGATGTCATTGAATTTCCCGGAACCATTCTCCTCCAACGTGCCGCCGGGCACACACGAGGCGGTCATATTAGTGAATATACGGGGAAAAACCTGATATATGATTAGTTTTTCTTTCATTGCATCAATGATATTTGTTTTTTACAATACTTTTTCCAATACCTGGCACGCAGCGTCATAACCTATTTCCACATTGCGTCGCAGACTTGTCAGGTCAAATGTCTTCGAGTGAGATATTGCCTGAGGCATAATGAGATGGTCACAAAGCTTTATATCCTGCAGTACATTCGCTTTGGTCATCAAATGAAACGATCTCTCCGCTATATCAAGCAATGACTGCTTGTATTTGTAATTTCTGTTCAACGGACTGCAATTGCTGCCGATCAGAACCTTGCAGTAATCGCGTATCGCCCATGCCGGTAGATTTCTCAACACACCGCCATCAACATAATGAGTGCCGTTGATCAGAACCGGACGGAAAATTATAGGTATACTGCATGATGCCAGTACACGGGGCACAATCTCCCCTTTACACCATCCTACAGAAGTGCCTTTGTCAAAATTGGTCGCACATACAACCGTCGGAATCTTAAGCTCTTCAAGATTCCTGACAGGCAGCCAGCTTTCAAGCATCTTTCCGAATTTATCAAGACGAAAGAATCCTGATGTAGGTACAGAAAATTCTGTAAAATCTGCGAACTTCTGTGATTCAGCGAAACAATCGATCATGTCGTGTGGAGACAAACCGGCTCCATAAAGAACTGCAGCTATAGAACCTGCCGAGACTCCGGACAGTATTTCCGGCTTGATTCCGAACCTGTCGAATGCCGTGATAACTCCGATGTGTGCGAATCCTTTGGCGCCGCCCCCACCGAAAGCGACTCCGTATTTAGGTATCTTCCGGAGTCCTGCATATTCAAGAATCCCTTCTATTGAAACATTACTTAACAGTGCCATTTTTGCATCTATTTGTTTATCGACTATTTCTCATCCTCTTTCTTTACAACCCGTTTTTTCTTGCGCTTGAGGAATGTGAACGGATTGTCGAAATCCCGACGGTATATCACACCTATCCCCTGGGTTGTCAATGCGGAACGGAGATAATAGTTCTGGTCATTAAAATGATTATATGCCTTAAGCCGCAGGTTGCCATTCTTGTTTAGAAGATACTCGATATCAAAGTCGCCAACGAATGTTGACTGAGATGTGGCTCTGTCTCTATAGCCAAAATTGCCGTTGATAAGCAAACGGTTATCCAAAAGCCGTGAAGACAATGCCACATCAACCTCCATATCTGAAAAATCTCCCTTGTCGGAACGGAACGAAGGAGCAAGCGTTATTTTATCCGTGAGTTGCCCCATAAAACTCGACAATTGCGATGACAGAGTCGAAGATGCCACAGATGCCAGTTCCCCGCCTCCGTTACTTGTGGAACCCATATACTCTGGAGTGTAGAATCTGTTTAAAGCAAGCAGGTATATAATCTGCCTGTTCATCATGTCGTCAGTAGAAATGATGCTCTTGACCTTTCGCTCCACATCCTGTGTCAATGTCGGCAACGCGATATCAAATGTAATCTCAGGACTACGCATGTCACCGTTAACCTTAAGCAAGGCGTCAACCGGGACATTTGTCCTGTTAAGGTCGCGGTCTGTAGAGAAACTCTTGTCAAGATCCGAAAGATTCGTGTTTACCCGGTAGGCGGCTGTTATATCGAGCACACCCTGCATCGGATCTCCGTTGAATGAGATGTTACTTCCCGAATAAATCTTGAAATCACGCAATATAAGATCCTGTAGACTGAAATTATAGTTACCCTCCTCAAGAGTGTATTTCCCATAAATCTGCATCTCGTCGGAATCTGTATTATACGATATCTGCATCGGACCGCCACCGCGGGCAACAATTCTGTCTCCAGCTTTGGGATCCATCACAAGTGTCATTCTTGCAGCAGGAGTCACGCTACACCTTATATCCATTGAAAACAATGAAGGGCGGTCTGACTCGGGTTTTGGCAATGACTTCTTGAATTGTTCCTCTGGATCAACAGTCCCGCTGATTTCTTCCAACTCCGTTTTGCGTCTGTCTGAAAATGTAAGAAACTCATAATCCGACGCAGTCTGTGTCTCGCTTAATACAAATGTAAAGTCGCTGTTGGCTGTAGTCGACACATCAAGCATCATAGACACGACCCCGGGCCTTCCTCGCAGTGTTCCGCCTCCTGATGCATAAATCTTACCATACCAATCAGGATTTATTTTATTATTGGTGTCGAAACACAAGAGATCACGCGCTCCACTAAGCCGGAATTCAAATTCCGGCTCATGGAAATAACGATGCTTGACAAACCCTTTCAACATCGCCGAGTTTCCATATTTATCATAAAGTTTGAATGCCGGAATATCAATATATCCGGGACGGATATATACAGAATCGCTTCCATGGTAATATACATTGGTATAATCCACCTTCATGCAGATTGAATCTGCAAGCACCGATCCCTTAAGGTCTATATCTTTGAATGTTCCGAAAAGCTTCACCCGTCCGGATGCCTCACCGCCCACATCTGAAGTGAATGCGGACATAAACGGTTTCAGAAACTCAATGTTGACGTGATCCGCGAGCATATCGAAAGATAATGAATCACGCGTGACATACACACCACCTCCGATAAGAGCTACCCTACGGTTGTTTTTTCTTATATCTGCATTGATAGCTACCTTTTTGCTGTCGTTTACCCAATGACTCTCAAGATTGCCATCTCCGAGGACAGCACCGTTATAGCTCAGATCCTTGACAAACAAACGCTGTGTACGCAACACCGGCATTTTGGTAAAAAGATCGGATGCAAGAATTTCTCCGGTCGCCATGCCTCCGAATGTCACGTAGTTTATGTTCAAAGCCTCGAAAATATAACTTAGATCAATCCCCGCAAGTTTGACACACAACGCATCCACAGGAGATGCGGAAGCTCGCCCGTTTACTGTCACAAACTGCCCTGCATGCCATATTCTGACATTGTCCACATCCACAACATCATTGGCATAATCCACGTTAGCACGATCTATACGCCATTCAGAACCATTAAGCCTGAAAGAAGAAGGCGATACCTTCACAGAAACGTCCGGTTTACCGGTAAGTACGTTTTTCGAGATGTTCGCGCTTAAATCCACATTGCCTTCAGCCGTCTTGTTTTTCTCAAAAGTCCAGTCAATGCCAGCTTGGATGTCATCGTCCAAAGCACTTACTGAGATATGCAGATTGGCATCGTCATTCTTGGCTGGAACAGTGCTTTTTATATCGGCCACAAACCCCTGTGACTGCTTTCCTGACAAGGAGATTTTGGTGCCCCTTATCATTTTAGAACTGCCCTTGACCAGATAAGGAGCTTCAATATTAATGGATATCACATCTTCCGCACCCTTGAAACTTGCCGAGGCGATAATATCGGAATATGGTCTTACGGGAAGAGCGAAGAAATCGACAAATTCATCATTAGGACTCACCGTAAGTGAAAATTCAGCCCATTCAGAAGACTCTGAAACGGTCCCTCCTTTTACCATAGACGGCAATGCGACAGAAGCTATATTTTTCGAAGTCTTTATTATATCGCTGAATGTGAAATTTCCTTCAATTTTACTTTTGACAAAATCGGATTCGAGCGTGTAGCATTTTAATGAATCATTATTATGCGATGTCAAAGACAGACCATCGATATGCACTCCCCTGTCACCATGCTTTTCAAACGATAATGATTTCAAAGAAACCTCACCTGTTATATTGTCTGCATTATTGCCTGTAAGATTGGTTTTCGCAGCACCTGAGAACGCATAACCTTGGTATTTCGGCAATAATCCAAAACGTGATGGTATGAACCGACGTATATCCGCGTTCACATTCCATTGCGATTTGTCTCCGTTCAGGATAATATCAGCATCTGAAGTCAGATTCAATGATTCATCGTCTATAGATACGTTACATGATAATGAATCACCTTTCTTTTCACCGCTGAAAATTACATTGTTAATTGTTTCTCCGTTAAACTCAAAACCGCCTATCTCGACATTTCCGAATGCATCTATTCCTCCGCGATTCCTGTCGATATCGAATGTCGACGTAAATGATACCGAACCAAACTTTTCATCATTCAACAAAGTCCCGATATCAAACATTTCGGAACTTATGTCTCCATATATCCCCAACGATTCTCCTTTATTCCAGATGACTCCGCAATCAGCGGATATGTCTCCGAATCCGGATGTGATCTCACCTTGCATTCTTCCGGTCTTATCCGGTATGGAAATATACCCGGAAAGATTGACATCAAGTTCTTTTGAACGTCTGAGAATGTCTGTTACGGACTCTTTGGCTCCAGGGACAAGTGTAATCAGCCTACTTAGTTTTTCTGCTGAAGAAAAAAACTCAAAATGTTTCAAGTCACACGTCATATCACCGATTTCAGGCATACCTGTGATATTGGCATAAGTATTCAGCAGCAGATCTCCATTATCGCTTCTTAACACAAGCCGTTCAAGATTCATATCACCCGTATTGCCGGAAACATCCACTTGAAGAGTGTATTCTTCATAATAACTTCCCAACGGAGAATAAAACGCTTCAAAATCTTTCGGAGACAGTCTCGACGCTTTTATACTTAACTTATGCTCTCCGGAATCCAAAGCTGCGGGAATATCTTTAAAAGAAGTGAATGAGAGTGCTATATCTGATATTTTTATATCACTTCCCGGCATTCTTAGATTTATATCCTTCAAATCTATTGAATGAGGTGTGATATGCGCATACATTCCGAGTTTCTCAATATTCAACCCGCTGCGCTCTATAAAAGACACTCTTCTTAAATCAATTATAAAATCATCGTTCTTGATCCGAGGCAACGTCACATCTGCTCTCAAATCATTTAACGCAATATGGTTGCGGTCAAATTTTCTGCCGTTTTCAATCTGCGGACTGTCAATTACATCATATGAGACCTTTGACTTTCTTATGACTATATTGTGCAGCTTGACATCGAATTTTTTTGGCGGTTTATTTTTTTCCTTTGGAGAGAAAGCTTTGATTATAAAATCTATATTTAACGGAGAGTGCGCATCTTTTTGCCGGATTTCTGCATCCAGCCCTATTATTTCGGCGTAAGTTATCTCGATCTTCCTGTCATATACGAGCCTCCATAGATGAATACCGGCACCAAGCGTACTCACATACACGCATTTTTTTCCATCAGGAGAGTAAACGCTGACATCCGACAGTCTGACCTCATTGAAAGGGAATAGTTTTAGATTTCCGATCTCAACTTTCGAACCCAGAAAAGCGGATACCTCCCTTTCTGCAACATCTCTTACACCTTTCTGCACGGCAGGAACAGAAAGCACCACATATAGGACAACATAAATAGCCACCGCTATGGTTATAACGGTGAAAAGAAAACTTCGAAGAACCTTATAAGTAGTTCTTAATGCCGACATAGATTACAAAATTACTAAAAATCCACGATTAAGACCGCATTTTCCGGTTATATTTTGCTAAAATTTGAAAAGCATTTCTTAACTTTGTGGAAGAATATAAGGTAATGAGAAATGAGTACAGCCATTCTGGGAATAGAATCATCATGTGATGATACGTCAGCAGCGGTAATTGTTGACGGCATTCTTCGCAGCAATGTCATTGCAGGGCAGAAAGTGCACGAGGCATATGGCGGAGTAGTGCCTGAGCTTGCATCTCGAGCGCATCAGCAAAATATTGTGCCGGTAGTTTCGGAAGCTCTCAGACAAGCGGATATAAAGAAAGAAGACCTGTCGGCAATAGCATACACCCGTGGTCCGGGATTACTCGGATCGTTGCTTGTAGGTACGTCTTTTGCAAAAGGAATGGCTATAGGACTCGACATCCCTTTAATAGATGTCAATCACCTGCATGCCCATGTTCTTTCCCACTTCATTAAGGTAAATCCGGAAGACAAAACACCGGAATTTCCATTCCTTTGTCTCCTGATTTCAGGTGGAAACTCTCAGATAATTCTTGTCAGAAGCATGTCTGAAATGGAAATCCTTGGAAAGACTATCGATGATGCCGCCGGTGAAGCTTTTGACAAATGTGCCAAAGTTGTAGGACTACCCTATCCTGGCGGCCCGCATGTAGACCGACTTGCCGCACAGGGAGATCCCAAAGCTTTCTCTTTCAGCAAGCCGCATATCCCGGGACTTGACTATTCCTTTAGCGGACTCAAGACATCATTCCTATATACTGTAAGAGACAAAATCAAAGAAAACCCACGGTTCATTGAAGACAACATCGCAGATTTGTGCGCATCACTCCAGACAACCATTATTGACATCCTGCTTGACAAACTGCAAAAAGCAATAAACCAGACAGGCGTCAAAGACGTTGCTATCGGAGGAGGTGTATCCGCCAATTCCGGAGTTCGTGACGCTGTTGAAAAGCTTTGCCACAGAATGAAAGTCCGGGCATGGATTCCTCCCAGGGCATTCACCACAGACAATGCCGCAATGGTAGCGATTGCAGGATACCACAAATATCTTAATAATGAATTCAGCCAACTCGGGCTCCCGCCGTTTGCCCGCGTATCAATATAATGCAATGACAAAGAAAAGCGCATCCGATCACAAAGAGAGCCGACATATAGTCATTTACGGCTATACGCGACAGGAACTCTCCAAAATAATCCAGCATTTCGAGTCGAGATTGCCGGATTTCGTAAAGATCACAATCGATTCCGGAAATCTTCTCACCAAGATCACACTTACCGGAATAAACTCCGGTGTTGAATTATTGCGTTTTCAGATGAACAGGCTACACCAGAATCTCCAGGATCTATTCTCTGAAGAACTTGTAACTATTGAAGACAAAGGACTGTCGCAAGTCCTCGGCGAACTTCTTTCGGAAAAAGAGCTTACTGTCTCGTCGGCTGAAAGCTGCACCGGTGGCAATATAGCCCATAAGATTGTGCAACGCGCCGGGTCTTCCGCATATTTTATGGGAAGCGTGGTCAGCTATAGCAATGATGTCAAGGCGGAAGTGCTGGGAGTTTCAAGAAGCGATATAGGACGCCACGGAGCCGTCTCGCGAGAAGTGGCAGAGCAGATGGCACTCGGAGCGGCAAATCTGATGCGTACCGATTGCGCCATAGCAACCACAGGTATTGCCGGACCGGAAGGCGGTTCAAAATTCAAACCTGTTGGAACCGTCTGGTTCGCAGTTAAATATGGAGAAAGAATCGTCAGCGAATGCATCCGCTTTGAAGGAGATCGCGACAAAGTCATAGAATCAGCGACAAACCATGCGCTCGTTATGCTCATAAACCTCCTTCGCAACACCTATACTGCGCAGGAAGATATAAATGACGATTAAAATTCGATTAAAATTCAAAAAATCACATAAAAAACTTGTGTTATTCATAAAAAAATTGTAATTTTGCAATCGTTTTGTGACCCATCCTTAAAAGTCGCTGAATATGATGCAATTAGCGATGATATGAGAACTGCGATGATGACCAAAGCAATTAATTAAAAAATTAACAACAAGAATATAGCAACAGCCATGGCTAAAGTTTGTCAAATTACCGGCAAAAAGGCGCAGGTGGGCAACAACGTTTCCCACTCAAAACGTCGCACCAAACGTAAGTTCGAGGTTAACTTGCACACAAAAAAATACTACTGGGTTGAGCAGGATATGTGGATCGTATTGCGAGTGTCTGCACACGCTATGCGCACTATCAACAAGATCGGTCTGAACGCGGCTCTCAAGAAAGCTGAGGCTGCCGGAAATCTCGATTTCAAAGATATCAAAATCCTTTCTCTCTAAAATTCAGTTAATATTATGGCAAAGAAAGCTAAAGGTAATCGAGTTCAAGTTATTCTCGAATGCACAGAACATAAGGCAAGCGGTATGCCCGGTATGTCTCGTTACATCACAACAAAAAACCGCAAGAACACAACAGGTCGTATGGAGTTGAAAAAATACAACCCCATCCTTAAGAAAGTAACCGTTCACAAAGAAATTAAATAAGCACTCTGAACTATGGCAAAGAAAACCGTCGCGTCACTTCAGAAAGGTGAAGGACGCACCTACAGCAAAGTCATCATCATGGAGAGATCTCCCAAAACGGGCGCTTATGTTTTCAAAGAGGAAATGGTGCCTAACGATGCAGTTAAAGACGCTCTTAAATAATTAAGATATCCGATAAAAAATCCGGTGGTTGAAAAATTCAACCACCGGATTTTTTCATGCGTAGTCCCGGTTGGGAAATATTTCAGAAAACATATCCGATACCCATTCCGAAAAAACCGCCGCTTGTATCATTCATCAGAGAATACTTACCCTGCAAAGATAACTTCAGATAAGAAGTGAGATAAATTTCGAATCCTGCTCCGAAATTAGCTCCGGCTCTGCTCGCGCTGTCACCATATCTGTATGACCAGTTATTGAACGTGAATCCGGCAAGAGGATACACGGCAAAACCTCGCGCCACACGAAACGGAAAATGCATGTCGATGTCAAGAACGAAAGCCGACTTGTTGTCATTTCTGAACACATACCCTAAATCAGGAGCGATACGGAAATGATCGGCAAACGTATACTGAAAATAAACATCGGTGAATCCACCGTTGTTATACGTTGCAAATCCCCCCATCAGTCCGAGAGTCTTCTCTCCCCTCTCCGCATGTGCCGGCAACGGCATCAATGCTCCAAGTGACGTTGCTGCTGCAACAGCCAATACGGATAATTTTTTCATATTTTTAAATGTACGGTTTAATAATTTCAGACAGTTGTTGACCAATAATCCTCAAACCCGCCTGCAAGTGCTAAATTCAATAAGAAAACGTTTAAATTTATGAAAATGTTTCGTTAAATTTGCATTTGGATTAAAAATTTGTATCTGTTTTTTAACATATACGCATAAACAATACGTAATGAATGAATTAGGATATATCCGCGTTGCAGCTGCTTCTCCTGAGGTCAGACCAGCCGATGTGGATTTCAATATATCGGAAATAAAGAGACTCATCTCCGATGCCGCAGACAAAGGTTCGGATATAGTCCTTTTCCCGGAACTTTCAGTTACCGGCTACACTTGCGCCGATCTCTTCTTTCAGCAGAATCTGATTGAAAAAACAGAGAGCGCGCTTAAGGAGCTTGCGGTGTTTTCATCTGACAAGAAAATAGCGATTGTAGTCGGTGCTCCGTTACGAGCCGCCAACCGCCTTTACAATTGCGCAGTAGTCATCACCGGCGGCAAAATCATCGGTGCCGTTCCTAAAATTCATCTTCCAAATTACAATGAATTCTATGAAAAGAGATGGTTTACAGAAGGAAGCAGGTGTGAATCCGGATGCAGGCTTGATTCTGATCTAACATTCATTTCCCGAAACACTCTCTTTGAGGTGGCAGGAGCAAGAATCGGCATCGAGATATGCGAGGATCTGTGGGTGCCGGTGCCTCCCAGCTGCGAAATGGCTATGAACGGAGCTGAGATTATATTAAACCTCTCTGCCACAAACGAACTCGCCGGTAAACACAATTATCTTATTGACCTTATAGCTCAGCAGTCAGCTCGATGCCGTTGCTCATACGTGTATTCCTCTGCCGGTCTCGGAGAGTCCTCGACAGATCTTGTTTTCTCCGGGAACTGCATTATCGCCGAAAACGGCACAATCCTCGGTGAATCAGAACGTTTCATTATGAAGGATAAAATGATTATCCGGGATGTCGATATTGAAATGCTCAGAAACGACAGGGTAAAACATTCCACATTCTCGGATTCGGCAAACGGCTCATATGATATAATCATGACTGATTTTGCCGGATGCAGAACAGCAAGTATGAACCAACATGAACAAAACGGTATATTGCGCCATATATCCTCCCATCCTTTTACTGACGGCGATCCGCATCGGTTTCGCGAACGATGCAGCGAGATATCATCCATACAGGCATGGGGTCTCGCACAGCGTCTTCGCGCCATAAACTGTAAAAAGACAGTGATCGGAATATCCGGTGGTCTGGACTCTACCCTGGCACTTCTTGTCACAGTCAAGGCATATGACATGCTTGGCATTGACAGAAGCGGCATTACCGCCATTACAATGCCAGGGTTCGGAACGACAAAGCGAACCCGTTCCAACGCTACGTGCCTTATGGAGCTTTTAGGCGTGACGATGCTTGAGATTCCTATTGGGGAGGCTGTTATACAACATTTCAATGCAATCGAACATGACCCTGAGCTACACGATGCCACCTATGAGAACTCACAGGCGCGAGAACGCACCCAGATTCTTATGGATATGGCAAATAAGACAGGTGGAATAGTCATTGGAACGGGAGACCTCTCCGAACTTGCTCTTGGATGGTGCACATACAACGGTGACCAAATGTCGATGTATGGCGTAAACGCCTCGGTACCCAAAACTCTTGTGAAGTATCTTGTAGAAGGATATGCTGACACGACAGATAATCTTGAAATCAGAAAAGTATTACTTGACATTATCGACACCCCCATCAGCCCGGAACTGCTTCCTGCGGCAAAAGATGATTCCATAGAGCAAAAAACTGAAGACCTTGTGGGACCATACGAGCTTCACGATTTTTTTCTGCACGGGATGTTGCGCAATTCTTTTTCTCCGTCCAAAATCTTCCGCCTTGCCTGTGTGGCATTCAGCGGTGTTTATGATGCTGATGTTATCAGACACTGGCTCAAGATATTCTACAGACGTTTCTTTTCCCAGCAATTCAAACGTTCGTGCATGCCTGACGGAATGAAAGTCGGGAGTGTATGTCTATCTCCCCGTGGAGACTGGAGAATGCCTTCCGATGCGTCGTCCTCTATGTGGCTGAATGAAATTGAAAATCTTTAAACAACAATCATGAAGTTGAAACATACTTCACTAAATGCAGTTATCAAGTGAACGAAGATTTAAAAAAAGCAGTAGAAATACTCCGAAACGGCGGAGTCATTCTCTATCCCACAGATACTATCTGGGGACTGGGTTGTGATGCCACTAATCCAGAAGCCGTGGATCGTATCTTTAAGATCAAGAAACGTGCTGATTCCAAATCCATGCTGTCGTTAGTAGCTTCAGACGGGATGCTGCAGCAATTTGTCAGTGAAGTTCCGGATGCCGCATGGCAGTTGATAGATGCGGCTGTCAATCCGCTGACCATCATATATGACAATCCTCGGGGCATAGCGTCAAACCTACTTGCTGAAGATGGATCCGCAGGTTTTCGCATTACTTCTGAGGCATACTCCAGAGGACTATGCCTCAGACTAAGACATCCGGTAGTCTCCACCTCTGCCAATATCTCGGGAAGGCCATCTCCTTTATGCTTTGAAGACATTCCTCAGGAAATTGCAGATGCGGTAGATTATGTTGCGGAATATGGTCGTAATCAGACTCAGACAAAGCCAAGCAACATAATAAAGGTGACTGATTCAAACGTGATATCAATAATAAGATAACCCAGACTGACTGTTCTTAAAAAACAGACACTACATCATGAAAAGAAAGGGTATGTCATTGACACGGCAAAGACTGAAATATGTGGCGAGCGACTTTGTCACAACTTCGGTCTCGTTCTTTCTGTTCAATATCTGCAGGTATCATATCCTTCACAACGAACTCCCGGCTTCATGGTCACTGTCTGAGTTCCTGTCATTACCGAAACTCTTATGGGAGCAGGCTCTTATCCCTGTCGCCATGCTTGCAGTCTATTGGCTGTCCGGTTACTACAACCGCCCGTTTGAAAGATCTCGACTTAATGAGTTTATCAATACTTTTTATTCAGCCCTTTTCAACGCAACTCTTATCTTTTTCATACTTCTTATCAATGACCGCGGACCGGTGGTGTCTGCTGATTATCTATTGATCTGTGTCTCTTTTCTCCTTCTTCTATTATTCACGTACAGCGGTCGACTGCTGATTACATCCTCTGCATTTCGCCGTGCGAGAAAAAAGAATATCAGGAATAATGTTCTCATAATCGGGACATCTATCCAAGGACATAAAATCTACGACAGACTCATCAGAAGCAAGGTGCTGATAAAATATAACATCGTTGGGTTTATACACATCGAAGGAGTCCCAAAGAGTAAATTTTGCGGTCTGCCATGCTGGAACGTGCAGGAAATCGAGAATATATGCCGGAATCACGAAATACATCAGATCATACTTGCCCCTGACAGAGATAAAGATTCCCTTGTACTCGGAATGCTCGACCGTCTCTTTCCTCTTGACATCCCGATAAAGATAATGCCAGACACATTGTCATATGTAACATCATCAATAAGGCTGACAGATATTCTTGGAGAACCATTCATTGATCTGACCACTCCTCCGCTCAATGATTGTGCCAGCAATATCAAACTGACGTTTGATGTCATATTGTCCTCATTGGCATTGGTCGCTCTGTCACCACTAATGGCGATATTGGCGATTGGTGTGCGACTGTCTTCTACCGGACCGGTTTTTTATCGTCAGGAAAGAATCGGGAAAAAGAGAAAACCATTCTATATCTACAAGTTCCGGTCTATGCGCAACGATGCTGAAAAATGCGGTCCCATGCTGTCATCATCCGCTGACGCAAGAGTCACACCATTCGGGCGTTTGATGAGAAAATATAGACTCGACGAGCTCCCGCAGTTCTGGAATGTGCTGAAGGGTGACATGTCTATTGTAGGACCTCGTCCTGAACGGGATTTCTATATTCGGCAGATTATAAAGAAGGCTCCTTATTACTGTCTGGTGTTTCAGGTAAAACCGGGTATCACCTCATGGGGAATGGTTAAATTCGGTTATGCATCGGATATCAGACAGATGGTGGAACGCACAAAATTCGACCTACTCTATATCACCAACATGTCGCTGCCTCTTGACATAAAGATAATGATCTATACAATCAGGACAATTGTCAGAGGTGCCGGAGTCTAAAATGTGATTTAAAATATATAATTGATATGGCATATAAAGAAAGACATAACAGGTTTACTGACTTATGGATGAAGCTGGTGATTTGGCGGGAACACCATATCCGTGAAAAGAGTTTTCTTCTCATACTCGCTCTTTTTGTGGGGGTATGCTGCGGATTCGCCGCCCAGTTGCTTAAATATATGATTCATATGATTGCAGGATTACTCACTGCACATATGAACACCACTACGGCAAACTGGTTGTATCTTGTTTATCCGGTGGTGGGTATACTCATAGTCACGATTCTGTTACGATATGTTGTCAAAGAGAATATCTCACACGGAGTCACAAAAGTTCTTTATGCGATATCGCGCCGTAAATCCAGACTTAAGAAAAGGAACATGTATGCCTCATTGCTTGCATCTTCCATCACCATTGGGTTCGGTGGATCTGTCGGGGCTGAGGGTCCGATTGTATTTACAGGGGCGGCTATAGGTTCAAACGTCGGTCAGGCATTTCGCATGTCACCCAGAATACTGATGATTCTTGTAGGTTGCGGGGCGGCTGCCGGAATAGCCGGTATTTTCCGTGCTCCTATAGCCGGAATGCTATTTACCCTTGAAGTGCTTATGATTGACCTCTCGGGAATGACCGTCATGCCCCTGTTGCTCTCGTCTGTGGCAGGTGCGGTTGTAGCATACGTCCTTGAGGGATACAATGCGGAGTTTTTCTTTGTACAATCTGAATCTTTTGTGACAAACCGTATTCCGTTCACTATACTTCTTGGTGTTGTCTGCGGACTCATGTCCTATTATTTCACCAAGGTTATGTTCATGATGGAATCAATGTTTTCAAAACTAAGACATACCGGTTTGAAGATTCTTGTCGGCGGCGTTATAATGGCGGGGCTTATTTTCCTTTTTCCTCCTCTTTACGGCGAGGGTTATGAGGCTATCAACAATCTTCTTCTGGGAGATGTCTCGAATATAGTTGACGGAACATTTTTCTATGTAGACCGAGACAACGTATGGTTTCTTATCCTCTTCATCGGAGCCATAGCTTTGACAAAGGCATTCGCCACATCCGCAACCAACGGAGCCGGAGGTGTCGGCGGAACATTCGCTCCTTCTTTGTTCGTCGGAGCTCTCACCGGGTTTCTGTTTGCGTATATAGTGAATAATCTCGATCTCGGATTCCAGTTGTCTCAAAAGAATTTTGCGCTGATGGGAATGGCGGGGGTCATGAGCGGTGTCATGCATGCGCCTCTGATGGCAATCTTTCTTACAGCCGAGATGACTGGAGGCTATGATCTCTTCCTTCCACTGCTTATCGTCTCGGCACTTGCATATATCACCATACGTATCTTCACTCCGTACAGCATATACACCATGCGTCTTGCCAAAGCCGGAGATCTTGTCACACATCAGAAAGACAAGGCGGTGCTGACTCTTCTTAAAGTGGATAATCTTATCGAAACAGATTTCAAGATAGTGCACCCCGAAATGAATCTGAAAGAGATGGTAGATACGATTTCGGTCTCTAATCGAAACCTGTTCCCGGTTACGGATTCTGAAGGAAATCTGAAAGGAGTGGTTTTGCTTGATGAGATACGCAACATAATGTTCCGTGCTGATCTTTACAAAAAAATGCATGTATCTCGCTTCATGTCGGCAGTGCCTGAAGTAATAGAAATAACGTATCCGATGGATAAGGTGATGGAGATCTTTGATCGGACGAACGCATGGAACCTTCCGGTTGTTGATAATGGAAGATATGTCGGTTTTGTGTCAAAATCCAAAATTTTCAATTCATACAGACGGGTTCTCCGTCATTTCACAGAAGATTAGAAATGAAAAAAGAAGATTTAAAAATAGTTTTTTTCGGAACGCCGGAATTCGCAGTCACAAGCCTTGCAAAACTTGTTGACGAGGGATATAATGTTTCCGCAGTCGTTACAATGCCCGATAAAGAGGCTGGACGGGGCAGAAAAATCATACAGAGCGATGTAAAAAAATATGCGGTAGAGAAGGGTCTTGAGGTCTTGCAGCCGGAAAAGCTGAAAGCTCCTGAGTTTATTGACAAATTGCGTGAAATCAACGCAGACCTCTTTATTGTAATAGCGTTCCGCATGCTTCCCGAAGTTGTATGGACAATGCCGAGACTTGGAACTTTCAACCTTCATGGATCCCTGCTTCCGAAATACAGGGGAGCCGCTCCCATCAACCGAGCCATAATGAACGGTGAGACAGAAACCGGTGTCACTACATTTTTCCTCAGACATGAGATTGACACAGGTGATATAATAGGTTCCCGGAAGATTCAGATTTCAGACAACGATAACGTAGGCACTGTCTACGACAGACTGATGCATATAGGCGCCGACATGGTTATAGAAACCGTCGAAAGCATTCTTGACGGGACGCTTGAGACCAGACCGCAGCCGGAAGGTGAATTTACACCTGCTCCTAAAATCTTCAAGGAAGATTGCCGTATAGACTGGAATCGTTCCGCAAGAGAGATCCACAATCATATCCGGGGACTGTCTCCATATCCGGCGGCGTTCTCCGCTCTTGAGGATGAAGAAGGGAAAAACATAGATGTAAAGATTTTCGAATCTCTGCCTGTTGACAATGTAATAATTGAGAAAAACACGACACCTGGAACAATAATGATATCAGGTAAAAGACTCTTTGCCGCTACATCCGAAGGCACTCTTGAGATTCTGTCACTCCAGCCTGCCGGGAAAAAACGCATGGCTGCTTCTGCGTTTCTTCTTGGCTATCATCCGGTAAAGTTCACAACCGCGCAAAATGGATAACCTTACCGAAAATATAATACAGTATGACATGGATACCGACAAGGAATATTGCCGGATTTTGTTTGACATACTGCTGTGCAAGGGTGTAAAGGATATAGTCCTGTCGCCCGGAAGCCGCAACGCTCCTTTGCTGATCGGAACTGCATGCCGCCCATTCAACAGACATACGGTCACAGACGAACGTACTGCTGCTTTCATGGCTCTCGGCATATCTCTGGCAGGGAAGAAGCCGGTTGCACTTGTGTGCACATCGGGCACTGCACTTTATAATTATGCGCCTGCCGTAGCTGAAGCTTTCTACCAGCATGTTCCTTTGATTGTAATAACTGCCGACAGACCTCTTGAGTGGATTGATCAGGATGACTCACAGACTCTTGTTCAGCCTGGGGCTCTTGACAAAATAGTAAAGGGCACATACGACATTCCGGTTGAACATCCGGATTCACCTCACGAGGCGTGGTATGTGAACCGCATCGTCAATGAAGCCTGCAATCTCGCTCTTTCCGGAAGAAAAGGTCCTGTGCATATTAATGTGAGACTTGACAATCCTCTCACGGATGTAATACCGTTTGTGTCCGGAATGCCTCGAATTATCGAATACACTGACAATCTCAACCTGCCGCCTCATCTATATAAAGAAACTGCGACATTCCTTCAAGGCAAAAAGGTTCTTGTAACAGCAGGCTTCATGCAAGCTGACAATGAACTTAACAGATATATGTCTGCGTTTGCCCGTATGGGAAATGTAGCTGTCATGTGCGAGACTTTGTCGAATCTTCACCTCCCTGGAAATCCGTATGCCATTGACAGCGTCCTGAGCATAATAGAGAATAACGCTGATGTATGCGAATCCCTGAGACCGGATGTCGTGATATCGATAGGCGGTGCACTCATATCGCGGAAACTGAAAGAGTATATACGCAAATACCCCCCAGCACATCATTGGACTTTGGGAGACACCTCCCCTTCCGCTGATTGTTTTATGACTCTGACAAGACATTTTGAAGTTTCACCGGTGAAATTCTTCAAAGGTCTGACACGCCATATGGCAAGGACACCGAAAAACAAGACGGCGGCTGATTATTCAATGAAATGGGAGACAGAAAGAGCCAAGGCACTTGAGAGTCATGAAAACTATGTCATGCAAAAGTCCGGTTGGTCGGAAATGGCGGCATTCCGCCATATGCTTGAAAAGCTACCGCCTTCATATAACCTCTTTCTTTCCAACGGAACAGCCGTAAGATACGGACAGCTCTTCACTGACAGGATTCCTCACGCGTCTTTCGGTTGCCGGGGGGTCTCGGGAATTGACGGGACAACGGCAACAGCCGCAGGATGCGCCATGGCATATAACGGACCGACTTTGCTCATAAGCGGAGACATGTCTATGGTATATGATACAGGAGTTCTTGGAATGCGGCATTTGCCCGTGGATTTCAAGATCGCAGTCATAAACAACAAAGGTGGGGGAATATTCAGATTCATTCCGTCTACACGAAATTGCACTGGAAGGGATGAACTGTTCTGTGCTTCGCCTGATCTCCCTGTGAAAGGATTGGCTGAGTCTTACGGATGGGCATATTTCAAGGCTGAATCCATGATGGAACTGGAAGAATGTTTTACCAGATTTCTTGAACATAAACACAATGCCCTGCTTGAGATCATAGCAGACGAAAACATCTCCGCCGAAATTCTCATTGAATATATGAATCGAAAATAAATTATATAATTATACATATGAACTGGAAAACAATTAAGGAATATACCGATATCCTATTTGAGGAAATGGATGGAATCGCAAAGATAACTATCAACAGACCGAAAGTATACAACGCGTTCCGCCCTCTTACAAACAAAGAGATGCTTGATGCTTTCGCCATATGCCGTGAACGCTCGGACATACGCGTCATCATACTTACTGGCATCGGCGACAAGGCATTCTGCAGCGGTGGCGACCAAAATGCCAAAGGACACGGTGGCTATGTAGATGAAACCGGTGTCCCAAGGCTGAATGTGCTTGAGCTGCACCATGCAATACGCTCGATTCCCAAACCGGTCATAGCTATGGTAAACGGATATTCAATTGGAGGAGGCAACGTGTTACAGGTGGTCTGTGACTTGTCGATTGCATCGGAGAATGCACGTTTCGGACAGACCGGTCCAAAAGTCGGCAGTTTCGATGCCGGTTTCGGTTCTTCTTATCTCGCACGTTGTGTTGGCCAGAAGAAGGCTCGCGAAATCTGGTATCTTTGCCGCCAGTATACGGCTCAGGAAGCTTTGAAAATGGGAATGGTCAACGCTGTGGTTCCTTTTGACAAACTTGAGGAGACAACAGTTGACTGGGCAAAGACTATTATGAAACGTTCTCCATTTGCCATACGCATGATTAAACGTGCGCTTAATGCCGAGCTCGATGGTCAGCACGGACTCATGGAGTTCGCGGGAGACGCCACCCTCATGTATTACATGATGGACGAAGCGCAGGAAGGCAAAAACGCATTCCTTGAAAAGCGCGACCCGAATTTTGACCAATATCCGATGTTCCCGTAATTCAAAATACCTATAAAATAACGTGAGATTAGAGTTTTGCCCATATAATCTGATATTCCGCAAGCCGGCAGGGACCTCTCGCGGAGTATTGACCGAGAAGATAACATGTTTCCTTCGCATATTCGATGAAGCGGATCCTTCGCATTACGGTATTGGAGAGGCAGCAGTCTTTCCCGGACTGTCACCTGAAGCCGATGAAAGATATTTCTATAAGCTGATGGAACTGCAGGCAAACATACGTCTTGGCTTGCAGACTGACTTGTCCTGCTTCCCCTCTCTTCAAATGGGTCTTGAACAGGCTATAAGGGATTTCACCGCCGGATGTGAAGGGATCTACTTTAATTCACCATTCATTATCGGCGATAAGGATATTACAATCAACGGACTTATATGGATGGGAGATTATGAGGAAATGATTTCTCGGATTGAGGATAAACTTGCCGCAGGATTCAAATGTATCAAGCTGAAAATAGCTTCTATAGACTGGAGCAAGGAAATCGGGATGATAGAGTTTATCCGGCAAAGATATGACAGTGACAAAATCGAAATCCGGGTGGATGCCAACGGAGGCTTCACCATGGATAACGCTTTGGCACGACTCAGACATCTTGCAGATCTCGATGTGCATTCAATCGAACAACCCATAAAAGCCGGGAATCCTCAACTCATGAGATTCCTGTGCGATGTCTCCCCCATTCCCATTGCATTGGACGAAGAGCTGATCGGAAAATTCACTCCCGAATCCAAGGCAGAGACTCTTGACTCGATAAAACCGGCATATATCGTGATAAAGCCCTCGCTTGAAGGTGGATTTTCCGGCGCCGGTGAATGGATCAGACTGGCAGACGAAAGAAACATAGGTTGGTGGATAACATCTTCTCTGGAATCAAATATCGGACTGAACGCGCTCTCTCAATGGGTCGCCACTTTGAATCAGAAGCGTCCGCAGGGACTCGGTACGGGAGCATTATTCACAAACAATATCCCGTCACCTATATATACGGACGGCGAGAAACTGAAATATAACCCTGATGTCACTCTTGACCGCGATGTAATTGACAAACTTGATTGGCGGTAAATTACATGATAGGTATAACATAAACTGTTTTATGACATACGAGGATTTTGCGCAAGAATGGGACAGCCGAGACATGATAACATGCCGCACCTCCGGTTCAACCGGAGCACCCAAGGAAATACTGCTCCCTAAACACGAAATGGTCAACAGTGCCCTCCGAACCATAGACTTTTTCGGTCTCACTGGAGATTCCCTTCTCTATTCGTGCATCGCCCCTGATTTCATCGGTGGAAAAATGATGCTGGTCCGCCAAAGAGCCGCGGGATGCAGATTTCGTTGGGAGACACCAAGCAACAGACCGCTTGACGGCTATTCGGGCGAGCCAATTTCGCTTTTGTCTGTTGTCCCTTCTCAGGTCATACACATACTTGACAACATTAAAGACATGCCGGTAATTGACGCCATGCTTGTGGGAGGCTCAAGTATTCCGGAATCTTTGCGACACAGGATTGAGAAAAGCGGATTGAATGCATATGAAAGCTATGGCATGACAGAGACAGCCTCTCACATAGCATTGCGCCGCATCAAATCAGAGCCTGAACCATTCAGGACACTCGGAGACATAACCGTGACGATTTCAGATGAGGCACTTGTGATAGATATCCCCGGCTGGCAGTCTGTCAGAACCAACGACTCAGCGCGTAGTGTATCTCCCCGCGAATTTTTTATTGACGGCAGACTTGACAACATTATGATTTCAGGAGGACGTAAAATCAATCCGGAACGTGTGGAGGATATACTTTCCCGCACAATTACATTCCCTTTCATAATCACATCAAGACCCGATGAAAAATGGGGTGAGCGCATAATTATGATTGCGGAAGCGGAAGAGTCTGAAAGACCGTTTATCGAAAATGAATGCAGGAATATGCTTGTAAATTACATGAGACCCAAGGAAATTATTTTTACCAAGCATCTTCCGAGAACACCAAACGAGAAACCGGTCAGAAATTTTAAGAACTAAAAATTTCATTTTTAACGAATTTTGTTATAAATTTGTGTTTTAAAACAGAAAACCCTGTTATTTCCAGTATCACAGCAGGTGAATATGATTAAAAAAAGTACATTAGAGCGAATCATTGGTGATGATCTTTCGGATATGTGGAATGCACTTCGTCCGGAAGAGAAGCGAATTGTCACTGACAATTTCAAATACGAGCAATACAAGAAGAATCAGATAATCTATGCTGAGAAAGAGACTCCTGAAAACCTATATTGTCTTCTCGATGGAAAGGTAAAGCTATACAAAAGCGGCATCGGTGACAGGGTGCAGATTCTCAGACTGTATCGTCCGGTTCAGTATTTCGGGTATCGTGCATACTTCGCACTCGAACCATATGTCTCGACGGCTGCTGCTTTCGAACCTTCTGTAATAGGCATAATTCCCATGAAAATTGTTGAAGATCTCGTCCGCCAGAACAATGACCTCGCCATGTTCTTTATTCATGAGCTCTCCCGCAATCTGGGTGGTGCCGATACCAAGATAATCAATCTTACTCAGAAACATATCCGCGGCCGTCTTGCGGAATCCCTGCTCCTTCTTGCAGACAACTACGGTTACGAAGATGATGATTCGACATTGAAGATATACATGAGTCGTGAAGACCTTGCGAATCTGTCGAACATGACAACTTCCAATGCAATCAGAACGTTGATGTCTTTTGTCAATGAAAAATTGATTCTTGTTGACGGCAGGAGAATAAAAATTATAAACGAACCTCAGCTCAGGAAAATTTCCAAATTCGGATAAGATATAGACGTTCCAAATGACGGTATAAATATGCTACAGCCTCGGAATGCACGTTAGACGATAACATTCCGAGGCTGTTATTTTAAGGATATTCTGCTATGACATCAGATTACAGAACGTATGATTCCTCTGTCAGAATGTAACACAAACTGAACAATTTCATTCCGTATTTCAGATGCCGGAATCTTTTCTTCTATGAGTTTGACAGCATTTGTTACATTGAGATCACTCATATACAAGATGCGATATATATCTGCTATATGACGCACTTCATCTTCAGAGAAACCGTTCCTGTGCAATCCGACAGTATTGAGTCCCACATAAGAGATTGGATCACGCGCAGCCTTTACGAACGGGGGAATGTCTTTATTTACCAACGCCCCTCCCTGTAGCATGATATTCCTTCCGAGATGACAGAACTGATGGATAAGACTTCCGCCGCCAATCACAGCTGCATCGTCTACAACCACCTCGCCGGCAAGCTGAGAGGCATTGGACATTATCACACGATTGCCGAGACGGCAATCATGTGCCACATGGCAGTATGCCATGATAAGACAGTTCTGCCCGATACGGGTCTCCCCTTTTGACGCTGTGCCTCGGTTCACGGTTACACACTCTCGCAGGGTGGTTCCATCGCCTACATAGGCGTAAGTCTTCTCTCCCTTGAATTTCAGATCCTGAGGAATTCCGGACACTACGGCACCGGGGAAGATCCTTACATTATTACCGATTCTTGCTCCCGGGAATATTGTGACATTTCCGTGAATCTCGCAATTGTCTCCGATCTCGACATCCTCATGGATGTTGGTGAAATTTCCTATCGATACGTTCTGCCCTATCTTTGCATCAGGATGGACACTATATAGATTTGCCATTTTTTCTTATTTGTTTTTTATGATCTGCGCCATAAATTCCGCCTCACAAACTATCTTCTCTCCGACGAAGGCATAACCCTTAACCATCGCGCATCCGCGACGTATCTCCGTTGTCAAAGCGACACTTAGAATTAGAGTATTTCCCGGAACAACTTTCTGACGGAACTTGACATTGTCAATCTTAAGAAAATATGTTGAATACTTATCCGGATCCTCAAGATAATTCAACACAAGCACACCTGCGGCCTGAGCCATAGCCTCGACCTGCAGCACACCGGGCATTACGGGTTCCTGAGGGAAATGCCCCGTAAAGAACGGCTCGTTGACTGTCACATTCTTTACAGCCACACAGTGCTTCTGATCCATCTCTATGATTTTGTCTATAAGGAGGAAGGGATAACGGTGTGGAAGCAGTTTCTTGATACCGTTAACATCTATAAGCGGCGCGGCATTAGGATTGTAGAGCGGACTTTGCGCTTCCGTATGCTTCACCTCCTTGCGCACCATGCGCGTAAACTTGTTGTTTACAGTATGACCGGGACGAATGGCAACCACCCTTCCCTTCAGAGGACGGCCGATAAGAGCGAGATCCCCTATGATATCCATAAGTTTATGTCGTGCCGGCTCATTATCCCATGTAAGTGGCTTTGGATTGATATAGCCGAGTTTGCTGAGATGCATATGAGGCACTTTCACAATATCGCATATTTCATCGATCTTCTCCTGCGGTATCTCCTGATCATAGATTACAATCGCGTTATCAAGATCACCTCCCTTTATAAGGTTATAATTCAGAAGACCTTCTATCTCGCGCACAAATACGAATGTCCTTGCGCTGGCAACTTCCTGTTTGAATTCTGCAAGATCGTCAAGAACTGCGAACTGATTGGGAAGCACCGGAGAATTGTACTCGACCATGCACTCCACACTGAAACCATCGTCAGGATATATCGTAAGCATGGAACCGGACTCGTCTTTGAACTGAGTCTTTTCCTTTATTATGTAGAAGTCTTTGTCAGCCGCCTGCTCTTTAAGTCCTACACGCTCTATCTCGTTGACGTAAATGATGGCGCTGCCGTCAAGAATAGGCAGCTCAGGACCATCGACCTCAATCAGACAGTTGTCTACACCTGCCGCATAAAGTGCCGCAAGAGAATGCTCTACTGTAGAAACCCGGACATCTCCTTTGCCCAGTACTGTGCCGCGCTGGGTATCCACTACATTCTCAGCCACGGCTGGAATTACAGGCCGATCCTCAAGATCCACACGACAAATACGGTAACCTGTGTTTTCAGGAGCCGGATTGAAAGTGGCTGTGATATTCAGACCCGAGTGCAAACCTTTCCCTTTTACGGAAAACGATTCGTTAAGTGTTAGCTGTTGCATAATCAATATGTTCAGACCGCGGGAATCCTGTCAGTGGATTTATTCCGCAGTATTATCATTTTTATTTTTTGTTATTTCGTATTTTCAAATAATTCACCGAGACGCTTAAGATATACCTGGGTCTTCGCGAACTGGCGCAAACCGACTGCAGGATAGCCTATCAGTCTGTTTCCGTCACCTACATTGTTCGGGATACCGGACTGGGCACCGAACTGATTCATATTCCCGACATGTATATGACCGGCGAAACCGACCTGCCCGCCAACCTGATTGAAGTCGCCTATTTTGGTTGACCCTGCCACACCGACTTGCGCGGCAAATACATTACCGGTACCGATCTCCACATTGTGGGCGACCTGAATAAGATTGTCAAGTTTTGTCCCCTTGCCAATTCTGGTGGATCCGAATGTTGCACGGTCCACAGTGGTATTTGCGCCAATCTCCACATCATCGTCAATGACAACATTGCCGATCTGGGGTATCTTTTCATATGTGCCGTCGGGGCGCGGTGCGAATCCGAAACCATCGGCTCCTATGACTGCTCCCGAATGTATGATACACTCTTTGCCTATCACACAATCCTGATAGATACGCACCCCGGCACGAATCACACTTCCGTCACCTATTGTCACATTCTCGCCTATATATGACTGAGGATAGACCTTGACCCCTTTGCCAAGATGCACACCCTTGCCTATATATGCAAAAGCTCCTATATAAGCGTCATCGGGCACAACGACTCCTTCTGCGATGAAACAAGGTTGTTCGATCCCTTGTGGTCTGGGACGCGTACTCTCCATCGCATTCATCAGATCCGCCAATGCCACATATGGATCTTTCACGCGGATCAAAACCGGCGAAACCGGACGCTCTACTACAAAATCATCAGAGACCAGAACCGCAGAGGCTTCAGTCTCATAAATATAATGTGAATATTTAGGATTTGCTATAAATGTGACGTAACCGGGTGCAGCTTCCTCTATTTTGGCAAAGCCTGTTAGCCTTACATTCCCGTCGCCTTCAACCTTGCCGTCTATCAAAGAGGCGATCAGTTGCGGTGTTAGTTCCATGTAATCGAATTATGTTTTTGCAAAATTACAAAAAATTTATCATTTACACGAAAAAAATTGCTATATTTGCACCAAATATTAAAAAGCAATCAAACTAACCTAAATACTAAACTTCAATGAAAATTTCACACATTGAACACATCGGAATAGCCGTTCCAAATCTGGAGGAGGCTATCAAGTATTATGAAAGCGTGTTGGGTCTCAAATGCTACAAGCAGGAAGTTGTTGAAGATCAGAAAGTGACAACAGCATTCTTTAAAGTTGGAGACACAAAGATCGAGCTTCTTGAGGCTACTACCCCTGAAAGCACGATTGCAAAATTCATCGAAAAGAACGGCGGTCGCGGTGGTATGCACCATATGGCATTCGCAGTTGAAGATGGCGTTGCAGAGGCTCTCGCAGAGGCTGAGGAGAAGGGCATCAAGCTTATCGACAAAGCTCCCCGCAAAGGCGCCGATGGTCTTCAGATAGCATTCCTTCATCCGAAATCGACTGAGGCTGTGCTTACTGAGCTTTGCGAAGACCCCAATAAATAATGACTTAACAAAAGACTCATTCCGTTTTTCTTACAACTTAAGACGCAACGGAATGGGTCTTGCCTTTAATACAATAATTTCAAACGCTATATATAATGAGCAAACAGGAAGAAAAAATCAGCCAGCTTATAGCAAAAAGAGCTGAAGCTCGTCTTGGCGGCGGCGAAAAAGCTATCGAAAAACAGCATCAGCGCGGCAAATACACTGCCCGCGAGCGCATCGCCATGCTTCTTGACGAGGGAAGTTTTGAAGAACTCGATATGTTTGTGACGCATCGTTCTACAAACTTCGGAATGGACAAGAAACACCCGCTCGGTGACGGTGTCGTTACAGGTTTCGGAACAGTGGAAGGTCGCCTGATATATGTTTTCGCACAGGACTTCACCGTGCTTGGCGGTTCTCTTTCAGAAACGATGGCACAGAAAATCTGCAAGGTGATGGATATGGCAATGAAGATGGGTGCTCCCGTTATCGGTCTTAACGACTCAGGCGGCGCCCGTATTCAGGAAGGTATCAACGCCCTTGCCGGCTACTCTGAGATATTCCAGCGCAATATCCTTGCTTCCGGTGTCATTCCCCAGATATCCGCCATCCTCGGTCCTTGCGCCGGCGGTGCGGTATACAGCCCTGCCCTCACAGATTTCACTATCATGACAAAGGGTCTGTCATACATGTTCCTCACCGGTCCTACGGTTGTCAAGACTGTTACCGGAGAAGACGTTTCACAGGAAGACCTCGGTGGTGCGTCAGTTCATTCAACAAAGAGCGGCGTGACTCACTTTGCAGCGGAATCCGAGGAAGAGGCGATTGCAATTGTGCGCAAGCTTCTGAGCTACATTCCCCAGAATAACCTTGAGGAAACTCCCCTTGTGGCTTGCACTGACCCGATCGACCGTCTGGAAGACAAACTCAACGAAATCATACCCGACAGCGCGAAACGCAGCTACGATATGTATGACGTGATCGGTGCCATTGTTGACAACGGTGAATTTCTTGAGATCCAGAAGGATTATGCCAAGAACATCATCATCGGTTTCGCTCGTTTCAACGGTCAGTCTGTCGGTATCGTGGCAAACCAGCCGAAAGTTCTTGCCGGTGTGCTTGATTCCAACGCTTCACGCAAGGCTGCACGCTTCGTAAGATTCTGCGATGCATTCAATATTCCGTTGGTGACACTCGTTGACGTGCCCGGATTCCTCCCCGGTACCGGTCAGGAATACAACGGTGTGATTCTCCATGGTGCAAAACTCCTTTATGCATACGGAGAAGCTACCGTGCCTAAAGTAACTGTCACATTACGCAAGAGCTACGGCGGAAGCCATATCGTCATGAGTTGCAAACAGCTCAGAGGTGATGTGAACTACGCTTGGCCCTCTGCTGAAATCGCAGTAATGGGTGCCGAAGGTGCGGTAGGCGTGCTTTATGCCAAAGAGGCAAAGACTCACGAAAATCCTGCAGAATTCATCAAAGAGAAAGAGGAAGAATATCGTGAGCTCTTCGCTAATCCCTACAATGCGGCGAAATACGGTTATATCGATGATGTCATCGAACCGCGCAACACCCGTTTCCGCGTGATCAAGGCTCTCAACATGCTCGCCACAAAGAAACAGACTAATCCTGCCAAGAAACACGGCAATATTCCTTTATAATAAAACAGCACCAAAATGTTAAAGAAATATATTTTGAGTGCGGCATTTTGCGGTCTTATGCTCGCGGCGACTCCTGTCGCCGCGGCAGTTTCCGCTAATCCGCAGCAAGAATATACAGAAGTCTCCACTCAAGGTGAACAAACTGAGGCAGAGGGCGACTGGGTCGACTCCAAAGAGGTGAACACCGTGCAGATGAGCGAGGCTACGCGCAAGGCAATACAGGCTGAAAAAGCACGCAACGCGGCGGAAAACGACAGCAGCGGCGGAGCGATAACAATTATCGCAATGTGCATCGTGCTTTCCGCGCTTGTCATTCTCAGCATTCTTTTCCTTTGCTTCGGAAAGATTTCTACTGCTGTGATGAGCAGCAAGAAACGCAAGGCGCATGGCGTGACACCTGAAACATCAGAGGATCATCATGAGGAACTGGATTCAGGTGAGGTTATCGCGGCTATCGGCATGGCTCTTGCCGAACACTTCGGACAAGGTCACGACATAGAGGACACGATCCTAACAATCAAGAGAATGAAGAAATCCTACTCTCCGTGGAATTCAAAAATCTATAACATGCGCCATATTCCGGAGATTTCTCCGGCACATGCCTCCCTGCGCAGACCATTGAAATAATTGCACCAGTCTGATTCAACTGACAACAGAGACAAGGTCAGACACGCAAAACTTAAAAAACTGATAAAAATGAAAGAATACAAATACAAAATCAACGGATTGAAATTTACAGTATCCGTTGGCGATGTCGTTGACAACGAGGTAACCGTTGAGGTCAATGGCACTCCTTATATGGTAGAGCTTGACAAAGCAGCTCATGCAAAACCGTCCAAACCTGCCCTCTCACAATCCGGCAAGACCGCATCGGCTCAGCCCACGGCAGCCCCCACCCAGTCGGTTAAACCGGCTCCCGTCGCAGCAGGCGCGGCTTCAGCTGTCAAAAGTCCGCTTCCCGGAACCATACTGAGTTTTACTGTCAAGGAAGGTGACACTGTCAAGAGTGGCGACACTGTATGCGTTCTCGAGGCCATGAAGATGGAAAACGATGTGCACACAAGCAAAGGTGGCACGGTAAAGAAGATTCTTGTGAATGCCGGTGATGCCATACTTGAAGGCACGGATATAATGATAATCGAATAATCCAGTCAATCGATTCCACTATGATATTAGCAAGTGATTATTCGTTCGGCCAGTTCATGAGTAGCACCGTAGAGAATTTCTGGCAATTCACCGGGTTCCACAATTGCGAATTTACGAACCTCGTGATGCTTGCCGTAGGTTGCTTCTTTGTATGGCTCGCCATAAAGAAAAACTTCGAGCCTCTTCTTCTTGTGCCGATCGGATTCGGAATGCTCATCGGCAATATACCTTTCCAGCCGGGCATGGAGATCGGCATATATGAGGAAGGATCTGTTCTTAACATTCTTTATAACGGTGTTGAAAAAGGATGGTATCCGCCTCTTATATTTCTTGGCATCGGTGCGATGACCGATTTCTCGGCACTTCTCGCCAACCCGAAACTCATGATTATCGGAGCGTGTGCACAGTTCGGCATCTTCGGCGCCTATATGCTTGCCCTTCTCTGCGGTTTCGACCCCCTGTCGGCAGGATGTGTGGCTATAATCGGTGGCGCTGACGGTCCTACCGCAATCTTCACCACATCCAAGCTCAATCCCAACCTGCTTGGTGCGGTAGCTGTTTCCGCCTATTCCTACATGGCTCTCATACCTCTGATCCAGCCCCCTCTGATGAGACTTTTCACAACCCAGAAAGAAAGGCAGATCAAGATGCGCCCTGTGCGTGTTGTAAGCCAGTCGGAGAAGATTATCTTCCCTATCGTGGGCGTTATGCTGACATGCTTCGTTGTTCCGTCGGCAATTCCATTGCTCGGCATGCTCTTCTTCGGCAACCTGCTTCGTGAAAGCGGCGTGACAACTCGTCTTGCCAAGACCGCGAGCAATGCCATGACAGATATAGTGACAATTCTTCTCGGTCTTACCGTAGGCGCGTCAACCCAGGCTGACAAGTTCCTTACCGTTGACACGCTTCTTATATTCGGACTTGGATTTGCAGCATTCATAATAGCATCCTCCGCAGGCGTACTCTCAGTTAAGATTTTCAATCTTTTCCTGCGTCCGGACAAAAAGATCAACCCGCTTATCGGCAATGCCGGTGTTTCCGCAGTGCCGATGGCAGCACGTATCTCCAACAACCTCGGTCTTGAATACGATCCGACAAACTATCTTCTCATGCACGCCATGGGGCCGAATGTTGCCGGAGTCATCGGTTCAGCTGTGGCAGCCGGCGTGCTGTTGAGCTTCCTCGGATAATAACAGGAATTGCCTCGGCAACCTGAAAAAATACTCGTCAAGCTTTAAAATAAGCTTGACGAGTATTTTTTTTATTTTTTTTTGTTACTATTGTTGAATAATAACAATAAATGAATTAAATTCGCACTAAATATAAAAACATGCCGATTCTGCATTCCATGAAATACACAAAGTGAGGGAAACAGACATCCCTTGCCGATAAAATGCGGTTAAATCCAAGGCACGTATAATAAAGGCAAAATTCAAAGTAAAAGAGAAACACTATGGTATATAGATTCAAACTTGTTAGTGACGAAGTGAGCAATTTCGCCCGCGAAATTGAAATCGATTCGGAAAATACATTTCTGCAGTTGCGCAACGCCGTGCTCGACAGCGTAGATTTTGCAAAAGATGAACTCGACTCATTTTTTCTTTGTGACGACGACTGGCAGAAACAGGAAGAAATCACTCTTGAAGACATGGGACACACGGCAAGTGACACCGACACTTGGCTGATGGAAGAGACCCCCCTGAGTGAGCTTATCGAAGAAGAGGGACAGAGGATGATTTTCGTATATGACTATCTGACGGAACGTTCATTCTTTATGGAATTGAAAGAGATCTATCCCAGCCGCACACTGGCAGATCCTGTATGCACTTTCAAAAAAGGCAAAGCCCCGAAACAATCCGTCGACCTTGACGAATTCGACAAAAAGATTGATCTCAAGGCTCAGGACAAAATAGAAGATCTTGACATAGATGTATTCAGCACCGATGACTTCAATGAGGAAGATCTTGGTGATGGGTTCGACATAATGAACATCAACTGAACCTCGATATAGAAGCAGAGGAAGTCCAAAAGTTTCCGGCGCCTGTTGAATGATTCAACAGGCGCCGGAAACTTTTGGACTTAATTCTAAAGAAATGTGCTCTAAGTCACTTCGCATTCTTCAATGCCCGAAGAGTTTGCCTAAGAACGACTGTTTCTTCTCCGGTTTGATATGCACTCTCAGCTGATTGCTGTCTTTCCCGAAAAACAGAATATGAGAACGGAAGACGAATGCTATCACCCTGTCAAACTCAAGAATACCGTATATACTTCTTTTAAGGAACATCCTGAAAGGATTGAACTCCTCAAGATCTTCCACTACGACTTCCATATCATCAGAAACGATGTGGTGATGCTCCGTCAAAATACTCAGATAACCGTCAATTCCAAGTTCTGCCATATTTTTACAGGGCTTGGAATATTTCTTATATATCTCTTTGATGACTTGATCAGTAATCATGGCTATAAACGTTAGGTAATTCTGACAAGTTTATAATGAAGAGGGATTGAAACTGTTTTATATTAACGGTTTCTAAGAATTAAACAAATATAAAACTGTATTTGTTCATACAGCCGAATGATTTATAGACCCCACATTTCGGGAAAGTTTCCTCAGAAATGTGGGGTCCACAAATATTTTATTCTATTTATTTCTTAAGGAGATCGTATTTCCTGAATACTTTCTCTATTGCCTCAAGAGAACGTGTGACCTGTTCTTTGGTGTGTGTTGCCATAAGTGAGTAACGTATCAACGTGTCATGAGGCGCCACGGCAGGCGACACGACCGGATTGACAAACACGCCCTCGTCAAGAAGATCTCTGGTAACACGGAATGTCTTGTAATCATCACGGATGAACAATGGTATAATCGGAGTAGATGTATGCCCTATCTCACAACCCATTTCCCTGAAATTCTCAAGCGCATAATTGGTTAGTTTCCACAAATGCTCCTGACGCTCCGGCTCGGCAAGCATAATGTCAAGTGCCGCGCTTGCGGCAGCCGTTGACGCGGGCGTAATGGAGGCTGTAAAAATATATGAGCGGGAATGATGTCGAAGGAAGTTCGTAATCACTTTGTCTGTGGCTATGAATCCGCCAAGCGATGCAAACGACTTACTGAATGTTCCCATGATCAGATCCACATCATCGGTCACTCCGAAATGGTTGCATGTGCCGCGGCCGCCTTCGCCGAAAACACCGATGCCGTGCGCCTCGTCAACCATCACTGTTGCATTATACTGCTTGGCAAGGCGGACAATCTCAGGAAGATTCGCGACATCTCCCTCCATAGAGAAGACTCCGTCGGTAACTATGAGTTTCACCTTGTCAGGGTCGCATTTCTTTAGCTGAGTCTCAAGCGACGTCATGTCGTTGTGACGGTATTTGAGATAATTTGAAAACGACAGTCTGCGTCCTTCTATGATAGAGGCGTGATCCTGCTCGTCAAGTATGATATAATCCTCACGTCCGGTAAGGGTGGAAACGACTCCGAGGTTCACTCCGAAACCTGTAGAATAAATCATTGCGTCTTCCTTGCCGACATAATTGGCAATCTTAGCCTCCAGTTCCTTATGAATGTCAAGGGTTCCGTTCAGAAACGGGGAGCCGGCAAGGCCGGTGCCATATTTTCTCGTTGCCTCGACAGCGGCTTCTATCACTTTCGGATGATTGGTAAGACCCATGTAGCTGTTGGAGCCGAACATGAGCACTTTCTTGCCGTTCATGAGCACTTCTGTGTTCTGTTCGCTTGAAATGGCGCGAAAATAGGGATAGATACCCGCAGCCTTGGCTTTCTGTGGTGCGTCGTAAACCGATAGTTTCTCTTGCAAAAGTTTCATATACAATTTTCTATATGGAGATGGTACATGAAGCTTGTTCCGCAGTACGCGACACAATCGCCCGATGATGCAACATCTCTCGTTATAGGTGAAATCAAATCAGAATGCAAAGTTAACAATTTTTCAAGAAAAAAGCTCATGGATTTTTATTAATTTTGCAAAAAACTAAACTTTGATATTATCCATGAAAAAATCATCTTCATTATTTTCCGCGTTGACAATTGCCGCGGCAACGTGCGCCTCTACCCTCTCTGCCGCAAACCCCGCGCCTTCTGAAAAAGACATGGCGGCATACCTAATGGTTTATTTTTCAGATTCCGACCATAGCGTTCATTTTGCCATCAGTCATGACGGCTATTCGTTTACCGCTCTAAACGACAACAAACCGGTTATCTCCGGCGACACATTGGCTGACCAGAGGGGAATCCGGGATCCGCATATTTACAGAGGTCCTGACGGTGATTTCTATATGGCGATGACCGACCTACACATTTATGCGAAAAAGCACGGTCTCCGCGAGACGGAATGGGAAAGACCGGATAAATACGGATGGGGCAACAACCGTGGACTTGTACTGATGAAATCGTCCGATCTCATAAACTGGACTCACCATGAAACGCGTCTTGATAAACTTTTTCCCGAAGAATTCGGAGAAATCGGTTGCGCCTGGGCTCCCCAGACAATTTATGATCCGGAGAAAGACGCGATGATGGTGTATTTCACAATAAGAAGAAAAGGCGAGCATCTCGAAGGCGCGACAAAAGACGAAAGAAAAACCAGACTCTATTACGCATATACCGACAAAGATTTCACACGACTCGTGACAATGCCGCAGAAACTCTATGAATATCCTGACGAAGAGATACAGGTGCTTGATGCCGACATATGCCCTCTTCCGGAAGGCGGATACGCAATGACATATGTAGCGCAGGAAAACCCAGGGGGAATCAAGATTGCTTTTTCTGACAAGATAAATACAGGTTACAACTATATAGGAAGACAGATAGACAACGAGCCGAAAAGCTGCGAGGCTCCCAATGTCTGGAAACGCATCGGCGAGAACCGCTGGGTAGTGATGTATGATGTGTTCAGCATCAACCCTCACAATTTCGGATTCGTCGAGACTACCGACTTCAAGACATTCATTCCTATCGGACATTTCAACGACGGACCGATGAAATCGACCAATTTCTCAAGTCCCAAACACGGTGCTGTCATTCAGATAACCGCTGACGAGGCAAAACGCCTCGAAAAGCACTTCCCTTCAGCCGCCTCCAAATAAATCAAGAACGCTCCATGCTGATGTCTCGCCTCTTTTTGTCAAATTTGGCAAAAAGAGGCGAGACATCAGCATTTTATTGAAAACACATATTTTCAACTATTTACATAATTTATAGAAAAATTTATCACGACATCGAAATTTTTAGCACATGATTTGTTAATATATTGAGTGAAACAATGAGTCCACAGATACGGTAAACCACAAGACCGGCTTGATGTGACAATTGTTTATACGATAGAAATTGGAATAATAACATTAAAAATCTTATAGAATCATGGGAAAAATTATCGGTATTGACTTAGGAACTACCAACAGCTGTGTTGCAGTACTTGAAGGTAAAGACCCTGTTGTAATCCCCAATAACGAAGGACGCAACACCACTCCCTCGGTAGTGGCGTTTGTTGACGGAGGCGAAAGGAAAGTCGGTGATCCGGCAAAACGTCAGGCTATCACCAATCCTACACGCACTATATATTCAATCAAAAGATTCATGGGCGAGAAATGCGATCAAGTCACTGACGAGATCAAACGCGTTCCTTATAAAGTGGTTTGCCAAAACGACATGCCCAAAGTCGACATAGACGGCAGAGACTACACTCCGCAGGAGATCTCCGCAATGATTCTTCAGAAAATGAAGAAGACCGCAGAGGATTATCTCGGTCAGCAGGTCACAGAGGCTATCATCACTGTTCCGGCTTATTTTGACGATTCCCAGCGTCAGGCTACAAAAGACGCAGGTGAAATCGCAGGTCTGAAAGTAATGCGTATCATCAACGAACCTACTGCCGCAGCTCTTGCCTATGGTCTTGACAAATCAAACAAGGAACAGAAAATCGCAGTGTTCGACCTTGGCGGCGGCACATTCGATATTTCTATTCTGGAACTTGGCGACGGTGTGTTCGAGGTAAAATCAACAAACGGTGACACTCACCTCGGCGGTGATGATTTCGACCACGTGATCATCGACTGGCTCGCAGATGAATTCAAAAATGACGAAGGCGTGGATCTCCGTCAGGATCCTATGGCAATGCAGCGACTCAAAGAGGCTGCCGAGAAAGCCAAGATCGAGTTGTCAAGCTCTACATCAACGGAGATAAACCTCCCCTACATCACCGCGACTGCAACAGGTCCCAAGCACCTTGTCAAAACCCTTACACGCGCCAAGTTCGAGCAGCTTGCCTCCAGGCTTATCGATGCTGTGAAAGCTCCGTGTGTCAAGGCTCTTCAGGATGCAGGCCTTTCTGCTTCCGAGATCGATGAGGTTATTCTTGTAGGTGGCTCGACACGTATTCCGGCTATCCAGACAAAAGTTAAGGAAATCTTCGGCAAAGAACCCAACAAGGGTGTTAACCCCGATGAAGTCGTTGCCATCGGTGCGGCTATTCAGGGCGGTGTGCTCAGCGGAGATGTGAAAGACGTGCTTCTGCTTGACGTTGTTCCACTCTCAATCGGTATCGAGACAATGGGTGGCGTGATGACGAAACTCATTGACGCCAACACCACAATCCCGACACGCAAGAGCGAGGTGTTCTCGACAGCTGCCGACAATCAGCCGGAAGTGACAATCCGCGTTCTTCAGGGTGAGCGTCCTATGGCTGCCGACGACAAACTTCTCGGCGAGTTCAACCTTGGCGGAATAGCACCTGCTCCCCGTGGTGTTCCTCAGATTGAGGTTACATTCGAGGTTGACGCCAACGGTATCTTGAACGTAACGGCTAAGGACAAATCAACAGGTAAGGAACAATCAATCCGCATCGAAGCCTCCAGCGGTCTCAGCGATGCCGAGATACAGCGCATGCGCGATGAGGCAAAGGCAAATGAAGATGCCGACAAGAAAGCCAAAGAGCGTGCTGACAAACTCAACCATGCCGACTCTGTTATCTTCCAGACAGAGAAACAGCTCAACGAGCTTGGCGACAAGATTCCTGCTGACAAGAAATCAGCCATAGAATCCGCCCTTGAGCGTCTGAAAGAGGTTCACAAGAACCAGCTCGTAGAAGACGTCGACTCTGCTGTAAAGGCTGTAACCGATGCATTCCAGGCTGCCTCACAAGACATCTACAACGCCCAGCAGGCTGCCGGAGCAGGTGCCCAGGCGGGACCTCAGTCCGGTGCTCAGTCTCACAACAATGAGAAAGACGTAACCGATGTAGAATTCGAGGAAGTAAAGTAAGATACATAAAACCAACAACATAAAAATATGGTGCAACTTGTTGAGTTGCACCATATTTTTATGTATATGATTCTCGTCAGACAGTAGTTTTATCGGATTTATTGGCTTATTTCTTAGAAACTGTTTAAATTTATTTTCGAGGAAGTTTGAGAGTTATTTTTGAGGTGATTCCGCGAGTTGAGAAAGGAGAAACCTTTCGGTTTCTACTGCCGAAACTTGGCGGAAGCAGCCAAAAAGAACCTCAAAATTCCCGAAAGATTCTTTATAATGTTTTTTCGTAATAAATTTAAACAGTTTCTTATACACGATGACATATGTAACAAGAAACTCAAACAATGGTTATAGACAATACTTTTCATTAGACTTATGAAAACTAAATCGCAATTTAGAGGCGATGGCGCGTCAGCTCTACGACTACTGGTTCGTGCAGTTCGACTTCCCTGACGAGAACGGTAGACCGTATAAGTCCTCCGGTGGCAAAATGGTTTGGAACAAACAACTGAAGCGTGAAATTCCATACGGATGGGAAATCACAAGACTTGATGAATTAACGAATATATTTACCGGAAAGAAAGATGTTTCTAAGGTTACCCCAGGAGAATATAAGTTCTTTTCATGTGCTCCAGACCCCATTCTCTCGTCCGAATTTATCTTTGATGGACAAGCTATCTTAGTGTCTGGAAATGGGAGTTATACAGGAAGGGTTTCCTTTTATAATGGCAAAGGTGATTTGTATCAGAGAGCCTATGCTTGTATGCTCAAAGAAGGCATAAACGATATTATGTCATACCTTTATCTAACAATGAAAGTATTATTTGAGCCTTATCATTCTGGAGGCAAACATGGTTCTTCTATTCCATATATAGTGATGGAAGACCTGGCTGGTTTCGTTTTCCCGTATTCAAAGCAAATTACAATGAATTTTGCAAAAATCGTTAATCCAATTTTTAATCAATTTGCACCTTCTGATAATATGGCACATGAACAAATTGAGTCACTTCGCAATATGCTTTTACCCCTTCTTATGAACGGTCAGGTGTCGGTTATGCCGCAAGAGGTAAATTGCGATTTATCTCACGATTAAGCGCAATCTTACGATCAATATTAAAAAATATTGAACTTATTTCCAGTTGCTTCCGATAATTTGGAAAGTCAAAAACTAAATTTTCAATATCAGAAGGAACCAATGAGGGATAGGACGAAACGGCATTTTGAGCAATAGAGTGCAGATATTGTGTCATCTTTGGCTGAGTCAGCAACAGATATAAATACTTCATATCTATAAGCAGTCCATATTTAGGATTTAATGACAATGTAATGAATCCGGTAGATACCACAATGTCGTTGTCAGGTCTCTCAAAATATCCATAGTGACAAAGATTTGGTCTTACCATAGAATACACAATTGTATCATGTTCCAATAATCTTTGAGCACGGCAGGGAGCATCCTTTAATATGAAATTTTGATATTCTGATACGGTTCCATCTGTAAGACTGCTCGTGTCTAAGTATCGTATTGGAACATCCTTTGATATGCCTTTGACATTTAGCTTGTTTGAGTAGCAGATGTCTTTTATTCGATATTTTGTCATTTAAGTATCTGGATTTTTATTTGTCAAGCATACCCCGGATTTCCTTGTCGAAATCGGAGTCTATTTGCTGGGTGGGGTTGAAGAGGTCGTATTCGGCTTCTGCCTTTGCTTTGGCTTGCGCAGCCGAGATACTACCCTTGTTGGGAAGAATCTTATAGTCGTTGAACGTAAGGAATTTGTTGACGCTTGCAGCGAACTGTTCCATGTTGAATACATTGCCACGCTCAATCTGTCCTTCGATATAGTCGAAGTAAGAGGTAACAGTGCGTTCAAGTGAGCGTATTTCCTTATCCGTCAGATAATTCTTGGCGATAGAAACATCGGATTTCAGAATACGTCCTTCGGGGGCATATTTCCATGTTGTCAGACCCATGTGCGGCTTTGTATGATCTGCTCCGGCATGGATAATTTCAGCGGCAGTATGTCCGGTTATGGCATAATGGAACCGGTTCTGCACCATTGCGTAGAACTCTTTGGTAGTCGGAGCCATGCGGTCATAGTCAATACTACATTCAGCATAAATATCAGTTATTTGTTGCCAAATCCGTCGCTCGCTGGCGCGGATAGAACGAACACGTTCCAAGAGTTCGCGGAAGTAATCGCGCCCGAACACCGCATTTCCTTGCTTCAGTCGGTCGTCATCCAGTACAAAGCCTTTGCGGATAAATTCGTTGAGTACACGGGTAGCCCATTGGCGAAATAGCGTAGCCCTCTGGCTATTAACGCGGTATCCAACGCTAATAATCGCGTCAAGAGAATAAAAGGTCTGTTCCCGTTTGACTTGACGATTTCCTTCTTGTTGAACTATTTCCATTTTGGAAACAGTTGACTCTTGTTGAAGCTCTCCCTCTTGATAAATATTGGTTAGATGTTTATTTATCGCAGGAACGCCGACATCAAACAATTGAGCCATTGCCTTTTGAGTGAGCCAAAGCGTTTCATTCTCCACATAAGCCTGAACAGTCCCCGAATTGTCGGGCAGATTATATAGAATAAATTGTATTTCCTTTGCCATGATTTCAGCTGTTGAATTTAAGAGATTTCAGTTGCGCCAGAATCTCAGACTCCAGACGGTGGCTTTCTGCAAACATTTCAGTTAACCTGGACTCATAGTCAGCCATGCGCCGGTTGAATTCCTCTTCCGTTATATCGACATATTCAATCTTGATGTCGAAATATTGACCGGCTGAAAGCGAATAGCCCTTCTCCCTGATTTCATCGTATGTTACGGCTACAGAGAGACCATCAACAGCTTCCTTATTGCGGAAAGTATTGACAATCAGCTCAACCTCTTTGTCAAGAAGACGATGCTTCTTATTATTGTTGGCATCCTGATAGTCTTCGCCCAATTTGCTTGCATCAACAAGAATTACCTTATCAGACATGGCGGATTTATCGAAGAATACCACCGAAACATTTGTGCCTGTGTCAGCAAATACATTTGAAGGCATGGAGATTACTCCATACACCCATTTCTCATCAACGATACTATGAAGAATCTTGTTTTCTATACCAGATTTGGCGGTTATGAAACCAGTTGGCACCACAATGGCACCTTTGCCTCTGGAAGAAAGAGAATTAAGCACATGCTGGATAAAGCATGTATAGATTGCCATTGTGGGTTTCGGCTTGATTTGCTTAACGGCATTGGGGACACCCGCCCAAAATCGTTTTCCATCGGCAGCGAGAGTATCCCGATATTCCGGAAAGTCGAGCTTGAACGGAGGGTTGGAGACAACATAATCAAACTTCTTGACCGTTCCGTTTGCCTCCTTGTGAGCCGGTTCAAGAAGTGTATTGCCCTGACGGATATTTGGAAGGCTTTCTGACAATCCGTTGAGTATAAGATTCAATCTTAGCATTTCGGATGACTTCTCAGATATGTCCTGACTATATATTGAGCAACGATCTTCACCTATTTGGTGAGCTAAGGCAAGAAGCAGGGTACCTGTGCCAGCAGAGGGGTCATAACATGAAACGCCTCGCAGTTGTGCATCATCTCCAACAAGGAGACGAGCCATGACCGTAGCTATCTCACGAGGTGTATAATACTCGGCATATTTGCCGCCACCGGCATTGTTGTAGTCCTTGATGAGATATTGGAAGATCCGAGAGAAGAAATCGTATTTCTCAGCGAAAACATCCTCGAAGTTGAAAGAGGCAAGATTCTTCATCATGGCAATGGCGAATTGATCACGCTTGTGAATATCCGTGATAAAATTAGTCACTCCATTGAAAATCTTAACCTTACTATTACCGGAAGTCAGTACCGAAAAAGTGTCCTCGTTCAAACTCGCAATCTCAACAAGGGTTGCATCAAGCAGAGTTGAAAAGTCTCCTTGAGTCGAAGCATTATAGAGATGAGATAGGGTGTGATGCGGAGCCATCTTAGGTACCGAGCCGGGAAGATAACTAAAAAGGTCTTCAACCTCTTCTTCATCGAATTTATCATATTCGGCGTCCCACTTATCAGCTTTTGAAAGTCGTTCGCCGTAGATAGGCATTCGTTTGGCTTCATATCCGAACTTATCGTTAAAAAACTTATACAAGAACATTTCGGTGATAATCTTGTATTCACTACCACCCCCGGCAAGACCGTACTCACCACAGGTTGTACGCAGAGAGTCGATAAGTCCGATTGTTTTGGCTTCAATTGCTTGTGTATCTTGTTTCATTATACTCGTGCATATGAGATGGTCGGCTCAGACATGAGCTGATATTGGTTAATGTATTCGTCGGAAATCAAAGAGCGTATAAATTTACGTTCTTCAAGCGTTGCATGAACGGATAGGTCAATCAATGTTTTGCCTACGAGTGCAAGCACATCCTGACGGAATTTATCTGTATTATTCAGTGAATTTATGTTAAGGAATAGCCTGTCATCAAGTGCTTTCTTCATCTGCATCAATCGTTCTGCAATCTCAAACTCATGCTTGGATATGATCGGACGCTCACGGTGCTCATTCTCCTCCTCAATCCGTTTATGGATTCTTACAAATCGTTCATCGCCTTTGTATTTATTGCGCAAGGCATTATTGCGACGATTGATCTCACGGATTTTTTTCATAACGGTATCCATATATTCAATGGCTTCTTTTGCCTCTTGAGTACTTTTGGGAGAGAAGCCGTGCTCACGGAAATATTTGCGGAACTCTTCTGCGAGAAGAACATACTTGTCTTCCTTATGATCAAAGTTGGATTCAAATTCACGCTGTACTTTCTCGGCTCTCTCACGCAAATCATTTACAACAATGCGCAATTCTTCGGACATGCCTTTCTTAAACTCAAATTCAAGAGCGTCAAGTGCAACATTAATGATGCCGGACACATCTGCCGTATGGTCAGTGTTATTCAAGAGATTGATTCTATCAATCCGATGAGACACCTCGGTCATAAGCGTTGGAATTGAACCGGGCGTAAGTTTCTCTATCTTTTCCTTTAGTTCATTATCACCGAAAGCACGTACCTGATTTAAGATAGCCTTGGCACTGGCAAGAATATTTTTCAACTCATATAGTTGGTCTTTGTCTTCTATTCCGTCAATCTCTTGCCGGAATATTTCTGGATTATCGCATGTGAAGTTGAAAAGAACATTCTTGATCTCCTTCATATCGGAGATTATTTTGTCCTTATCCTCAATAATTACCTCTCCCGGAGTTTTAGGTTCATCAGAATCCGGCAGGATGTCGGTTGTACGGCTCAACTCACGCAGATAACGGTCGTTGGTGGAGTCAAAGTTCTCTTTGATGTCAACAAAATCAACGACATAACCATATTTGAAGTCCTTATAGGGTCTATTTACCCGGGTAAGAGCCTGAAGAAGGTCATGACCGTCAAGGACACGTCCAAGGTACAGTTTCTTCAATCTCGGAGCATCAAAGCCTGTGAGAAGCATCTGATTGACAATCAATACATCAATATTCTCGGTCTTCTTGAAATCTTCAATATATGCCTTACGTTCGAGTTTGTCTCCCTCGTTATGGAGGATAAGAGCTGCTGTCAATGGCGGTGTCTTTGAGTACGGCACCATCGGCTCTCCTGCTGACAGTATTTTTTCTTCTTTCTTTTCCTCTAACTCAATGGCATGATTATAACGTTCCATCCATAGCTCATAAAGTTTACGAGCCTGTGGATTGGTCTTGCAAACAATCATTGCAGCTACAGAAGGCTCATTCTGTTCAGTTCTGAAACGTCTGAAATCCGCTATTATATAATCAATAAGAGCATTTAGATAACTTGGATGCTCAACTATCTTATTACGGTCAATGTCGCTACGTTTGACTTCAACCTCTCCGGTCAGTTGATCAAGGATATTTTCCAGTTTCTCCTTGTATACCGTCTCGACCGGTTCTCGCATCAATTTGAGCGTATAACCGTCTGCAATAGACTTGTCGTAATAATAAGTGTCAATATAATCACCAAATACTCGCCATGACTCTCGTTCCTCTCTCAGCAACGGGGTTCCGGTAAGCGCAATCTTTATGGAATCTTTGTCAGCATCAAAAAGGTTTGCGAGGAAGCTGCCTTGAGGACTATATCCACGGTGAGCTTCGTCAATGAAAAAAATGCGCTGTAGTTTAGTTGAATAACTATTGTCAAGTGTTATTTTGGAAGAATCCTCTTTGAACTTCTGTATATTGACAACCATTATCTCCGGTTTGCCGGATGGATTTTCAATCGGCGCATTGCTCTGGAAATCTTCCATAAGCTCTTTGCGCGACTGGGCAGTGCGAACAATCAAGCCACGAGCAGCAAACTCGTCAGTAGCTTGCTCCATCAGAGCAATGCGGTCAACGATGAAATAAAACTTTGCAACAGTGTTGCGTCCGGCGTAGAAATCTCGAAGACTCTTAACGGAGTAATATGCCAGTGCCGTTTTTCCACTGCCTTGCGTATGCCAGATAATACCGCTTTTAACACCAAGATCAAGTTTTTTGCGAATGGCGAGGGATGCGAACAACTGTTGATAACGCATAACGTGTTTTTCGAGCCGTTTTGCTTTCGTTCCGTCTTCAAGTTCGATAGTTCGGTCAACATACGCAAAACCATAGCGAAGCAAAAAGAGAAATCTGTCAAAACTCAGCATAGATGTGAGAATGCAGTTTGTCGGGGTTGTTCTTGCCTGATTTGTCTCGTATTCAGGAAGTTTTTTTACGGCAATACAATTTCTGTGGCGCAAAATACGCTGTTCAACTCCTTCTTCGAGTGGATGCAGATGCACATTGTTGACAAACGACTTATCTTGTTCGCGGAAAACATTGAAGAATGCCTTTGTCTTAGAAGTGCAGCTATAAAATGCACCTTGAATAGGCACTCGATTTTCGTTATCGTAGTTTTGGTTATTAGAGAATATCATCAGTTGCGTGATATTCAGGAATGGGCGAAATGCCTTGTTGCGCATCCGTTTATTGATGCGTTCACGTTCTGCAAGGATTCCCTCCCGGTTATTGGGTTTCTTTACCTCTATAAATGCGAGTGGCAAGCCATTTATAAAGCATGTAATATCAGGACGGAAATTATCTCCCGACTCTTCATCTTCGCAAGTGAACTCTGTAGTGATATGCCAACTATTTTGATACGGGTCATCAAAATCAATCAACTTAATGCCACTGTTAGAGGAAAGCATTTCATAAAACTCACGACCAAGGTTGTCATTCTTGGCTTCACTAACTATCTTTTCAAGTAGTTGTGAAACATCAAGATCAGTCATTGTGGGATTTAGTTTCTTGATAGACTGCTTGAATATGGGTGTGATGATATTGGTTCGTTTATCATATTCCGGGATATCATCCAGATAAGTATAACCAAGGCGACACAGGTGTAATGCAGCCGGAACCTGCACACGAGTATTCTCGTTAAAGTTATTTCCCTTCATAGCTTCCATAAGATATTGAGGTCTCAGCTACAATTGCATCGCTGGTAGAATTTAATAGAGAACGTATATCTACATTAAGGCTCTCGGCAATAGCTGTCAATGTCTCTAATGATGGTTGAGCTGTATTAGTACACCATTTAGAAACAGTTGCAGGGTCTTTGCCAAGCTTCTTGGCTAACCAAAGGTTGGTCTTGTGTTGCTCCGCAAGAACTACCTTCAATCGATTTATGTATTTTGCCATTGCTTTACAATTTGCGAATTATGCAAATTTAATGATTTATTTTTAAACGACAAAAAATATGCGTAATTTTCTGTATAATCAAGCCGTAAACTCTCCATATTTGGAACATAGCCATATAAAATATTGTGATTCAACATATTTTATATTCGAGGAAGTGAAGTAAGACACATAATAATCAATAACAAAAAATATGGTGTGACTTAATAAGTCACACCATATTTTTTGTGTCTATGTTTCTCGTCCGATTCTTGATATATTCGGATTTTTTATGGTGCGGAACTGTCATCAAACAACAGCGGGAGGGTATGTCCGGATTCAGATGTACCCTCCGTCTTAGAGATTGTTATTGTTTCTCAAGAAGCAACGTGTGTGTTCGCCAATCGGCGGCGGCATCAAGCACCTGTGTGAGAGCAGTCCAGTTTTCCGACTTTTCAATTTTATGATTGTAACGCTTCAAGGTTGAGATCAGCACATTGTCGCCATCAATACGCGCCTGCGATGTGAAGGCTCCTGCCTCGTTCTCGATTCTGCAGTCAAACGCTTCAAGTGATTTTGCAGAAACTTTGTAGCCGGCTGGTATCGCGAGGGTTATCCTGGTCTCAAATTGGCGTGGCGATATCATGTGTGCGTCATCGGCACGTTGCCGGTCGGAGGGCAGCACCTCGGTCTGCGGACTCATCAACAATCCTACAGACACCAATACATTTCGTCCGGCACGCTTTACAAGTCCATCTACAGTGTAGTTCAGATTATATGAAAGCATCGCGCTGTCCGGATCTATGCCTATGCTCTCTATTCTGTAATCCTTAAGTTGCAGGGCATCAATGCCGTGATATGACTTCGCCTCTTCTTTCATTGCCGTCAGCTGCTTTTCGCGGGCGTCATTGTAACGTTCCGCGCGTTCCGCAGCCTTCTTTTTGTTCTCCTTCAGAGCTATGGTCTGCCCGTAACGGTTGAGATAGCGCAGATAGCCATCAACCAGATCGGGGTCGATAAGTATGTCGGCGCCTGCACCTTTACAGGAACCGTAATTCTCTTCCCTGCGCTCTATATTGAGAGACGAGCCTTCGACAGTGACATCGAGAGACGAAATGTTGCGATTGTCTTCCGGAGAACTGACAGGCATTAGAAACTGCAGAGGACGCCCGTCTGCGTCTTTTTTCTTTTTCGGAGGACGCAAAGCCGCCGGATTACCCTGAAACGCGGCTGGAATCTCTCCGGGTGCTGTGAAACCGGCAACCGGGAAATACCATCTGTCAATATCCTTGACATGTGTCAGCCATGAGATATTGTCAAAATAAATACATTGGTCAACAGGCTGTGAGCCGTCGACAGAGCTGATTGCCATTTCCGCGTCTTTTATGCCTATCAGGTCCAGAAACCATCGGTAATAGTAAACGAAATCATTGAAATAATACTTATAGTTGTTTGTGCTATAACTGAAGGTCAACAGGTTATACAGATAGTCAGCAGCCTGCTGTTTGGTGATTTCTCCATTTTTAAGCATCTTTTTCAAATTACCCGACACTTTCTTTCCCCCGTCAAGATGACCCGTGAGAATACCGAAAAAAGTCTGATTATACGGCACACTGCTCATCTGTTCCCACGAATCGTTTTGTATGTCAAGAGGATCCGGGTTTATCTGTATGCCGTCTTTTCTGGCACTTTTAGGCGTATAATCCTGCTTGTTGCGGCGATTATAAACCGCTATGAATGCAGCAGGAGACTGCCGTAGTCCGTTATACCACAAGCGGGGTGTCTTTTCCACGGCTCCGGTCAATTCCGCATCGATGATGTAATCCTTGTTTTCCGCCTGAGTGCATCTGAATTCAGGCGCGCCTTCGGTTGTACGTATCTGCGATGTCAGATTGTCGTCAAATTCGCAATGAACCTTGTAATTCAATATCGGATACTCATCGCGAAAATATATGGAGATAAAATCAAGGTGGGCATTCTTCAGCTTGGATTCGGTGTAATAGAACACATCGATCTTGTCTCCGATTTCCAGTCCGGGCACAGCGAGCTTCTGCTTCAGTTCCTTTTCGTTTTTACCCTCTTTGACATCAATGAAATCATTGGTATCGACATCAATTGTTCTGCCGTCAGGCTTTATTATGCGAACTCCCAGAACATAATTGACATCCTCTTTGTAGTTTGCCCAGAAGTTAAGTGCATTGCTTGTTTTTTCTTTTGTCACAAGCTCAAATTCCGAAAATTTTTCCAATGCCGCCCTGTCATTTATCTGTATCAGCCGACGGTAGAGGTCTGTTGCATGAATCTGGGGTGTTGTCTTTATGGGAGATGTAAGAATATTGGTAAGCATGGCGACATTAAATGCTATGCCTGTCTTCTTTTTGGCATTTATCCCACGGTATGCGGCAAGAATTACAGCTGATTCATCGCCATACTTCTCGGCTGAAGCGGGAGATTTGAACGAAGGAAGATCCATACCCCATACCTCTTTGCGTATGGTGTCTGCATATTCACGGTATTTTTGCGAGCTGTCGGCAACCGCCATAAGGTAAACCGCCGACATAAGGAGGATTACAGTGAATCTTTTCATGATGTTAGTTATTAGGAGATTATCGGTTGTTTGCAATTAACTCGACCTGCTGGTTACATGCCTCGTTCCATCGTATAAGAGCATTATTCCAAGTGTCTATGTCTATAAGTCTGACACGGGGTTCGCTGACAATCATCTCCTTTGACATAACCACCGTGTCACCCGCCCGGGTGAAAGAACAAGACAACGTCCCCTGTGGCGTTGTGGTCCGGAAACTTTCAGGAAGATATGTAACGTCATAACCCTCGGGAATCAGCAGTGTGGATACTCGAGATACTACGGCGGGATATGGCAGTAGATAATCATGCCGCCGCTTGTAAGTCTCGACCTGTCCCGACATGGGATCTCCGGATGTATTGAGATCAATGTATATATGAGTGTCGGTTTCAGTATATCCCTGACTGTTCCGTACCTTTACTGTTATTGAGACTGATTCAGGATTCTCAGACCGGAGAGCGGTGCTCTCCGGAGCGACCCCTGCCCGCGTATTAGGCACAAGCATCAGCGCGACAGCTTCAGTGTGACGATCCTGTTTCAACGAGCCAAGACTCCTCATGAACCATTCTTTCGCATCTCCTGTAAACGTGCGTCTGACATCGCCGACAAGGGAGCCATCGGATATGATATAATTATACTCAAGTCTGTCAACTGATTTCTGCGGTTCAAGCATTGGCACATTGAGCATACCGTACGTATCGCCTTTATATATCAGTGCATCTTTACCTTGAATGGAATAGGGAATGTGAGTATGCGGGATGTGTTTTGCGGTAGGATCAAGGAACATTGGCGAATGGCTGTCCGGATTGAGCACGCATATCATATGGTCTTCTGCCGCAAGCGAAGGAATCTCCGCTATGTTGAATGGGATATTCCTGGTGCCGACAGATGCGATATGCGCATCAAATCCCTGATGCCGCAAAAGGGTTGTCAACAGCAAAGCCATGCCTTTGCAGTCTCCATAACGCTTGCGCAGAACCTCGGCTGGAGCATCGGGACGATGTCCGGCATCCCCTTCCTCGTAGGCTATATATCGTATATTGCTCTGCACCCACGCAAACGTGTCGGCAATACGCTGACTTTCTGTCTCTGCCATTGTGACTTTTGACATTAAATTCTCTATGTCCGGTATCGAGACATCAACCCTGCTGATTTCGCGCTCCCACTCATAGAGCTTGTCTGTATCAGCAAACCAACCGCAAATTATCACACAAGGTTCCGACAAAAGAGGTCCAGGTCTGTTGTCATTATCACTTATTCCGTCCAGATCGGCAATGGAATATCTGACAATGCGGCTGCCGTCTTGACTCTCGGAATCCGTTCGCGTGATATTCTCCGGCAAATTCAATTCTATAAGTCTTATACGGCTGAGTGACTCCGGTATGGCGACAGTGACTTCCTTTCTGCTTATAGGGTATATATCAGAAAGCATTATCTTTGTAAAGAAAGCGGGATCGGTAAATGTGCGGCGGAATTCTGTACGGGTTCTTTTCCCTTTGGCATCAAGATAAGTATTGAAACAGCATATGCGGGAATCATCATGGAATATTCCTTCCGCCGAAGCTCTTTTGTATTGCGCCTTACCTTTGCCGGAAGCCTTGTCAAGCGTAATATTTCCGGAGTAGAATATCTGCGATGATACTGTTTCGGCACGGCGGGTAGCTTCAAACTCATGTGTTTGAACGGTTTTGACAACAATTCCTTTGTCAGATACCACAAATTCATACGATTCCGCACCGTCGATAATCACGATGTTATCTTCAGGCGTAACCGAATATGCTCCAATGCCGGATGACACAAACAATGCAACTGTCAACAATACCTGTTTCATGCGCTGTCCCCCCTAATTTAATCGTAATCGACCGCAATTACAGCCACAAATATAATTAAATTATTTAAAAATACAGCAAAATGAAACTATAAAACTTAAAAAACATTCAAAATAAGAAGAAAAAAATACAAATTATTTACTCTTGATGATTAAGCCTCCGGAAATAGAAACTACTGGAACAAGGAATCAAGACGCGACTGGTCAAGGAGGCAGAAAACGCGGTTGCCGTTTGGAGTAAGCGCCGGATCCGGAAGAGCGAATAACTCTGCACACAGATGTTCCATCTCAACAGCACTCAGCTTTTCTCCACGCCTTATGGCTGAAGAACGTGCCATCATCAATGCCGCACGGCTCGCTATCGACACCTCTCCCCTCGCGTCAAGTCCATAGTTGGCGGAATCCTCGGTTACAGAATCAAGTATCCTCAGAACAATATCCTTGGGATTCCCGTTCTTGAGCATTGCCGGAAGAGAGGTTATCATCCATGTCTCACCGGATTCATATTCAAGCGAAAATCCAAGTCTGCGCAAGTCATCCTCGATCTCAAGCAACGCGGCTCTCTGCGATTCATCAAGAATAAGAGCTTCGGGGAACATCACGCTCTGCGATACGACCTCCATATTCTTCACTCTCCGCATAAACTCTTCATAAAGTATTTTCACATGAGCGCGATGCTGGTCAATTATCATCAGTCCGTGACGAGAAGAAGTTATTATATATTTTGAAGCATACTGCATGCACATCGGTGCAAGCTCATCCTTCAGTTCCTTTTCAAAAAGTGTCTCATCCTGCACTTCGGCGACTTCTTTCTTCTGCATATCCGACATCATCATATCCGACATCATCGGCGCCTCTGTCATAACCTGCCCGGTTTCTTCCCGCCCTCTGCTGAAATTCTCATACAGCGATTCCCAGTTGGAAGCAGATGGCTTTCTTTCATATTCCGTTTTAAACGGATTATAGTCTTCAGGCATCTCTATCACCGGTTCTTTAGGCAATTCCCCCTCTTTAAGAGGTCTGACCGGAATCGCGTCCGATGTGAAGTCTATTGAAGGTACTGCGGAGAATCTGCCGAGTGCAGCCTTCACAGCCGCCTGAAGGATAGGCCATATCTGCTGCTCGTATTCAAACTTGATGTCATCTTTTGTCGGACTGCGGTTAACATCCACGCTCTGCGGGTCTACCGTGAATTTAAGAAAATAGCATGGCTGTGTGTCCGGCGCAATTAGAGACTCATAACAGCCGACAATAGCCTTGTGAAAATATGGATGACGCATGTTTCTGCCATTTGCTATAAGAAACTGGAGCGGATTCCTGCGTCTTGCAAATTCCGGACGGGAAACAAAACCCTCTATCTTTACCAACGATGTCTCCACGTTTATCGGCAGAAGCTGATTGTCAAGTCCGGCTTTCCACAATCCGATGATGCGCTGCTTGAACGAGCCGGCACGCAAATCCACAGTACGTGTGCCGGTATCAAGCCCCATCCGTATATGATTGTTGACAAGAGCCATCCGTTCAAATTCACGGACTATGTTCGAAAGCTCTACACTATCACTTTTAAGGAACTTGCGGCGGGCGGGAGTGTTGAAAAACAGTTTCTTTACGGTTATCACAGTACCTTTGTCACACACACACGGTTCCTGACATTCCACACGACTGCCTGCAATTATAAGATGTGTGCCGAGCTTGTCACCCTCTCTTCTGGTTCTGACATCCACTTCCGATATGGCGCATATCGAAGGCAACGCCTCGCCTCGGAAGCCCATTGTATGTAACGAGAACAGGTCTTCCGCATTGCGAATCTTGGAAGTGGCATGTCTCTCAAAAGCCATACGCGCATCGGTCTCAGACATTCCGGATCCATTGTCAATGACCTGAATCATTGTCTTTCCGGCATCCTTTACAACAATACGGACATCTGTGGCACCGGAATCAACCGCGTTCTCGACCAACTCCTTAATCGCCGACGAGGGTCTTTGTATGACCTCTCCTGCCGCTATCTGGTTTGCCACCGCATCAGGCAGCAATCTGATCACATCTGTCATAAATCCTTTATTGAGATAATCCGGTTTGAGAAATTCCGGTTTTCATTTTAGATGCGGGTGTATCGTCTTTGAAATAATTCTCAAGTTCCTCAGGCACCTCTCCCAGCTCATCCATCCACTTCCAGCGTCCGCCGTACCATTCGCGACGGGGTCTCAAAGGCTCAAACCATCTGAATCCCTGGAGATACTTCTGAGCAGGCTTGATAAGGAATATCGGATATATGGAACCTGTGGTCTCCGGCCAGAATTTGAGTTTGTCAAGAGTGCGTTCCTTCATGTCAATTGTAAGGAAAGAGCTCTCAACACTCACAAGCTTGTTGTAAGTCGAATCTTTCTCCATCGGAAGGAAGATTGTCTCCACATTGCCTTCCACATCAAGACGCGATAATTCTCCCCCATCGAAATATGCTGTCATTTTTTTCCCGGCGAGCTGATTGTAGAAATCCTCGTCTATATATTCTGCAAGGAATCCTTTTTCGGGAAGATCGGCGCGATCTACCGTCGAGTCGTTGAAATGGACGTTGATCTTGTCACCGTAAACCTGTTTCTGCTCATTCCAGACAACCGGCTTGCGTATAAGATACAGCATGGAGTCATACTCCTGATATATCATCGTATCCGCTATTCCCTGCATGTCCTGACGGAAGAAACGTGCCCTGCCAATGGCTCTTGCCACATGATAGTCTTTAGGCACCATATATGTCGAGTCTCTTCCGAGTTTGTCAAGTCTCGGTCCTGACGGAACAACAGCAGTCGAATCTGACACAATTGTCTCAACGACCACAGAATCAGTTACCACAGGACGCGATGCGATACTGTCGGCAAGATGCGAAGATTCCGGCTTCTCTGCCTTGGATTCACCGGTCCCTGATTTATCGGCTTTCATCCGTTCTTTTTTCAATTCTTCAAGCATTTTGAAAAAACCGCCGGCAAATCCGCGCAACTGCCCTGTCTGACCGGGTTTCGGGAAACCGGAAGGAATACGCAACACCTCAATATTCATCTCGTCTGCAATTTCAGAAGCGGATGTATAACCCTGCAGACGTGCTCTCGTCTCCGCGCTCAAAGCTCTGGCAAGACTGTCTGGCCACACATATTCCACTCTTACGGATGTAAGAATGGTATCGGCTCTAAGAAAAAGTGTGTCTTTCTGAGAATACTCCATCAACAACGGATAATCTGTGGAATATGCCCGGCGCAACGAATCGTCATACTCGCCATATCCTCCAATCAGTGTCATTTTGCGCGCGGTGTCTGTCAGCACCATCGGCTGCGGATTCTTCGCCGCATCACGAAACATGAAAGCCCGGCTCAGACGTGTAGCCTTATCATAGATTATTGAATCTCCTTCGAGCGTGACTACATTCATCGAACTGTCTCTATGCAGTATGGTGGACCTCGCCGTCAGAATGGCATTGTCTGTCTGCGTATTGTAACGTCCGGCTGTCGTAAGGATTGTGTCGTTCGCACCTTCTATGCGTGTTTCCGTATTGATTGTGGCGATATGTGTGCCCGTATTGTAATCAAGTTCTTCGGTAAACATCCTGTAACCGTCTTTGGTATTCACGAGAACCACATTATCCTCAAACCGTGCAAGTTTTGTGGCAGGCGAATATTCTCCGTAAGTAGATGTCAGAACATTGATGTCGTCCTGAAGCTTTCCGCCACGGGTATACCACCCCATCTCTATGTTCATGTCATAGTCAAGACTGTCTGTGGTGAGCGTTACCTTAGGATCTTTAAGCGTCACCTCCTGACGCGACGGACCGGCAGTCAGCACAGCCTTCCGCTGTCCTCCGTCATAAAACAGTTTGTCGGCATATACGAAAAGGGTATCGCCCTGTTTCATCTCTACATGTCCGAATGCGTCAAGAGAATTGCGCTCCGGGAAATAATATGCCGAATCACAATACATCCACATTCCTCCCTGACGGAACACTACATTACCCTTCACAATCTGTTTCTCCTCGAAATCCATAGGCGGACGGAACAAGGAATCCGCATTTTCAAGAAAGACCTTGTCTTCCTGATACCTGTTGGCAGAGGGTATTGTAGGCTTAATCGGCTGTGTCGGAGCCGGACGTGTGAAAGACTCCGTCTTTTCCTTTTTCTTACGCTGCTGGGCGTATAGGGAATCCATAACAGAGATTCCTCCCGACAGCACTATGACCGCCAGGAGAAACACTATAATTTTGGGAGTCTTTGAAATCATCACTTTATCCAGCCTTCATATTCAAATTCACAATTCTGCCAGCCATCGGCTATCTTTACGTAGGTATCCTTGATTTTTCGTTCAACCCACTCTTTCAGAATCTCCTCTTTCCGCTTTGCCTCATACATCTCCTTAAGCATGTTATAGTCATCGGAAAGATTCGCCTTATGTCCGGGTACGCGGCTCGTAAGTTTCACTATTGCCACGATATCCTTGTTACGTTTTGTATCTTTCATTATAAACGCTTCAGACACATCTCCTGGTTTCATCATCTCTACTCTTCTTGCCACCTCCGGCGGTAATTCCTGCATCTCGAAGCGAGGACTGCCTGTCTGAGGATTCACCATGACTCCTCTGTTGTTCTTTGTATCCTTATCCTGCGACACGTATCTTGCGGCATCCTCAAAGGGAAACTTGCCTGCCACTATCTCTTTGCGCAACGAATCAAGACGCACGGTCGCTTCCCTCAGATCTTTCTCGTTTACCTTGGGGGTAAGCAGAATATGGCGCACATTCACCTGATCACCCCTTTTGTCGATAAGCTGAATGATATGATAGCCATATTCGGTTTCCACAATACGGGATACTTTCTTGGGGTCATTGAGGTTGAACGCCACATTGGCGAACTCCGGCACCCATGATGACCTCGACTGGTAACCGAGTTCGCCACCCTGCATGTTTGACCCGTCCTCGCTATTCATGATGGCAAGGGTAGAGAATTCGGACTCACCGCGATTAACCCTGTCCGCGTAATCGCGGAGCCGCGCTTTTACATCTTCTATCTCCTGGGCGGGAATCACCGGATTGATAGATATGATCTGGGCTTCCACCTGCATCGGCACATAAGGTATGGAATCCTCCGGCAATGTGGAGAAATATTTTCTGACATCGTTGGGAGTCGCCTTGACATCTTTTGTGAGATTATGCTGCACCTGCTCTATTATATAATTATTGCGCATGACCTCAAGAAGTTGTTCACGCAACTGTGCATATGGTTTGCGGAAATATTCCTCAACCTTCTCGCGTGAACCGAAATTGTTTATAAAAAATGCAAGACGCTTGTCAACCGATCCCTGTACCTGTCCTTCCGGAGCCTCGACAGTATCAATCTTTGCCTGATGCAGATACAACTTTTCCACAGCTATCCTCTCGGGAATAACGCAATACGGATCACCTGCCACAGATGTGCCCTCAGAGCGCATCTGAGCATACTGGTCTTCTATCTCAGAACGAAAAATCGGCTCGTCACCGACTATCCAGGCAACCTCGTCAACGACATTGCGCTTAACAGGAGCAGCAATGGCACAAAGTGCCATACAAGCCGCCGCAGGTATCATTACGTTTCTTATTTTCATATATCAGGTTCTTTTTTTATTCTTGTTTTCATTATCTGATGCGACCTCCTGCCTCATCTTTCTTTTTACAGGATCATACAGACCAGGCTTAAGTCTCCCCTCCTCTATACTTTTGGAGTACAACGAGGTCAAAAGTCTTATTCTATAGTCAGCCTTTTTCTCCCTCTCCATCATATCCGCAATGCGCCGGGAGGCATATTCATATGGCATGACACTTCCGGTAGGAAGATAATCGAACACATGCAGTATGTACGTAGAGCCTCCGTATGACGTCTCGAAGTCTCTGGCAGACCCCAGAAATGCATCTGCATCGTAAAACCTGTAAGGTATCTGCTCCGCCACATCCGCCCAGTCAAGCCATTCATCCTTGAAATATTCATATTGCGATGCCTGGCGCAGACCATACTTTTCAATATTGTCGATAGCGGAAGATGTCGGAGAAGACATCCATTTCCTTATGTCTCCCAAACGCTCTTCTGAATCCGCGACCTTGATATATATACCCTTGATGATAGGAGCGGAAAGCTTCATTTCCGATCCATGCTCGGCATAGTACATCTTTACGCTCTGCTCCGAAACAGCCGGAATTTCGCCTTGCTTCGATCTCAGATAGCGTTCGATTATCAGGTTGTTACGGTAATCTTCAGCCATGCGGTCTATCTTCTCAAGGTCTGCTATATTATCGGATGCAAGATCACTGAGCATCATTGTTCTTACCCAGCGCTCCACTATCGAATTAAAAAGGTCGAGACTGTCCTGTTCCGACAGACCGGAAGGAATTCTCGAAACCACTTCGCGCACTGTAAGTGCGGAATCTCCCACCTCCACAAGTATTTTCTCGGCTGAGACCTCCTCCCCTGCCGGAGATGAGCAAGCCAAAGGCATCTGCAATGATGCCGATGCCATAAACACACTTATGAACAGTATAGGTTTCCGCATTTTCATAATACGTTACAAATTTAAACAAATTTCCACTAATAAAAAAGAAGCCGGGTCTTAATATTGACCCGGCCTCCTCATGTGAATGCCTTTTATTCTATTTCTTCACGCTTTTTAACACTTTCTGATTAACCTTGACCGGATATTTTTTCCTTAGTTCATCCTCCCATTGACTCTGAAACTCATTCTGATAGTCATTCGTGACGAGTCCGCGTACATCTGTGTATTCTTCAGGTTCAGTCAATATTCTCGGATCTATCATGAAAAATGATTCGAAATTCTTCTTCACCGGCTTTGTTGGCGCTCCGTCAAACACAAGATTATCTACCATCGCGTTGCCCCCTTTCTCCACGAGCACCTTCTCTATCGAGACTGTGCCTTTGAATGACTTGCGTATCGTATTTACTATTGAGTCACGCCCTGTGACAGCCGCCATTTTTCTCACTTCATCCGCAATGGAATCATTGAGTGTCTGAACAAGATACCCCTTTGCATGAGGAACGCTCCATTTGTAATTATCTCGATGAGATTCAAAATAGTCTTTAAGACCTTCTGTATCTTTGGCTGCCTTATCCCAGATTTTCTTCACGCTTACTTCATAAAGTAGACTGCCGTCGATATATTCATGAAGAAGATTCCTGTAATCCGGTTCCTCTCGCTCGAGCCTGTCTATTTCCACCTCTACAAGAGAAGTGTTGTAGAACGAAGCAAGACTATTGTCAAATATTTTCAACGCAGCTTCCGGATTTGCCTGTCTTATATTTTTCATTTCATACACTAAAGCCGACACCGGAATTTTATTTCCACCTATGGTTATCAAGGTAAGATTGCCATCGGAAGTGTTGCCGTAAGCGGCATAGAATGCGGAATCAAGTGCATTTGTACTGATATATCGCTCAATGGATTCCACCACTTTATCATTGAGTTTTGCCTTGTGCTTAGCCGCGAGACGTGAGGTCTGATTATCACGCACAAGTGAATATCGTTCATCCTGCGGATTGGTTACACGAGCAAGGAACTCAGGCTTCATCTGTTCCATAGAAGGAATCGGGCGCGATGCGATTCGGTTAATGATATGCCAGCCGAAAGCCGTGCGGAAAGGTTCGCTTATACTGTTGTCTGTCAGAGAGAACGCAACGGAGTCAAATTCCGCAACCATCTCGCCGGTACCGAACCATGGCAACATCCCGCCCTGACGTGCTGAGCCTCTGTCATCGGAAAGACGGGTGGCAAGCTCTGAGAATGCCGATGGATTTGCCTTGACAATGTTATAAATACTGTCAATTTCATGACGCGCTTTGGAATCTGTCGCGGAATCATTACCCTGTGCCATCTTAAGAATATGGGCTGCCTGGATTTTGCCTCTCGCCGGGCGACGCTTGCCTCCTTTCAGCACGTGGTATCCGACCGGACTTTCCACGACTCCAGAAATCTCTCCTTCAGGAGTAGCATAGGCGGCAACCTCGAATGAATACGGATATTGCTGGGCAGATATATAACCCATCCATCCACCTCTCTGGTTAGATCCGCGGTCTTCCGAGATTCCGGCGGCAAGTTCCGTGAAATCAGCACCGGAGAGCAACGCATCCCTCACACTGTCGATACGCTGGCGTTTAGCAGCATTCTCGGCAGGATTCTGACTTTTGAAGAGCATGATGTGGCTTACCTCCACCTCTTGTGTCGCCCGGTCATATGTCTCTTTAAGAAGTTTTTCAAGGAATACAGAGTCGGCAAGATAAGGAGCGGCAAGATCATGCCGGTATTGCTCCATCTCTTTTCTGAAAGCCGCAGTGGTGTCTATCCCTTCCGCCTTGGCGTCCTCGACTTTCATCTTATAAAGCTTAAACATCTCTACATACTCATCAAGAGGCTGCTGGCTAAGTTGCTGCTGACTGTTCTTTCCATACAGATATTCAAACTCCGATTTAGGAACGTCAACACCATTGACTGTCATTATTACGGGATCCTTAGCCGTAAGAGCCAAAGCGAAAAGAGTTACTCCTGCCCCGGCGACAAACTTTTTATTCATTGAAGTTTCAACTTTTGTTACTTACTTAACTTTTCTGGAACATGGAAATTCCGTCTTTGGAAATTCAGAACTCATCTTTCCAATATCCATATAATTTTAACGATGACAATTTATAAAAATTGTCATCGTTAAAATTATAACCGTATTTATTGCCTGAATACTGTCAATTCCCCATTTCTGAAATGAATTTCACCCTTACCAGACGAATATTGTTTTCTTCATATTCGTCACCAAGTTCCTGAATTGCGTTTTCCAGATCATCTTCCTCGCTTTCACGGAAATAATCCATTATATCTTCCACCTGCTCGTCATCAAGTATCTCATATATGAAATAATTGATATCGATTTTGGTTCCTGCCTCCACAATGGATTCAAGCACGTCAAGCATCTCCTCAAATTCAAGACCTTTGCTCTCTGCAAGTTCGTCAAGATCTATTTTTCGGTCAATGGCTTGAATCACCGACACCTTGAGATTATTCTCTTTAGGAACCGAGCGCACCCGTATATCTTCCGGACGTATAATCTCATTTTCAGCTACATGCCGTTTGATGACCTCTATAAACTCTTTTCCATAGCGTTTTGCCTTTCCTAATCCAACACCAGGAATATTTGCAAGCTCCTCTTCCGTAATGGGATATGTTGTAGCCATGGCTTCAAGAGACGGCTCCTGAAATATCACATAAGGAGGGAGATTTTGTTTTCGCGCAATTTTTTTTCTTAGATCTTTTAAAATAGCGTAGAGTTCAGGATCGGCCGCGCAAGAGGCCCCCTCTTTTAATGACAACTCCACGTCTGCATCAGAATAATCAATATCTTCCACGATTTTAAATGAAGTTGGGTTTTCGATGAAGTCCCGCCCCTTGTCGGTGAGTTTGAGATTGCCATAATTCTCAAGGTCGCGCGAAAGATAGTCGCCGATGACTCCCTGACGTATAAGAGTGGCAACAAATTTCTCTCCCTCGCTTTCAAGAAAGCCGAAAGACTCCACCTCTGAATGATGATTTGACTTGATCTCATCGGTCTTTCTACCGATGAGGATATTTACTATATATTCTTGTTTATGATTTTCTTTTACATCCCGAACCGCTTCAAGCACAGCGGCAAGAGCCTCCGATGCCTCTATCTGCTTTTTCGGATTGAGACAATTGTCGCAATTCCCACAATTATCTTCATGATAACCTTCTCCGAAATAATGAAGAAGTATCTTGCGTCGGCATACCGACGATTCCGCATAATTTGCGGTCTCTTGAAGCAACTGGCGTCCGATTTCCTGCTCTGTGGCTGTTTTGCTCTGCATCAGTTTGTCAAGTTTCTGAAGATCCTTGTTGTTGTAAAACGTAATGCAACGCCCTTCACCACCGTCTCTTCCGGCTCTTCCGGTTTCCTGATAATACCCCTCGAGACTTTTGGGTATGTCATAATGAATCACAAAACGCACATCCGGTTTGTCAATACCCATGCCGAACGCAATCGTTGCCACAATCACATTGACTTTCTCTTCCAGAAAAGCATCCTGATTCTCCGAACGGGTCTGAGGATCCATCCCCGCATGATAAGGCAACGATGATATGCCATTGATACGCAAGGTCTCGGCAAGTTCCTCAACTTTCTTCCGGCTGAGGCAATAGATGATGCCCGATTCCCCGGGATGTGTCTTTATATATTTGATAATCTCTCGATCAACATCTTTTGTCTTAGGTCGAACCTCATAATAGAGATTCTTCCTGTTAAAGCTTGATTTGAATACCTTTGCATCAAGTATGCCGAGATTCTTCTGAATGTCATGTTGCACCTTGGGTGTGGCTGTCGCTGTCAGTGCGATCACATGGTAATCTCCGATTTCAGCAATCAAAGGGCGTATTTTACGATATTCCGGTCTGAAGTCATGACCCCATTCGGATATGCAATGTGCCTCATCTATAGCAAAAAATGAAATCTTTATGGATTTGAGGAACTCCACACTGGATTCCTTTGACAGAGACTCGGGAGCCACATAAAGGAGTTTGGTCTTCCCTGCGCGTACATCTGCCTTCACAGCTTCTGCACCCGTTTTTGTCAACGAAGAATTCAGAAAATGAGCGATACCGTCATCCTCTTCATAGTTGCGCATGGCATCAACCTGATTCTTCATCAGAGCGATCAATGGCGAGATCACTACCGCCGTACCTTCCGACATCAACGCGGGCAACTGATAGCAGAGAGACTTGCCTCCACCTGTCGGCATAAGCACAAAAACATCGTTGCCATCAAGCAGACTTTCTATGATCGCTTGCTGGTCACCTTTAAATTTGCCGAAACCGAAATGGTATTTCAGCGCTTCATGAATATCAGGAGGAGTAGACATGCGGGTATTAATTGTTATTGGTTCAGGCGAATGTCTGCATGCTGCTTTGTTATCTAAAGACACATCATATGACATACGCCATTACAAAATTAAAATAATTTTTGAATTATCGCAATATCTTCTCAAAAAAAAGAGACTTGCGAAGAAATATTCACAAGTCCCGAATATAATAGTCTTCCGTTTTCCGGTGTAGATGCAACGTAGAGAATCAATCTGAAAGACGCGTACGCTCGAAGTGTGCCTTTTCAAGCTGTGACGCAGCATAAGCCGCATCAACTATGAATTTCTTTTCGGACTTTGAGGGCACCTCATACATCGCGTCAACCATGATTGTCTCTACTATCGAGCGCAGACCTCTGGCACCGAGTTTGTATTCAATCGCCTTGTCGGCAATGAGATTCAATGCATCTTCAGTAAACTCAAGCTCCACTCCATCCATCTCGAACAACTTCTTATACTGACGCGTAATAGCATTCTTGGGTTCGGTAAGAATCCGCAGCAACGCATCCTTGTCAAGCGGCTCGAGACTCGTAAGCACAGGCAGTCTGCCGATAATCTCGGGTATCAGACCGAAGCTCTTGAGATCCTGCGGCATGACATACTTCATAAGATTGTCGCGCTGATGCTTTTTGGACCGCTCATCATGTCCATATCCGACAACATGTGTGTTAAGACGCGATGCGATCTTTCTTTCTATACCGTCGAATGCACCTCCACATATAAAAAGTATATTCTTTGTGTCAACCGGTATCAGCTTCTGCTCCGGATGCTTGCGACCTCCGTTTGGCGGCACAAGCACAGTGCTGCCTTCAAGAAGTTTCAACAGACCCTGCTGAACACCCTCGCCACTGACATCACGCGTTATCGAGGGATTGTCGCTCTTGCGTGCTATTTTGTCGATCTCATCTATGAACACGATTCCTCGCTGAGCCTTCTCCACGTCATAGTCACATGTCTGGAGCAGACGGGTAAGCAAAGACTCGATGTCTTCACCCACGTAGCCGGCTTCAGTAAGAACAGTGGCATCGACAATGGTGAATGGCACATCAAGAAGCCTTGCTATCGTTTTTGCAAGAAGTGTCTTCCCGGTGCCTGTAGGACCAACAAGTATGATGTTGGATTTCTCCACATCCACATCATCGTCCGCAGTGGAGTTGATGCGCTTGTAATGGTTATAGACAGCTACCGAGAGATATTTTTTTGCATCCTCCTGCCCTATGATATACTGATTGAGAAAATCGTGAATCTCTTTGGGCTTCGGTATGCTTTTTCCAGTATTGGCTTTGCTCTTGCCGGCATTTTTACGCTGTTGAAGCTGAACATCACGTGATTCATCGATAAAGCTGATGCAGTCGGTGCAGAGGTTCAGACCCTCCAGAACTTTCACAACCGGGGTCGCCGTGCAATCCACATTGCCGCACATGGTGCAGACAAGACCGTTTCTCTTTACTGCCATTTTATCAAGCCTCCTTCTTCGGATTTACAAGGATTTTGTCAATCATGCCATATTCCTTAGCCTCTCCGGCTATCATCCAGTAATCACGGTCTGAATCTGCCTCAACTTTATCAAACGGCTGTCCGGAATGCTCTGAAATGATTTTATAAAGTTCTTCTTTCAGTTTCAGAATTTCCCTGGCTGTAATCTCAATGTCTGATGCCTGTCCCTGTATACCACCCATAGGCTGATGAATCATCACTCGTGAATGAGGAAGTGCGTAGCGTTTCCCATGTTCTCCGGCAACAAGCAGAACAGCAGCCATTGAAGCCGCCATACCGGTGCAGATAGTCGAGACATCAGAACTGATATACTGCATGGTGTCATAAATGCCAAGACCGGCATATACGGATCCTCCGGGGGAGTTGATGTAAAGTGCAATATCTTTCTCCGGATCTACAGAATCAAGATATAGAAGCTGTGCCTGTATTATATTTGCGCTCTGATCTGAAACCTGAGTTCCGAGAAAAATTATACGATCCATCATCAGACGGGAAAAAACGTCCATCTGGGTCACATTAAGCTGACGCTCTTCAAGAATGTAAGGATTCATATAATCTGATGTCGGAACCATAACACCCCCGGCTGTCTTCTCCATATGGCGGGCATATGAATCAAGCGTGTTTGAACTCATGCCGAGATGATTAACCGCATAGTTTCTAAAATCGTTTTTCATATCTTTCACTAAATTTCCGGTTCTCGCAAGCATAGAGACATGCATGCATTCTCCATTAACCTGCGGAACTCAAATAAACAATATATATCTGCATGGGAGACTCCCATGCAGATATATAAACAAATTCTATGCCAATAATATTATGCGTTGCGGAAAAGATCGTTGAATGCTTCCACATCAACTTCTTTTTCATCCACTGTGACAGACGCACGGATACCGTTGTATAGCTTCATGTCTACAGTCTGGTTGTAAACCTGATTGCGTGCTTTCTCATCCTTGAGAATATCTGAAGCATAACGGTCAAGAGTCTCTGCAGGAACGTTAGGCATGCCATACTGTGCGAATTGGCTCTGAGCCATCATGCGCGCTGTATTCTTGAGATCCTCTTCGTCAACCTTGATGTCAAGCTGAGAAGCGATAGCCTCTTTCTCAAGTTCCCACTCAAGTTCAGGACGCAGACGTGTATACTCCTCGTCTATATTCTCATTGTTGAGCGCCTCGTTCTGGCTTTTCAGGAATTCTTTGAGAACCTCATCCGGAAGCTGAAGCTCACCGATAGCCGCGGATATTGTGTTGCGCGCATCGATTGTGAAACGATAATTGGAATCATTTGCAAGACCTGCTACAAGCATTTCCTTGAGTGCTGCGCGATATTCCTCTTCATTATGAACCTTGTCAGCTCCGAACACCATGTCAAAGAACTCCTGATTGTGCTCAGCCGGCTTGAGAACGATAATCTCCTTGATATCAAGGTTGAAATCGCCCTTATGGTTCTCAACCTCGCTCTTCTCGATATTGAGCATGGAAGACATCTCTGTAGCGTTGGAATCGCATGTAGCCGCAGGATTGAATCTTACAATATCTCCGACTTTCTTGCCCATGAAGAGCTCGCGCTGATCCTCGCTCTTGAAATACTGGGGAGAGACGATACCATTCTCTACAACCACACCACCCTCTTTGGGTTCTCCGTTTTCATCAAGCTCGCTAATCACGCCTTTCACAAGAGCAGTGGCGTCTACTGTGTCGCCGGGTTCCTGTTTGCCGAAACGGCGGGAGAACATCTGATCCTGGTTATCAATCATTTCATCCGACACTTTGATAGTGTAGTAAGGCACATGGAGATCCTTGTTTACATGAGTGTCAAACTCAGGAGCGATACCTACTTTGAATTTCAAAGTGAAATCAGCGGCATTGATGTTGAAATCATCGTTCTGCTGCGGAACGGGATTGCCCAGTACATGGAGCTTGTTTTCCTTTATATAATCGAACACCGCATTGCCGACTTCCTGATTGATGATATCATATTTTACGGCTGCGCCATATTTTTTCTGTATAAGTCCTGAGGGAACGTGACCGGGACGGAAACCCGGTTCCGCATGTTTCTTGCCGATCTCTTTGAGCTGTTTCTTGACTTTGTCGGCATAATCCTTTTCTTCGAGAGTGACGGTAATCTCGCCGTTCACCTCGTCGATCTTGGCATAATCTATTTTCATTTCCTAAATATGTTATTAAATTCTATTCTATTATTTGTTTCGAGATGCAAAATTATAAAAATAAATGTTGCTATGCAAATTTGAGTTTACTGACATTCGTTATTGATAGAAAAGGTTGAAAACCTTCACTGTGTCGATGTGGTCTGTAACGCCAGCTGTTTCTCTCGCAGAATGCATCGCCCATATGGCATTGCCCATGTCCACACCCCTGATGTCGAACTGCGATGAAGAGATGTTTCCGAGAGTAGAGCCACCTGCGACATCCGCATGATTTACAAAATACTGACACCTTACACCTGCTCTGTCACACAACTCTGAGAACACTGCGGCTCCTTGGGCATCTGTCATATACTTGCAATTGGCATTTATCTTTATCACAGGACCGCCGCCTATGACCGGATGATTTGTCGGATCATACTTTTCATTATAATTGGGATGCCACGCGTGAGCATCATCGGCGGATATCATAAATGAATTTGCCACAGCCATATATGTATTCTGAGGGTCGTCACCTTCTATAATACGCACGATTCGGTCCATCGCGTCACGCAGAACGGGTGAAGCCGCTCCCTGTTTGGTTCCGGATCCTGTCTCCTCATTGTCGAAAACAGCCAGAACTCTCGTCGCATCCGATTTCTCCGGTGCCCTAAGCAACGCCTCCAGTCCGGCAAACGCCATCGAAAGGTCATCTATACGGGCAGACTGGAAGTATTCGCCGGAAATACCGGTCAATGCCGCTTTTTCCGCAGGATAAAGACAAAGTTCATATTCGATGATATCACGGGCGGATATTCCGAGATGCGCAGCTACCATGCTTTTTACCACACCACCTTCGCGTTTGAAAGTCTCGATCTCCTCTTGGGAATAATAACCCAATACCGGCTTCATATCTTTCTGCACCGAAAGTGCGTTACCTTCGTTCACACTTCTGTTGAAATGTATGGCAAGATGAGGGATTGTAGCCACGGGGCGCTTCAGATCGACAAGCAATGTGTGTGGATGAAGAGCATCTTTCCCCTTCACCATGACTCTGCCGGATATCGACAACGGACGGTCAAACCAGGTGTAGAGTATGCCGCCGCCATACTTCTCGACATTCAGGGATACCACTCCCCCGTCACCATAGATTTCAGCATTCGGCTTTATTTTGAAACATGGACTGTCGCTATGAGCCGATACTATACGGAAACCCTCTTTGCTAATATCTCCTTCTCCGACTATGAACGCAAATATCGCGCTGTCGTTTTTCTTGAAGAAATATTTTCCTCCCCGCTTGATGTCCCAGCGGTTCTCTTGACGTATTTCTGAAAAACCGGCGGCAAGCAGCTCTCTTTCCATTGCAGCTACCGCCATAAAATTACATGTGCTCTCGTCGAGCCAGTTCAAAAGTCTTTTAATCATTGTCTCCGTTTTAAAGCTGATACCTTATATTGTTAAGCGCACGCATCACATTGCAAAGCGTTTGAGACCAATATGACTCGAAATTTTCTTTGCACTCTCTGAATGCCGAGGCTGCGTTCTCCCCTTCTGAATCCTTTACAACAGATATAAAATTGTATAATGGCTGAAAAATATCAGCAAGTGACTCGGAAACAGAGGCTGCTACCGGGGTGTCACTATATTTCATATCCTCCTCGAAAGTCTCGAGAAAGACATCGTCTTCACCCATTACAGCTTCCACTGAACGTCGCACACTTTCATAGTAATCCTCATCGACATATTCAGGGAAATAATCAAATTCCGAAACATCCGGATTTTCCTCGACACTGAGATCTGAAAACTCCCAATATATTCGTGGAAGAAATCCGAGAATATCTCTGATGAAATCCTCCCGCTCGCAATCTCTGCAGTTCTCCAGAGCGGAGCAATAACCGGCGGCGATAGACGTGAGAGCCATAAGCCTCGACCGCAATTCCTCTTCTTTCATCTATAAAGATTGTTTTTTATTATATAATCAAAAACTTCGGGCGGAAGGAAATAGTTGAGATTTTTTCCTTCTTTAACAGACGCCCTCACAAACGATGACGATATCAACGCCTGAGGAGCTTCTGTCATCAACGACACTCCCGCCGGAAGTGTGTCGATATCGACTTCATATCCGGGTCTGGGATATATGAAAATCTCGAACTCCGACTTTATTCTGTCTGAATCACGCCATTGCGAGAACCTCAGCCAATTGTCAGACCCGATAATCAGCGAGAACTCATGTTCCGGATAGGCATCCTTAAGACTTGTAAGCGTACGATATGTATAGGAAGGAACAGGAAGGGAACACTCGAAACCGGATGCTCTGACTTTGTTGCAGCCGGAAGCTACTATTGAAGCCATTTCCATACGGGCGGTGTCCGGAGCCGGCAGACTCCCTTTTTTTAAAGGATTCAGCGGACTAACCATTATCCACACCTCATCAAGACCGAGCCACTGAGCGGCAAAGTTTGCAATCATCGCATGTCCTGTATGAATAGGATCAAAACTCCCGCTGAATATACCGATACGCATATTTCCAAACAATTCTTAATGCAGATTCTTTTCTATGAACCCCTTTATCATAGATTCGACCTCTTCAGCAGCCTTGTCAAGATTATCATTGACAACCCGGTAGTCGAAATATTCTGAAAAGCCCATTTCGTATTCGGCTTTGGACAATCGCTTCAATATTGATTCCTCGGTGTCGGTCGAACGCGCTCGCAAACGACGTTCAAGTTCTTCTATCGACGGAGGCAATATGAATATTGACATAGCTTCCGATTCGTAACGTTTCTTTACGTTCAACGCACCTTTTACGTCAATATCCATAATAAGATTCCTGCCCGAATCGGTCACTCTTTCAACCTCAGATGCCAGAGTGCCGTAACATGTGCCCTGATACACCTCTTCCCACTCTACAAAATCACCGTTTCCGACACGTTTCATAAATTCCTCATGAGTCAGAAAATAGTATTCGCAGCCATCTCTTTCTTCCCCTCGTGGAAGACGGCTTGTCGCAGAAACCGAAAAACCGAGTTTCAATGCCGGATTCTCAAGCAGCCTTGAAATTATGGTAGACTTACCGGTTCCCGAAGGCGCCGACATGATAATTATCTTTCCTTTTTTCATATATAGTCGCTTCAAAGCACGTTAAGAACCTGCTCCTTGATCTGTTCAAGATTATCTTTCATTTTCACAACAATCTTCTGCATCTCCGCATGATTGGATTTGGAGCCGAGGGTATTGATTTCTCTACCCATTTCCTGAGCGATAAAGCCAAGCTTTTTTCCCTGTCCCTCCGAGAGAATATCTTCACCGCCAAGAGTCTCGCGGAAGTAATTGAGATGTGCTCCCAGACGTTGTTTTTCTTCATTGACATCAAGCTTCTCGATATAGAATATAAGCTCCTGTTCAAGACGTCCCGCATCATATTCTATAGATGTCAGCCTTGCGAGCTGATCCTCAAGTCGTGCCTTGATTTTCGGCACTCTTTCCTTCTCGTAAGGCTCTATGCTGCGCAGTAGCATATCGATTGCCTCAAGTTTTTCCCTAAAAAACATATAAAGTTTTTTACCCTCCTGAATCCTGAACTCGCGAAGGTGCTCCACAGCCTGACGCGTAGCCTCTTCAAGAGCCTTGCGGTCATCTTCATCAGCTGCGACTGTTTCAGTTTTCATCGCATCCGGCATACGGAGCAAAAGCGAATACCAGTCAGCCGGCTCGGGAAGCGACAATTCCTCGCCAAGCGATTCAAACTGTTTCTTGTATACAGCCATCAATGGAATATTCAATGTGGCGGCAGCTTCTGTGGCAAGATTATCTATTGACACCGTCAGCTCCACTTTTCCCCGTTCAAGTCCCTTGGCGATGTAATTACGGGTCTCGATCTCATATTCCCTTAAAAAACCGGGAATACGCGTAGAGATATCAAACTGCTTGCTGTTTAGTGATTTCAGCTCTACAGTAATTTTTTTTGAAGAGGAGGAGGCGCAACCACGGCCAAAGCCGGTCATTGACTGTATCATATCCGAATTTTCTGATTTAGGAATCTCTTTTGTGGTATTAGAAGCATTATGTAAGTGTTCAAATTTAAACGATATTAAGTAAAGGAAATCTTTTATACAATCTGCGGCTTCTTTTTTGCCGCTTCCGGTTTGTCGCTCAGTCGAATATATTTATATTCTCCTTCGCTCCGCACCGTAATCGCCTGAAAAAACAAGCTCGCATATTGCATAAATTAAATTCGAACACTTACTTAACACCTACAAATTTACATTTTTATTCTCAAATCTCAAAACTTATATGTAAGCATTGCATACAAAGACATTGTGGAAGAGACATGATCGGGCCAGTCGCGATAGTGTGTGGAACGAACTTTGTTGCTGAATAAGACCGTGCCATAAAGTTTCTTCAATAATTGATAGTCGAATCTGACTTCAGTGACGTTAAACGATGCCACCGACTTGTCTCCCATGACATTCAATGTCCTGAAATCCACTTCATCAAGATTTGTTCCGGGCTTGTAGCCTTTCCATGTGAATAACCTGTAATACTCATGACTCACGGATAATGAGGCTTTCTTTCTGTTCCATGTGATGTTGGCACCACCTTTGAGAGAAAATCCAGACGCGAAATTGTAGTTACGTTCATCTGTCCAGTAATGATCGCTTAGAATTGATCCTAAAATAATTGCATTGGCATGTGCATAACAATCGAATATATAACACTTGCGCTCCACATCCCTGAATAGGAAACCGACCCCGACACTCGCTGGTACTCCCAGTTTATAGGGCACTTTGTCTATGTTTGTGATTGTGTCGCTGTCATAAAAATCGAAATGCTGGTAAAGACCTATACTGCCTGACGAATTTTTATGATCAAGCACTTCGCGTGACAAAAGCCGCCCCTTTATATTAAGTTGCGACAGCACAGGCTGATATTTCATTCCTTGCAATTCGGCTCTGACTGTAAAATAATCATATGGCTTGGTGGATTTTGCCTCAAACCTGTCTCCATACTCAAAATCAAGCAACATCGAGGCTCCAACATACGGACTCCTCATTCTGCCTTGAAATGCCATCGTTTTTATGCCAAGCGATATCTGCATGAATATATTGGGAGTGCCGAACATTCGTCCGGACGTTGCCCTGCGCCGCCATGCCTGTCCGGTGACAATCCGGTTTATACCGCGCATCGGAGAAAGAAGGAATGATGCAAATTCCCGTTCGAAACGTTCCATTCCCCCCGTCCTGTCATCAAGCAAGGCATCAGAGGCTCTGAAAAGCGTCTCTCCAAGAACCGCGCCGCCTATAGGTGTGGCAATGACATCATTGGTCGAAGGATATTCACATTCCATAAACAGCTCCCACATCGCACTTCCCGCTATGGCAAATAGCTCGGACTGCCAGTAATTGAAACCGTTGGAACGTCCGGCAGCATAATAAAGACTACCGTTATAGGGATGTAGAAACGTATTGGTACCCAACTGGTCATTATCCCAGATAAATCCATGTTTAAAATTCTCCTTGATAGTGTTAAGATTGATATATGCCCAGTCTCCATGTTGCACATATCTGTCAAATGCCCACAGTCCTATGTTAAATCCCACTACTTCTCCCGCCGCGCGCCAGAAGTGCTTTTTGCCGTAATATGCAAGATCTGTTGAATCCGGCATGACTTGTCTCACCATATTATACTTTATCGGCATCTGAGCCGCACACCTCTGCGGCACAAGCGTAACTGTCGCCATAACAGCCACACATACACAGAATAATATGTATACAATTCTTTTCACTGCAATTCGTAACCTTAGCAATATAACACCAGTAGAGCATCATATGTTGAAAAGCAGTAACGGCATTTCCCGTCACTGACGGAAAATGCCGTTACAAATCCTTACGAAATCCGGACTACTGATTACATTACATTCAGATCACGAAGCACCTGATCGATATGCTCTTCTGCTTTTTTCACAATGGCTTCATATTCATCTTTGGATTTCATATCCTCGCGGACTTCCACATAGAACTTGATCTTCGGTTCTGTTCCGGAAGGACGGATGGAAACCTTGTCACCGGCTTCGGTGAAGAACTGGAGAACGTTTGATGTTGTCGGGAAATCAAGTTTTGTAACCTCTCCTGTTTTAAGATTGCGGCAGTTGAGGTCTGAATAATCCTTGATAGCGGTGACTGGACTTCCGGCGAGTTCTTTCGGAGGATTCTCACGGAAGTTCTTCATCATTGCCACAATTTCTTCTGCCCCGCTCTTTCCGGGACGGACTACGCTTACGCCACGCTCGCGTGAGAAACCGTAGGTGGCGTATATGTCTACCAGAAGCTCATAAAGGTTCATCCCCTTGTCTGCAGCCCATGCCGCAGCTTCTGCTATAAGAGAATTGGCAGATATTGAATCCTTGTCTCTTACAAATGTTTCAGCAAGAAAACCGTAGCTTTCTTCACCGCCGCCGATATAACGGCCAGTTGTCTCCATGTTGCGCATCACATCGGCAATCCATTTGAAGCCTGTGTAACAGTCAAAGCATTTGATGCCGTTGGCATCTGCAATTCTCTTCACAGTCTCAGTGGTCACGATTGTCTTCACACAATATTCATTGCCGTTGAGGAGTTTCTTCTCAACATTCTGTGTAATGATATAATAGAGAAGAAGCATTACAAGCTGGTTGCCGTTTACAAGTTGGTATTCGCCCTGCTTGTCTCGCACAACAAGACCTATGCGGTCTGCATCCGGATCGGAAGCAAGCACGATGCTTGCACCGACTTCTTTTGCTTTCGCCACACCCATTGCCATAGCCTCCGGATTTTCAGGATTCGGAGAAACCACTGTCGGGAAATCTCCACTCTGAACATCCTGTTCGGGAACATGAATAACATTCTCGAAGCCCCAGCGTTTTAGCGAATCAAACATCAGACGTGTTCCTGTGCCGTGAATCGGAGTGTAGACAATCTTCATGTCGCTGTGACGCTTGTCAGCCTCCGGATCCAATGAAAGCGAATGGATATCGTCAAGATACATTTCATCTATATCTTTTCCTACGATCTGAATCAACTCCTTGGCAGGTGTGAATTTGATCTGGTCTACCGATGTTATTGCATTGACATATTCTATGGTTTTCACATCATGGGGTGCGATCATCTGCGCGCCATCGCTCCAATAAGCCTTATATCCGTTGTATTCCTTCGGGTTGTGGCTTGCAGTAACCATGACACCGCTCTGACAACCGAGTTTTCGGATTGCATAAGACACCTCAGGAGTGGGGCACGGTCCGTCAAAAAGATATACCTTGAAACCGTTGGCTGAGAAGATGTCAGCGGTAAGCTCTGCGAACTTACGCGAGTTGTGACGCACGTCATGACCTACAGCCACGGCAATCTGAGGGAGATCCCTGAAGCAATCTTTAAGATAGTTGGCAAGACCCTGGGTGGCAGCTCCTACCGTATAACGGTTCATTCGGTTAGTGCCGGCACCCATGATGCCGCGCAGACCGCCGGTTCCGAATTCAAGATCCTTATAAAATGATTCTATAAGTTCTGTCTTATCTTCCGCATCAAGCATTTTCTTTACCTCTTCACGAGTCTCCTCATCATATTGCGGTGTAAGCCAGTTCTGAGCCCGTTCTGTAACGGTTCTCAACAGTTCGTCGTTACTCATAATAATTATTATCGGTTATATAATTAATAATTGAAGTGATTTAAACTTTTTCATATTTGGCAAAAAGTTTATGTCACGTCATTGTCTTCTTCATTATACAAAACGCAAAGATATAAAAAAATTCCCCATCTTTAACAGCTTTTAATCTAAATGTAGTAATTTTGCCAAAAAAATCAGTTATGGCTAAAATATCCTGGAGACCGGGCACTATGATATATCCTTTGCCCGCCGCGCTTGTGACATGCGGGTCAAATCCTGACGAATGGAATATGCTCACCGTTGCCTGGACCGGCACGATATGTTCGGATCCTGCGATGTGCTACATATCAGTCCGTCCGGAACGCCACTCATATCCGATCATAAGGGAAAGGATGGAGTTCACGATAAACCTTACCACAGCCGCAATGGCAAAAGCCACAGACTGGGCAGGCGTACGCTCGGGGAAAGACTATGACAAATGGCAAGAGACCGGGCTGACTCCCCTTCCTGGCGAAAAAGTCTCATCGCCAACCATCGGAGAATCTCCCCTTTCTATCGAGTGTCGCGTAAAGACCATAATGTCACTTGGCAGCCACGACATGTTTATCGCTGAAGTTCTCAATGTCCGCGCCGACGACAGATTCATCGACCCGGAAACCGGCAGATTCTCGCTGGAGAAATCCGGAATAATGGCATACAGTCACGGACAATACTTCGAACTTGGCGATTTGATCGGTAAATTCGGCTTCTCAGTGCAGAAAAGGAAATAGAGAGACTGCATTGACAAAATATTTTTGTATATTTGCAGATTGCAAACCATATAGAAAAATATGAATACCAACGAATCAAACAACAATATAGAAAGTGCTGGCATTGATGTCAAAGCCGCTAAACGTATCAGACGCAATCGGTCTATAGTCAAATGGCTTTGGGCGGCTTTTCTGGGTCTTGGAGCGTTTATTTTTCTCTTTTTGCTACTGGTATACAATGGAGTAATCGGATATATGCCTCCCATCGAAGAGCTTGAGGATCCTCACGACAAACTTGCATCGCTCGTGTTCGCGTCAGATGGAACTACAGAGATGGGGCGTTATTATTTCGGTGCCGGCAATCGAGTATATACCGACTACGATTCTGTGTCGCCACACGTGATCAACGCTTTGATAGCCACCGAAGATGTCAGGTTCAAGGATCACTCGGGCATCGATTTCAAAGCACTTGGAAGAACAATGGTCAAGACAGTGATGATGGGCGACAAATCTGCCGGCGGCGCATCCACTATCACTCAGCAGCTTGCAAAACAGTTGTATTCACAGCCTACGGGCAACATTCTCAAACGCGCAATCCAAAAACCTATCGAATGGATGATTGCCGTGAAACTGGAACGATTTTATACAAAAGACGAAATAATCAACATGTATCTCAACCGTTTTGACTTTCTCAACAACGCAGTAGGAATCAAAACGGCTGCAAATGTATATTTCGGCAAGGAGCCCGGAGAACTGAAAGCCGAAGAGGCGGCACTACTTGTCGGCATGCTCAAAAATCCGAGCTACTACAACCCTCTCCGCCATGAAGAGAGAGCACGTAACCGCAGAAACACAGTCCTTGACCAGATGGTCAAGGCAGAGTTCATAACTGTCCAGGAGGGAGACTCCCTTAAAGCTTTGCCGTTGAGACTTGACTATCATAAGGTTGACCACAAAGAAGGTGGTGCGCCATATCTCCGTGAGGAAATCCGCCGACTGATGACGGCTAAGAAACCGGAAAGACCAAAACGCTCTGATTACAAGTCTCTGATGGCATACCGCATCGCCTGGGGCAACTACAATACCGACTCCACACAATGGGAAGAGAACCCTCTATACGGATGGATTCTCAAAAATCCGAAACCTGACGGAAGCTATTATAACTTATATACCGATGGACTGAGAATATACACCACCATCGACACGCGTATGCAGGCTTATGCGGAAGACGCCATATACCAGCACCTCGGAGGTTATCTTCAGCCGGCATTTGAAAGTGAGAAGAGAGGTCAGCGCACTGGTCCCTACACCACCAACTCTTCGGAACTCAGCTATGACGGCGTGATGAAACTCATCAAAAATGCCATAAAACAGACCGAGCGTTACAGAATCATGAAAAAAGCCGGACATTCGGAAGAGGAGATAGAGAAGATTTTTCACACTCCTTACGAGATGGACGTTTTCGCATATGTTAAAGAAAACAAGACAGAAAACGGCAGAACGGTCAGCAAGATTGTGCCCGGAACAAAGACTGTGAACATGTCTCCTTATGATTCACTCCTTTACATGAAAACCGTTTTGCGAACAGGACTCATGAGCATGGATCCTGTGAATGGACACGTCAAGGCATATGTGGGAGGTCCTGATTTCTCACACTTCCAATATGACATGGTAAGCCGAGGAAAACGTCAGATCGGCTCAACAGCAAAACCATTCCTATATACTTTGGCAATGGAACAGGATTTCACACCATGTTCCATGTTCTCAAACACGCAACCTGTCTTCGGTAACTGGGCACCACGAAATTCAAGTCATGCACGCATAGGGGAAATGGTGGATCTCCGCTGGGCGCTTACCAATTCGAACAACTGGATTTCTGCGCGTCTTGTGAATGAGCTTACCCCCGTGAGCCTCGCCAACAAGATGCGCATGTTCGGAATAACAGGATACATAGACCCGACACTTCCTTTGTGTCTCGGCACTGTGGATGTGCCTGTCGGACACATGGTAGCTGCATACACAGCATTTGCAAACGGCGGTATCAGGGTAGACCCGGTTTTCGTAACAAGAATAGAAGACAACCAGGGTAATCTTATATACACAGCTGTGCCACACCGCACCGAAGTCACTTCCGAGGAAGCACACTATAAGATTCTCTCTATCCTTCTGAATGTGGTTGACAGCGGAACCGGAGCGAGCCTTCGCTCGCGTTACAACATACACGCACAGATGGGAGGCAAGACAGGTACGACAAACTCGAACTCCGACACATGGTTCATGGGTTTCACCCCCGACCTTGTTACCGGTGTCTGGGTAGGTGGTGAAGAGCGTTACATCCACTTCAACACAATGGCATTCGGACAAGGCGCTCGAGCCGCTCTTCCCATTTACGGTCTGTATATGCAGAAGGTATATTCAGACTCCAGACTCCCATACAGTCAGGATACAAAATTCAAGTTTCCCGACAACTACAACCCATGCGAGGGAGAGATTGCCACATACACCGGAAATGAAGCTGTGGAAGAGGAAACAGTAGAAGGAATATTTGAATAAAAACTAAATAATTAATTGGTTTCGCGAGTCTGGATACCGGTATAAATAAAAGATTCAGACTGATTACAGAAATTTTTCATTAATTTTTTGTGCGATATTAAATTTATGTATATATTTACCGCACGATTTCATTTAATAGGAAATTTCAATTCGAAACCTTAACACTAAGACCAATGGCAAAGGTATTACAGATCCGTGATCTCACACTGCGCGACGGCCAGCAGTCGCTGTTCGCCACACGTATGAAGCAGGAGAATGTTGACAAACTTCTTCCTCTTTATCGAGAAGCAAAATTTTACATCATGGAGGTTTGGGGCGGTGCCGTTCCTGATTCCGTGATGCGTTATCTGGGCGAATCCCCCTGGGACCGTCTCCGCGCATGCTCAAATGAGATGAAAGGCATCTCTCTGCTTTCTGCATTGTCGCGTGGCAGGAACCTCTTTGGCTATGTTCCCTATCCCGACTATGTTCTCGAGGGCTTTTACAAAAAGGCTATTGACAACGGTCTGAATGTAATGCGTATCTTTGACGCGCTCAATGATATTGACAACATTCGCGAATCAGTAAAAATGATCAACTCTCTTGGAGGGATATCAGACACAGCCGTATGTTACACAGTAGACCCGAAAGACACACCGGCAGAGGCTCCCAGAAAAAAAGGATTCTTCGCCAGACTGTTCGGCGGGAACGACACTCCTGCTGCTCCTGAAAAAATATTCACCGATGAATATTTCGTAGAAAAGGCAAAAGAGATGGAGGCGCTCGGTGCCAAGATGGTGACACTTAAAGACATGGCAGGTCTCGTTAATCCTGCTCGCATCTTCACCCTGATGCCCAAACTGAAACAGGCTCTTAAAGTGCCCGTTGATTTCCATACACACTGCACTCCGGGTTACGGTCTTGCAGCTGTGTTGACTGCCATAATCAAAGGTGTGGACATCGTTGACACCAACATATGGTGGTTTGGCGGCGGCTCTGCGGCTCCTGCGATTGAACTTGTTTGGATATTCTGCCAGAAACTCGGAATCGAGATGGCAGTGAACATGGACGCTGTCGCAAAAATACGTAAGGAACTTGTGGTTGCGCGCAAGGCTCTCGCAGACTTCGATCTCAACAAAGACAAATGGCCTAACGACTTTGACGAATACTACGCAAAGATGCCTAAAGAGATCGATGCCGAATTTGACCGCGCGATCGCAGCTGCCAACGACAACCGCGAGGAAGACCTTCTCGACGCGTGCCACAAAATCGAAGCATATTTCGGTTTCCCGAAACCGAACGAGCTTGTCAAGAACGCAGAGGTGCCCGGCGGTATGTATTCGAACATGGTTGCCAACCTTCGCGCCCTCAAGGCAGAGGATGTACTTGACGAAGCGATGGCTCTTATTCCCAAGGTTCGTCGTGATGCAGGTCTTGTTCCGCTTGTCACACCAACAAGCCAGATCGTAGGCTCCCAGGCAGTGGCTCTCGCACTTGACCGTCGCAAAGGAGCACCCGATTATTCAAACAAGAATAACCAGTTCATCTCTCTCGTCAAAGGAGAATACGGCAAGACTCCTGTTGCCATTGATCCTGCATTCCGTGAAAAGATCACAGGCTCACCTGAAGAAAGACCGTATGACACAGGTTCATTCCGCGAACCTGCAAATCCGGAACTTCCCGAATTCGGTGGCGTAAAGTTGGCTCAGAACGAAGAAGAATTCCTCTTGCTTGAACTTCTCCCCTCCGTTGCCAACACATTCCTCAAAAACAAACGCAAAGCTGAGTTTGAAGCAAAGCAGGCAGAAATGAAAGCTGCCGAACCAGAGGCAAAACCTGAAGAGACTCAGGCTCCGGTTGAAGAAATCACAGGGAAAGTATTTCGCGCTCCTATGGGTGGAACTGTCATCGAGCTTCTCGCCAAACCGGGTCAGACAGTAAAGACAGGAGATCTTCTCCTCGTATATGAGGCTATGAAAATGGAAAACGACCTCGCAACAGACATAGAGGGAACCATCAAGAGATTCCTCGTCAAAGAAGGCGATGTCATTGCAACTGACCAGCCTCTCGTGGAATTCGAATAAGAGTATTCGAATAAGAGTAAATGAATAATTAAGTAATAGCCGGCTTGTCCAATCAAGTCGGCTTTTACGTTTCATTACGCATAATAAGGTATCCGTCCGAAAGTATCCGTCCGAAATAGGCCGACTTTATCAAAGCGTTTTCGGATGGATACACTGAGTGTGAAGTCTACGGCCG
>Ga0137308_100054_pt1 | contig 192243 bp, 145 predicted proteins | sample Inofrocosms_June_FD_97181 | JGI IMG/M metagenome (GOLD analysis project Ga0137308, IMG submission 97181) | Mouse cecal microbial communities from Vienna, Austria - N-Acetylneuraminic and N-Acetylglucosamine D2O microcosms_June | ecosystem: Host-associated > Mammals > Digestive system > Large... | reverse complement strand
CAGGAGACGCTTTTAGCGGAGGCGAAATCCGACGCTTACGGAGACTTATGCGCGAAGGCTCTCCTGAGCGTATTAGTCGGAGTTTGCGCGAGTGACGAGCCGAACGGGCAGGCTCGCATGCCCACTCGGCGACTACCGCGGCAGAGAAACACGCGTTGCGTGTTTCTCCGGCGGCTAGTTTGCCGTAGCGTTGTCTCCGTCCGTGTGGGATATGCGGCAGGCTTCCCGGCGTACGGCGTAAACATGGGGACTATCGGTTCCGTGACTGTCCGGAGTAAGCCCAGGAACTATCGGTTCCGTAACTGTATGGGGGAAGCGATGAACTCCCCTACAAACCGCAATTTGAAAGGCTGCCCCGCCCTTCTTTTTTCGTCTGACCGAAAACTTTAGGTTTTCTTTTCGGAGATTATAGGGTAGAATAAGAGGAACCCTAAGGAAATAAGGTGAAACGACATGAATGAAAAAGTATTAAAGACATTAGAATATGACAAAATCACTGCCCGCCTTGCAGATCTGGCCGGCTCACCGCTGGCAAAGGCACACTGTCTGGAGCTGAAGCCCTCATCAGATTTGTATGAGATTCAGGCTGCCCAGCACGAGACCAGCGACGCGCTTTCCCGTCTGCTGCGCAAGGGAAGCCTTTCTTTTTCGGGAATTACCGATGTCCGCGGGATTCTGAAGCGGCTGGAAATCGGGAGTATCCTGGGAACGGACGAGCTTCTGCGCCTCTGTAAGCTGCTGGAAGTATGCGCCCGCGTAAAAGCGTATTCCCGCAGGGAAACGGAGGAAGAAAGCCGTGATTCTTTAGATGATATTTTCGACGCGCTGCAGCCCCTGACGCCTGTTTCTTCAGAAATCCGCCGCTGTATCGTCTCGGAAAATGAACTGAGCGACGACGCCAGCCCTGTGCTGTTTAAGCTCCGCCGCTCGATGCGCCATACCAACGACAAGGTACATGCCCAGCTCACTTCTATGGTGAATGGCTCGGTGCGCACCTATCTCCAGGATGCGGTGATTACTATGCGCAATGGCCGTTACTGTATTCCGGTCAAGGCAGAGCACCGCGGGCAGGTTCCCGGCATGATTCACGACCAGTCCTCGACCGGTTCTACCCTGTTTGTAGAGCCTATGGCCATCGTAAAATTGAACAATGAGCTCCGGGAACTGGAGCTGAAAGAGGAACGAGAAATTGAAGTCATCCTCTCAAACCTGAGCGCGCTGGCTGCTGCGGAAACAGAAGCCCTTAGCGAAGACCTCACATTCCTGACGCAGCTGGACATTATTTTTGCAAGAGCACAGCTCTCCCGCTCCTATAACGGAAGCGAGCCTGTGTTTAATACAGAAGGACGCATTCATATTAAAAAAGGACGCCATCCGCTTTTGGACAAAAAAAGCGTCGTTCCCATTGATATCCGGCTGGGCACAGATTTCCAGCTCCTGATTATCACCGGGCCAAATACCGGAGGAAAGACCGTGTCCTTAAAGACTGTAGGGCTTTTCACACTGATGGGACAGGCCGGGCTCCATATCCCGGCATTTGACGGCTCTGAGCTCGCTGTGTTTGAAGAAGTATTTGCCGATATCGGCGATGAACAGAGTATTGAACAGTCCTTAAGTACCTTCTCTTCACATATGAAAACGATTGTATCCATACTGGAACAGGCGTCGGAAAATTCGCTCGTTCTCTTTGACGAGCTGGGCGCCGGGACAGACCCCACCGAGGGCGCGGCGCTGGCAATTTCCATCCTGTCCAACCTCCATCGGAGAGGTACGCGCACGATGGCAACCACACACTACAGCGAACTGAAAGTATTCGCGCTCTCCACGCCCGGCGTAGAAAACGGCTGCTGTGAGTTTGACGTGGAAACACTGCGTCCTACTTACCGCCTCCTGATTGGCGTCCCCGGAAAGAGCAATGCTTTCGCTATTTCCTCAAAACTGGGGCTTTCAGACGAAATCATTGAAGAAGCAAAGACACATCTAAGCGAACAGGATGAAAGCTTCGAGGACTTAATCACCAGTTTGGAAAACAGCAGGGTAACGATTGAGCGGGAGCGGGAAGAAATCGACCGTTACAAGCAGGAAATCCACTCCCTGAAACAGCGTCTGGAACAAAAACAGGACAAATTGGAAAACAGCCGTGAGGATATCCTGAGGAAAGCCCGGGAAGAAGCCCGAGCCATCCTGCAGGACGCCAAGGACTACGCAGATACCACCATACGGAATTTTAATAAATTCGGAAAAGAAAATATCTCTGCAAAGGAAATGGAAAAAGAACGGGAACGCCTGCGTAAAAAACTCTCCGGCGTAGAAAAGAACCTGACTTTAAAGGCAGAGAAAAAGCCCAAAAAAGAACTATCTGCAAAAGATTTGAAAATTGGCGACGGCGTGAAGGTTCTGAGCATGAACCTGAAAGGCACGGTCAGCACCCTGCCCAACGGCAAAGGAAACCTGTACGTACAGATGGGCATTCTGCGCTCTCAGGTAAATATCAAAGACCTGGAGCTTCTTGACGAGCCAGATATCACAGGACCCGGCGTCTCCAAAAGCGGCGGGGGCAGCGGAAAAATCAAGATGTCAAAATCTGCTTCCGTAGGCATGGAACTGAACCTGCTTGGAAAAACCGTAGACGAAGCCATTGCTGAGCTCGATAAATATTTGGACGACGCTTATCTTGCACATATGCCAAGCGTACGTATCGTTCACGGCAAAGGCACCGGAGCGCTCCGCAAAGGCGTCCACAACTACCTGCGCCGTAATAAACATGTAAAGAGCTTCCGCCTGGGCGAATTCGGAGAAGGAGACGCAGGTGTAACAATTGTCGAATTCCGGCAGTGACGCAGTTACAAACAGAACGGTTTATACTTCCAAAACATTTCAAGTTACAAAAGCTGAATCGCATAAGATTTTGGGAGTACACCTACCCCATAAGGAGGTTTTTATGGTTACACGGCAGAAAATAATGATTGTAGATGACGATAATAACATTGCAGAGCTGATTTCCCTCTATCTTACAAAGGAATGCTTTGATACCCGCATCGTAAATGACGGTAAAGCTGCGCTCCGCGAATTCGACACTTATGCACCAAACCTGATTCTGCTGGATCTGATGCTTCCCGGCATGGACGGTTACCAGGTATGCAGGGAAATCCGGCAGCGCTCCTCGGTTCCCATTATCATGCTCTCCGCAAAGGGCGAGATTTTCGATAAAGTACTGGGGCTTGAACTGGGCGCGGATGACTATATAATTAAACCCTTTGATTCTAAAGAACTGGTTGCCCGTGTAAAAGCGGTTCTCCGGCGTTTCCAGCCGGACAAATCTTCCGGGACTCACGCGGAAGGAAAGATTGTGGAATATCCTGATTTAATTGTCAACCAGACAAATTATTCCGTACTTTACAAAGACGAAACTATAGATATGCCCCCCAAGGAACTGGAGCTTCTTTATTTCCTGGCTGCTTCGCCGAACCAGGTATTTACCAGAGAACAGCTTCTCGACCATATCTGGGGGTATGAATACATCGGCGATACCAGGACGGTAGACGTACATATCAAACGCCTGCGTGAAAAGATTAAGGACAACGAATACTGGTCGCTTTCCACTGTATGGGGAATTGGCTACAAGTTTGAGGTGAAGAACCGATGAAACGGACGCTCTACCTTAAATTTATCCTTGCCTATCTGTGCTTTGGCATTCTGGGATTTGTATCCGTGTCAACCCTCATTTCCTCTCTGACGGCAAATCACATGCTGAAATCAAAGACGGAGGCCATATACCGCGAAGCGAACTCTATCGCCTCCGGCCGTCTGGCACAGTCTTACAGAGAGGAAGACTCTTCTCTGCTGGATATCTATACAAACCTGCTGGCTCTTGCCTCTTATCACTCCACAGAAATCTGGCTGATGAACACAAAAGGAGAAATCCTTTTAGATACCACGAAGGAATACGATCCGGAGCATACAGAAACCATCGATGACTTTGACACCACACGCCTGGCAGGGAATTATTATCAGAAAGGAAACTTCTTCGGATATTTCGACAGGGATATGCTCAGCGTCGTATCCCCTATCATTAGCAATTACCGCGCGAGGGGCTACATTGTTATCCATTACCCCCTGGAGGAAATTGCAGGAGAAAAAGATTCTTTCCTGAATATTAACTATATTACCCTGGTCATTCTTTTCGTCCTTTCCCTGATTATCCTCCTGGTATTTACCCTCGCCGTGTATTTTCCCCTCCGGAAAATCATTGCCGGGGCAAATGAGTTTGCGGGTGGGAACTTGAACTATAAAGTTCCGGTGGAAACCAGAGACGAGATGGGATATCTGGCAGCGTCCATGAACTATATGGCAGGCGAGATTAATAAATCAGGAGAATACCAGAGAAAGTTCATCTCAAATATCTCCCATGATTTCCGCTCTCCCCTGACCTCCATCAAAGGCTATGTAGAAGCCATGCTGGATGGGACGATTCCTCCGGAAATGCAAGAACGGTATTTAAATATCGTACTCTCTGAGACAGAACGGCTTAACAACCTCACACGCGGGCTTTTGACCCTGAACAATTACGACGACAAAAAGACTTATCTGGAGATTACGGACTTTGATATCAACACCGTTATCCGGAATACGGCGGCTGCTTTCGAGGGCATCTGCCAGAAAAAGTTTATCCGCATTGAACTGATTTTTGACGCGCCGTCGCTTATGGTCACTGCCGATATGGGAAAAATACAGCAAGTACTCTACAACCTGATTGACAACGCCATCAAATTCAGCCATCCGGAATCTTCGATTTATATAGAAACCACGGAAAAACATGAAAAAGTATTTGTATCTGTCAAAGATACCGGAGAGGGAATCCCAAAGGAAAGTATCAAAAAAATTTGGGCGCGCTTCTACAAAACAGACCCTTCCCGCGGAAAAGATAAAAAAGGCACAGGGCTTGGACTGTCCATCACAAAAGAGATTATCCAGGCTCATAATGAAAACATCCATGTAGTTAGTACGGAAGGCGTAGGTTCCGAATTCACATTCTCCCTTCCCCGCGCAAAACACAAAAAACCGTAGGCTTCCTTTCATAGCAGAAGGGAGAGGCATATCCGCCTCTCCCTTCTGCCTGTATCGTATTTCGTTTATTTTACTTTTCCAGTTCGGGCAGTCCTGCTATCGATGTAAGCAGCGATAACACGCCTGCCAGCATTGACGCCGACGCCGTATATCGCCAGTCAACCTGCCCCATAACCGCCGCCGTGCCGATTCCTGCTGCGGCGGCCTGCGCTATGGTTTTTACTGCCCTTATACCTGCTGCTTTTATCCATTTTTCAAGTTCATTATTTTTCATACTTCTCTCCTTCTATCTTCAAGTATCAATCCCAAATTTCTTTAAACTTTTTCACCACTTTGCTATTTCTGTACTTCTCTATACTTTCACTAAACCTTCTACCCGGGTAATCCTTATATTAGAAAAACTCCATCCTGCCATGCTCCTGACCATCAGCCCAATCCGCGTATTGGTAAAATCACAGGATGCCCGAACCAGTCCATTATAGTTAACATTAGCATATCCGCTTACACATATCTGTGTATGTTCCCGTGTGAGCGTATTGTACCTGCAATCCGCATCCCCTACTTCCAGCCACATCCTGACTTCTTTCCAGTCTTTCAGGCTTGGAACGGACGCATATACCCATGTGTTCAGAGCAGAAGCATATAGTGTGGAACTATATAACAGCGTAGGGGATATCCGAACCGTCAGCGCGTCATGCTCCTCTTTCAGTGTACTGTTCTCTGCTTTTAACACTTCTACCTGGCGCTGCGCCAAATCACCAATTACGCGCCAATAAGAGCCGCTGTAGACCAGTTCCAGGACTGTACCAGCCTGGATATAGCCTGCCGGAATGGCGCTGTTTCGGTAATATATGGGCTTCCCCCCGGTAGAAGATATGTTCAGCGTGGGGTTGGATGCTGTGTTGGCGTTTGAGAACAGCACCGCCACCCTCGCTCCTGTCAGCAGGGAGAATCCCGTCAAACTGGCGGTTTTTGCCGCCGTGCCGCCAGATGTGCTGCATGTCGTGTAATGGTGTCTGTTTGCCGTACCGTCAACCCCTACGCCTTCCAGGTAACGGGTTGTCTGCCATTTATCCGCACTCGGCGCCCTGCCGGATGCAAGAAAATTAGGCGCGGCAGAATTTACGGCTGTCTGCACTGCTTCACTGGCAGCTACCTGAACAGTTCCCTGCAAGCCGTCTACCTTAGAGCTTATAACAACTTTTCCATTCGTAACGTTTGAAATGCTGTCTGAGGCGGCAAGGAGCTTTTTCTGCATGTCGGAAAAGTTAATACTCCTGTTCGACAATTCTACCGTATTTTTTTCCGGGCTATCTGGATGCCGCGCAATATGCACGATACGTTCCCGGGCATGTACGTCAATATCGGGGTCTATAATATCTGCTTCATCCCCCAGCTCAAACGCAAATTCATTAGATCCTTCGCAGATATTTGCCATGTCAATAATCTGCGCCGTATATGTGGTCTTCGGCTTGGATATCTCCTCCAGTCTCCTCTCCGCCGCCTGTTTCAATTTCGACACATCTGTATAATTTGAGTCTTCCCATATAGCCGCCCGGACAGTCTTTGAGTATTGGTTATTATCCAGGTAATCCACACCTCCATTTATACGACCTATCATCATTCCATCTTTCCCTATTGGAAATATCCTTGTGTAAAAATCATGCGTATCTGTTTTTTCTTCCAGTGCTTTCAAATTCACCCCTTTTATGAATTGGATTGCTTTCGATACATTCCCTACTTTATTGTACAGGTATATTTTCTTTTCTTTTGTCGAAAATGAGATTTCTACCCAAAACACTTCCGCAATCTTTTCCAGGGCTTTCATGGCATTTATGTTGTTCTCTGTAATATTCCGGCGTTCCATATTATCTGCCGAAGCATTTACATATTTCCATCCCGTTCCCGAAATGGCAGCGTCCACACATCCTTCCAGAGTCATATTGGAAACCTGGAAATTCTGTATCGGACGTCCTGTCAAGTCATTTGTATCCAATGACGCTACTATGGATCCAAATAACCCTTTGACTGGGGATTCCTTTATACTGTATATCTCACCCATATATTCTATGGTATCCTCACAGTAAAGCCTCCCATCCTCCAGAGGATATGTAAAGCTAAGCTGTTTTTTTACTATGCCATTGTCCAGCTTCTCTTCAACCCGGAAATTTTTTCGCCTCAAGATAAATCTTTTGAATTTCCCTGCCTGTCCGTATATTTTCATTGCCCGCCTCCTTATAGGTATATTGGTGTATGATTGAAAGATATCTGATAACTGGGCCGGTATATCCCCGCCATCGTTGACAGAATGCTTACCTTAATTTTTTGCCCTGGAAATCCCCACAGCACCCCCCCTTGCATGTCATTTATATAACATTCGGGTTTCATGTTCATATGGCTCGGGGGTTCCCTATTATAAATACATTCCACCTGCCCCGTCTGTCCGTTAATCTTTACCGACTCCACGCCGTACCCGCTGGAAGCTGGAATAACCATTCCCATTTCTGAAGGTTCCACTTCCGGACTTATCCTAATCCAAAGCCTCCCCTTATCCCTCCCCCTGTAATCCCTGCATATACCATCTATTATAACGTCTGCATAAATAGGGTATTTCTTCCCTGCCATCCCTGAAAACCAACTCCCGTCATCTTCACATACTCTCATTTGGCGTACTGTAATGTCTATTGGCACTGGAGCTGTAGTTCTTGGCGACGTTATTTCACCTAATGGCTTCAGCGTTATGTCTTCCGTGTAAAATTCATAATCTACACAAACACCGCCAAATGTGTCCTCACTGGGGAGAGTCGCGGACAGTTCATCCTTTAATTCTGCCGATACCGGATAACCGCACTCGTAACCCACGCAAGTTAATGTAAGGATTGCCCATTTCTTCAACCCGGGACCGTATTCCGTGTGGCTGGCGTCTTTCAGAGATACTTTGAATATCCTTTCTTCAAATCCCTCTATCGTAGTGGAACCTGGCATCCCAAACAGTTTTATGACATTGCTTACATTATCCCATATTTCTCCCCTGCTTTCTCCGTGTATGTTAATTTCCAACGTATATTCCTTCATTCCCAAAAAAGGATGCGCCAGCACGGGCGCAAATCCCCCATCCAACATTTCGCTAGCATTGGATATCTCCCTTTTTCCCGGCGTTATTTTCCACTTTTTTGCATTATACTTTGATATGTCAATTCCGTTTACCTTCATTCTGCTCCTTTCTGGCTAACGCCTTTACCGCATTGCCTGCATGGCTAGTTCACTTCCAACTGCCCCTATTAGTTCTCCTGTATCCAACATTATTTTCATATTCCCTATTTCTCTGCTTATTCTTTGTATCTCTGTTTTAAGGCTTCCCACTGCATCCGCCACACCCGAATTATCCACCGTGACATTTGTCTGTCCGCTTACACTTCCCGCTGCTAACCCATTCAGCGCCGCTATCCCCGCGCCGCCGTTTATCGTTTCCATCTCTCCCGCCAGCACTGTCTGCTGCTGGCTCAACTTCTCCCCGGACTGCTCCAGCATCGTTTCTATCATTTCCGTCCCTGCCGTCGATGCTGCCTGTGTATTTTCTTGAATACCTTCCGCTATCCCTGCCGGAATCTGGACGCCTATCACATCCCGGAATCTTTTGGATGGAGAATGGATGCCCGCGCTGGTCTTCACTGCTTCTTCAAGAGTATTCACAAAACCTGACGCCCCTATCTGAATAGACAAATGACCGCCTAATCCCTTCAGGATTCCCGCAAGCATGTCCTTTCCTATCTGCTCTCCGGCGGAAGCCAGTCCTCCAACCTCCTCCACCAATATTTCCTTCAAAGCAGTTCCTGTATTTGCCAGCTCTTCCTGGATTTTTTTATCTCTCAGCCCGGAAATGAGGTTCATGGCAGTCTGCTCCCCGATAGTAGAAGCCTTGCTTGCCAGATTTTCTAAAGGTCCCTCTATGGATGCGGAAAGGTCTTTCATTGCCTTATCATATGTATCTTTATATTTTTCCAGCTCTTTTTTTGCCGTTTTTTCCGCCTCTGCAATTTTCTCCTCTATCTCAATCCGGAAAGCTTCTGTGTCTTTGAGCGCCTGAGTCTCTGCCAGTTTTTCTTTCTGTTCATACGCTTCGTTCGCCTGCTTTAGCTGTTCTTCTGTCATCATTCCCAGGGAGAGGATCGTTGCTGCCGCTGCCGGCCCCATTTCCCGCAGTTTTTCAATGAAGGAATCATTCAGGATTTTTTTCTCCTCCAGCTTTTCAAGCTGATCTACCCACAATGCATACCCTGCCACCTGGGACTGCATATTTGCCAGCAGTATCTCTGGCGCGTCCGCCTCACTTTTGAATTCATCAAACAAACCGAAGGCTGACTCAATCGTCGATTTTCGCTTATCAAATGCTGATTCATAAGCTTCCTTCAACTCATCCACTTTTTCCTTCAGCTCATTCTGGGTCTTTTCACATTTCTCCTGATAATCATCCTCTAAATCTTTCCGCTTCTCGTTGTATGCCTCCAGCGCGTCCAGATATTTTTTATCTGCCTTGAGGCGCTCTTCTGTCCCTGCTTTATACTGTTTCCGTACGATATCCCAGTACTCTACTTCAGCTTTTGCGGACACATTTCTGACTTTCTTATATTCTTCCAGAGCATCTCCGGAAGCCCCGTATTTCCTGTTTTCTTTCTCCTGCTCTTCCTTTTCTTCTTTCTGCTTTTTCTTTGCTTCTTTTTGCTGTTTTTGTATCAGCTTCTTTAAATTTTTCTGATATCCCTTAATCTTGCTCTTTTGAGCCTTCTCCAGAAGTTTCTTCCAGACCAGCTTTGCCTCTGCATCGTTATCCGCTTCTTCTTCAATAAATTTTTCTGCCCTTTCCGCGACTTCCTGCGCCAGCTTTTTTCCATCGTTGTTTTTCTTAGTCTTTTTTACGCCAAATGCCATTCCGGATTTCAGCTTTTTTACCGTTTTCTTTTCAAATTGTTCTGATATCTTATTAATATCCAGTTCTGTTTTTGCCGTATCCAGCGTGTCCCTTGCCATATCAGCGGAAGCTTTTGTGACGTCTTTCTTTCCCTGATTCAGCCCCATCGCAAGACCTTCCGTAACCGGTTTCGCAACTTCATCCCTCCAGCGTTTTGAAGGGCTGTTCGTCTTATTAAAACGGTTTGCAGTATCTACGGCAGCCTGCATGATTTCCCGTATCTTTTCATATACCAGGCCGGAACCCGCGTTAAGCCCGTTCGCAAACCCGGACATCATATTATAGCCTGAATTTTGAAAGGAATCCTTATATACGTTGATAGCTTCTACAGCATTCCTTGCAGTGTTTGCTGCCTCCTGGGATACCCTGCCTGATGCATTTGCCGTTCCCTGCGCCGTTCCTTCTGCCGCCGCTTCCCCGCTTTTCTGGGCGCTCTCTCTTACCTCTTCTCTTCCTTCCTCCTGCGTGCCTGCCAGAAGCCCCAGCAGCTCGTTCATCGCCTGTACCGCCGCTTCTCCGCCCTGTACGATTCCTTCCCTTATCCCTTCGGGAATCGGAATACCTGCTTTCTGAGCGAGCGACGAAAGATAGGTAAACTGCGCCTCGATGCTCCCCCGCATCTTCCCAATCGCATCTTCTATCGTAATTTCCCCATTTGCCAAAGACTCTGCCAGGCCTTCCGGAATCTGTGCGCCGCACTGCCTGAGCGTTTCCACGGTTTCTGTAAAGGATTCCTCCAATCCCTCCGATATAGCGCCTCCCTTTTCAGTTATCGTCTCCTTCGCCTCATCCAGAGACTCCAGCAGATTTTCAAAGTCAAACGGGCTGGATTCCGAAATTTCGCCCAGAGCGGACTGGATAATAAAAGAAACATCTGCCATATTTTCTGCTGTCTGCTCCTTGATATCAAGGACTGCTGCGTAACTCTCTGCAATCTCTCTTAACTTTTCCCCGCCATCCCCTGTCTCCGGATCTAAGGAATTTACCATCTCCTGGACAATATTTGCCGCGTCAGGGCCAAGCTCCACGAGATGATTGTACAGCTCCGCCGACATATTTTCCCCGATCTGCCCCGCAAGCTGCGCCATATTATCCCGCCAGTCTGTCAGACCTTCCAGTTGGGAATTTAGATTTTCCTCTATTGTATTAAGCCCTACCGTCTCTCCGCCATCGAAATCATCAAACAGACTGATTTTCTGCTCCATGCTCTGCTCAATGGATGTCCGGATTTCTTCATATTTTTCTTTCAGGGACTGGAGAGCCTTTTTCTGTGCCTCAGTGGAAACTTCTACAGCGGACGCATTCGCTTCCGCCGCATCTGTATTTTCCTGGATAATATCGGTATTGCCCTGTACTGCTTCATTATTTTCCTGAAGGGTATCTGTGCTGATTCCCCACAGTTCCGCCTGTTTTTTTATTTCTTCGTCTGACATACCCATCAGTTTCATAGCTTCAATCATACCCGCAGAGAATTCGCCCATCATATTTTGGGCTTCCTCCTGAGCGGTTGTCGCATCCTCAATTACTTTTTCTGATTTAGCAATTACTGAGTTATACTCTGTCGCCCTAACAGTGGCATCCCCCATAGCATTGCACCCATTCACCATCTCATCCACAGTGACTCCATACTTCTTCGCGATCTCTTCCTGTACTCTCCCCCAATCCTCAGCGGTCATCGTTGTATCATTTGCACGCTTATCATATTCACCCATTAGTTCTGTATAAGCATTCAAAGCATTTTGTGCCCGTTCCATGATGTCTTCCGCCGCTTGCTGCGCCGCATTTCTTTTTGCCGTGGCTTCCCCCTGCTGCATCAGCGCTTCTCCCTGCTGGCGGTACAGTTCTGTCATCCGTTCCTCCATGACTGAAACCAAAGCTCTCTGCTTCATCGACGCTATACATTCGTCCGTTGCAGCCTTATTGTTCTTCAAAATTCCCGTCTGCTCATCCATATGAAGGTTTAATTCCGGTATGGAACTGTTTAATTCATTGACAAGATATTTCATCTCCGCTTTTACAGCAGATGCTTCTTTCGTTTCCAGTGTCCCGGCTCTCAGCTGGTCATTTAATTCGTATAATCGGTCTGACATTGTCTCATATGCCAGATACTGCGATACTGTGCTCCTTGTTTCCTCATCCATAGCTGCTCTTGATTCCTGAACATTCTTTTTCAGGTTTTCCGCCTCTTTGGAAAGGTTTTTCATTTCGTTATAAGCTTTCTGGCTCTCTGTTTCTGCCTCTCCTGCTGAAAACGCAAATGCGGTAAGACCTGCCGCGGCTATGCCGGCTACAGTTGCTATAATTCCTATAGGATTTGCTGATGTCACTAAATTGAGGGCTTTCATTGCCAGGGTCGCGCCTTCAATAGATTCAGCAAATTTCAATGCCTTAAATGCGAGAATTGCCGTTGCAACGCCAGCTGCCGACGCTTCTACTGCCACCAGATTATCGGATAAAAATTCAAGCCCTCCCGACATTACTGGAAGAATCTTCTGCATCTGCTCTCCAAGCTGCACTTGCAGAGTCCGGCTTACCTGTGAAATCTGGCTGTCCAGGTCATCATACCGTATTTCCTTTAATTCATTCATTTTCCCTTTTACACCACTATAACTATCACTCAGATTCCCCAGTGATGTAATAACTTTCCCGGCATTTCCTTCTTCCAGGTCACTCCAAATATTTCCCGCCGCCGTCAACGCTTTCTGCCGATTCTCCGCAGAAGACAAGTCATGAATAACCCCCTGAAATACTTCCGCTGCCGTAGCTTCCCCGGCCTTCATCTGCCCAAAAAGATTTTGCGTTTCTTGTGAAAATCCGGACAGGCTTTTCTCTACTCTGCCATCTGAAAGCGCATTGATAAACTCTTTCACAAAATCATTCACTGTATCGAGATCTGAGGCTCCAGCGTTCAGCCCATTATCTAAAATAGTAAACATTTCCTCCGCTGAGAATCCCGCTTTTCCCCAGAGTGGACTATACTCCTCTATCTTATCCAACATATCCCCAGACCGGTTCAGTCCATTCTGCGCCCCACTGGCAATCAATCCAAAAGCCTTTTCTGAACTTACCCCCATCTCCGCCATCAGGGCGCTTGCCCCGGCCAGAGTATCATTCACCTCCATTTCAAACGTATCTTTCAGCGCAAACGCATTTTCCGTGACACTCTGCATGGCGCTCCCATCCAGTTCCCCCATATGGTAAACTACCTGAGAAATAGCCTCCGCCACATCATGAAAACTATCTCCATAATTATTTTGATAAACCTCCCCCATGATTTCCTGATACTGTTTTAAGGCGCTTCCCGATACATCCGTACTGGCTTGAATACGGTTCGCCCCCTGTTCCATCCCCTTCGCAGCCTCAAAAACGCTTCCGGCAAGGTCTTTTGCCATATCGGAAACCCTGGGCGCAAGGTTTTCCGTGACCGCCTTTTTAAGAGAATCTGTCAAACTTTCTGTTCCTTCTCCTGCCGTTTGTACTTCCTCGCCATACCTGTTAATGCTCGTTGCGCAGTGATCCGCAGCGCTCTCCGCCTCCCTCATATATCTTTCATTTTGTGAAATCTCCTGATTTGTGTGGGAAATCTGTTCTTCCGCCTCGCTAAGTGCCTGCCGCAGCGCCTCTGTCCTTTCCCCTGCTCCCGCCTGAGACTGCTCTGCCTCTCTTAATGTCCTTGTAAGAATCTCCTGCTTCTCTGCCTGCTTTTCTAATACTTTCTGTAATATCTCATGCTTTTTTTGCAAAGCCTCCAGTGAATTTTCCTGACCGGAAAATTCTTCCTCTACCTCCGCCATTTTCCTCTGTAGCTCTGACAAGCCGCGTACTATATCTGAAATAGCATCTGCATACTCTATTCCATCCATAAATCTTCTCCTTTCTCACATAAAAAATAGAACCTCTTATCTACGGAAGTTCTATTTTCTAATCTTTATTTTTTATTCCTTTATATACTAATTCTATTGCTCTTTATCTATTGGATATATTGCTGACATGGTTGTCGTCCATTCCTCTTCCCCCAATAATCTGCGATGCTTTTGGAGCTTCTCAGCAATGGTGTTTTTATCAATATGCTATCCTGACATTTTTCAGTGTCTCTTTCATTACTCATTATCCGTATACAAATCATTTAGTTTTCTCTTTAACACAGCGCACCGGGCAACTTCCTGAAGAGCAGTTTTATCCGTCTCTGTCAACACATAGTCAAAAAATTTCTCCTCCCCTGAAGAAAATCGAAGTGTCATTCCTTCTGTCATATCATCGGCAAGATAATCCACATATTCATCATATAACCTTTCTTCTTTGTATTCCCTGACAGTGCCACCACTAAGCACTTCTCTTTCAAAATTATAACTCTTTCCTGCGAAGATTATACTATCCTTAGCAGAATCTCGTTTTAACTTCATTCTATCGGCAAACAGCCAATCATTTCGAACAAATCCCAGACGAAGGTAATAACTCGATCCTTTTAAATACGGGTAGATATAATGGGAAGAATCTATTCCTGTGTAACCTTCATAACGTGTATAATACATATCTTCAAAAGAATCGTATTCGCAGATTAAGCCATTTCCCCCTTCATATTCGGAGAGCGCTGCACGCATTTTTACGGTAACATGCTCTTCCTCAGGGTTGTACTTATTGATATATTCTGTAACAAGCTGTTCCAACTTATCATACTTTAAATTCCTCGTGCAATATCTCCAAATGTTAGCATTTTCGGCATATGCAAAAAACGGAGTAACAGGTTCAAAAGCTGCAGACTCAATAGTATTCTCATCAAATTCCGTTTCTTGGTGGAGCACAACGGATGAAATTATTTCTTTCACTACATTATCATATATTATTGTTATATCATCCCTTTGTCCAAATGTAATCGCATATTGATAATCGCCATATACGAAAAAGTAATGTTTCTGATCCATACTTATATTTTCATCCGCCCAGTGGTTATTTATATATATACAGGGATGGTCTCCAATCGTTAAGGATTCCTTCGAAAGAAGCGTACTGTTTTCATGAGAAGCAATACTTTCTTCAAACCCGTCTAACACTTCCTCTATCACTTCCGGAGATTCGCGATTCTCTATATTCAATAAAAAAGTTCTTACTTGAAGCAGTGCATGGTGCTCTCCTGAGACAATACCAGATTCGGGATAGAAAGAATACTCATCCCTGTCTTTTACAAATTCCCATTCAACGGGTACATGAAAGGAAATATCCTTCATTGCATAAGTGTCAGTTTCTCCTGATAAAATCTCCTCCCGCACTGGCGGTTCTGTCTCAGATTCTGTCTCCGTCTGTGATTCTTGTTCCGTAACGCTCTCTGTTTCCGCCGTTTCTGTGATGACTTCTGTACTTACCGTTGTTTCTGATTCCGCTTTAGTGGCACAAGCTGTAAGAGATACCATTATAGTACCAAACATTAATAACATTATTAAATTCTTTTTCATAAACATCTCCCTCCTCATAAGGCTACAACATTTTATTGATTTGATGCCCCGTTGCTTGCAGCGGGGGCTTTGACTAAAACTTTTGTCTCTTCCTAATAACAAAATTATAACATGCCTTTTGTTCTTTTACTACCTTTTTTACCTCCCCATTAACATTTGTTTTCCACTGCATACAGCTGCTTTTTCCTATACTCTTCCTTCATGGGTCAAATATCTGTCTGATATTTGACCCATAATTTCTTTCGGGAAATGCTTTTTCTTTTTTACGAAGCCTCTGTTTTTGTAATATTCGCTTTCTCATTCAGCCATGCCACTGCTTCCTCTTCTGTCGCAAATTCCGCCTGCTCTTTCCATACGCCGTCGTCCCCCTGGAACACGGTTCCTTCAATGGTTGGCGTCTGGAACGCCACAGTTTCTCCTCTGGTATCTGTCTCGTCGTTTGGCTCTGCGAATTTTACTTTCCTGAGCCATTTTGCCATATAAAACGGCTTGCTGTCCCTGATGACCTCTCCATAAAAACCCACGCCCAGGAATGGGGAAATATCGCTCACTGACGCTGTCACCAGTGCAGGAGTCCCGCCGTCCGCAGACGCCTCCGTAAATGTATGCCCCAGCATCTTTGCGTAAGTGCTCTGTGTCAAATCATCCACATTCAGGGACAATGTGCCGTCCTTAAAGGACTTGTCAGACTCTGCGATGCCATCATCCGCATAAAGCTTCACATCATTGTTGTTTGCTGTCACAGATGCTTTGATTGCTTTCGCAATCACAAATCCCGCATCATATGTTTTTCCATCCGCCTTCAGTGGCGCTGCCACCGGGTACTTTAATCCAATTTTTGCCATTTCTTTGTCCTCCATTTTCTTTGTTTGTCCGCATATCTCTGTATGCTTTGTTATTTATATTGCTGCAAGAACTCTCCCGGGAAACAGAAACACCCCGCATTCCTGCGGGGTGTTTCTGAACTGTTCTTTGCATTTTATACTTTATCATGCTTTTATCATGACATTCAATGACAACTTCAAGAAATCTTTAAACTATGGACGCCAGTATTTCAGTCTTAATCTTGAATATGCCGTAAAAAATCTAAATAATCAGGCACTGCCTCTCTCATTCCTCGAATTGTCCGATAGAATTATGCCCCGATTCCGATGTATAGTAGTAATATCTTTTATTTTTGTACCAAAAATAGAACATACTGCTAGCATCATAAAAATAACTTGAATAGCCGTCATTATAATAAGTCAAAATTTTCGTTTCTCCCGGATTTACAATAACATATCCCTCGTCAGTCTTATCCGAACCTGAATAGTGAGTTGAATCATGATTATATTTGCCAGATACACTTCCTCTACGTTCAAATTTTAACGCCTCAGTCCCATTATTTGTAACTTCAATCTCGGCGACGCCTCTTCTGCCAACAAAAATGGTGGATATCGTAACCTCCTTTTCAACGCTTAGATATACCCTAATGTATTTGCTTATAGTATAACCCATAATATCTGCATAAATCCACGTGCTTCCTTCTTTTTTTCCAGTTACGACACCATTTTGGTCAATCGTTGCTATTTTTTCGTGCGACGATTTCCAGGTAAATTCTTTATATGACGTTCCACACATAAAAAACTGCAGGCTTTCCCCTACTAAAATTTCGATGTCGGAATCACTGGGGCTTATATAAGGCTCTGTCGTCTCAAGCATCTTTTCTATCTTCCTGCCCCTGATATACGCATAAATTGTTACAGGAAATATACTTATACTTTCACAAGTCACAATACCATTCTTGTCAACCGTCACTGCCCGTGGGTTTGACGATTCCCATGTGAAATTTTTATATGATGTCCCACACATAAAAAGCTGTCTCGTCTCCCCCAGCCCGACTTCACTGCCGCTGCCACTTATATAAGGCTGTTCAACTGTGACCTTGCACTTATACGTTTTCTTCCCTACCCTGGCTATAATGGTAGTTTTTCCTTTTCTTCTGGCGGTAACCACTCCCTTTTTGGACACCTTTGCAACGGATTTATTTTTGCTTTTCCATTTTACCTCTTTCTTTGTTCCCTTTATTCTCAGTTTTTCCTTCTGTCCTTTAAGGAGAACCACACTCCGTTTATTTATCCGGGCTTTTGCAGCCTGCGCCGACATAGCAGACGCCGGGAAAAAGTTAAGGCATACGATAGCCAGCGCCAGCGTGATGATTGTTGAAAATAATAATTTTTTTACCTTTTTCATAACGGATACCCTCTTTCTTTTACAGGCGCTGTAAATTCCACAGCTAGATTTTTTCTGCATTTTTTATAATTTCCTTATAGTGAAATTGTAACACAATAACCGCCTGTTTGCTACCTTTTTATTCCTTTTTCACCCGGCATGATTACCGCCCATTCCATTCACGGACACCCGCCATTTCCCATCCTTCACCACCGGAAGCCACCCCGATTTCACCCGAATCCATACCGTGCCGTCCCATGCAGTTTTGGTCTCCAGAATTTTAACAACCGTGCCCTTTTTCACCCTTGCCCTGTTCCCTGCTATCCGCTTCGCCTTTTTCTTCGCAGACGCCGACAGCTCCGTATATTTTACATACCCCGCCTGCTGCTCTTTCGAAGACACGCCGTCGCGGACAGCGATATCCTGTGCTAGCCGCACTTTTACGCCTGGCTTTATCCCCGGCTCTGTCCGCATCATTTTTGCTACGTCCGCGCGAAACCCGTCCATCGACAGCCCAAAACGGCTCCATATATGCGCCGGGTCTGCGTGATTTGACGACAGGCCTGCAGCAGCCCCCTCTGCATGAGAGGAAATCACATACATCCCATTTCCCAGCTTTGCCTGCGGATTCCAGCCGTACCTCTCACATATAGACACACACAGCTCTGCCGCCGTCCGGTATCCCCGCATGATATCAGTTCTGGCTTTATCCGAATTTATCATACTATAATTTGCCCCGCCGCTATAAGAAATATAATCCGATTCACAGATTTCAACCGTAATCAAATGATTATTTCCCCATCCGGCGTCCGCCCAGCTCCTTATATTTTCAGGAAGAAACTGCAGAACTTTCCCCGGGATATCCGCATCCACACAATAATGGACACATGCCGATACTGCTCCCTGGTTCCAATAGTCTGCTACGGCCTGCGCCGTTCCCTGCCCGGTGCCAATGGTATGTATCTGGATTCCTATTTTCTCACAGGATGCGCCCGCCTGATAACATCTGTTTTTTGTCAGATAGCTTTTTACAATATTTAATCCCATTACATCCCCCTTCCGTACCTCTTATTCTCCATGCTGTCCTCCTTTTTTATCTGCTAAATGCAAATCCTGTATCTCCTTATACATCTTTGTTATCATCCCATTGCCGCCCAGCTCATGGTACGCCTGATACATCTCCACGAAATTCTGATAGGCGTAAGACGGAATCTTTCCTTTCGCCATATATTTGTCGTGGTACTCCATAAGCTGTACCCGCAGAAGAAGCATCGTTCCCCTGCCGTTTGCATCCCTGTCCCGCTTCTGGCGCTTTAAAAGCCAGACAATATAGCCCAGCACAGCCGGAACCGCTGCCGCATACGTCTGCATTAAGATTTCCGCTGTCACATCCTCACCCCCTATCTCCCAGACGCCTCACCAGTACGGGCAGCCCATCCCCATTTTCTGCCCGTACGTGTCAGACGTCCGCTAAAACACCTTGTCAATCGTTACTTCCGGCTCCTTTAAGCCATTCAGTTCCAAATGCTCGTTATACAACAGGAAAAATTTCCTGGGCGTCATCTCAAGCACCTCATTCTGTTGAAAATTCATTACTTTACACCCGATGTAGAGCAGGCGGGCGGTGTTCATGCGCTCCGCCTGCTCTCCCCGTTTGGGGAAGCAAATTCATCCGGCTCCGGCAGAGACAGCCCGTATGCCTGCAGGACAGCCATTGTCACTTCCAGCACATTTTCCTGGGTAATCAGCCATCCCGTCTCCTGCTCGGTATACGTTTTCAGCCCTTCCTGCGGCATCCGCTCCGCTTCATCATTTAGGAGCGCCATCGTCAGATAGCGCAGCGTCTTAATAGACTCTTTCTTGTCCGTAAGCCTGTTGACGACTTCCTCGAGGCTGCAGTCATAGTGATCCTGCACAGCATCCACGACATTCAGGGTAAAGAGAAAATGCCTCTCGACGCCGTCCAGCTTGACGGCATGTCCCAGCGGTCTTAAATCACTCATTCTCTCTCCTCCTATTCTGCCTCAGCCGCGATATTTGCTTTCTGGTTCAGCCATGCCACTGCTTCCTCTTCCGTGGCAAATTCTGCCTGTTCTTTCCACACGCCGTCGTCACTCTGGAACACTGTTCCTTCAATGGTCGGCGTCTGGAATGCCACCGTTTCTCCCCTGGTATCTGTCTCATCGTTTGGCTCTGCGAATTTCACCTTTCTAAGCCATTTTGCCATGTAGGATGGTTTGCTGTCCCTGATGACTTCTCCATAAAAGCCTACGCCCAGGAACGGGGAAATATCGTTCACAGACGCCGTCACCAGGGCTGGAGTATTTCCGTCCTCCGAAGCTTCCGTATATTTGTGCCCCAGCATCTTTGCATAGATAAGCTGCGTCATATCGTCCACGTTCAGGGACAGCGTGCCGTCCTTAAAGGACTTGTCAGACTCCGCGATTCCATCATCCGCATAAAGCTTCACATCGTTGTTGTTTGCTGTGACAGACGCTTTAATCGCCCTCGCGATCACAAATCCTGTGTCATAAGTTTTTCCATCTGCCTTTAAGGGCGCTGCCACCGGGTACTTTAATCCAATCTTTGCCATTTTTTATTCCTCCATTTTCTTTGTTTTGTACGCATACTCTGGTATGCTTTTGCTTTGTTATTTTTCAGAACTTTCCCGGGAAACAAAACGCCCCGTATCTGTACGGGACGTTTTGAACTGTTCTTTACATTGTAGAGGATAACACGCCTTCATGGTGACATTCAATGACAACTTCCAGTATTTTTTCGATACTTTTTAATGCCTTGTCATGAATACGGTATATCTGCCTCAAGTCTATATCTATTTTCCCGCTTATTTTTTCCCATTCCATCAGCCGCAGATAGCGGTAAGACATCACTTCCCGCTCTGTCGCCGTAGGGAGCTGCTCGATCGCATCCTTTACTTCCTGAAAAACTTTGATTCTCTGATATCTTGCCGCACATATCTTTTCCTGTGTTTTCTCTATCTCAACTATATAGTCGGATAAATCAGCTTTTTTTCTTCCCCCTCTGGGCATATCCGAATACCGTGTGCTTCTTACATTTTTCTGCATCTCATCCAGCTCCTCCAGTTCTTCCTCCAGCCTCCTTACATCCTTCTTTCCCTCTCGATAGCGAAGAAGCCATTGCTTTATCTGATTCTTATCCATAAAAAATCCCCCCTTCTTTTAAACTTTTTCTTGCATTTAGTTCGGAAATCAGTTATTCTATTCTTATAAATACTCCGTATAGAAGATTTTGTTCTGATTTCAAAACTTTGTGAGCTGATTATAGTTCAGTATTCCAAACTTGTCAAGGGTGTTTTGTACGGATATCAAAATTTTAGAGGTGCTTTTTATGTATGAAATTTATTGCAGACTGCGTGATGAAGCAGGATATAAGGACGCAGATGTCGCGCGGGAAACAGGAATCACAAAGTCTACTTTTTCTGACTGGAAAAACGGCAGAAGCTGCCCAAAAGACGAAAAGCTCCGCAAAATCGCAAAGCTTTTCGGCGTATCTGCTGATTACCTGAAAACAGGCGAGGAACCGCAGGCCGTCTACTACCTTGATAGTGAAACTGCCAGGGCTGCGCAGGAAATGTACCAGGACCCGGATATGCGCTCTCTCTTTGACATGAAACGGAAGATGCCGGCAGACCGTTTTGCAGCCCATATCAAATTTATGAAAGAGCTTTATGAAAAGGAAAACCCGGACGAAGGAGGGTGTTAAATGGCAGAAAACATTAATATACAGATGATTGACATGGACGTCATGATTCCGGAGCAGGTTGTCCAGAATCCCGATGGAAGCTACACGATTTTTCTCAATGCAAGACTGAGCCATGAACGCCATTTGGAGACCTACGCACACGCCATGAATCATATCCTGAATCATGACTTTGATAAGCAAGACGTGCAGCAAATCGAATATGACGCCCATAAGACAGGGCCGATGGGATAGCCAGGCAGGAGATACAGCATTCCAGTGACCATCTATAAAGGACTTTTTAAGCAAACTCACAAAAGCCTGCATTTCAGGGCAAATAAATAGAGCCGGAAACCTATTTTTCAATACAGTATGTGCGAACCGTAGCCAAAGAGGGGCTGTCGTTTGACAGCCCCCATCAATTTTCTTATTGTCTGTAATAGTCAATCATTGCCTCATCCTTTTTATCTAACTGAAGGACAAGCGTATAATTCTCCAGCACGGCTGGCACATAAATTCCCGGCGGGATCTCCTCCACTTTAGAGCTTATATCTAAAATACCGCTCAATTTCCCAGAAGCATCAAATTTAGTTGTGAGAGAATTCATCCGAACATCGTAAGCCTGAGGTGACATCGCATAGTGCAGCAACACCAAACTTTCCCTTTTAAAGTCCATATTCTCATACTCTGCCAGGCAGGTTTTCCTGAAATCTGTGTGCGCATTTTTCTTCCATATCTTCTTCATTTCCTGAAAATCTTCACTGCTTCTGATAACGATTTTATCCCGCAGATGTTTATCCGAAAAAGTCCTCCGATAATAAAAGCAGAGCATTCCGGCATCGCCGCTTTTGTGAAATTTCCCGGAAGCAATACACGTTTTCTCCTTCTTTACAGGAAGCTTTTTCACAAACACCTGCACGGCCGCCTGAACAGAAGGGTTCTTTTTTGAAACCGCCACAATCGTTGCTTTTCCCGGTCTTTTTGCATTTACCTTTCCATTTCTTGACACAGAAGCCACGTTCCGCTTTTTGGACTTCCAACTCACCTTCTCAGACGCCCCTGCCGGTTTTACCTTCTCAACCATCAGCTTCCTGGATTCTCCCACATAAAGCGTGATTTCCTTCCGTCCAAGTATCAGTCTCCTGGGTATTCCCTTTGATTTCGCAGATACAGGAAGCGCTGATAGTACGCAAAAAAGGCACAATGCGCTGAATAAAATCCCTGCTTTTTTTGTTTTCTTCATAATTTCCCGCCTTTCTAAATATATCTTTTTTTATTTTGCCTGTTTAGATACGATTTCTGTACGATTGGATATCACTTTCTTACCATTAATTTTTTCTCTTATTTAACACTTCGCATTTATTACATAAATAATATTATATATTACTTATTTTGTCAACAATATATAATTAGTTGTATTTTTTCTATATTTATTATTTTATAACCGCTTATTTATCTATTGAATCTTTTACACTGATAAATTTCTGATACAAATCCAAAAGATAACTCGCCAGAAACTGACCGATTAAAAAACAGCAAAAAGCTGTCACGCAAGAGATTTTTCAATCCCCTGAGTAACAGCCCTATACTCTCGAAAGCTCAATTATTTAACGATACTTAAACATCTGAAACGTTCCCCTGACTCCACGCATACCTCGTCAGCTTCCCCTCCAGCCTCATACCCGCAAACTGGTTCTGCCGCAGCGCTTCATACAGCGCCACCGCCACGGAGTTTGAGAGGTTCAGGGAACGTATTTCCCCGATCATGGGAATGCGGATTGCCGTTTCCTGGTTCTCCACCAGTATTTCTTCCGGGATACCCGCGCTCTCTTTGCCGAACATGATATAGCAGTCAGGCTCATAGGATACATCCGTATAGAGCCGCGGAGCTTTGGTGGTCGTCATATAGATTTTCGCTCCCGGATTTTTCTCAAGGAACTCTTCAAAATTTATGTATGTAGTCACATCCAGGTCTTTCCAGTAGTCCATCCCCGCGCGCTTCAGAGACTTTTCGTCCAGGCGGAAACCCAGCGGCTCTATCAGATGGAGCCTGCTGCCCGTAGCTACACAGGTACGGCCGATATTCCCGGTATTTGCCGGAATCTCCGGCTCATAAAGTACGATATTGACTGCCATTTTACTTATTTCCTTTCAGCCGTTTTACAAATTTCTCCAGCCTGCCAAGCGCTACCTTCAAATCCTCCAGGGAATAGGCGTAAGAAATCCTCAGATAACCCTCTCCGCAGTCTCCGAACGCACTTCCCGGCACTACGGCTACCCGTTCTTCCGCCAGAAGCTTTTCGGCAAATTCCTCAGAAGTCATACCAAATTCCTTAATACATGGAAATACATAAAATGCACCAAACGGCTCAAAGCACGGCAGCCCCATCTCCTGAAACGCATGCATCAGGAAACGGCGGCGGCCATTGTACGCCATCCGCATTTCCTGTACATCGCCGTCCCCGTTTCTCAAAGCCTCTACTGCCGCATACTGGCTGGTAGTCGGCGCGCTCATGATGGCAAACTGATGTACTTTAGTCATCTGGGCAATGATTTCTGACGGGGCGCACGCATAGCCCAGCCGCCATCCGGTCATGGCATAAGCCTTGGAAAATCCATTCATCGTCACGGTACGCTCCCGCATCCCCGGCAGGCTTGCGATGGAAACGTGGTCAGTGTCATATGTCAGCTCCGCATAAATCTCATCCGACAGCACAAAAATATCTTTTTCAATAATTACTTCTGCAATTGCCTCCAAATCTTCCCTGCGCATCACCGCGCCTGTCGGGTTGTTAGGGAATGGCAGCACCAGTAATTTCGTCTTATCCGTAATTGCCCCCAACAGTTCCTCCTTCGTCAGCCGGAACTGGTTCTCATTCTTCAGTTCAATCACCTTCGGCACGCCTCCCGCCAGCACTGCGCAGGGCAGGTACGATACAAAAGAAGGCTGAGGAATCAGTACCTCGTCGCCCGGGTTCAACATCACCCTCATCGCCAAGTCAATGGCTTCGCTGCCGCCCACCGTAACCAATGTTTCCCTGTTGGGATCATACGTAACGCCGCAGCGCCTTTTTAAATAGTTACAGATTTCTACACGGAGCTCTTTCAGCCCTGCATTTGATGTGTAAAAGGTACGCCCTTTTTCCAGGCTGTAGATTCCCTCGTCGCGGATATGCCACGGGGTATCAAAGTCCGGCTCACCCACGCCGAGAGATACCACATCCTCCATCTCACTGGCGAGGTCAAAGAATTTTCGGATACCGGAGGGCTGTATGCCCATCACTTTATCTGCAATCGGATTTCTCATGGCGTCACCAGCATCCTTTCATCTTTATTTTTCTTCGCAAAAATCGTCCCGTGGTCTTTATATTTTTTTAGTATAAAATGCGTAGCGGTGGACAGTACGGTATCCAGCGTGGACAGTTTATCCGACACAAAGCTTGACACTTCCCGCAGCGTTTTCCCTTCCAGAATGACCATCAAATCATATCCTCCGGAAATCAGGTATACGGACTTCACTTCAGGATAATTGTAAATGCGCTCTGCAATTGAGTCAAATCCCTGCCCCCTCTGCGGCGTCACACGCACCTCAATCAGAGCCGTCACTTTCTCCGCCCCGGTCTTGTCCCAGTCAATCATCGTATGATAACCGCATATTACCTGCTCCTGCTCCATTTCACTGATTTCATTTGCCACCGTCACCTCATCGGACCCAAGCATCACCGCCAGCTCTTTCAGATTGATACGGCTGTTTTTCTCAATAAACGTTAATATCTGATCTCTCATTCTATCCCTTCCCTTCTGTTCACCTTATACATTTCATCCCTCTGCGGTCTGTCAAGGAATCTTTTATTCCCGGCATTCCATAAAATCCTGTCATTTCCCTTTGTCATCCTTCCGATAACTGCCGTCGGGATATCCTGATGCGAAAGCTCCTCTGCCAGCGCTGCCCCATCCCTGGCAGCTATCAGAAAGCTTCCCCCTGAAAGCACATTGTAGGGGTTTATATCGAAATATTCACAGATTTCTATCGTTTCCTGCCGCACGGGTATTTTCCTCAAATCCACTTCCAATCCGGACTCCATCTGTTCCGCAAGATTCCAGAGAGCAGTAAAAATCCCCCCTTCCCCCAGCAGGCAGACCCCGTCCGGCTGAAAGCGGCTAACCGCTCGCGCATCCTCCGGAATGGAAATGCTTCTCTGCATCCCGGCTGCCGCATGTACAAACGCCGCCGGAAAACGCTGCAGCAGTTCTTCTTTCCTGTCATGCGCCAGCATCACCGCAGCTTCCATGCCAATCCATTTTGTTACAATCAAATCCATCTTTTCATCCTTCTCATAACAATCACTTTATCAAAAATCTGTCCAAAGTTATCTTACTACTTCGTTACGATACGTAGCTGTTACAAAAAAACAGTAATTTAGTATCAAATTGCAGTTCTCCCCCGCTTCCCCGATGCATGATGCACTTGAAGTCCAAACGGTATTCAAAACGGTGCGCCTAAAAGCCGCACCGCCTGACACTTCTCCAAAAATATTTTATCCTACAAGTCCACCGACGGGATATCTATCAAATCATCAGGAACCGGAGGGTCAACTACCGGCTCTGACGCCGGGGGCTCCTGCTGCGCGGGAGTTTCCTGCTGTGCCGGAGTCTCCTGCTGCTCAGGCGTTTCCTGCTGCGCCTGGCTTTCCGACTGCTGTTGGCTCTCTGACTGCTGCGTATCGTCACCGGAACCGCCCTGGCTGTTCCCGGCGCCGCCCGCGATAATATTTTGTACCGCCGCCAAATCATTGTTCGCGATAGCATTCTGAATCATCGCCACTACATTCGGGTCGGAGGAATTGACTCCCACTTCATAGGATACCGGCACTGCCTGATAAGAACTGCTGTTAACCTGCGTCTCTGTCGTCTCCCCGTTTTCCGTAACGATTTTCCAGAGCTGCGCTTCCACGCCCGTATGGGAGCTCTGTATCTGGCTGAGATATCCTACATCTGCATCTGCCTTCGGGTAAAGCTTCACACCGCTTGGCTCCGAGGTATTGGTCGTTCTGCTCACATACTCCACCGTCCGTCCCTCCGGGCGGTATTCCTTTCCGTAAACCGTAAATGTCAGCTCTCCTCCATAACCATACCCTTCTATATAAACAGGATGTTCGGTATTATTTGAAAACTGTAAATCCATCAATCCTTCCGCTATAGCGGCGTCCTTTGACGGGTCTACATAAGTGACGATCATCGTATGGTTATGCCGCTCCAGCACCTCAAGCTCTGATTTAAGCACTGCATTGTACAGAGTAGTGGAAACCTGGCAGATACCGCCGCCGTAACTGTCTACCACTTTCCCGCTCTCATAAGAAGGCGCGAGTTCATAGCCATTTTCCGCATTAAACGGCTCTACTGCCGCTGTCACCGAGAAGGAATCGCCCGGATAAAGCAGCGCCCCATTGATTTTTGACGCTCCCACTTCTACATTTGTATTCCTTTGATATGTGGAGCCATAATAAGTCGTTGCCGTTCCCAGCACATCCTTCACCTGGGACAGTTCCTCCTGGGTTCCCTTTGGTTTCTCCTCGTCAGCCTCCAACGCAATTTCTCCGCCCTTGCCGTCCCAGGATTTTTCCATATAATTATAAACTTTCTTTGTAGATTTCTCCACGTTCAGGACGATGCCCGTCACACCCGGCTCAATCACAAATTCACCATTTTCTCTGGTAAGGCTGCCGTCTTTCGCCTCACAGTCCAGTTTTTCCTTCTGCTTTTGGAGATATGATTTGATTTCTTTCTTATCCGGCTTGAACTCAAGCGCATATTTTTTATTCTGATGCTCCAGATCCTTGTTATCCTTATACCGTTTCACGATATTCCCGGATTTCCCAAGCCCCAGCGCGTCGTCCACAATTTCCTTATTCGACCAGTCCATCCCCAGTTCTGCAGCGCTGGCCTCTACTTTACTGCTTCCCACCGTAAGCTTTACCTTGCTTTTCAGTTCTTTCTCAGCTTCTTCTTGTACCGCAGCTCTCGCCTCTTCCGCCGTCATGCCCGATACGTCCGTGCTTCCGATAAACACGCCTTTATTAATCGTATCCTGTGGCTCTGCCGCGCTCGCCGCCCCCCCGGAGAACGCCAGTGAAAGAGACAGCGCCCCAACTGCCAAAATTCCCGGCCGCAACCATCTTTTTTTCATTATTTACCCCTCTTTTCTAAAACCGATTTTAAAGCAGCGCCCCGTACTTTATACCAAATACGCCAGTACCATCGGCACTACCATTGCAATTACCACCAGAATGACGATTACTGACGCAATGATGCGCTTTGTCTTGCTGTCGTTAAAGTTAATCATTTCATCTCACCTCTTTATTCTTCCATAATCTCGTATGATTGTATCTATCATTCTGGACGCTTCGCTCTTTGTTAAATTATCTATAGAAACGTCCGGTTCTATTCTATGATATTTTATCAAATCATTCAAGTAAACTTTTTGTGATTTTGTTATCGGGCTGTCCTTTTTTACCTGGCAATACAACGGTGCAGGCGCAAATGCCGCCGGGGATACCAGATAAAAATCTTTTTTCAGGAATCCATAGAGCCGGCTTGCCGCGATTGCATCATCATAAGCCCTGTGACAGTGTTCTCTTTCAATCCCATAATATCCGCACAGGGACTCCAGGCTCTTTTTCTTCGGCTCCTCCATAAACTTCCTGGCAATTTTCAGCGTATCAATTCCCGTGCGCTCAAATTCTGCTCCCATATTCACAGCCGCCCTTTTGACAAAGCTGTAGTCAAAGAGAATGTTGTGCCCCAAAAGAGGCAGCTCCCCGCCAAACTCCAGAAGACCCGCTACAGCCTGCTCCACCGATGACGCGCCAGCCACCATCTCATCCGTGATTCCCGTCAGCTCTGTGATAAACGCGGGAATCTGTATTTTATGATCCACAAAGCTCTGGTACGTTTCCAGGATTTCCCCATCCTTTACCCGCGCCGCACCGATTTCCAGTATCTTATCCCGTTTTGGGTCTACGCCCGTGGTTTCCAAGTCCAGGGCTATGTATTCTATGCTCATTCTCTCCTCTTTCTGACACACTTTTGCGTCATCCCTGTAATTTCATAATTCCTCTGTCAGCATTCAAAAATCTGCGCGCCTCCCCCTGCCAGCGCCCACACCGCCGCATTTCCTGTCAGCGGGCTGCGGCTATGATAGTCAAACACTACCCGGCACGGCAAAGCGCCTCCTGTTTTCAGCACATCTTCAAAAAACACCTCGCCATGCGTCATATTCATCATCTGGCGGGAAGTATACCCCTGATACCCCTTCAAATAGCGGTGATTTTCCGCCTCACTCTGGTAGAATTCCCGAAACCCTTCCCTGTAAGCTGATAAATCCTTCGCCCACGCCGGACGGCTCTTGCTGTTCTCCCTCAGATACAAATCCAAAAGCAGAAGTTCATCATACAGCGCGCCCCTCTCTGCATCCACCTCATGCGCAAAGGAACGCAGGATTTCCAGCCGTCCCATCCGGGAATGGTTTCTCCCCCGAAGCCCATTTTCTTCATAATACCGGGCAAGCGCTTCAAACATCCCATATGGATGGGGAAAGCACTGCTCCAGTGCTTCCAGGACGTTCGCAAACTGGCTGCTGTTGTAGTAGACCTCCACCATCTCTTCAACCCCTTTTAATTTAAGAATCTCCTCATAGGAAATCCAACGGGTATACAAAACTTCATACGGCGGCTCCTGACGGTAAACCAACCCATACTTCCCTGCCATCTGATGCATTTTCGAGCCCTTCAGCACTTTCAGGAAACCAAGCTGAAGCTGCTGCGGAGCCATAGCATAAACTTCATTAAAAGAATGGATAAAACTCTCATAGTCTTCATAAGGGAGTCCCGCAATCAAATCCAAATGCTGATGGATATTGTTCCCCCCACGGACATACGCTGTTCTCTGCGCAAGCCTGGAAATCTCCGTTACACGTTCAATCTCCTGCAGGGTCTTTGGATTTACTGACTGCACGCCTATTTCAAGCTGTATCAGCCCCACACGCATCCCGGCAAGAATCTCCAGTTCCTCCTCATCCAGCAAATCCGCCGCGATTTCAAAGTGGAAGTTCGTAATTCCATTGTCGTGCTCCGCCAGGTAACGCCAGATAGCCTTCGCATGGCTATGGCTGCAGTTGAACGTCCTGTCCACAAACTTTACCTGCGGCACTTTCGCATCCAGGAAAAACTGCAGTTCCTGAAACACCAGCTCCAGGCTGCGGAAACGTACCCGCTTATCTATTGAAGAAAGACAGTAACTGCATGAAAACGGACATCCTCTGCTGCTCTCATAGTAGATAATCTTATGCGCAAAGTCCTCAAGACTTTCATACACAAAAGGAATTTCATCCAAATCCATCTGTTTTGCCGGGAGATTTTCACTGATTTCCCCGGACGCCCTGCGCCAGATTAACCCTGGTATCCCCGCCAGTTCCGTCTCTGCCTCCAGCCCTCTTGCATAAATCTCCGCCAGCGCCCGGAAGCTTCTTTCCCCCTCTCCGGCCATTACACCCGCTGCCTGAGGATATTCCTGTAGAAATCTGACGGCGTCATAAGACACTTCCGGCCCCCCAGCCCAGACAGGCACCTTGGGGCAGAGCAAGTGAAAATCCCGAATCAGCCCAGCCACATATTCCCGATTCCAGATATAACAGGAAAATGCCGCCACATCCGGTTTTCTGCGGTAGATATCTGCCAAAATCTCTTCTTTCTGATGATTAATCGTATACTCTGCGATCTCCACCTGCTCCCGATACTCTCCGGCACACGCCCGCAGACAATAGACCGCCAGGTTCGAATGGATATATTTTGCATTGATTGCTATCAATAAAATCTTCATACTTTCTTCTTTCCGGCACACTTGCCGCGCCATTCCGGTAAATTTAAAGGTTTAATAAACATTCTCCTTACACGCTCCGGGCAAACTGGCTGTTATACAGCTCGGCATAGAAACCGCCTTCTGCCAGCAGCGTTTCATGGTTCCCCTGCTCAATGATATGTCCATCTTTCATCACCAAAATCACATCCGCTTCCTTAATCGTCGACAGGCGGTGCGCCACTATAAAACTCGTGCGTCCCTGCATCATCCGCGCGAAAGCTTTCTGTATCCTGATTTCCGTCCGTGTGTCGATAGACGAGGTCGCCTCATCGAGAATCAGCATCGGCGGCAGGCACAGCATCACTCGGGCAATACAAAGAAGCTGCTTCTGTCCCTGGGACAAATTACCTCCGGACTCGGAAATCTGTGTATCATAACCGTCCGGCATCCGGGAGATGAAGCCGTGGGCGTGCGCCTCCTTCGCCGCCTGAATAATTTCCTCTCTGGACGCGTCCGGCTTTCCGTAGGAAATATTTTCCGCCACCGTGCCCGCCTTCAGCCACGTTTCCTGCAGTACCATGCCGTAGTTTCTCCGCAGGCTGTCCCGAGTCAGGCTTTTTATCGGATACCCGCTCACACGGATTTCTCCCGCATCCACGTCATAAAAACGCATCAGAAGATTAATCATCGTAGTTTTCCCGCACCCGGTAGGTCCTACGATAGCAATCCGCTGTCCCGGTTTCACGTTCAAACTCAGATTCTGTATCAAAGGCGCATTCTTTTTATAAGAAAATGCCACGTTTTCAAGTTCAACGCTTCCATGCACCCGCTCCGGCGTCAAAGCCAGCGCATCCGGGGCGTCCGGCGCCTGCGGCATCTCATCAATCAAATCAAAAACCCGCCCCGCGCATACCACCGCATTCTGAAACTCTGTAGCCACGCCGGAAATCTCATTAAAGGGCTTTGTATACTGATTCGCATAGCTCACAAAGCAGGAAAGCTGCCCCACGGTAAGCCTGCCCCGTATTGCCATGACCGCACCGATAATCGCTACCCCCGTAGACACCAGGTTATTCACAAACCGCGTCGAAGGATTTGTCAGCGATGAGAAAAAAATCGCCTTCAGGCTGCTGGTTCGCAGCTTTTCATTGATGGCCTGAAAACGCTGCTCCGCCTCCTTTTCATAGGAAAACGCCTTGACAATTTTCTGATTCCCCACCATCTCATCTACCAGCCCCGTCATTGCCGCACGCGCCTCAGACTGGGCGCGGAACATAGAAAATGTACGCCGTGCAATAAAGCTCGCTACAAACAGGGACATCGGCGTCATTACCACCACAAACACCGTAATCGCCACATTGATTCCCAGCATAAATCCCAGCGTCCCGAAAATCGTAATAATTCCTGTAAAAAGCTGTGAAAATCCCATCAAAAGGCCGTCAGAAAACTGATCCACATCCGCGACTACCCGGCTGATAATCTCGCCGTATTGGCGGCTGTCAATATAGCGCAGCGGCAGTTCCTCAAGATGCTCAAACGCCTGGGTACGGATATCCTTCACGACATGATACGTAATTTTATTGTTGCACAGGTTCATCAGCCACTGTGCCAGGGCAGTTGCCGCTACAACCAGAGCAAAGCGCACCAGAATGGGCAGCAGGCCGTCAAAGTCCACATTCCCTTTCCCTATCACTAAATCAATCCCACGCCCGGTCAGCACCGGGGCATACAGTGTAAGCACGACGCTTACCACTGCAAATATCAATGAAAGAATCAGCAGATGCCTGTACGGCTGAATCAGACGCAGAATTCTCCGATATATTTCTCTATTTTTTATGGAACGTTCCTTCTTCTCATTCATGACTTTTCAAGCTCCTTTTCCGAAAACTGGGACATGCAGATTTCGTGATATACCCCGCACGTCTCCAACAGTTCCCTGTGGGTTCCCAGTCCCACCTGACGGCCGTCATCCAGCACCAGAATCTGGTCTGCATCTTTAATAGACGCGGCGCGTTGGGATACGATAAATACCGTCATTCCCCGTGTCTGCGCTGCTATCGCCCGGCGCAGTTTCGCATCTGTGGCAAAATCCAGCGCCGAAGCGCTGTCGTCAAGAATCAAAATCTCCGGCTCACCCACCAACGCCCGGGCAATGGTAAGACGCTGGCGCTGCCCGCCGGAAAAATTCTTCCCGCCCTGGAGAACCATTGTCTCCAGTCCGTCCGGCTTCGCCTCTACAAACTCTTTCGCCTGAGCAATTTCCAGCGCACGGTAAATCTCATCATCCGACGCCCCCTTCTTCCCCCATTGCATATTTTCACGGATAGTTCCCGCAAACAGTACCGCGTTCTGCGGCACAATCCCTATGTTTCCACGAAGCCGTGAAAACGGATATTCCCGCACATCCACACCGTCTACCAGCACCTCGCCTGCCGACGCGTCGTAAAATCTGGGAATCAGGTTCACCACTGTACTTTTTCCCGAACCCGTACCGCCAATAATGCCGATTGTCTGCCCCCGCTTCACTTCCATGCGGATATCAGTAAGCGCATTTTTCCCGCCCTTATAAGCAAAGTCTACATGGCGGAAGCTCACTTTCATTTCCCCTTCCCGGATGTCCGTCTCACTCCCGCCTTCCTTCATCCCCGAAGCCTGGGAAAATACATCATTAATGCGCCCCGCCGATGCAGAAGCCTTCGTCACGGACACAATCAGCATCGACAGCGCCAGCAGCGCCAGCAGCACCTGAGTCATATAGTTAATCAAGGCTATCAGCCCGCCCTGGGTCAATTCCCCGGAATAAACCGTCCCGCCGCCAAGCCACAATACGACAAGAATCGCCGCATTGATAATCACATACGTCGCCGGGTTAAGCAGTGCTGAAATCTTCCCAACCAAAAGCTGCATATGCATCAGGCCCTCACTCTCCTCCCGGAAGTCCTGAATCTCATCCTCCTGCCTCGAAAACGCCCGTACAACCCTAGCGCCTGCCAGGCTCTCCCGCGTAAGGCGCAGCACCACGTCCAGACGATTCTGTACTTTTTTATACAATGGGATCGTCGCCAGCATAATTCCATAAATCACCAGGGAAAGCACCGGAACCAATACCACAAAAATCCACGCCAGCCGGGCGTTCACCACAAACGCCATCACTACCGCCCCGACAACGATAAACGGCGAGCGCAGAAACAGGCGCAGCAGCAGGTTTACCCCAGCCTGTGCCTGATTGATATCACTGGTAAGGCGCGTCACCAACGTAGAAGTCCCAATCATGTCCAGCTCCGTATAAGAAAAACTGTTAACATGCCGAAACAGATCCTCCCGAAGCGCCGTCCCAAAACCCGTTGCTGCTTTTGCCGCAAAATACTGCGCCGTAGCTGAGCACAGCAGCCCAAACACCCCAAAAGCCACCATCACGGCACACATCATCATAATATATCCCATATCCCTGTCTCGGATTCCCACATCCACAATCCTCGCCATAACCAGAGGCGTGAGCAACTCAAAACATGCCTCCAGCATCTTAAACATGGGGGCGATAACGCTCTCTTTCTTATATTTCCGCAAATATCTTTTCAATTTAAACATAATCTTCTTTACCCAGCCTTGTCTCATCCAACTTTTTCCGCTATTATACAACTAATCCCTTAAAATGTATAGGGCGCTTTTATACCTTGATAATATAACAATTGCGGTCTGTCGGGGAGGCTGCCGCAATTTAGAAACCATACAGCAGCTACAAGATACACATTCATCAAAAAAATTTAATTTTTTGCACATTATCTATTGACTTTATACCAGCTATATCCCTTATAGTGACTGCAAGAACAGAAAGAAAGGAGCATTTAATGAGCATCAAAGAAGCCGAAGCGCTGACAGGAATCACGAAACAGAACATCCGTTTTTATGAGAAGAAAGGCCTGCTGCATCCACACCGAAACCAGGAAAACGATTACCGCGAGTACACTGATGAGGACATAGAGACTTTGAAGAAGATTAAAATCCTGCGGAAACTTGATATCTCTCTTGAGCATATCCAGCGAATTCTGAACGGTGAAGACATGGCCTCTATCATACAGCAACAGCTCAATCTTCTATTGGAAAGGAAAAATGACCTTGATGCCGCCATCCAGATGTGCCAGTTTCTGCTTCACACTGAAATCACTTCCATGGACACCGAAAAAGTACTGCGAAAAATGGAGGACATGGAAAAGAAGGGAGGACGTTTTATGACTATCTTAAACGATTACAAAAAAGTAGCCAACGTAGAGGCAAAAAAAGAATTTTCTTTCATACCGGACAATATGGCTCTGAACCCTGCACAGTTTACAGAAGCACTCTGCAAGTATGCTTCTGACAATGACTTGAACCTGTGCATTACCCACGAGGGAATGTATCCGAAATTTGAAATTGACGGCGTAGAATATGAAGCATATCGGAGTTTCGGAAGATTCGGGGCTGTCATTACATGTGAAATGACACATCCTGAATTATTAGAAAAGGAATATGCTGACGTCCCAAAAGAAACCAGCCGCATCTACCGCATGATTCATTGGGCAATTTTTCACACGGCTATTCCCATCATAGGCTTTTTATACTTCTGGCTTGTGGGCAAAAACATTTTATTAGCTGCCTGGATGACCATTGTTTACCTGTGCATGCTCCGTTTTGGATTCAGAAGCTTCCGGGCAAGGTAAATCCTATTGGCAAAAAACAGTAGCATATCACTGTTTTTTGCCTTTTTCTATTTTAGGGGTTGACAAAGCGCTCCATGTTTGATAAAATATGGAGCGTACCGTTCGAAACGGCACATATGCGCGAGTGGCTCAGTTGGTGGAGCGCGACCTTGCCAAGGTCGAGGCCGCGGGTTCGAGTCCCGTCTCGCGCTTTTTTTATGCCCCGGATTTTAAGTATTCCGGGGCTTTTATTTTCCGGAAACTATAGTATAATGATAACTGCCTGAAGCCGGGGGGCAAGTGCTGCCCAGATTATTGCAAAAATGACTCCAGGCAGTCATCACATCTACATTTTATTTATAGAAAGGATTTTTCATGAGAAAGACAAAAATCATTTGTACTTTAGGACCTTCCACTGATAAAGAAGGGATACTGGAAACTTTAATTCAGGAAGGGATGGATGTTGCGCGGTTTAATTTTTCCCACGGTTCCCACGAGGAACAAAAAGCCCGCCTCACTATTCTGGATGAACTGCGCCGGAAACACGACCGTCCCGTGGCTGCCCTTCTGGACACGAAAGGTCCCGAAATCCGCATTGGCTGTTTTGAAAACGGCTCTATTGAGCTGAAACAGGGTCAGACCTTTACCCTGACCACTGCCGACATTCCCGGCAATGAAGAGAAAGTATCTATCACTTACAAAAACCTTTACAAAGATGTGAAATCCGGCGACGCCATTTTGATAGACGATGGCCTAATCGGAATGGAAGTCCGGGAAATCGCAGACGAAGATATCATCTGTACCGTAAAAAACGGAGGGACGATTTCTAACCGCAAAGGAATCAATGTGCCGGGTGCAGAGCTGAATATGCCTTTTGTCAGCCAGAAAGATTACGAGGATATCCTCTTCGGCATCCGGGAGGGCTTTGACTTCATCGCTGCTTCCTTTACCCGGACTGCCGCAGATGTCCTTGAAATCCGAAAAATTTTAAAAGAAAACGGCGGTGAGTTCATCCATATCATCGCAAAGATTGAGAACCGCCAGGGCGTAGACCATATTGACGAAATTATCGAGGCCGCCGACGGCATCATGATTGCCCGCGGAGACATGGGCGTAGAAATTCCGTTAGAGGAGGTTCCCGTCATCCAAAAAGAGCTTATCAGTAAAGTTTATACTGCCGGAAAACAGGTTATCACGGCCACCCAGATGCTGGACTCTATGATAAAGCATCCACGTCCTACCCGCGCCGAGACCACGGACGTGGCAAACGCCATTTATCAGGGAACCAGCGCCATTATGCTCTCCGGTGAGACAGCCGCCGGACTGTATCCTGTGGAATCCCTGCAGACTATGGTGCGCATCGCGGAACGCATTGAAAACGATATCGACTATCCGCGGATGTTCCGCGAAAATACCCATATTGAAAACCCTGATGTGACGACCGCCATCTCCCACGCTGCCTGTCTGACCGCTAACGAACTGAAAGCAAAGGCTGTCATCACCGTCAGCAAATCAGGAACGACTCCGCGCATGGTTTCCAAATACCATTGCGGATGCCTGATTGTGGGATGCACCACCTCCGAGCATACCTGCCGCCAGCTCAACATCTGCTGGGGCATACAGCCTATCATGATTAAAGAAGAATACAGTTCTGAAATCCTGTTCCTCCATGCTGTGGAGGCCGCGGAACGGAACGGCCTGGTAGAAGAAGGCGATATCGCCATCCTGACTGCCGGAGTTCCACTTGGGACGCCCGGAAAGACAAACATCCTGCGCGCCTGTGTGGTAGGGGATTTCTAAAGATACAAACCTATATCTTTATCCTGTTAGAGCGGAACCAAAACGGTTCCGCTCTTTTATGATTCTTTTGATTATTATCGTTTAATTATCTCTATATTAGATTATTGACTTTTCTGTTTTAAAGTATTAAAATTTTATTTAGCACATAAAAGTGCTACTCATTAATTTTCAATTATTTTTAACAAGGAGGAAACAAAATGAACAAAGGAAAGAGAATTGCCGCCCTGCTCATCGCATTTGCAATGCTGTTTACAGGCATTTTAAGCAATGCGCCATCTGCAGAAGCAGCAAAGAAAAAAGTCAAAATCAAATCCGTTTCTGTCGCAAGCAGCCTTTCCGGAAACAAAAAGACTGTATATGTGGCAAAGGGAAAGAAAGTAAAGCTGGCAACAACAGTAAAAGCCACGCCTAACAAAAAGGCAAACAAAAAAGTCTCCTACAAGTCTAAAAACAGTAAAATTGCTTCTGTCAGCGCTTCGGGCGTCATAAAAGGCATCAAACCGGGCTCTACAAAAATCACGGTAACTTCCAAATCAAACAAGAAAAAGAAAGCCGCTATCACTGTAAAGGTCATGAAAGCCCCTGTCACCAAAGTAACGCTCAAGCAGAAAAAAGCTACCCTGGAAAAAGGAGCAAAGCTTTCATTAAAAGCAACTGTGAAAGCAAAGAAGGGGGCGGTAAAAACTGTCGGCTGGAAATCTTCTAACCCCAAAGCCGCTACTGTAAGTTCAAAAGGCGTAGTCAGCGCCGTAGGCGCCGGCACTGCTACCATTACAGCCCAGGCGATTGACGGTTCAAACAAAAAAGCTTCCTGTAAGGTGACGGTAAATGATTCTGTAAGCCTGACAGGAATGAAAATCCTAAATTCTAATATGATTAGCTTTTCATTAAACAAAGCGTTCTCTCTGTCTGCAGGGCAGATATCCGTCCATGCTAAATCATATGTGAACGGCGCTTACAGGGGCAATGTAAAAATTTCCGCCCTCTCAACCAATGACCAGCGAAACTATCGTCTCTCTCTGCATGACAACATTTATACCGGCAGCTATATCCGCCTCTCAATCCCCGCGCTTCAGGGAAATAAAATACTGGAATGCCAGTATCTTGATCCTGTCTGTGCATATACAGATGATGTCGTCCGTACCGGATGGGTAGGGGACGAATTTTCAGATGATTTTTCTTTTGGTTCTCAGGAAATGGGATACAGCCAGTACGCAATCAACCGGCTCCCGGCCGGCCTGACGGCAACGCCGCATAAATCTTATCTGGAAATCAGCGGAACTCCCACACAGCCCGGCGTAACACAGGCTGTCTTTACCGCGGTAGACGAATTAGGAAATACTATGACCAAAAATATATATTTTGCCATCGGTTCTGACACAGTCATGGCAGGAGCCGCCGCTCCCCGCTATATCGTATCGACTGACGCTGGAGCTACGTATGTAAGTCCCAGCATTGTTGGTGGAAGCGGTTCCTACCGCTGTCAGATTCTCGCAGACCCGAAAAACTCAGGCGCGCACATTGACGGGGATGGCGACATTGCTATCTATCCAAAGACCCCCGGCGATTACACAGTAACTGTCCGCGCAACAGACACGCAAAATCCGGCGCGCTTCTGCAACTTCCAGGCAGTGTTCCACGTAGCGCAGGGAATCAGCGTCAGCGGGTACATTAAAGACGCGCAGGGAAACCCTATGGAAGACGCTTACGTACGCTTCATAAATAAAAACCTCGCAAACCGCTATGCTTATAGCGGCGGGCTCTACACTAATGAGAAAGGAATCTATACTGCAACGCTTATACCTGGAACATATGACGTTAAAATAAGCTATGGAGACAGCACAGAAAGCATTGCCGGCTTTGCTGATAATTACATCGAAAACCAGGCCATGACAGCAAGCAGGTCGGGATATGATTTCACACTGCCGCTCTATAAAGTGAGCCTGATATCCGGAAACACAGACGCCAGCCTTAACAGAACATGGTATATCAATAATAAACGGGCAGGATATGGCTCAACTTTGTATCTGAGACCCGGAACGTATACGCTAACCAGCGATATAACAAATAGCGGGGGAAATACGCACGAAGCCTGGAACGGCAGCTGGTTCAGTGGAATGACCCTGACCAGAACATATTCAGACGTAAGGCTCTCAGCCGCTGTACGCGTCATCAACACAGCCGTTCAGGCATCTGTCGTAAGCACGCCCACCGGACAGAGCACTACAGAAACATATCGTTACCCGGCGGCCAAAGACAGCGACTATACAATGGATTGTGACGGCACCAAATATTCTCTCCCCGAAGAGTCGGTATATGATACTGACGGCGATCGGTATGCTGATGCATATACAGCAAGAGTCATCCAGATTACAGAGACAGCCGATTATATATTAGAGTCCTACTATGGATATGTTCAGCTTTATGACCAGCAGGGCGCTGTCATAGAACCTTCCTCCGAGGCAGAAGAACAAAAAACATATGCCTCCCTTCCCGCTGGTACTTATTATGTCGGAACTGGCAGCTATAGTACTTATGATACAGACATCTGTATGTGGAATGCCAGCAACGCTGAATATTAAGCGACTCTCATAATACCCCAACAGCCAGGGGGCGGCGAGAATCATTCCCACCGCCCCCTGGCTGTCTTTCTTTTTTCACTATTTCACGCGTACTTTCTTCCTCGCGCTGGTTCCTGTGTAAACCATTTCTCCATTTATTTTGCGGAATCCTGTTATCTTCACATAATAAGTCTTTTTGCTTTTCAGCTTCTTGATAACATAAGAGTTTTTCTGGTTCACAGTAATTTTTTTCGCCCCTTTAAAGCTGGACTTTGCTGCATACTGGATGATATATCCTTCTGCTCCGTCTATTTTCTTCCAGGATAAGCTCATCTGTTTTTTCTTCTTGCTTACCGCTTTAGACATTGCAGGTTTTAAAGCTTTAAACTCTGCTTTCAGTGCCGACTCTTCCGCCTGTCTTTGAAGCTCTATTACCTGCTTCTGAAGTTCCATTGCCTGTCTCAGCAGCTCTTCTGCCCTGGCTCTCTGGTTCTCCGCCTCCTTCTGAGCTTTTGCCCTTTCAGCCTCTGCTTCTTTTTGAGCCTTTACCCTTTCGGCTTCTGCCGCTTCCCTGTCTTTTTTCCTTGCCTCTTCAGCTTCTTTCTGGGCTTTCTCTAGCAGCTCTTCCGCTTGCTCCTTTGCCTTTTCTGCCTCCTCCTTTGCCAGACGCTCGGCTTCCTCTGCTGCTGCCTGTGCTTCTGCCGCCTGTCTCTGCAGATCCAGAATACTCCACTTGTACTCGGAAAGTTCCAAAAGGGTCAGCTGTTTTATCTGAGCTTTCGCCTGTGCTGACAATGCTTCATACTCCGCCCTCACGCTTTCTATCACTGCTTTCTTTGCAAGCGTCACATCCCCGATGGCAAGTATTTTCCCATCTACTGCCTGCGCCTCCCGCACTGCTGCCTGGAACGCCTCATTTTCTGTCAGCTTTACCTTTACCCGCACGTCCTGTTTCGGCATGATAAAGGTAAAACGTATCTCCGGCTGATCCGGAACTTCCGTCAGTTCCAACGCACTGCCCGAAACTCCTTTCGCCTCAACATTCAGGAACTCTTTATCCTCTGGAATGTCTACCACAAAAATAGTTACCGTCTCACCCTCGCACGCCGCTTCCTTATCTGTTAACACTCTCGCACCTTCTACCGGAACCACCGAAACATCAAACTCCAGAGGAACCAAATTCACATCTGCATTTATAATATTTTCGGAAGTCACGGCAACCGGTACTACTGCCTCCATACTATCTGTTCCGGCTGCTATCCTGACGGAATAATTTCCTGCAAAAACCGATGTAAACTGATATACACCCTGTGCATCCGTCAGCGTTTCATCTACCAATTTACCATCCTCTCCATACAGTTCTACCGGAATCTTTCGGCTGCTTACAGGCACATTACCGGTATTTACCCTGCCCGCAATGCTGTAAATATCCCTGTAGCTCAGGAACCTGGCGCCGCACAGCGCCCCATGATCTGCCGACTGATCCTTACATGCGTCTGCCACAATGCGGAGGGTACTGGCTCCCCGGACGTCTATGTTGTAATAAGCCGCCGGAGTTCTGGAAGTCATCTCACCACTCTCAAATCTCGGCACTGCTTCATCATCCACATAAATCTTAAAATTAATCTTAGAACGCGGAACGCCTGTAGGCGAAGCGCCGTTTACCTCTTCTGTATGAGTCGCATACCGAATGCCTGCATACCCCTCAAACCTGTCATATCCTCTGCCTTCTATATTATAAACTACGTCTGAATCCGTGGACGAACAGGCATGAATGCCGATTCCTTTATCAAAGTTCATGGCTGTGCTGCCGTCTGCACCTGTAATGGCAAGCTTATCCCCCTTTACAGAAACATCCTTGTAAACAGTCTTATTGTACAGTGTATTTTTTACGATGAAATCATTTGGTAAATCACTGATATAATCCGAACCTGCCAGCTCTGCAAACAGGATTTCATAAACCTGAAAGCTGCCGTCCCTCTTTCTCACTTTTACTACCGTTTTTCCGGGAATATCTTCTGCATCTTCAATAGAATAGTATACGCTTCCATTCACCGGAATTGCTTCTACCATCGGTATCTGATCAGGTTCACTCACCGGGTATACATATTTAAATTTCTCTGGCCGGAACCCATCAAAGTCCTCCCCGTCAACTGTCAATCCTTCCAGATAGACATTGGGATTCACATAGGACATAAGCTTCGCGTCCGCCCAGTCTGCCCAGTCACCCTGGTCGCTTCCATGCATATCGGCCTCCAGCCTCAGTTCCTTGACATTCGACACTGGAATGCTGAAAAACTGTGCATTATTCGCTCCTGATCCGGATGGCGTGCTCTCATATAACAGCGCTCCGTCTCCGTATACGCGGAACACGATATCTCCCATATCTTTTTTTGCCGCATCCACGCCCACATAGGCTTCAAATACATCAAGCCCCAGCCCCGAAATATTGAAATACACATCGCTGGGCGCATCCGCTCCCATGCCTTTCGTAAATTCACGCTCAACGCCATCCACTTTCAGGGTCAAAGTGCCGCCTGCACGGTTCTTATCCTTACGGATATTTCCCGGTCTTGTGTTGTTCGGTCCGCAGACAGACTTCGTTTTATCATACTCCAAATCACTTAGATAAACGCTTTCCTTCACAGACGCATTTTTATTTTTTACCAGCCCATCAAAGGCGCTTTCTATCCTCTCTGCCGCTGCATCCAGCTCTGCCTGGGTAAAAGCTCCCTCCAGAAGTTCCCTTGCCTCTTCCAGAGCCTCATCCAGTACCGTCCAGCTCTTTGTTGTATACCGGTAATATACATACCTTTCTGCTTTTGCCAAAAGCTCTGTCACCCGTTTTGTGGAAGCCAGCTGCTCTTTTGCACTCTCCAGATTTTCCGCCGCTTCCATCAGCTGAGCATCCGAAACTTCATCTGCTTCCAGAATGCCCCGGGCAGCTTCCATCGCGGTTTTAAAGATGTTCCAGGAGTCTGTCGTATAGTTTCCCTCATCCAGTTTCTCAAATTCTTTTATCCGTGCAATAAGTTTCTCCCGGTAAATATTGTACTCTGGATATGTTTCTACATCTTCCCGGGATGCCTTCGTTAGTTTTACTGCATACCCATAGCCATATTTCATCCCTCGTTCCAGAACCGTATCCCTGTTCACCAGATATTTTTGATTCTCCAGCATCTGCTTTGCCTTCGCCCCGCTGTTCCAGCCTGCACGGGCGTCTGCATCCGCCCCATCTGCATAGACGTCTGCAACATACCAGGCGTCCGCGTCCAGGAAATCAAGGGGGACTCTCAAAGTACGCTCAACTGCTGATAAACTTCCTACATACCAGTCCCCGTCTCTGCTCTTTCTGGCAAACGTCGCATATTCATACATCTTTCCTTCCAGATACAGGCTCCTGCTCCAGTTCGTTGGCATCCCCTTCCAGAATCCCATTTTCTCTTTATCCTGCTCCGGTACGCTCTCCGGGTTTGTATACCAATAGAGAACGCTCATACCAGCCCGGAACATCAGCGGCGACGCCAGCGCATACGCCTTCGTTCCTTTACCCGGATAACAGAAAGTATGGTCTGCCGGTCCCTGGACAGTTCGGGTAAACAGCGTCGCGATATCTTCCTCTATCTGTGGGTCGCTCTTTCCAATCCCTTCATCGCCCAGGATTCCTTCTACCTGCATCAAATTCGGATATGTACGTTCGATTCCGGTAGTTACATACTCGTCATGAATCGTCATAACCAGCTTATGCTTTGCCGCCATCGCAATCACGTGTTCCATATATTTTTCATAATCCTGCGCCCGCACATGCACGAATCCCGGTTTTACGCCTTTTACGCCCCATTTTTCAAAATATCCAAACAGTTCGTCGGTAGTAAAACGGTTCCTTCCGCTGGAGTCCGGAAAATACACCCCATTTACATACAAAACAATTCCGATATTCTTTGCATTTGCATATTCGCACAGCTCAGGAATATCTACGTTTGTATTAAAGCTTCCCGGCGTACCTAAATCTTTGTATACATCAAACCCATTTCCTCTGGTATTGAACACGCCTTCTCCCTGTCCGTCATATCCGCCCTCTGTAGAAAAATATTTATCCAGAAGAATCTTATCGCTGGGCACATCCGGATCGAGTTTCTTCGGGTCAAGCCTGGGATCACAGTTTACATCATACTCCGGCCCATACCAGCCTGTATCCAGAAGCACATACTTAAACCCATTGTTCTCTGCCTGGTCTATAATGTTCTTAATCGCCGCATTGTTCATGCCAGTAGCCGCGCGCAGACAGCTTCCTGCTTCCAGCCACTCTGAAAACTTATAGGTTTCTTCATCCGGCTCTTCATTCAGATTCATCACGATAGATGCATGCTCCATAAGCTCCGTCTCGCTTCTTCCAATTACCAGCACACGCCAGGGCGTAGCGCCCGGCCCTTCCGGCGAAACCGTAATATCAGGACCTTTCGTTTCATTTAGATGCGACGGCTTATAACTAGTGTATCCCGCCTTAACCGTCCTTGCCTTAGAATCATCCTTTTTTAATACCATTACACCATAATTATCCAGATTTCCCTCACAGATTGTCAGCACCTGCCCGTCGTCATACTGCAGCGTCATAGGCCGCTGCATCACGCCTCCCGGAAAGCTATCCACTGACATTTTCTTTGGAACTGTCTGGTTCTGCGCAACATGCACGCTTGCCATCGTCCCCGCCGGAAATGAAAACTGCGTATACTCATCAGAAATCGTGTAGGACGCCTCTGTTTCCGGCAGCTCATAACGAAACGCAATTCCCTCATCATATGCCCGCGCCGCAAATTTCAAAACCGTCCCGCTGCTGTGCGTCAGTACAATCTCCATTTCTTTATAAGCATCCCGAACCGTTTCCTGCTCTCCTACCAGCGGATTCCACGATGTATCATTCTCTGCAAAAACCGGGGTACCTGCAGTAAATCCGTCTTTCAGTTCCCCCAAAGAAGTACTAAGTCCCAGCTTCGCATCTTCAATCAGTACCTTCCCATTGCTCTGTATCCGGTAATAGGGAACACCTTCCGACAGCCAAAATTCAAGTTTCAAATCCGCCTCCGGCGCGCTGACTGTAGAAATTACAGGCTCTGCCGCCGACACCTGCACAGCTCCCAGAACTCCCATCATTATAAATAAAACGCCGATACCAAAATCCATCCACCATCTTTTCTTCCATGTGCCTTTCTTCATACGCTTTTCATCTCCTTTCATCTGTATTTTAGAAATCCAATAAGCACTTTTGTTTACTAATTCTTTTTCCATCTCCCCCTTTAATCATCATTTAGTCTTTTTATAAGCAGAAAATCATCAAAAATATGTGATTATTATTGTGTTTATGCTGCATTTTTCTTATGTATCCAGGTATTTTCCCAATAATATTTTATCTATTTTTGTGTTATCTCATTTTTTTCTGCTATTTAAGACTATTATATCACTATTTTAGTAAAATTCTATGAGCATAGTTCATAAATTTTTTGCGGCTCTTTTGTGTATTTTGCCTAATTTTCATTCGCATTTTCTTGCTTTTATGCACATTCTACACATAGATTATTTTACAAGAAATCCTTCACACATTTCCTGTAAAAGACACAAAAAAGCGCTCCAAAATCTCGGAACGCTTTTTTACTAAATATCTATCGTTTTCTTTTTATCTCTCCGTGCTTATAGGCTCTTCTCTATTCCAAAGTACTGCTGCCGCCTTCGCCGGAAGCGTCAAGTCAATCTTCCCTTTCACACATTCGTACTCTTCCGGCTCAGTTGTAACCCCTTCCCGGCTGCTCAAAAGAATCCTCTGCATTTTACTTCCGTATTGCACACCTACTTCCCACACGGAAAGGGAGACTTCCAAAGGAGAATTTCCATTATTAAACACCACCACAACCTGTTCATAGGGAGTAAATCTGGCATAACTAATGCTGTTCCACTGACATTCCAGAAATTTCAGGGAACCGTGAATAAGCGCCGGATATGCTTTATGGATCTGTATCATCTTCCGGTAAAACTCTATCAGCTCTACGTCTTCCTGTCCCCACGGATACGTTCTGCGGTTATCCGGGTCTGTAAATCCTACCGCGCCTGCTTCATCTCCATAGTACAGCGTAGGAGCGCCCGGCCATGTCATCTGCATCACAATAGCCTCCCTCATCACCGCTTTGTCTATGCCCTCTGCCGCCGCTTCATGCCCCAGGCGGTCCACACGCCCCACTTTATGGTTCGTACGGGTCAGGAACCTCGAATGGTCGTGATTGGACAGCTCATTCATAGATGTCAGCAGGGATGGAGCAAGGAATTTTGACATATGATGGCTCATCGCCCCGATGAAAGCATCATGGTTGCCCAGCAAATCTTCCCTGTACTCATCGCTGTGCTTTTCCATTCCGGTAAAAAACCAGGTTAAAGGCTCCATAAAGGCATCATAGTTCATAACTGTATCCCACTCATCGCCCCGCAGCCAGGAACTTGCATCCCCATAATGCTCCGCCAAGATAAGAGCGTCCGGATTCGCTTCCTTTACCACCTTACGGAATTCTTTCCAAAACTTATGATTGTATTCACTGCTGAAACCTAAATCCGCCGCTACATCCAGACGCCAGCCATCCGCGTTAAACGGCGGCGACACCCATTTTTTCCCAATATCCATAATATACTGATAAAGCTCTTCTGACTTTTCATAATTCAGCTTAGGCAGCGTATCATGTCCCCACCAGCCGTCGTAATACGGATTGTACGGCCACTGATGCATATTGTTGAACTTGAAAAAGCTCCGGTACGGACTGGAAGCCGACACATAAGCTCCCTTCTCATAACCTGCCTGGTTTTCATAGATGCGCTCTCTGTCCAGCCATTTATTAAAAGAACCGCAGTGATTAAATACCCCGTCCAAAATCACCTTCATCCCCCGGCTGTGCGCTTCCTCAATCAGCTGAATCAGCAACTGGTTGCTGGCCTCCAGATTTTCCTTACTCGTCACCCGGCGGATATATTTACTCGCCTGCCTGTTGTCTGTGCATCCCTCCGGCAGCACCGTACCGCCGTCCTTCACGATTTTCCCATAGTGGGGATCCACATAGTCATAATCCTGTATATCATATTTATGGTTAGAGGGCGATACAAAAATCGGGTTAAAATATAAAACTTCCACACCAAGCTCCTGCAGATAGTCCATCTTGTCTATCACGCCCTGCAAGTCTCCGCCGTAAAATTCCCGGATAGCCATATAGCCCTCGGGATATTTATTCCAATCCTTAACCTGTACGGCTCTGTCCCCAATATAAAAATATTCCCCGTCCTCCACCGTATTTGTCGGATCGCCATTCCGGAAACGGTCTACCATAATCTGGTACATGACCGCCCCCTTCGCCCACTGAGGCGTCTTAAAGCCCGGAGCAATCGAAAATGCATAGTATTCCTGAAGGTTCCGAGACACCCCTCTTTTATTATAAAAGCAGTAAATTTTCCCGATACGTACTTCAAAATAATAATGGATAATCTCTGTCCCCATGATAATTTCTATCTTGTAATAGTCAAAAATCCCCTCTGTCTTTTCATAATCCATCAGTATCCTATCCGCATCGCTAATCCAGTACACGTAATCTATATTATTCCTCACTGTCCGAAAACGGATTGTAACGGTGTCGCCAGGCTCCGGTTCCATCGGACTCACATAGTTCTCTGTCTCGTCACTAAACAATCCTCCCGAGCGGAACACCGGACGCATCTGCATTGCATAGGTTTCTGATTTCTTTAAATAGTCTATATCCGTAATTCTCTGATTCATGGTATCTCCTTTATCCATTTGCATTTATACCTTTATTGTATACTATCTTTGCTTTCTGCACAACCAGACATTTTTTCCACAAACCAGGAAACTGCGCTTCCGCGTAAAAAAGACGGCTTTTAAGCCGTCTTTTTTTGGAGAAGGTATTTCTCTTATGGGGTGTAGCAAAAACTATTAATGTATTGGGGGTTTTTACGATGATTATTATAGCATCTCTCCCCAAAGAAGTGTGCACAAATCTCACAAAAATCACCAGATATTTTTATGCACCTTTCACAATCCATTTCTCGATTCCCCTACTTTTAAGCCTCTGTCCGCTCAAACAGCGCTTCAAACTCTTCTCTTCCAACCTTTTCCTGTTTTATCAAAAGCTCTGCACAGCTGTGCAGTACATCCATATGCTGCTCTATCAAGTTTTTCGCCTTTGCATAAGACTCATCCACGATACGCTTCACTTCACTGTCAATCAGCGCCTGCGTGCTCTCGCCATAACTTCTGCTGTGCGCCAAATCCCGCCCGATAAACACTTCTTCGCCGTCATTTCCATAATGAATCATGCCAACTTTGTCAGACATGCCATACTGCGTGACCATTGCCCGGGCGATTTCTGTAGACTGCTTGATATCCTGGGACGCTCCTGTCGTTACATCTCCAATCACCAGCTCTTCTGCAACCCTGCCCCCAAAGCCTACGATAATATCCTGCAGCATCTGCGCTTTTGTACGGAACATCCTGTCTTTTTCCGGCAGCGGCATGGTATATCCTGCCGCTCCCATCCCGGTAGGAATGACGGATATCGTATGCACCGGTCCTACATCCGGAAGGACGTGGAACAGTATCGCATGCCCCGCTTCATGATATGCAGTAATGCGCTTCTCCTTATCAGAGATAATCTTACTTTTCTTCTCCGCACCGATTCCTACTTTTATAAAGGACTCCCGTATATCACGCTGTATAATATATGCCCTTCCTGCCTTTGCCGCCTGGATAGCCGCCTCATTCATCAGATTTTCCAGATCAGCGCCCGTAAATCCCGCCGTGGTTCGTGCGATTTCTTCCAAATCCACATCATCTCCCAGTGGTTTTCCGGCCACATGAACCTGCAGGATTTCTTTCCTCCCTTTCACATCAGGCTTTCCGACACTAACCTTGCGGTCAAAACGTCCCGGACGCATAATCGCAGGATCCAGGATATCTACCCGGTTCGTAGCCGCCATCACGATGATTCCCTCATTCACGCCAAAGCCGTCCATCTCTACCAGCATCTGATTCAGCGTCTGTTCTCTCTCGTCATGGCCGCCGCCCATTCCGGTACCCCGCCGTCTTGCCACCGCATCAATCTCATCGATAAACACGATACACGGTGCATTCTTCTTGGCATCTGCAAACAAATCTCTGACGCGGGATGCGCCCACGCCCACAAACATTTCCACAAAGTCCGAACCGGAAATACTGAAAAACGGAACTCCCGCCTCCCCGGCTACTGCCTTTCCCAGAAGCGTCTTTCCGGTTCCCGGAGGGCCTACCAGCAGAATCCCTTTCGGAATCCTGGCTCCTACCTGAAGGTATTTTTTCGGAGACTTCAGGAAATCCACGATTTCCTCCAGCTCCTCCTTCTCTTCCACCAGTCCTGCCACGCTTTTAAAGGTAACGCCCTTTTCATCAGGCATGATTTTCACTGCGCGGCTTCTTCCAAAATTCATCATTTTATTATTCCCGCCGTTTGACTGCCGGTTCATAAGCACCATCAGCACCATGAATACAACAGACATCAGCAGAATCGGCAGAATCGTACTCAGGAATATACTCTCACGCTCAATCCCATGCATATAATTGGGTATGCCGTTTTTCATCAGCAATTCCTGAACTTCCTTCACATCTGCCACATTCAATTTCTGCATATCTGACCCGTCTGCAAAATACAGCAGAAGCTGCCCTGTCGGAACCTGCTCATTTGGATGGATATCCACCCGCGCAAGCTGTTTATCTTCTACTGCCTTCTGAAACTGGCCGTATGTATATCTCTCTTGTGTCTCAAATCCATTTCTGAAAATAAACACAAATAACAATACCGCCGCCAGTATCAAAAGATAGAACCCCGCTCCTTTTGATGTACTTCTCAATTTATAAGTCCCCTTTCTGACATTTCTGCAGCCTTCCCTGTCCGGGCGGCTACACTTCTACAACTCCGATATACGGAAGATTTCTGTACTTCTGGGCATAGTCCAGCCCATACCCTACGACAAACTCATCCGGAATATTAAACCCTACATAATCTACTTTTACATCCGTCACCCGGCGTTCCGGCTTATCCAAAAGCGTACACAAACGGATACCTGCAGGCTTTCTCTCCCCCAGCTCCTTTACCAGATAGCTCAGGGTTCTCCCGGAATCAATGATATCCTCCACCACGATTACATCTCTGCCCTCCAGCGGTTCATCCAAATCTTTCTTAATCTTCACCACGCCGCTGGATTCCGTGCCTGCCCCGTAACTGCTCACAGACATAAAATCCATCGACACCGGAACGGTAATGCGTTTCGCCAGCTCACACGTAAAGAACACGCTGCCTTTCAATATACAGATCAGGTGTACGCTCTTTCCTGCATAATCCTCGCTAATCTGCCGTCCAAGCTCGGCAATCCTCTCGTTGACTTCCTGCTCAGGTAATAATATGCGGATGTTATCTTCCATAATCCTCTTCCTCCATAATATGTATTTTTAAAATTGTTTTCGTATGTTCCGTCACTTTGCACACTTCGCTAATCCTAAATCCCACAACCCAAAGGATATGGCTCCCCTCTGCCAGGAGAAGTACCTTGTTTCTGTCCTCTCTCAAAACTTTCTCATCTATAAAGTACTTTTTTAGTTTCCTGTGCCCGCCGTCCGCGGTAAAATAGTCGCCGCTTTTACGGCTTCGCAATTGAATCGTATTTTTTATTGTATCATAATCCAGCCATTTCGTATACTTTTTTTCTGGAATATTTTGATTTTTATTCGGCTCCAGGCTGGTAATAATAAGGTACTTCCCCCATCTGGACTCCCCAGGCACCGCAAGCGGCGTTTCTTCCCGGCACTCCTCTGACGCTTCTTCCATACCAAACGCCAGATAAGGTCCCGTACGACGAACACACCGCCCTCCCGGAAGCTCAATCCGCCGTCCCGGCTGCCCGGCTGCCAGCCGTTTGATTTCTTCCAAATGGACAGCGCCTACGTCTTTCATCCCCGCCCCCGGCCTGTCCAGCCAGATACGCAGCATGTATTCCTGCATCACTTCCTCTTCCCTGCAGAAATCTTTTGCCAAAACCCTAAGTTCTTCGCCGCAATACTCTGAAAGCTCTCCTGCCCTCCGCGCAGCTAAGCCTTCCAGATACTCCTGCGCCCTCCGTATCCTCTCGCCTGCCTGCGCGATATGCATCCGCGACTGCCTGTTTACACTCTCCTCCAACTCCGGCAGGATATTCCTGCGAAGCCTGTTCCTTGTATAATTATCCGACAGGTTCGTGCTGTCCGTACAAAATCCCTGTCCCCTCTCTTGCAGATACCTCTCAATTTCTTCCCTGGAAATCTCCAGCAGAGGACGGATGACTTTCCCATTTACCGGGCGAATCCCGCACATCCCCCGAAGCCCCGAACCGCGCGCCAGATTCCAGAGAATCGTTTCTGCCTGGTCGTCCCGGTTATGGGCTACCGCAATCTTTGCCTGCTGTTTTCCGGCGCATACCGCTTCAAACGCTTCATAACGGCATTTTCTGGCTGCTTCTTCCATGCTCAGCTTCTCCTTCGCAGCCCTTTTGGGCACATCACAGCTATATAAGTGAAAGGTAATCCCCCTTTGGCGGCAGAGCTGTTCTGCAAATCCGGCATCCGAAAGACTCTCCTCCCCCCGGATTCCATGCTCCACATGCACTGCCTCCAGGGAAAATCCCAGACGTTCCCGCAGCGCTTCCAACAGAAAAAGCAGGCATACCGAATCTGCGCCTCCCGATATGCCTGCCACAACGCAGTCACCTTCCTGAATCATCTGGTGTTTCCTGATATATCCAAATACTTTTTCTTCCATTTCCCATATCCGCCCATAATCTTTTAGAAATACTATATAAAAGCAGGCGCAAAATTGCAAGCGCAAAAATTGCGGATTTTAGTTCAGTTCCGCCACAGCCCTCCCACCAGCACAGTCATATCGTCTTTCGCACAGCATTTCTGATAAAGCAATACCCTGGTCAGGATTTCCCTTGCCATTTCCTGTGCATTTCTCGTATCCTGTTCTAAAATAATATCCTGTATAATCTCCTCCGCTTTCCGGTGGGGCAGCGCATCCAGCACACCATCCGATACCATAATCACAAAATCTCCCGGCTCCAGCTTCTTTTTCGCACTCTCATAGTCCAGTTTCTGCAAAAAACCAATGGGCAGGCTGGTAGACGAAACAGATTCCACCCAGTCTTTCCGTTTCAGGAACGTGGTAGACGCCCCGATTTTCATCATTTCGCATTCCCCTGTATACAAATCCACCATACACAAATCCACCGTAGAAAACATCTGGTTACTGTTCTGCAGCATCATCGTAGAATGTATCATATGAACTGCCGTCTCCTTGGAAAATCCCGCATGTAAAAACTGCTCCAGGAGTTCAATCACCGTCTCGCTCTCCCGGCAGGCGCAGGTTCCCGACCCCATCCCATCTGACAGGCTCATAATCATCTGCCCATTTTCCCTCCGGAACATGGAAAAACTGTCTCCTGACACCATCTCTCCATCCTTCGTAACTCTCGCCACCCCATTCAGCATAATATACTCCGGCTCTGCCAGGAAAAGCACTGTGCTGTACTCATGATTAATGATGGAACGGCTGTCTTTTTCCGGAACCATCTTCCGGCTGCATACCTCAGAAACCACGCCTGCAATTTCCCTGGTAGAAATGCAGCGTCCCTTCCGCGAAGAACGCATGGTGATAAACAGCTCCAGCCTGTCCGCATCTTTCCTGACATCCCACATTTCCCGCATCACGATACCATGCATCCTCAGCTTGATATCCATCTGCTTCTCCAGCCCTGCATCCACAGGACGCACTTCATAAGTAAGGCTTGCCGCTGCCTCCATAATTCCGGCCGTCCCATAAAGCTGCTCCGCCACAGCCTCCCGATTCTCCAGCAGACGGTTACTCCACATCAAATTCAGCTTCGCCACCCGAAAACTTTCTTTCATAGCCGCCAGGAAGCTTGTCCCACAAGAGCATATTTCCAGAAAAGGCGCCTGCTCCCCTGTGCCTTGCTCTTCTATCTCCTGCAGGAGCCCATAAGCCTCCCTGTATGTCCTTGCACAGTTTTTTTCCCAACAGTGATCCCATCCCGGACAGAAACTGCACACTTTCCTCTGTACCTCTCCGAAAATTTCTTCGATATCCTCTTCCGAAAACTTTTCCTTCCTGCTGGGCATGTTACGAAACGTCCCTGCAAGCTGCCGGAAAGACTCTGCATACCGCTCCATCTTTTCACGTCCCGGCTCACACGACTCTAAAATCTGCTCTTCTCTGTAGCGTTCTCCTAATATCAGCTTAATCACGTCCCACATTACCCATAACACGCTTACAATCAGGACTGCAATTACAAATTCACCCATTTTCCGTACCCTCCCACAAAAAGCAGTATACGGAAACAGGCAGGTGTTTTTTGTCAAAACAGTATAACAATTCCAAAAAACTTTTCGACAAAAAACGCTGCTGCACCGCCCAAACGGCAGCGCAGCAGCGCTCTCCTTATTTCTATCTTTATTAATTTTCCGGCTTAATCAATATCTCATCCGGGTATATCAGCCCCAGCTTGTCCCTGGCAACCTTCTCAATATACTCGTCTGTCTTCATATATTCCTCCAGCCCATTAATCTCCTCGGTGCGCTTCTGCTCAGCCGCAAGCTGCTTTTCCAGCCTGGCCTCCTGCTCTGCATATGCTGCATTCTTCTCCCTCAGCGCATGGCTCTGGACAGCGAGGTTCACAAGCAGGAGGACGACAACCATGGTAATACACAGGATGGCACTGCGGTTGCCCCATCTTCTGCCTTCTTTTTTCTTTTTCATAAAACGACCTTCCTTATGAATTGCTTCCCCTTCTTTTGACTAGTGTCATTTTAACCCCTTTTATCCTCTTTTTCAATGCTTTTCGGGCTTTTTTATAGATTTTTTTAGTAAAAAACGCTAACGGGCGAAACAGGAATCCGACTGTTTTGTTGAAAATTGTCGTAAATAGTCGTAAAACCCCGGATACCCCCCGTAAAACCAATCGGCTGGCGCTCATATGATACAAGACCATCCCCAGCAGCATAGCGCACAGAGAGAATCCCCGCACAACGCCGCTGTTCCTCATAAAAATCACCATAAACGCTATAATTCCTGCAGCCGTACAATACAAAAAGTCCTCTGCGGCAACCAGCAGTTCTTCATGGATAAACACCCGGCGTACCGCCCGCAGCAAATCATATCCAAACATTAGCAGCACCCCGGCCGCTGTGCAGACCAGGAAAAAAAAGATTTCATTCTGAATTCCCAGGCTCATATGCTATCTGAACAGCCTCCCAAGCATATTTTCTTTTTTCTGGCTCCGGCTGTCAGAATATATCATACTGTCAACCATGCCGTCAATATCAACCTCTCCCTTTTCCAACGTTAAACGGCTGATATGCAGCTCTCTGCCTTTCACCGTCAGCATTCCCATTCCCGTCTCCAGAAGGATTTCCCGCTCATCAAAAGAGAGCACATCGGATACTCCTGTAATTGTCCCGCTGTGCCTTCCGGAAAGCGTTACCTTATGCGTTCCTTGCGTCTGCTTTTCTTCCATGCCCCCTCCTTGCCGCCCTGTTTCTGTCTTTCTAAAATATATTAGGGGATGCCGGAAATTATGTTACAGATATCGGTAAAGTTCTTTTGCCTCGTCCTTTTTCACCGTCTCCTGCACATCCAGGATTTCTACCTTCACGCTTTTCGTGCCAAAGTGTATTTCCAGGACGTCGCCTTCCTTTACCGCTGCCGAAGCTTTGGCGGGTTTCTCATTCAAAAACACACGGCCCGCGTCACAGGCTTCATTTGCTACTGTCCTGCGCTTAATCAAGCGGGACACTTTCAGAAATTTGTCAAGTCTCATCTCGTTCTCCTCCATAAAAATCGTAACAGTTCAGCCTTCGGCTTCACTGTTACCAAAAATCATCGGTTGATACATCTTCCGGCCTGCAAACCGGATCCTATCAAAAAGGAGCTGTCCCACACCTGTCATTCGGTCTGAGCCAGCTCCGTTCTTCCGCTGTTCCAATCTTACTGCTCGTTCACTAAGTCCTTTAAAGCTTTTCCTGCTTTGAATTTAGGGGACTTAGATGCAGCAATCGTCATCGTCTCGCCGCTTCTCGGGTTTCTTCCCTCTCTTGCAGCTCTCTCAGATACCTCAAAAGTTCCGAAGCCAACCAGCTGAATCTTCTCGCCTTTCTTCAGCTCCTCAGCAACTACATCTGTAAACGCCTTGAGCGCCTTCTCTGCGTCTTTCTTTGATAATTCTGTTTTCTCTGCCATCGCTGCAATCAATTCTGTCCTATTCATGGAATAATCCTCCTCTGATTTCTCTTTTCGTCCTATTTTGTTCGATACAAAACTTCCAGGTTCCGAACTCTGTACGCTTTACCTGCCACAGAGCCCTACGTCTATTTATAAGCTTTTATCCCATATTTGTCAAGGTATTTTATGCTTTTAAAACCGCTTTTGAAAATCACCATTAACTGCCTTTTCATCGTAACAGTTCAGCCTTCGGCTTCCTGTTCCTGGCATCAAGCCATGCAAAACCACTTCGTGGTGGCTTGATGCCCATCAACCGAAACGCTATTTCACGAACTTTGCAGCAAGTGCAAAGTCCTGGGCTGAACTGCTGCTTTTCTATCAATACAACTCAATCTCCGAGATTGCCATATTCTCAAACTCGCTGCCCGGATAAACAGATTCAACCGTAATCGTCACATATTGCGTATCTACAGGATGAGGCAGCTGTATATTCTGCTCCTTAAACTTATCCTTCAGTACAAAGCTTTCACCGGAACCATCGGAAAATTCCACATAAATCCTCTTTGGGCGGGAATATTTACGGTAAATACTCTTGCTCTCATGGTATCCTGCATGGATGTTAAACCCTGTCACTTTGTAAGAACTATTAAAACGCAGTGTCACAGATTCCCCGGCCCCCTGTGCCGACGCTCCTTCTATCCAAGCCGTACTGGCGTCGCCGTCCGTCATAAACCCTGCCTCATATGTTATATTATTCTCAAACAATGAAGAACTGGCTGAAACTTCTGTAACATCCCCCATGTAGATGCCCGGCAGATACGATTCCATCCCCGTTGTCCCCGGCACAGCATCCGTTTCCGGTATAGAATCCATATTTCCGCTTTCCGTTCCCCACATAGAATCCCTATCGCCGGCGTCTGTTTCTGACATGGAATCCGGCCCTTCACTGTCCGTCTCCCACATAGAGCCCGCATTTTCATCACCTGTTTCCGACATAGAGTCCATATCTCCGATGCCTGTCCCCGGCATATGATCCGTTTCCCCGGTGCCTATTCCCGACGCGGCATTTGTTTCTCCCACGCTGCCGGCCAGCCGCAAAGCAAGCTTTTTATCTATCATATAGGAACGTCCTGCCGAAAGCACCTTCTTTCCTTTCTCAGCAGACGCTTCGTCCTTATCTGCGTCCTTTTCGTCACCGCTTTTCGCCGTTCCCGTATCAGCATCATGGCTCTGCCAGATCAGCTTGTCCCCTTCAAAATAAAATTTGTACTCATCCTCCCCCGCATAATGCGCGTAAAACAGCTGCTCGTCCTCATAGTAATAAAAGCAGTCATACAAAACGCCGTCTACATCCTCTGAAACCCCCGTGAGCCTCAATTCCTCATCCTCATAATAGGCAGAAATCCCATCTCCGAAAGTAATCCTCTCATACACGCCCGACGAAACCGCCTCTTTCACTTTCTGATAGCGTTTATCTATCTCCGAAACCTGGCGCGGTGCTTCCTTTCCTCCGTTGTTCTTTTTATCTTCCGCCTCAGAATCCTCCGTATCTGTACGCCCTGTCTGTTCCGTTTCCTTATGTGTACTCTCCGATACTTTTCCTGCTTCATCTGCATCAGAAAAATACAGCAGATTAACCGCAAATCCCACGATTCCTATTGCTGCGCATATTGTTGCGGCAATCGCTGTCTTATATACACGCGGCATAGTTCTTTTCATCGCTGCATCTGCTATTTCCTCTGCATCCTCCCTGGAACATTCCGACGGCAGATCATTCTCCTGCCCCGCCACTTTCATCCCGCATTCGCCGCAGAAAACAGCGCCTTCCGGCAGCTCACTTCCGCAATTTGTACACTTCATTCGAATTCTCCCTTCTTACACATCGTTCATACCCTTCCATATATCCAATAACATTCCCCGAACATTTTACTATTGTATTTTACCATCCTGTAAGACCGCAAACAAGGATTTTTTATCTTTATATAGTTTCTCTGTTTTTTGCCCCCCTCTTCATAAATAAAACAATTTCTTTTCCCCTAGAGCGTGTCTGAAAATTGCTTTCTGTCAGATACGCGACACAATTTGTGGGAGATTTGTGCCAAATGAAGGGCACATAACAAGCTATGTAACATGAGTTTGGCGCAGATATCACACAAAGTGGGGCATGCAGATGGCAGGAATGAATTTTCAAACAGGCTCTAACATAAACAGCCCTCTGAAAATCATTATAAAGCGCTCCCCAAATTTTTATACGATTTCCATTAAAGATGTGCTACAATTCAGCCAGCATTTATTGCATTATACAACCCAAACATATGTACAAGGAGACTTATCATGAATGACCTGCACACATGCATAAAAAACTACCTGGAATATTGCCAGCATCAAAAAAGGCTGGATGCGAAAACACTAAAAGCCTATCGGATTGACCTGGCCCAATTTTATAACCACCTCCCGTCAGTCAATCTTCCGGAAATTACCACCGGATTACTGGAAGATTTCATCCGGGAGCTTCATCAAAAATACAAGCCCAAAACAGTAAAAAGGAAGATAGCCTCCTTAAAAGCCCTCTTCCACTACTGCGAATATAAAGAACTGATTCAACGAAATCCCTTCAACAAAATGCAAATAAAATTCCGGGAACCTTCTCTTCTTCCTAAAACCATCCCCCTACATATTGTCGAAACCTTTTTAGCTACTATATATAAGCAACTATCAGACGCAAAAACAAATTACCAGAAAAGAAACGCACTGCGGGACGCCGCAGTCATAGAGCTGCTCTTCGCAACCGGAATCCGCATCTCCGAACTCTGCTCCCTGAGCGTCAATGCCGTAAACCTGTACGACAGAATCATCTTAATTTACGGAAAAGGTTCCAAAGAGCGCAAAGTCCAGATCGGAAGCGACGCCGTCGCCAACATCCTCGAAAAATACAAAAACAATTTTAACACCGAAATCCAAAACTGCGGCCACTTCTTCGCAAACCAGAACGGCAGAGAACTCTCCGACCAGTCCGTCCGCCGGATGATAAACAAATACACCGCCCTCGCCGCCATAGACATGCATATCACCCCACACATGTTCCGGCACACCTTCGCCACAAGCCTTTTAGAAGCGGACGTAGATATACGATATATACAGGAAATCCTGGGGCATAGCTCCATCAATGTGACAGAGATATATACACATGTGGCGATGTCTAAGCAACGGGATATATTGACGAGGAAGCATCCGCGGAAGGATTTTCATATATAAGATAGATGTGTGTAGATTATCCCTTTAAACTTAAATAATTTAGATGGATAATTAAAAGTTATCTATCAGATATAATGATAAGGTTATTCAGTTAAGGAGAAGGCATATGACAAACGAAGTGCAAATGTATTTTCAAAATGATTTTATAAAATTTAAAAAATTTGAAGCAAGAGATATGTCATATTCTGTATTTAATGATATCGATTTTCATCAATATTTGCATCCGGTTTCTTTTTTTAGAAGTGACTTTAGGGGGGCAAAGTTTACTAATATAAGTTTTTATAAAAATAATTTTGACAGAAGTGATTTCTTAAATTCAGTCATTATTAACTGTACATTTGAAAAGGTTCAATTTGGATGCTGCCAAATAAAAAATTGCTATTTAAATAATGTAAAATTTATAAATAATTCATATAAAAGTACATCTATACATTCAACAACGTTTGTTAATTGTGAATTTCCTGATGAAAGGTTTTTAATTAATATGCAACATTGCAAATTAATTAATTGCACTTTTAAAGGATGTAGTTTTGAAATGTCTAGTACTGATAGTGATATTTTTAAAAATTGTACGTTTATCAATACTGATTTAGCTACAATGCATGCAGAAAATCATAAATTTATTGAATGTAGATTTGAAAATGTTTGTATAGATTCAAGCTATTTCTTTGGTTACTCTATTGCAAAATGCTCACTAAATCAAATAATTTTTTTGTACAGAGGGGAATATGTCTGCTTTGAAAATTTAGGGGTGTCTGAATTTCTGGAAAAATTTGAACGAGAAAATCGTTTCAATGACATGTTCAATTTACTTGTTTGTATAAAGGCACAGGACAGAATTGCAGATATGTTAATAAGATGTTTAAATTATTATAAGAAAGACATTTATGGTCGAATGCTAGACATTTCTATTCTATTTGAAAGCTTGGTATTTGCAGCAATTTATGAAACAATAGATTTTAATGTTTTGCATGAATTATCAATTATTATATCAGAAATGGATTTATCTAGTTATGACTTTGCAGAACGCATTGAAATAGAGGCTCTTCACACTAAATTCCGAAACGCGCTATATTTAAGTTCACATAGCAATGAATATCTTACCCGTATTGGTACAAACAGTAAGTCTATGTTAAGTATTAGGCTGAATAGTGATGATTACGATAAAAGCGTTGAGATCTCTAAACAGTTGTTGGATTCTATATCTGATGCAAATTATTGGACACTTATTGAAAGCCAAAAAGGATCTTGGATATTGATATTTTCTGCGGCTACTATTGTTGTCTTAGCTGCTTTACCTAAAATAGTAAAAAATTATGCGGATGTTTATTTTGAAATTAAGACAAAGAGAATTATAAGTAATAAAATCCTTCAAAAACTGGAAAATACTGAGGTGTCTTTAAAGGATTTACAAAAGCTCACTGTAACAACCAAAGAAGCTGAATTGTTACTTCCAGCTGGTAAGTGCATCAATAAAAGTATTTCAAAGGAGATTGCGGCCATTACTGCAAATTTGTAATATTGCCTGTACAGCGGAGAGTAATTTGTTGGTTTCGATTACGAGATTAACCCTAAAACAATAATGATTTGTTAACTTATAATAATATCTTGAATGAGGAATAGTTACAACATTTGCTTTCTGATATATTTCTTTCATAATATCTCGATCTTCACTTGATTGAAAATGAGTTTTTGGAATTGCCACAAGTGTAAAATACCCACTGGTGCTTTTGCATAGTTTCACATCTGTACCTAAAGTTAAGGTAGATAGCAAATTGTAATTGCTGGATGCATAGGTCAGGATATCTGTAATGAAATAGTTTACACTTTCTAAGTTTTCTGGGGAGTATATCGTATATAATAATGACTCTTGTATATATGATATACTTCCTAAACAAATTTCCGAATCTATATTTATGCTATTAATCAATTGTGATGATCCAAAAATAATTGCATTCTTCATTCCGTTTAAAAAGATACGCTTAGAAATAGATTCATATAAAAGACAATGCTTAGAGGAGGTGATTAGCGGTATCAATTTAGGATTATGAATATGAGAGATAGAGTTCCAATCCATATTTCCATAAACATAGTCTATCAATAAATATATATTTTTTTCTTCACAAAGCGAAATAATCTTTTTCAATTCAGATTTATCTAGATTAATTCCGCTTCCAAAAAAAGGTTGTATAAGTATAATACAATGTATATTATTATCTATAAGTTCTTTCTGTAATATAGTAAAATCTATATTTGTCTCCATGAATAAATTTATATCATAATAGTATAATTTCTTTTTGAACATATCCAGCAAATGCATATATGTAAAATATATAGGTCCAATGCACAGAAAATTTGTTGCATTCCTTTTAAAAATTTGTAATAAAGAAATAAACGCCGCACTTGTTCCATTAGATACAATTGTCATATTATCTTTTGAAATTGTTAACCCTTGCCTATCAAAATATGAAGAAATTTTGTTTTTCAGCGTCCCCATATCTTTAGACATAATATAGGTGTTTTTGTGCGTTTGCTGATGAATACTTTGTTCAATTAATTTATCATCAATATTTAAAATTTGTTCGCTTTTGTCCCAGCTTGATATAAAACACGAATTATGATTAACTGTTAATTCCACTATGTCGCTAATATCGGTAGAGTAATTTCTTACTAACTTAGTATACATTTTTCTCCTCTAACTATAAATAATATGAGCGCATCGCTCAACCCAATCAATATTTACTTATTTTTAAAATTTTTATCGCTATATCTGATAGATAACTTTTAATTATTCATTATGCTTTTAGAGTTTATATTTTCTTCTTAAAAGCTCTTGTTAATGCTTTAAAATTACTTTCTGTTGAATTATATCATATCTTTTTCTAAAAATCACTACCTTTTTATATATTTTTTTACCATATTTTTTTTGCAAAATTTATTTCCTACCTCCTATACATACCTGCGCATTCATTACACAAACCAGCAAATGGTATGTGCTAATTTTAACCATCCAGTTTGAAATATTGATATAATTATTGTTACCGCAAACAATGTACAAAAGAACTTTGGTAAATATCCAGATGAGGAATAAAATTATTTTCTCTGAAAACAAAAATAAAGTTAGAAGATTGACATGTGCTTTTTCTGCCTGGCTGGCATTTTAAAATCAAAAATATCCGGTTATTTTATTGACGGTGAAATTCACGCTATCAGACCTCTGGAATTGCTTGAAAGAATTTAATTACCATAAAAGAAAAACCCACCACTTCTATACTGAATCAAAATGAAGTGATGGATTTTATTTCATAAATTACACACCAAGGATCACACCAAACTTTCTGCCGTTCTCACCTCCTGCAATTCACAATGTCCCCCAACGAAAATAAATAAAGATTTCCCGCCCGTTCTGCCTCCTCGCATATTTTCTCGTCAAACCCGGACTCTGAAAACAATGCGTAGTAAAACGCCGCCTCTTTTTTCTGCGGAGCCATTTTTGCCAGCGTATCTAAATACTCAGAATATCGGAAAGGCTTTCCTTTAAATTTGCATTCTCCAATTAAATATTCTTTCATCTGCCTGGATACCGCTACAATATCTATCTCTGTCTCAGCTACCCGAAAACCGTTCTCACATGATGCATCTCTTACCGTTGTCCTGCCAGACCAGCGGCCCATTTTCATATATCGGAAGGGCAGCACATTTGCCCTTTGAAGCTCCTGCACATACTGCCTGCAGATATCTTCAAAAGTAAATGCTGCAAATTCATGGAGCAGCGGGGCAATTGCATACTCATAGACGCCATCCACATCCCCCGCCTCTAAGTCAGAATAATTTGTAAATGCAAAAGAGTACCAGAACCGGAAATAATTGTCCGTCAGCTTATAGGTTCCCCGCCTCGTGTTTGCCCGTTCTTTAATGCCGGCATCCACTGAAAATTCACGCTCTATAATTCCGAGCTGAGTAAGATTCCGCAAATAGACGCTGGTTTTCGAAGTATCATCCACAAGAGATTTCTGGCTAATCTCATTTAACCTGGTATTTCCTAAAGCGATCGCTTCAATCAAAGAATTATACAGGGATGTTTCTCTGAGTTCCTGACGGAGCAGAAAATCTACCTCACTGTATAAAATACAGCCTTTTGTGAGAATATTCTGCTTAATATTGTCAGCCAGGGATAGGTTGGCTCTAAACTGTCTCAAATAGTGAGGAATTCCTCCCAGGATAGCATAGACCAGAACTTTGTCCCTGTCAGAATAATCAGGAAAAAATTTGACGGCATCATAAAACCCCATCTCATTCATTTTGTAAATCCCGGTTGCTCTTCCGTAAAGAGGATTCTTTTCCGAAAGAATTTCTTTTTCAATAAAGCTCATAGAACTTCCGCAAAGAATAAGCATCACATTAGAATCTTTTAAAATTTCATCCCATAAATTCTGCAGAATCGACGGGATTCCGGAATTTCCCCTGCACATATATGGAAATTCATCAATGATCAACAGTTTTTTCTTATCTCCGTAAGGCAGTTCGAGGATCGCGCGGAATGCCTGCTCCCAGTCTGTAAATTGATTAATATACTGTCTTGCCGGAATGTCTTCTTTTAACACTTTCTCTGAAAAGGCCTTTAATTGAAGCCTGTCTGTACACTCACGGCAGGCAAAAAAGACATGGGGTTTTCCCTCACAAAACTTTTTTAGGGTTTCCGTTTTTCCCACACGCCGTCTCCCATAAAGAACAATCAACTGTCCATTCTCCGCCTTATACCTGCTTTCCAAAAACTGCAGTTCCGCTTCTCTGCCTATAAACATATCAACGCCCTCCATGTATCAAATCACGATTTTGCAAATCGTGATTTGATACACAGTATACTTTTTGTTCAGAAAAAAGTCAACAAACTTCCCCAAACACCTTCTCTATCTCATCTTCCTTTTCCTGCATCGCCTCCAATGTCCTGCCGAGCAGTTCGTCGAGCTCCCATCCTAACTGTTCCGCCCCCTGGCGTATGATATCCCTGGAGCACCCTGCCGCGAAACGCTTGTCTTTAAATTTCTTTTTCAGGCTTTTCAGCTCCATGTCTTTTGTGCTTTTCGACGGGCGCATCAGGGCGGCCGCGCCAATCAGCCCTGTCAGTTCGTCTGTCGCAAACAGTATTTTCTCCATCTCTTTTTCCGGTTTCACGTCTGATACGATGCCATAGCCGTGGCTGCACACGGCGTGAACCAGCTCTTCCGGCGCGTCAATCTCTGCCAGAAGCTCCGGCGCTTTTACACAATGCTCTTCCGGATATTTCTCAAAATCCACATCATGAAGAAGCCCCGCAAGCCCCCAGAGCTCCACATCTTCCCCTCTTCTCTCAGCAAAATACCGCATAACTGCCTCTACAGTCACGGCATGGCGCAAATGAAACTCCTCCTGGTTATACTTTTTCAATAACATTACCGCTATCTCTCTGTCCATCGCAAATTCCTCCTCTGATAAATATCTCTTTTTTCAAAAACAGGCGTAACAGCTCAGCCAATCCGTTCTGCTACAACCAAACAGCTCCAGATTATCATAATCCAAAGCCGCCTGTTTTTCAATTTCTTTATTCGCCAGTTACTGTGAACACAGGAATCAGTAAAGTCTATCACCTATGCGCTCCCGCTGCCAGAAAGCTCTCCTGCTCTATGACCCATCTTTCCTTTAATATTTCATCAATCAGCCCCTGAAGGCGGGGTTCAGCAACCTTTCGCAGTTTTTCCCAATACTCCTGCTTTTCGATTTTCTCGCCGAAACCCAGCTTCTTATAATGGCGGAACGTATCTGCATCCATTTGCAGGGGTTCCAGCTCTGGCATAACTTTTGTGCGGATATCGTGGAAAATGCGCACGCCGCCCAAATCTAAATCTCCGGTATGGTAATACCTTGTTCCCTCCGGCAACGCCTTCACCAGTTTTCGCAAAAATTCCCGCTCGCCCGGAGCCAGAAAACCGTGCGTGAAAATAATAAGAGTTCCTTCCTCATATTTCATACTCTCAAAGTTCGCCTTATTTTCCACGGTAATAACTTTTGTGATTTTCTGATCCGGCAAAATCTCTGCATTCTTCAGTGTCTGGCTGTTTAATGCTACTCCATACACGAACCCTCCGCAATCCTGCTCCCGTCTTTCCAGTTTCAGTCGCAGGCTTCCTTTTATCCAAAGTTCCTGCGAATATTCCTCAAGATAAATCTGGGACAGTACCGCCGAATCCTCCATTCCCTCCGTCACATCCGGGCAATAGTTTCTTGCGATCGTAACTATAACACGCTGTAGTTCCTTTTCAAACTCTTTCGAATCAGACAGGTATCTGACGCTGAACAGACGCTTATACACAGGCTCCGACAGCCTGTCCAGCCCCCTCAGGCAGTCCATGAAATGCTCTTTTTGAAGATTCTTGGGAATATTCCCCTTTTCCAGCTGCCCCACCAGCTCTTCTTCACAGTACTGCCGAATCCACTCCTTTTTCAGCGTCGGAAGTAATGCCTGAAGCTGCTTTTTGTATTCTTCCAGCACACACCAGGGCGGCGTCTGACCTGCCATACGGTAAAAAGTTTCCAAATCCTCCGCCCTGTAGGAAATTTTCTTCATCACGCTCTTCCCATCGTACCAGTCTACTTTCAGCAGCTTCTGCCCTTCCAGCCGTTTTGCTTCTTCCCTTGTCTTGCTATTATCCGGGAAATCCTTCAGGGATTTATTCCCCGTAAGCTCTCCCAGGCGTCCCTTACAGCTCTTGTTATTCTGTTCCAAAATCCATTCAATCAGGCTCTTTTCCATCTCTTGCTCTCACAGTTCTAACGTTTTTATACATTTTCTCAAACAGTTTTTTAGTGATTATTGAAAAATTTTACAACCGCCCCGTCTATAATTGTCTGCGTCTGCGGAAGTGTAACATTGCCCCCTCGATCTATGCTGTGCTATATACCAGCTCTACAAATGTTTTCTTTGCCAAAAATATATTCTGTTCCCTTGTAAGCATAAAATCCTCCGGCATTTTTACGACATCGCTTTCTCCCCGATTATAACAGCGTTCTCCGTGCTTCCGCAATACATAAATTCGTTAAACCACTCTCATACGCTCCGCCCTGCAAACACACAGCTGTATAAAACGCAGCAAAATTTATTTTACAGTTCGGTCTTTGGATTTACTGAAGTATAAATTCCGCCGCCTGCATAACCCGGCGTTTGGCAAAACGCTTCTGATATGATACAATACGTCTATCACAAACCCGCACCGGCAGCGCGGCTGCCGCCAGAAAGGAGCTCTTATGGATATCAGGAATGAAGTAAGAAAAATGAAGGAGGACAGCCCCGCTATGGCCGCCCTCTCTCTTGAAATACGGAACCGGGCATTGGCAGACGCGGCTGCCGCCCTGACTGCAAACCGGGAAGAAATCTTTGCCGCAAACCGGGCGGACATGGACGCCGCCAAAGAATCCGGCGTCGCCCCTGCCGTGATGAAGCGTCTGAAATTTGATGAAAAGAAGCTGACAGATGTTATCGAAGGAATCGCTGACTTAATCCGACTCCCTGACCCGCTCTCCCAGGTTCAGCTCTGCCGGGAACTGGATGAGGGCCTGACGCTGCAGCGTGTAACTTGTCCCATCGGCGTTATTGGCATTATTTTTGAAGCCAGGCCGGACGCGCTGGTACAGATTTCCGCCCTGTGCATCAAGAGCGGAAACTGCGCGGTACTCAAGGGTGGAAAAGAAACTTCCCGTACAAACAAAGTTCTTTTTAACCTTATTTATAAAGCCGTTACTGCATCCGGACTTCCGAAAGGCTGTATGCTCCAGGCGGAGCAGCACAATGAGATTGACGAGCTTCTCTCCTGCCATGACTGTGTCGATTTGCTGATTCCACGAGGCTCTAACCAGTTCGTACAGTATATTATGAACAATACGAAAATCCCCGTAATGGGTCACGCGGACGGAGTCTGCCACATTTACGCTGATGAATTCTGCGATTTGGAAAAGGCGATCCCGATTCTCGTAGACGCCAAGACCCAGTACACCGCCGCCTGCAATGCTGTTGAGACATTGCTGGTACACCGCAGAATCGCCGGAGACTTCCTTCCCGCTGCCGCGAAAGCCCTGACAGGCGCAGGTGTAAAGCTGCGGGGCACAAAAGAAGCTGCCGATATCATTTCCTGTGAAGTGATGGGCGAAGAGGAATTTAACACTGAATATTTAGACCTGGTTCTCTCTGTGAAACTGGTGGACAGCCTGGAGGAAGCCGTTGCTCATATTAACCGGTTCGGCTCCCACCACACCGACTGCATCCTTACGGAAAATCAGGAAAATGCCCTGAAATTCATGCAGCTCGCAGATTCCGCCGGAGTATACCAGAACTGTTCCACCCGCTTTGCCGACGGCTTCCGCTATGGATTCGGCGCAGAGGTCGGCATCAGCACCGGAAAAATCCACGCCAGAGGCCCGGTGGGGCTGGAGGGGCTTGTCACCTACAAATACAAACTGTTTGGAAGCGGGCAGATTGTAGGCGATTATGCTTCCGGAAAAAAGAGTTTTCATTTTAAAAATTTAGACGCAATCTCTTCATAATTCGGCACTGGAACTCCATACCGCTGTCCCATACGAACTACTTCAAAAATCAGGCCATCTATTTCTGAGTCGCCGCCTCTTTTCAAATCCCTTTGCATCGAGGCGGTGCATTCGGGCGCCATATTGTCCAAAATATCCAGATTTGTCTGCACCACGTCTGCCGGAAACGGAATTCCCATAGCATTTGCTAAACTGTCAATCTCACGGATACACGCCTTATAGCGCTCCCGTATCTCTCCCGGCTTCTGCATCTGTCCTGCGCTGACGTCATAAAATGCCCCCACAGCCGCCATCGGAGACACCATAGCATATTTCTGCAGCGTATCCCGCCGTATCTGCTCCGTATATACCGGGGTGATGCCCGCTTCCCGTAAATCCTTCTCAACCTGAAGCAGCATAGGATGATCTTTTTTCCCATCCACACTGCCATAGACAATACGGAAAATATCGCTCCCCATCCTTATAGTTCCCGGCTCTTCCACAGATGCCGCAATGTAAATGCATCCGTTCAGTACCTGGATTCCCGGAAGTTCCCGCGCCATCCTCTCTCCGGTTCCATAAACATTCAGAATCGGAATCACCACCGTATTTCCATCTGATGCTTTCTTTATCAGCGGATACGTCTCTTCCAGTGAATAGCCCTTTACACACTGAAAAATAATATCCGCTTTCTCCCCATATTCTTCCTCCGCTAAAACCTCCACAAAAATGCGCCGCTCCTCAGCCCCTTTCCGAATCCGCAAGCCGTTCCTCCGAATCGTCTCCAACGCCTTTCCCCTCGCAATCAACGTCACATCCTTCCCCGATCCCTTTAAAAACGCAGCAATACAGCCCCCTGTAGCCCCCGCTCCGATAATCAGGTATTTTAATCTTTCTTTCATCATCCTTTGTATCCTCTCTCCATAAAATCCATTGATACAGTTTATCTTTGATTACTTTTAAGGAAGTATAGCACAAGTCAAAATATTATGCTATCATGAAAGAAAAACATATCATGCAGGACTGTTACTCAGCATCTATGAAAAGCAGGCGGCAGGATATCACTTACAGGAGGCGATTTTTATGAAACTTGCAGTAACCTTTGAAAACGGAAATATTTTCCAGCACTTTGGGCACACAGAAAATTTTAAAATTTACGATATTGAGAATGGCGTTATAAAGGAAAGCCGTGTGGTGAACAGCAACGGCGCCGGACATGGGGCGCTGGCGGGATTCTTAAAAAATGAGGGTGTGGACGTACTAATCTGCGGCGGTATCGGCGCCGGAGCGCAGACTGCCCTGGCTAATGCCGGAATCCGGCTCTACGGCGGAGTATCCGGTTCAGCCGACGAAGCAGCCGACGCTTTCCTTGAGGACAGACTGGAGTACGATGCAAACGTAAAATGCAGCCACCATCATCACCACGAAGGCGGCTGCGGAGAGCATACCTGCTCTCATTAAAGAAAACCAAACTACTGTGCCGCCAGCCTCCATCCGTCCGGATGAACCGGCGGCACATAAAATCTGTTCCCGGGAGGTCTATGAAATGAAATATATAATTTTAGGCGGCGTTGCGGCCGGAACGAAAGCCGCCGCAAAACTGAAACGCCTCGACCGTCAGGCCGAAGTAAAAATTTTTACAAAAAGCACGGATATTTCTTATGCAGGATGCGGACTGCCCTATTATATCGGAGGGGACATCCCCTCAAAAGACGGGCTTATTGTGAATTCCCCGCAAAAATATTCCGGGCTGACTGGCGCACAGGTACAGACAGGCTGTGAAGCTATCGGTATCGACAGCTCCAAAAAGCAGGTATCTATCCGCCGTACAGATGGCAAAACATTCGAGGAATCTTATGATAAACTGATTATCGCCACAGGAGCAGTCTCTTTTATCCCCCCAGTCGAAGGTGTGGAGCTTCCGGGTGTTTTCTGTGTCCGCACACCAGACGATGCCGTAGCGATCCGCGATTATGCCGAAAAAAACAGCTGTCGAAAAGCTGCAGTCTGCGGCGCAGGGTTTATCGGTCTTGAGACAGCGGAAAATCTGGCCGCACTGGGCATGGAGGTAACGGTTATTGACGCCGCCCCCCAGATTATGCCCAATGCTTTTGATGCGGAAATGGCGGGATACGCCAAACGCAAGCTGAAAGCTGGCGGCATACGTGTACTTACTTCCGTAAGCCTAAAAGGAATTAACGGAACAGAACACGCCGAAAGCATCTCTACAGACAACGGCACACTCCCTGCAGACCTGATTATCCTTGCCATAGGCGTGCGGCCTGCTACAAGCTTTCTCTCAGGCTCTGGCATTGAAATGATAAAAGGAACTATTCTGGTAGATGAGAACATGAAAACCAGCCTGCCCGATGTATATGCAGCCGGAGACTGCGCAATGGTAAAAAATTCACTAACCAGACAGCCGCAGTGGTCTGCTATGGGTTCTACCGCAAATCTGGCTGCCCGCGCTATGGCAAAGAGCCTGTACGGCGCTGGAAACGGATACGGCGGCTGCCTGGGTACCGGCGTCGTACGCCTGCTTCCTACATTAAACGGCGGCCGGACAGGACTGACAGAGGAACAGGCAAAGGCGGCAGGATATGACGCCGTCTCTGCGGTATGCATTTTAGATGACAAGGCGCACTATTATCCGGGCTCCTCTTCTTTTATCGTGAAACTCACCGCCGAACGGGAAAGCCGCAGAATCCTTGGCGTTCAGGTGCTTGGAGCCGGGGCGGTAGATAAGATGGTCGATATCGCGGTAACCGGGATTTCCCAGGGCATGAAACTGGATGATTTCGATACCCTGGACTTTGCATACGCACCGCCATTTTCCACAGCAATCCATCCTTTCGTAACCGCATGTTATATATTAGAAAATAAGCTTGACGGCATACTGGAAAGTATCAGCCCGTCAGAATATGACGCCGGAGCCGCCAAAGACTACACGGTTCTTGATGTACAGCCCGCCCCCGGCATCCCAAACGCCCGCTGGGTAAATCTTTCCCAAGTGACAGAAGCGATAGAAGGTCTGGAGAAAGACGCAAAGCTCCTACTTGTGTGTACGAAAGGCAAACGCGGATATTTCCTGCAGAACCGTCTTAAAGCCCTGGGCTATACAAACACGAAAGTCCTGGAAGGCGGCGTTATGTTTAACGAAGTAAAAGTTCCGTGAAACGGACGGAAACTCTCTATATAATTCAAGAAATCCCGGAGAATACAAACATCTCCGGGGATTTCTCTATTTCTATATGCCATATCAAGGTGTATTCTAATGCATAGTATATCCTTCACATTTTCTCTTATGAACAAAGTTTTTATAAATCATAATACATCTTAAACTCTGCCGGATTCGGAATTTGCTCCATCTTCTTTAATTCTGCGCGCTTGCGCTCCACCCATACGTCAATAAGCCTCTGCGGGAACACGCCGCCTTTTGTCAGATAGTCATGGTCTGCTTCAAGTGCATCGAGCGCTTCATCCAAAGACTTGGGAAGCCCTTTGATTCTCTTCTGCTCTTCTTCTGACAACGTATACAAATTGAAATCATAAGGCCCCCAGCCGTTTTCTGCCGGGTCAATCTGGTTTTCAATGCCGTCCAGCCCCGCCATCAGGATTGCTGCATACGCATAATAAGGATTTGCCGTCGCATCCGGATTTCGCAGCTCAAACCGCTTCGTCTCAGGAGCCTTGGCATACGCCGGAATCCGAATCACCGCGCTGCGGTTAGACGTCGCATAGCCAATCGTAACCGGAGCTTCATACCCCGGAACCAGACGCTTAAAGGAGTTCGTCGAAGGATTGGTAAACGCACACAGCGATGCGATATGTTTCAGCAGCCCGCCGATAAAATAGTGCGCGGTATGGCTCAGCCCCGAGTACCCGTTTTCATCATAAAACAGAGGTTTTCCGTCCTTGAGAAGCAGCATATGCACATGCATCCCGCTTCCCGCCTCCTGATAAATCGGCTTTGGCAGAAATGTGGCTGTTTTTCCCTCCTGCGCCGCCATATTTTTAATGATATACTTCGTAATCATCGTATTATCTGCCATCTCAGGCATATCCGCAAGCTCCACTTCAATCTCCATCTGCCCCGGGCCGCCAACCTCATGATGATGATATTTGACTTTAATTCCCCAGTCCTCCATCATCATGCACATCCGGCTGCGCAAATCATATCCCACATCCTGGGGAGCCGCCACATGGTAACCTCCCTTGCCGTGAACCTCATATCCATTATTCCCCGGCGTATCCAGGCTGCAATTCCAGTCTGCCTGCTTTGTATCAATCCGGTAACCGCACTGCTGCGGCGATACTTCAAAACGCGCGCTGTCAAACAGGTAGAATTCAAACTCCGGCCCAATCACCATCCTGTCCGCAACACCGCTCTCTTTCATGTACTCCACCGCCCGCAGGCTTACATTCTTAGGATACTGGTCAAAAGGTTTATTTTCCCCTTTGCCAATCGTGCACACGTTACCGCACATCGTCAGCGTCGGAACCGATGCAAACGGGTCTACATAGGCAGTATCCGCATCCGGCAGAAATACCATATCGCTCTTCTCAATCGGTGCATATCCATAATTGGAACCGTCAAAACCAATGCCGTAAGTAAATACGCTCTCCTCAAACCGCTCCACCGGAATCGTGATGTGCCTCCACCGCCCGTCAATATCCGTCATTTTGAAATCAATCATGCGAATCTGTTTTTCCTCGCATATTTTCCTAATTGCCTCACTTTTCATAGCTTTTGCCCCTTTCCACGGCATCCTGCCCGTTGCTCTCTCCGCTTCCGACAAAGTAGGCAGCCACCCCTGATATCATTTCTTTACAGTAAATTTTACCATAAAAAAGATAAAAATAAAATCTTTTTTGTTGAAAAATTCCTTTTTATAACAGGGATATTCACCGAATCAAAAAACTGCCAGCTCTGCAGCAGAAGATGGGATTTAGACTTTCCGAAATCGGAAAAATTACCGTTGACTGCCAGAAAAAGCATTTTTAAGTTCATCCCGGAGATACTCATACCTCTCCCACTTCTCTTCTTTCGCGAAATGCACTTCACGAAACTGCTCCGGATTGTTTTCGTAATCCAGCGCTTCATCCCCAAACTGTTCACTGGTCAAATCAAACACACAGTCACCCACCGTATTGTAACAATGGTAGTTTCCGCCTTCCCGGGGTATCCCGTACACTTTCCCGCCAAAAATATCCTGTGCGAGAAATGCTGTAATAGAGCACTGCCCAAGCGTCCTATTCTCCTCGCTCCAGCTTCCGCGCATTCTCGGAGCACAAGTGTACTCACACCAGATACCAGAAAGCGCATCATATAAATCACGCGGCGTCCGGATTCCCTCATATTCATCTGTAACTGCCTGTACGTTCGCCTGTTCCCAGCCGTAAAATTTGTAATCCATATCCTCTGCTCCTCTTTCTTTCAGCCTCATTTTATCCGGGACTTATTTATTATCTCTAATCGCAATAATATTTTTATTTTACTGTTCCTATTATAATACGCAGTATCAAAAAGTGTAAAGCTCACCCTTCTGGATTCATGCAAATACTCTTACACTGGCAGACTATCCCTCACACACAGCGCCCCATACCCCGCGTATGTCAAGTTAATGTCACAAACTTTTTTTACTTTTCCCACGTGAAAACCGCTGAAACCCGTATAACTTCGTGGGGAGTACGGTTCGCTAATGCTAAGTTAGGGCAAAATTGACGGTGAATTAGTGTCAAGTAAAAAGTCTGTCACGGATACTTTGTATATTGCAACCTTCGTTCTCTTCTTCCAGGTTTTGCTGAATATTTCATATAACCCTCTCCAAGCTGAATTATAATTAAGCGCCATATTCGTATATCACTTTTCCACAATCAATTTTATCTGTTCCGCTACTTTAAGAACATTCAACTGATACTCTGCAATCTCTTGCAAAATCTGAAATCTTTCTGTCTTATTTCTGCCCTCACGGATCATTTGCGCATTATGAGTTTCCAGGTTGGATAAAACTGTAAGTTCGTTAATTGACGCGAAGTCTCTCACATTATTCTTTTTTGCCAATTCAGGATTTTCATCCCGCCATGCTTTCGCGGTAAATCCGAATAATGCAACATTCAAAACATCTGCTTCCTCTGCATATGCCAACCACTCTAAGTTTTCTTTATAATTTCCTGATGGGATCAAATAATTTTTTACCGCATCTGTTTGAATCAAATAATTATTTTTGGACAAAAATCTTTTTGCATCCCATTCAATTTTCTCTGCATCATTCTCCGCTTCTTTCAGCCTTTGAAATTCTTTGATCAAATATAGTTTAAAAACAGGGCTGATCGCCGAAGCAAATTCAAATGCAATATCCTTATGTGCATACGTTCCTCCATATTTTCCACGTTTCACAAATAATCCTATCGCTTCTGTCTTTTCAATCCATTCCGAAACACTTAGTACAAATGTATGTAAACCTGCTTCGCTTTTAAAGTGGTCGAATTCGACCACTTTAAAAGCAGGATTATAGATCTGTTCCCATGTACCCAAAAATTCCAATGTCGCTCTATTTCGCATCCAGTTTTTGACAACATCTGCTCCTCTGGACTCGCCAACTTTGGCTTTTGCAATATCAGTTATACAGATATAATCGTCAAAATTTTCCTCTGAAACAGTAATATTGATATTTTGCACCACAATTACTTTATTTCTTCTCATCCTTTTTCTCCCACACTGTACTAATCAAAATCTTATTTTTTATGTAAAAGTATATATGTTACCTCTGTTTCTTCAACCTTTTTCGAACATAAGTTCTTTTAATCGCTTCATGAATTTTTTAGTGAGAAAAAATCATCATTTATATTTAGCTTAATTAACTGTCAATTCAGCATCAAAACAATGTATAATAAGCACTTTATTTGACACCATACATCACAAAATAAAGCGCTTATTATCCCAAAAAACTACTCTATTCTACCCCGGCAGACTATTTTCGACACACAGCGCCCCATACCCCACCTGCGGATTCGGATACTCTGTAAATCCCGGAAGCTCCCTCGCCCCGCGCCTTAAATACGCCTTCACCTTCTCCCCATACAGAAACGCGTCGTTTCCCTCTACAATTCCCCACTGCATAAGCATCGCCGCCGCCCCTGTCGCAAAGGGCACTGCGAATGACGTCCCGGTCATGGGCTGATATCCTCCCCCCGGCACAGTAGTCATGATTCCTACGCCCGGTGCTGCCAGGTCTGGCTTGACAAAATGCTCCCCTCTGGTGTACCCCCTCCCGGAAAATGGCGCGTATGTCATTAGGCGCGAATCATACGCCCCCACAGAAATTAATTTCCTGGAACTGGACGGAAGGGTAAGCGTCGTATCTGGTGTTGGCTGATAAAAGCGGCTGCCAAGATTAAGGCTGCCCTCGGAAGGAAGCCACATATCAAAGTTTCCATCTACGATTTTCCTTGGTACCAGGCGCACCCTCCAGATACCGCTGTCCAAATATTCACGTTTTGGTATAAAATCAAAATATATTTCCTGAGATGTACTGTACGGACTGGGTTTTCCATAGTAAATTAATATCTCTGTCTCTCCCATTTGATAGCGCTGTGAACCCAGCGTTTCCTGTAGCGGCCCCACGCGCTCCCCCGATGGATGAACCAGATAAATCTCCATTTCATCCACATAAGATTTCCAGAGCTGTATGTTAAAAGACAATTCGCCTGGAGCTACACCTATCTGTGCTTCCTGTACCTCACCATTTATAAGTCTGCCTGATGTATGCCCTGCTGCCGCCCCCTCATTCCCAGTTCCTGCCAAAATCGTTGTTTTCCATATATTTGCCATGTCATCCAGATAAGTTTCCAGCAAGCTGCTGCCATCATGCCCTCCATATACCGTCCCAAAACTCAGATTAATTGCAACAGGCTTTCGAAATTCTCTGGCCTTTCGAATTACATAATCCACTGCCTGCATCATCTCCGTAGTCCTTGGAAAAGAATTAGGCCTCGGCAGACCAAGCTTTACCACTAAAATGTCACTCTCGGAAGCTACGCCCCGATATTGCCCTTCTGAAGCACGCCCATTTCCCGCCGCAATCCCCAGCACCCCGGTTCCATGCCCGTTTATATCGCGTGACGGCACCAAACGGTATCTCTCCTGTGTCGTTGGAGCCTCCAGCGCCGCATTAATCTGCTCCCGGGTAAACTCTGCACCAATGCGAAATCCTTCTGGCGGCGTCCCTGATGCCGTCTGATCCCAAAGCGCTAAAATCCGGGTAGTTCCATCCTCCCTGCGGAAGTCAGGATGGGCGTAATCTACTCCGGAATCCAGCACTGCTACAATGATTCCCTGACCTCTCAGGTTATACTGAGCAGTCTGCAGCACATTAATGCAAGATGCCGCCCGCCCTTGATTAACGGAAAACACTAATCGCTTGGGCTTTTCTACATATTCGATTTCCGGCTGTGCTGCTATTTCGTCAATGCGTGATTCCGGAAGATTCATAATTGCATATTCATTCGATAACTCTGTGATACGGACTTCCTCATCCTCCAGACGCAGAATATTTCCATTATATTTTACAATAATATCCCATCTCTGATCCTCTTCATCATACCCTACCATTAATTCCGGAGATTTTCGCCTCTCCTCTGCTGTTGCGCCCAGCGCAAGATTCAGAAGATTCTCTATTTTCTGGTCATCTGCCATTTCCTGTACCTGCTTCGTACTTTTCCTTTCAGCATATGCAGAAACTATGCGGCAGATACACCCAGTCTGACATCCGCCCTATAACCTTTCAACGCATTTACAAATGCCATTAGTTTTATCGGAATCTTATCACTAACTGATTCTTTCCAGCATAAAGTTATAGTAAGGACACAAAACGGGACTGGTAAAATGAACATTCAAACAGAACTCAGCAAAACTTCCGTACGCTATCTGGAACAATACCATAAAATACTGGAAGATATGATTTGTGGAATGCATGATGCCGAATTGACAGACAGCATTTCTCACAATTTCATAGTGCAAATGATTCCCCACCACAAAGCCGCGATTGAAATGTCCGTCTCTCTCCTGAAATACACCACATGGATACCACTGCAGAATATTGCAGAAAACATTATCATGGAGCAACGGCGGGGCGTTGCCAATATGACTGCTATCTTGGAAAACTGCTGCCAATATGAAAATACAGAACCTGAGCAATATTCCTATCTCCAATGCTTCCGTCAAATCGCTGCTAACATGTTTTACCGGATGGAAAATGCATGCGAAGACAACAGCATTAATGGAAATTTTATTCGGGAAATGATCCCCCATCACGAAGGCGCTATCCAAATGGCAGAAAACGCTTTAAACTTTCCCCTCTGCCCGGAACTGGTACCAATTCTCCAGTCCATCATTACTTCACAGCGCGCAGAAGTCCGGGAAATGCAGCGGCTGGAATGCATTCTCTGTCGCTGCTCCTCCCCAAATTAATTTTTAAAAAAATTACAAATGGCATTTGCTTTTTCATAAATCTCCTCCGGCTCCGTACCAATAGAGAATTTCCCATCTTCATATAAAATCTTCCCATTTACCATAGTCAGCTTCACGTTCTGTCTGCAGCCGCTGTACACCACATTCTTAGTAATGTTGTTCAGGGGCTGCATATTTGGCTGATGTAAATCAATCAGAATCACATCTGCCTTTTTTCCGGGCTCAAGCGTATCGCAGTCATTCAATCCCATAGCCTTTGCTCCTCCCACTGTTGCCATAGAAAGCACCTCATTTGCATCCACCACCGAGGCATCTTTTTCCCGGTATTTGGCAAGCGCCGTCACCAGAAACATTTCCCGAAACATGTCCAGACAATTATTGCTCGCAGGCCCATCTGTTCCGATAGCAATAGGAATTCCCTTTGCTGACATATCACGAATCGGTGCAATACCACTGGCCAGTTTCAAATTTGAAGCCGGGTTTGTTACTACATACATCCCGCGCCTTTTCAAAATTTCCATGTCCTGCTCTGTCATATGTACGCAGTGGAATCCTCCGCCTCCATATTTAAACATACCAAGGCTGTCCAAATACTCTACAGGTGTCATTTGGTTCTTCTCCATGCACTGTTTCACTTCGCCTTCCGTCTCTGCCAAATGTGTATAAACAGGCGCTTGATATTTTTCCGCCAATGCAGCAATCCCCTCTAAAATCTCCCTGGAAGTCGTGTATTCCGCGTGAAATCCCAGGCGGCAGCTTATCAGCTCATGAATGCCATTATATTTTTGATACCATCCTTCCATCTCTTCTACAGATTGGCTGAAATCATTTACAGCCCCACAGATCACTGTGCGGAATCCACAGTCCACCGAAGCCTGCGCCATAGTATCCGGCGTTAGGTACATATCAAAATTTGCAGTAATTCCGCTGGTAAGATACTCCATAATTGCCAATTTGCTCAAATGATAAATATGCTCTGGCGTCAGTTTCGCTTCCATAGGAAAAACCTGCTGGTTCAGCCATTCAAAAAGAGGCATATCGTCTGCATAAGAACGCAGAAACGTCATCGCTGAATGCGTATGTGCATTCTTAAAGCCCGGCATCAGCAGATTTCCCTGCACATCAATCTCTCTATCCCATAAAAGAGATTCCTGCACTCCCGCATTTCCCACGTACACGACCTCACTGCCAGACACCCACAGCTCTCCCTCGCAAATCTCAAAACCATCTGCCATTGTCAAAATCTTCGCATTATAGAAACGTATATTCATATGTAAGTCCGCCTTTCCAAAAAATTTCGGTGTACACGTATGTGCCTGTCCTTTTTACAGTATAGCGCAGATATGCCCAAAGCACCACCCTTTGCAAGAATAAAAGGCGGCGCTTGACAAGATACTCATTTTATTTGTGGATATTTATCTTTTCCATTAACTCCAGAAACTCTGATTCCGTACCCTTAAATTCACCATGTTCATCCATTATCTTTTCATATTCAGATTTGGGGATTGTATACCATCCGGCTTTATATTCTGCTTCAAACATTCCATTATTTGTTGGATTCCCAGCATACAAAAGTTCTAATCCATGCGAACTTTCTTCTTCTCCTATTCTTTCCTCCAACTCATTCTTAACCCCTGCATTTTCAATCAAAATATCGGGGTTTTCCACAATAGCAAGCATATTTTCTTTTAATTCATTACTGTTATCACTTTTGTTAATTTCTTCTATCAAAAGTGCTTTTTCAGCAAAGGACAAAGATTTTAACCACAGGCAGCTTTCCCCATTTGAAAAAATACTACTTAAAAAATTTGGATAAAATATCGTAAAATCATCATAAAAATAAACATTATTGTCTCCAACACATCTTTTATATTGGAATGTAACATTCTCGTCATCTTCCCCTGGTTCCGTTTCCCCCGAATCTCCAGGCTGTATCGTCTCCGGCTTTGTTTCTGGTTGTTGAATATCCTGACCTGGTTTCGGCCTCACCGGCTTTTCTGGCGTCACAACAGGCGGTGTGTTGCCTGTCATTTTTTTTGAACTCCTAACTTTTACCGTACACTTTAATGTTCTGCCATTTATTTTTATTCTTATAACAGATTTCCCAATCTTTACAGCTTTTATCTTAACCGAGTTTTTTCTTTTACTGATGATTTTTACTGCTTTTCCTTTCACTTTCCAGGTATACTTTTTTGTTCGTTTTGATGCTCCAGATACTTTCAGTATCGTTGATTTTCCCTTTTGTAACGCAATAGAAGTCTTATTTAGTTTTGGCTTTTTCGCCTCAATCTGCAACGGATTTATCATCCCCAGCGAACATGCAAATGCAAAAATGATTATAATGACCTTCATAAAATTCTTTTTCTTATTCACATTTATCCCTCCAAAATTATTCATATTATCTATATTCATAGTATATAATAACTATTTAAAAATGTAAATATATGCAAGGTATCGAATAAGCTTTAAAGTAACAGTTCAGCCTACGGCTTCACTGTTACGGAATCCAGTCCATTTAAAGTTTGCTGTTCGCAAAGGGCTGGATTCTCTGGTTGAATTTATGCATTCTCACGGACTTTGCAGCAAGTGCAAAGTCCTGGGCTGAACTGTTACGCTTTAAATCAACTTGCGTCAGACGCAATGAAAGAACTGCGAATATCCTCTGCTATTTCGCTTTTCTACGTTTTAAATACATCCATCCCACACTAGCGATAGCCGCCCACATCAAACCAAGATATCCCAGGATATTTGTTCTGTCTCCTGTTCTTGGAGAACCCGATGTTTTTTTCACCGATTCCTTTTCTTCATTTTTTGCTACACTTACTGTCTGATTCTCATCATCCAGGTCTGCATGGGAAGCAATAAGCCTTTCCTTATAATATAATTCCTCAAAGACAACAATACTCTTACCCTTCATCTTAGACGCGTCAAACATAAACTCTACTTCCACTTCTCCATTCTTTTTCTCTGCCTGAAAACTTCTGGAGACCGACACTTTTTCTCCCCCTGCTTTTAGCGGATTCCCCGTCTCTTTATCCATAAGTATTCCTTTTATCGTATAACGTTTGCCTGGAATTAAACCGGAATATTTTACTGTATCTATTATCGTCATCTGCTTTTCCGGATTCGCAGTCTGACTTCCAGAAGCTTTATCAATTGCGGAAGTTTCTATCTGAATATCTGCAAAACGGATTGTCTGTGCTCCATCTTTTAAATCTTTATGCACTGCAATCTCACGCTCATCCAAAAACAAAGTTTCAAATACAACTGTCTCTTTTCCTTTTAGTACGGATGAATCGAAAGTAAATTCTACCTCCACTTCTCCCTCGGATGTATCTGCGGTAAACACTGTTTCTGCCTGCACTTCCAGCATACCGCTTAAAATCTCTTTGCCCGTCTTTTTATCCACCAACACACCCGATAATTTATACTCTTTTCCGGGTATCAAATTTTTATAATGTACCGTATCGATTATGGACGTAGTTTCGTTTACAAACGCTTCCCGGATCCCCGTTTCATGATCTACCGCTGCCGTTCCTATCTCTGGCTTACGAAACTCCACACTCTGTTCAGCGTCATGAATATCCGCATGAACTCCCACCTCTTTCCCATTCTGATACAAAGTTTCAAAAGCCGTCACAGATTTCCCACTCCATACAGACGAGTCAAAAGTAAATAGAACAGACACGCTGCCCTCCTGATTTTCCGGCGTAAACTTTATTGTACTTTCTATTTTTCTGCCATTTATCAGCAATGGCTTTCCCACTTCCTTATCCATAAGGATTCCTGTAAGCGTATACTCTCTTCCCGGAATCAGCCCGGTATATGACACCGTGTCCATAAGGGTCGTCGCTTTGTTCACAATCCCTTCGTGCCCTTCTGTTTCATCGTCTGTCAGCTCTGTTTTGAACTTTACATCTGTAAAATACACTTCCTGGTTTTCATCCTGAATATCCGCATGGGAAGCAATTTCCCTCTCTTTATAGTATAAAGTTTCAAAAACTACTGTTGTCACATCCTCTAATGTTCTGGAATCTAACGTATAAGAAAGATTCACCATTCCGTCTGGTTTCTCTGGCGTAAATTCGACTTCTGCCTCTACCTGTTCCTCATTTACAAGCAACGGCCGCCCCGTGCCTTTATCCATCAGTACGCCTTTTAATTTATAGCTCTGTCCCGGAATCAAATCTTTGTAAGCCACTTCATCGTTGAGAATCACTTTCTCTTCTAATGGCGCATAATGTTTTCCTGTATTTTTATCTGTCGCCGTTGTGGAAATCTCCTGAGCGCAAAATCTTATCGTCTGTCCTGTATCTTCAATGTCTGCATGGGCTCCTACATGAAACTTTTCCAGATACAAATCTTCAAATACCACTATAGATTTCCCTTTCAGCAAGCTCGAATCAAATGTAAACGATAAGTCTACAGTCCCGCTTCCATATCGGGCATCTGCAGAGCCATGAAGCGTTGAGCTAAAACCCTCATCTGTGCCCCCGACTGTAATTGTCTTATCTGCCGTAACCTTACTCCCGCCTGCATCCAGCAAAGGTTCGCCTGTCTCCTTTACCACAAGATACCCCTTAAATGTATACTCCTTCCCAATTTCCAGATTTGCATACTCTATGGTATCTATAATTGTGGTAGTCTCATTCACAAATGCTTTTTGTTCCAAAGTTTCAGTGTCTGTTGCAGTAGTTTTCAGCTTCGGCTCTTCTTTTGTTTCATTTTCCTTTATTCCAATATCTTTTACCACAGAATCTTCTTCAATGGTAACTTCAAAAGGCTCCAGCATAAACTTATCTTTGTTGTTTTCGCAAAGCAATTCTTCGATAAGATACGTATCGTACAATAACGCCCCCTTCTCATCATCCAGCGCTGACAGCTCGCCAAACCATATGCCATCCCCAGACTCTTCTCCTCTGTTTGTATTATTGCTATGCGTTTTTGAAGTATCTAACACGCCTTTCTCATCTGTCACGATCACATGGTATTCCCCTGTTGTTTTTGAGGTAATTCTGAAGGGCACATCGGAAAGAGTTTTTCCATCATCGCCGAGCTTTAGCATTTTGAAGTCGCCACGGCAGGGTTCCTCTTTTACGATTTTTGTGTTCGTCGCTAATAGCGCCTCATTTTTCTCGCCCATTCGTACTTGCTGAACATAAAGGGTATGATCTATCAGATATCCATCCGGTTCCTTTGTTTCTTGAATAGAAATAGTACCTAGAGGCATAACTACCTGGTCTCTGGCGTTTTTATAAACATCATCACCTTTTTCCGGCGTATCTCTCCTCACATCTATGTGCCCTTCACTGTCTGTCTTATACACCCAAGTTCTGGTTTCTTTTGGCGAATCCCGCTTCATAAGCTCTTCCTTTGTGTAATATCCCGCATAATACTTTACCGTATATTCAGCCCCCTCCAGCGCACCTTGTCCCTGCGGGATATTTTCATCCAACTCAGCATCATCCTTTTGCAAAAGGATGTGAAGCGGGTCATTCCCCGGACTATCCACCGCCCTTATCGTCGTGACTTTCCCCCTCTCTACCACAAACGGTATCGGTTCCCGGCTTATCAAAAACCCTTCCGGTGCCTCTGTCTCTACCGCATAATAATATCCCACCGGAAGCGTAATTGTATTCGATACCCCGTCTGCCTTTGTGCGCAGCGTCCCCACCTCTGTACCTCCGGTATTTGCAGCGGTAGGAGATGCTTTCCGGTATAGTTTATAGACGGCATTCTCCAGAGAGTAACACGGATTACCCTCTGAAACGGCAGGCAGGGAAGATACTTTTACAACTCTCCCATCGCCTGTATCCAATTCATTTGGGATACCCTGTGTTTCTGAACCGATATAATCATGCTCTGTCGCATCCACTGCGTTCGGAGCATTGATATTTGCTTTATTTGTATTCGAATAAACAGCTTTTCCTTCTTCTGTGACATAAAATGAATAGACAGTCGTAGAAACTTTATAACCAACCTTCGATGTAACCGCCGCCGAGCCTGGATTCTCTCTGAGGTAATATACTTTTCCCACAAACAGATTTGGTATCGTGGTATATTCTCCTGCGAGCGGCATAGATACCACGTTTCCGGTAAATCCCCCATTGTCTGAAACCTGCACGCTGAAATCTTTCCAGTCCAGCCCTACGCTTGTTGGATTGAAACCGATAATTGTTTTCCCTACTCTTGTGCTTGCCAATACCGGGGAATCCCCGATCGTGACCATATCATCCCCTCCATCCAGACTGTAATCTCCTTTCGCATTCAGCATCAGAACCTTCCCATCTCCGTATACCGTGAATGCTTTATAAAAGTAATGCGAACCTTCAGGTACTCCTGCCGTCCCGTCATATCCCATATTCAGCCCTTCCGGGGAGCGGCGCTCAAATACGATATAATAATCCTTTGTTCCTGATTTAATGGGGATTTTTTCTGTCCTTCCGTCTGCTCCTGTAGCATAAGCGCCGACCATTTTAAAGTAATCGCTGTTTGGATTCGGAGATTTCTCGCCCGGTTTTGCATTATCTTTAGACATGAGCTTTACGACTTCCGGCAGTATCTTTTTGCAGGCGTCTTTTGAGGTGATCCCCGCCCACCATTCGCTGTCTGTTTTTGAACTTGTATTCATCCTCTGAGCGATTTTTTCCAGACCTTTCTGGTTTACTTTATATACCCGGAAGTTTGCCCCGGCTTTTCCGGCTGTAGTCGTGCATCCCAGAATATCCCGTACGCTTCCCCCATTTTTGATACTTTTTTCAAAGGAAATATCCGTAGACCCCGGTGTATATGTGCTGATTTGCATATATCCTTCCGTCGTCTGCCCACGTCCCCCATTTGCCGCCCACAGCCGGAACGTATAAGTTGCCGTAGTGTCTGTAGTTTCTATATCAATGCACCGGATATACGCCTCGTTAGCCCCCAGCCCGCTATGTCCTCCGTCAGCCCCTGATATTCCCGAAAGGCTGGTAACGCCCGTGCAGCGCATATATATGTTTCCCCCGGCATCGACTCCTGCATTTGTGTAGCGCGCGCCCTCTGGTTTTGGAACTCCGAACAGACTGCATACTTTATCAACAGTTGGTCTTTTGATTGTCCATGTTCCATTTCCCCATACAGCACTTTCACCTGTTGCGGGTCTCTTCTGGTACATTGTCGGCTGGGAACCCAGATACGCAAAGTTCAAGCCCGTAAGCTTTTTTGTTGAAATCGTATTAAATGATCCCGACGCCCGTGCCAGCATCCGCGGCACAGCTTTCTCCCCAAACCGGATAGTCACTGTGCCCTTCTTCTCTTCCATATCCGAAGCGTCAAAGGAAAGGAACACAAAACCGCCGACGCCCTCCATGCTCCGTAAAATCCGATACTCGACGCCGTTGGGAACCTTCGCTTCCAGGTACTCCGCATGGTCGCCATAAGCTTGTGCATATACCCAGACCCTTTCACCGTCTGCTTCACCCAGCTCCACTTCACAGCTATCCGCAAAAGATTTCCTGACTCCCTCTCCACGGCTGACACTTTCAAAGTCCGAAATGCCGTAATACATCCATGCCTCTGCCTTCCCCTCAATCTTAAAAGAAAGCGTTTTCGATGCTTTTTTTTCCGTTGTTTCAGACATTGGCTCGGCTGCCTTTATTTCCGGACGTTTTATGGTTCCCTCGGGTGCGGCGCTCTTGACTTCCGAATCCCCTGTCGTTTCTCCGGATTCCATAGTTTTGATTCCCGGCGTTTCTGTGCCATTCTCCGATTCTGCGCCTTTTATCCCCGGTCGTTCTGTACCGTTCTCCGATTCCTCACATTTTATCCCCGGCGTTCCTGTACCATTCTCTGATTCTGCCTCTTTTATCCCCGGCTGTTCTGTACTGTTCTTCTCCGCTTCCGTCCCTTTTTCCCCCGGCAATTCTGTACCGTTCTCCGATTCCTCACATTTTATCTCCGGTAGTTCTCTATCGCCCTCCGGTTCCACCCCTTTTATCCCTGGCAGTTCTGTATTGCCTTCCGATTCTGTCTTTTTTATCCCTGAAGACTCTGTACCGCCCTTCGATTCCGCATATTTTATCTCCGGTGACCCTGTAACTCGCTCAAAGTTGGCTTTCTCTATCTGCGGCCTTTTCCCTCCCTTCCCTGACGCATCTGCTTTCTTCTGTGCCGTTTTTAATTCCATGTTCTGCCCCCGTCCAATTCGGAACTTCCGTTTTTCTTCTGCTATACGTCCTGTCTCATTTTCCCGTACCGCTACGCGCTCTTTTCCCGCAATCCCGTTAATCGACACAAAGACAGCTGCCAGTGCCAATACCAGCACAAAAATAAGCAATGCCTTTCCTCTGTTTCCTACGCCTGTTTTCCTCATGGTTCCGTCCTCCCATTCCGTATAAATTTAAAGTTACTCTCCGCCATATGTTTTAGGCTAATGGACTTCGTCAAAGAGCCTGACATCCTGCTGCAATCTGGCAAAACGTCAAACTTACAGCACCCAAAACCCAAACTCCGGCTGTCAAAAATCATACGCTTGAAGAACGTTCTTTTTATAATGGAAAATCGTTGTAACATTCTCTATCTGTTAAAGGGTAAATCATAGATATAACAAAAGAACTTACAGAAATACTGATTAAGATTTCATGAAATAAAATTTGAAAATATTTTTAACGTACTCCAAAAACGTACATCTCTGTATTCTTAAGATATCACACTCACAACACTTTTTCAAGGTTTTATTTTGTATTTTTTAATCTCTTATTGTCTATTTGCTTTGTAATTCCTGCGCCGTCACAAATTTCCTTGTAAATGCATGTCCGGGATGATATGATGAAGTCAAAGCCCCCGCGGCAAGCAACGGGCATCAAACTTGAAGCGCCCCAAGGGGCGGGGTATTTGATCCTCGCGGCAGTCGCCAAATGCCTGCAGGCAGTCACTTGGCTCGTTGCTCGCGGGAATAGATTATCAGCCGTTATGATCCGGCATTTTTAAAGGAGGTAAACCGCATGTACGCAGAAAAGGCGGGAATGATTATACAGGAAGTGAAACGGGCGGTCATCGGAAAGGATGACTGTATCTATAAAGTGATGATGGCGATGCTGGCAGGCGGGCACATCCTGCTCGAAGATATTCCAGGCGTAGGAAAAACCACGATGGCGCTTGCATTTTCGAAAGCCTGCGCCCTGCAGCAGAACAGGGTACAGTTTACGCCGGATGTGCTGCCCTCTGACATTACAGGTTTTTCGATTTACAGAAAAGAAACGGGCATTTTTGAATATCGTCCGGGAGCCGCTATGTGCAACCTTTTCCTTGCAGATGAAATCAACCGTACCTCCCCCAAAACCCAGTCGGCGCTTCTGGAGGTTATGGAGGAGGGACACGTAACTGTAGACGGAATCACCAGGGATGTCCCGAAGCCTTTCATGGTCATCGCTACCCAGAATCCCGTCGGTTCCGCCGGAACACAGATGCTTCCTGAATCACAGCTTGATAGATTTATGATCTGCCTGTCTATGGGCTACCCAAATGTGGAAAATGAAATTGCCATCTTAAAGGGGCGTGACAGCGGAAACCCAATTTCCGATATCCTGCCCATCATCCGAGGCGAAGAGCTCCTGCTGATGCAGAAAGAAACAGAGCAGGTATTTATCCATGACCGGATTTTTACTTATATGGCGGAACTGGCGGCGGCAACCAGAACTCACCCCATGCTGGAACTTGGGCTCAGTCCCAGAGGTACCCTCGCCCTTGCTAAAATGTCAAAAGCCGCGGCATTTTTAAATGGCCGAAATTATGTAACCCCTGCGGATGTAGTTTTTATATTTAAAGATGTGGCTCTGCACAGAATCCGCCTAAGCTCCAAAGCGAGGGTGAGCCGTGTAACCGCCGACGCCGTAGCCGACAGCGTCCTGGAACAGGTGGACAGGCCTACTCCAAAGAGGCTCTAACTATGAAACGGATTATTTTTTACATCGGAATTGTCCTGCTGACTGTCTACGTGGAAATCATGTACGAGAATTTCTACGGCACTACTCTTCTGGCTTTCGAAATCCTGCTGTTTGCAGCCATGTTCCTGCTATCCTGGTATCTGAAGCGAAAAGTTTCCGCGAGGCTGGAAGCCAGGATACCCGCAGCTTCCAGGGATGAAGAAGCCAAAATAACCCTGAAACTAAAAAACCGTGGAATTCTCCCGGTAACGAAAATCCGTTTTCAGATAGAAGCGCGCCACACATGGACATCCCAAAGCGAAAAACTTCCAGTCGCAGCGAGCATCCCCGCACGGAAAGAAAGCGCTGCCTTCTGCATGGCATACGCCGAACACTGCGGCCGCTACTATTTTCATGGGACGCGCGGAAAGGTCTTTGACTATCTGGGACTATTTTCCCGTAAAATCTCCTGCGAGGGAGATACTTTTATAAACGTGCTTCCCGGATTTTACCAGATGGACGTTGAAGTTAGCGGACGCACCCGGAATTTTCCGGTAGACGGAAACGAATACGATCCGCACCGGAGCGGGGATGACCCTTCGGAAATTTTTCAAATCAGGGAATTCCGGGACGGAGACACCCTGCAGCGCGTGCATTGGAAACTGAGCGCGAAGGCAGATGAACTGATGACAAAGGAACTCAGCCGCCCAGTCGGGTGCAGTGTCCTTGTCCTGATAGATTTCCATACAAATAAAATCGAAAAAGACCTTCTCCTGAAAGCGAACGGCATATTTGAGCTGGCAGCCGCCGTATCTTTTTCTCTGCAGCAGGCGAACGTGTACCATTATGCAGCATGGTACGATAAAACGCAGGACTGCGTGTGCCGGAGCTGTGTGCAGAGTGAGGAACAGGTCTATGAAATGGCTGACCGCCTTCTGGGGGCTGTCCCTTACACACAGGAACTTGACTTGTCAGAAGCCTGCCGGATGGAATATCCGGGAGAACATTTCGGAAGCATTCTGCGGATAGATATGCGCCCCTCTGTTTCCGTAAACGGCACGGAAATCATGGCGCTTCAAACGGAGAATCTGGAAGCGCAGATTTCCGGCTGCCGCCTGGAAGTATAAATCAGGAAATAAGTGGGGCTATCAAAAAATGTGATTTGTCCACAATATATTGTGCATTATGTAGAAAATTATAACAATATATTGTATATATGCAGTCATTTCCCGACAGTCCCGACTCAGGCTTCCAACTCCGCCAAGATGGCACAAGCATGTGCTTCAGAAAGGGGAACTTATGAAAAAGAAACCGACAGGAATCAAACTGATACAGCTGGAACACGAAGCCGGGCTTGGAGAGCGCGTCCTCGGGCTTTCTGTTCTGCTGATTTATTTCTATCTTGGTCTTTTTGGCTGTGTATTCGGCTTTCTCAGCGTGTTTAAAATTCCCTGTGATTTTGCTTTGCTGTCTGCCGCCCTTCTTCTGATGGGACTCTTTTTTGCCGTTGTCTGCCTGGCCGGAAGATATACAAAACTGCTGATTATTCTGACATGCCTGGTTTATGCATGGCTTATCTACAAAAATTTTGATTTGCTCCTGGAGGGCGGAAGCGTAGCGGAAGAAGTGATCTATCGGGTAATCAGCGCATACCAGACCGGGGGCGTCGCCAAGACGAGGGATATCATGCCCGGCGCCAGAGAGGCGTTTGTCTTTCTGCTGACCGTGATTTTTCCCTGGGCAGCTATCCTGTTCTCCGGCTTTTTGCTCCGCGGAGGCCGCATGTTTGCCTTTGTAAGCATGACAGCCGTTGTCAGCGCTTCCCTCGCAGTCGGGAAAATTCCCGATTTTCTCCCCCTCTGTATGATGATCGGCTGCTTTTCCGGAGCGCTTGCTACCGATGGTTTAAGCCAGGCCAAAGGGCAGAGCGCAGGTGTATTCTTCCTTACCGCCCTCCTCGCCCTGTTGATGGCGGGCGGTTCTTATTTCCTGGCGCCGTCTCTGGAACCGTATTTTTCCGACGCGCCGCAGATAAGAAAGAAACTGCAAAGCACCTCTGTCATCCAGGAAATCAACCGCTGGTTTTCGGACTGGAACAGCACCTGGGCTACATCAGGAATTGGAAACGGTGAATTGGGCAATGCGGACTTTGTATCTGACCAAAACAAGGATGTACTGAGGGTAACGCTGGACGAGAAGCCGGACGATATGGTTTATTTAAGATGCTACACTGGAGCGGAATACACGGGCGATAAATGGGAAGCGGCTGAAGATGCGCTGGAAGAAACCGTATATCAGAGCGCCCTTGACAGCCTGGATTCCAGTCTGTATACCGACTCCCCTATCAGACATACCTTGACGGTAGAGCCACAGGATGATGCGGGCGATTACGCATACCGCCCCTATCTCTCCAGACCTGCCCAAAAAACAGAAGACTCCCTGTTATACACCTGCTATTTCAGAGACCAGCTAAACGAACGATATTATACATCCCTGCCGCTCAGCGCAGAAAAGGAACTGGAATATTCCGGTTTTGTTTACCAGAATTACACATCCTATCCTGAGGAACGGTTGGGAAGGCTGCGGGACTTATGTAACTCCTACCAGCCCCAGGATTTTCTGGATCTGCGCAATTTTATCATAAGCTACCTGCACAAAAATGCCACATACAACCTGAGCATAGGGCATTTTCCTGAAGATAAAGATTTCGCAGAGTATTTCCTGTTTGAAAAGCATGAAGGGTACTGCGTACACTTTGCCACTGCAGCGACGCTGATGTTCCGCATGTATGGCGTCCCCTCGCGCTATGTCACAGGCTATGTAGTCCCCAGGGACTCTTTCCGCAAAAACGGAAAGGAATACCGTGCATGGGTAAAAGACAGCCAGGCACACGCCTGGACAGAAATCTATCTGTCCGGCCAGGGCTGGGTTCCGGTAGAAGTCACGCCGGGCTATTCCCAGGCGTCTATGGATGAAAATGAAACCGACAGGAACATAAATAACCAAAACCAGCCGATGACCAGGCCGCAGAATGAAAGCAGTGCAAACACCGGAAAAGACCGGAAAAGCAGCGCACCCTCTGCTCTTTCTATCTGGCTCTTGTGCATGCTCCTGCTTTCGGCGCTGGCTGTGTTCGCTGTCTGCCAGAGACGGCGCCTGCTTCTCAAACGGCGTCGGCAGACGGATGTACGTGAGATTTTCTGCGATATCTGTAAACTGATGTCCCTCGCAGGCTTCCAAGAAGACGCGGACTGCCAGGATGAAGCATTTGCAGCGGGTATGCTAAAACACTTCCCGTGGCTCGAACAGGAATCCGTCTCGAAGCTTTTAGATCTGGCGGTACGGGCAAATTTCGACTGCAATCCTATGACAAAAGAAGAGCGGGTATTTGCCTGGAATATGTACCGGGAATTTTGTATGCATATATATCCCGGTCTCCCGCTTCCCAAGAAAGCGCTATTTAAATTCCTATATGTCTTTGCGTAAAAAAGAAGCGGTGATTATCAATGCGGAGATATCCAACGCGTATTCCGCGCCTCTGGATATCTCCGCATCATTTCTCAAAATCTATTGACGTTTATATTCTAATGAACGCCACTTCGTCGTTATAATCATCTTATCTCCGTCAATCTCACATTTAACAAAGGTATCATATTGTCCCGGCTGCCGTGTAACTAATTCATCATTGTCATAGCTATAAGTACCAATATACTCTCTTCCATCGGATATCTCAATATATGTTCCATCTTTATGAAAACTTACCATGTCTTTGTCATTCTCTGCATTTTTATACCCATCATCTGTTTGCATGCCTACATACTGCCATGTCCCAACAATAGACTTCTTCCCACCCCAAAAATGCCATACCGCTACGCCTATCAGAATTAAAACGATCATTCCCAAAAGTGTGCTTCCACTTTCCGAATTATTTTTTGTATTTTCCGTTGTATTTTGTTTTTCCATTTACTTTTTCTCCTTTATCTTTATTTTATAACTCTATGATGTAAACCGTAAAAATTTGTATTTTCCGCCACGAGTTTATTCTGGCATGACAAATTCGTCCCATCGGTAAAACTCCGTCCCGTCTTTCTGGTCGACAATTGTTTCCATATCCGGATCCATGCAGTAAAAAGAGATGTATGCCCTCTCTGATTCTCCAATCTGGCAACTGCAGCTTCCCTGATTACCCCGGAGTACAACGTTTCCTGCATTATATTCAAAAATCGTGCGCTCCTTTCCTATGCCAAAACCGTTTCCATTCCCCAAAAGGACGCTGAAATAGCGGTACTTTAATATACCGTCCTCTTTATAAAACTCAATAACGTCAGGTTCCCCCTCTTCTGGATTTGGCGACCAATATCCAACTAAGTCCTCTTCTTCAACTACTTTTTCCGGCATCGGCGCCGTATCATGAGAAGAACTCCAGGATGCCGTATCATTTGCATTTATACTCACTGCGGCACTTTCATGTTCTGACACATCGTTTTTTTCACACCCGCAGCAAATCGCCAGGCTTAATAAAATAAGTACAATTATTTGTTTCATCAGCATGACCTCCTTTTTAATATCATAACTTTTCGGAATCTTAAGCCCTTATTTTATAAGGCTTTCAGACCCCTGTTTCAAAAAATCACCCTTCTGCTGAATTTTGGACTCTCCGACCCGCCGGCCGCCTGCCCCTTGCGGTATTTGCAAGTGCAAAGTCCCAGGCTAAACTGTCACTTTATTTCCACTTCATTGTATAATACTGCCCTCTTCCCGAAAAATCCACCAGACAAATATAATACGTGCCTTCCGCCAGCTTTCCCGACACCTTATTTTTTCCTCTCCCTATGAAATCCCACCAGCTAAGACTGTCTTTTCCATCCATCTTGCCTTTTTTATTTATTGTCCGAAACTCTTTCCCTTTGAACGCCAATATCTGAATTCCTATCTCGCCATTTATTTTACCGTTAAATGATATGGTAACTTTCTTCTTTTTAGGGACTTCAATTTTATAATAAGGTACGTAACTATCCCAATACAGGACGCCCTTTACAGTCTTTCCCGCCGGAAGCAAAGATGCTTTAGAAGCTGTCACAGCAGGCTTCTTTCCTTTGATTTTCCCGGTCGCCGTAAACGTATAGCGCATTTGATATTTCTTATTCGTATCTATCTCCAGATAATAAATCCCCTTTTTGAGCGCTACGTCAAAGTCTCGTTTCTCCGCATAAACATTAGGATCATCATAAATCTCTTTTTTCCTGGAATCCAATACTCTTACTGACGTTCCCCGAGAAACATAACCCTTTGCCCCCGGAATCGGCGATGTCTTTACCTCCACACGGATATATCCCGGCTTTGTTATCTTAATCTTATAGCATCCAATCCCATGATCCTGCTCCTCCAGTTCCCCATCCTTGTTTACGTCTGTATAGGAATACCGCTGCCCGGATACCCATTTCTTGTTTTGCATAGTAACGTCCCCGGCAGACGCGCGAATGCTAAACAACAGCGTGCAGCAGATCGCCATTGCAAACCCAAGCCAGGCTCCTTTTTGCAAACCGCGGTTTTTCCTCCTGCCGCAGCATTTTCCAAATTCCCTTGTAACCACAATACCTTGTTCATTGCCTGAAGCACTAAAATTTTTTTGTTCTTTCATAAACGTATCTCTCCTTTTTTATTTTATTGATACTTTTTCCGATTTTGCAGGGGTTTCCGCCATATCCGGCGGAAACCCTGAGCGCTTTTCCTTTATTTCTGTATTTTGACGCTCTTTGCCTGCCCTTTTCCTTTAAACAGCTTTTTGTAAGCTTTTAATTTACTTTTGGGCACTTTAATTTTTGCTTTCTTATGAATGCCTTTAAAAGCGTTTTTTCCTACTTTTTTCAGCTTCATCGATTTACAGTTAATCGTTTTTAAGGATTTGCAGCCATAAAAAGCTTTCGAACCTATTGTCTTTACATTTTTTCCTATGGTTACTGACCGCAGTTTCTTGCATCCCTTAAATGCATTGGCTGAAACAGCCGTCACATAGAACGTTTTATTTTTTATTGTAACCGTATCCGGCACAGATATTGTTTTCAGCTGCTTCGCCGGAGCTGTATACTCTACGGACGCCTGGCTTCCTGTTCCGAGTACTTTGTATATTCCTTTCCCGCCGCTATCCAAAAGTTTTTCGCCAACCGTCAGTTTATTAGAAGCATCCGGCTTTGACGGCGCGGCTGGTTTCTGGCCGGAACCGCCTTCCGGCACATCTTTCTGTTTCTTTACCGTCACGCTGCAAACCGCGCGGTTTCCACTTCCATCTGCTGCCTCTGCAGTAATCGCTGCGGTTCCTTCAGCGAGAGCAATCACCATACCTGTCTGTGAAACGATCGCTACCGTTTCATTGCTGCTACTCCATTTAATCTGCCTGTTCGACGCCGCTTCCGGAAACGCCTGTGCTGTAAGCTGCATTTTTCCGTTAATATCCAAAGCAATCTGGCTGCTGCTCAGCGTAATCTTTGATACCGAAACAGGCCCTTCAATAGTGATTCCTGTATAAGCTGTTGCGCTGTTACCCATGCCATCCTTTGATGAATATGCACATAAATAGGCGCTTTGGGCTACCCGAATCGGTTCCGTATATTTCTGCGCGTTTGCATATAGAAGCTTAGAAGCACAGTATGCCTCCTCCGGATCGCAGATATAATAATAGATATCCGCTCCTTCCGTAGCCGTTGTCAAGGTTACTGTCTGAGCTTCTTTATAGATTCCTTCCGCAACGCTGCATTTCGGCTCCTCTGCTGTCCTGACATGTCTGCTAACCGGAGAAATCTTTAGATTTCTTGTCACAAAGTTCTCCTCACCGTTGCTGCTCCAGCCGTCAAAACAGAGGTCTGCATCCGCGGGCGCTCCAATCTCAGGAGCCTTTGCTGCTTCTCCGTATCCCACGATATCCTGTTTCAATATTTCTCCATCCCAGTCAAGGAACGTAACTGTATAGTCTGCTTCTTTATATGATGCAGTAACTACCATGTTCTCTGTAACATTTGTAACAGCATTTCCGTCTTTGTCTGCCCATTCAGTAAAGGTAAATCCTGCTTTTTCCGGTATCACATCTGCTGTGAGCGCATCGCCATACGCGAATTCCTTTACCGCTACACTGGTATTGTCCCAGTTCACAAATACCACCGCATATGTTTTCTTTCTGTACTGTGCCGTCACAATCAGATTCTCGCGCACATTGCGAAGTCCTGTATCCCATCCGATAAACTCATAGCCTTCTTTTTCCGGCGCCTGCGGCGCTTCTGCGTCCCCTCCGGAAACTACATTAACAGGGCTGCCGATACCTGCTCCCGTTTCATCTACAAATTCAACCGTATAGACCGGTTTTGGAGCCTCTATCGTACCCACTGTCGCATAATTTGTCGCGCCCTCAACTCCTAATGTAATAATGAAATCCCCTGTCTCAACCGTAGGCTCTTCTTTGGTAATGAACGTAAACTCATAATGTCCGTCTGCATCCAGCCGTGTCTGGGCTGCATACTCAATCTGGCTGGCCGTCGGATCCGTATTCTGCCCTTTATAAACTAAAAGAGTCGCATATTTTCCTCCCGCTCCTTCAACAATGCCTTCTGCCGTCCGCCTGGTTCCATTTCCATTCTCCAGAGAGGATACTGTCTCAAACTGCGTACTTTCCCCCTCCTGGTTAATATCTGCCCGATACCAGGACGAATCCCCATATCCATGAAACAGATCAATCCCTTCCTCCACCGTCGCAATCTTCTGTAGCTGCGTAAAGGATTTGTTGTATTCCCATTCCCCCGGGAAGTCCATGCTGTCTGCATAAACACTGGTATATGTATAAACTGTATTGCCGGAATTCAGATTCTGGTATTTATATCTCTTGTAATTGTAACATGGAATTTCCACAGAGTTCGTCTTAAAACGGTATGCCGTTCTCGTTTCTACCTGTGTATCTTTATCTGCGGCAACCCGCTCTCCCTGCCAGCCGCTAAAGTCCGTTTGCCAATATTCATAGTCATAATATTCCTGCCGCGTCTGATAGCGGTAGAACAGCGCTGTCACCTGGCCCGACCGGTCTATTCCATTGGAAGTGCCGTCCAGTTCAAAGTACCAGTACGTATTCTGCCAGTATATTCTTCCTCTGTTTCCCCATTTCACCCAGCCCGGACCATAGTCATATCCTCTGCATGTTCCCCAGTCCTCTACCCAGTTTAGCGTATACTGCCCGCACCTGGAACATGCCCCGGACAAATCATCCCGCTGCCCGCAGTTTGAACAGTGAAAAGCAAAGTAACGATACATTGTCTGCGTCCCCACATTCGTCTGTACATTAGACGCGCAATAATTTCTGCTCCAGCCGCTCCAAGCGCCCCAGCCAGTATAAGTCCCCGTCGCCTTGCATCCGCTGTAGGTATATCCTTCCGGCGTTGCAGGCTTCGCACACGCCCTGATGGTTTTTCTCTTTTTGTACCGATATTCCGTCCTGCTTTCTGACAGAATATTATTTCCTTCAGGAGCCGGATTTCCTGACCAGTCTGACCATTCGTTTCCCACATCTACGGAAGCTGTGACACTTTTGGCCTTGGGAGTTCCCGTCGTATCATCGTCCGCTACGCCCACCAGGGAAACCTCCACACTTGTAGCCAGTCCTGAATATAAAATAAAAACTTCCTTCGTCAATTCTCCCGACACAGGTAAGCTGACTGAATCCGTTTCAGACGCTGCCATTTTACCGTTTTTCGTCTTGAGCGCCGTTACCAGTTTCCCCTTCGTAAAATCATTGGGAAAGTTTGACATTTTTACAGAAATTTGATATCCTGTCCCTTCGTCATTCCTTTTAGCAGACAAGATTTCTGTCACAATGGGCAGATTCGTATTTTCCCATACATAGACCGCTTCTATATTCAATGCCTTTTTCACGCACAGATATTCGTCTGAATTCCAGCCTGTGAAAATATACCCCGGCTTTGCCGGAATTCCTTCCGGCGGAACAGCGGCGCTTCCGTAGTTCACTTTCTGCGGCCTTCCAACCGTATTTCCCTCATAGTCCATAAACGTAACAACATAGGAATTAATCTGATAGTTTGCCGTAATAACCGTATCTTCTTTTACACTCTTGCCATCACTGCTCCAACTCTGAAATGTATATCCCTCCCTGGCCGGCGTACCGGGCGCAGAAGCATTTCCTCCCCATTTTACACTCTGGGTTTTCAGGCTGCTTCCGTCAAAATCCTGCCACGTAACCGTTACATTTCCATGCACTGTTATATTACCGGACGTCTTCCCGCCACTGGTGCCATAAGCATTTTTAGCGTAAACTGTCACTTGATATGTCCCGGCGCCGGAAACGCTAAAAGCTGTCCCAGTTCCAAATACTTCCTTTGACTGGTTTAAAGCTGCATTTGCTGCACAGCGCAAATCCACCCTATAGGAAGATGCTCCCAAAGCCACGCTCCAGCTGACGTTTAGGGCGTCGCCGATTCCCATATCATTTACAGCGGCTGATACCGTTCCCGGCGCCGCAGGCGCAGAACCGGAAACAGTCGGCAGCGTATAGGGGGCAGAATAAATCTTTGCTCCTTTCTTCCTGAGTTCTCCTTTGCTCATCTGACGTCCCCATTTGATCTTACAGTTACAGCATGGGCACTCTGTATAATGCGCATGGTAATTACACTCTCCAAAAGTTACCGTATTTCCCGATACGCCAATAACCATAACCCAGTGGTTGCTGTAAGAAATTATATCTCCGGGCTTGATGGCATTAACATCCCAGGTCGCTCCCCATTCTTTGCAGTTCTGCCCGTACACGTCATCTGCCAGCTTACGCACGAACCCGCAGCACTGCTGGCTATATCCATATTTATAGAAATTATTACAGTCTGCCCGTCCCATAGCCGCCACGCCTCCATGTATCTGGCATGGGCTCCATGTATAACCGTCCGGATTATCGCAGGCTCCATAGCATTGACTATCACCATGCCCTGAGGCCTTATAATGATTCCAATAAGCCCCGTTGGGATATTTCTGCTGCAGCTGTTCAAGCGTCATCCCGGCAGCTTTTACAGGTAAAGCATACAGACAGCAAAATAACAGCAGAAATCCAATCCACGCGCCTCTTCGCAGACTGCGAAACTTTTTCCCCGCGCGGCGTTCGCTAAATTCTTGTTCCAGCGCCGCGCCTGACTCATTACTCACAGAAATAACATGTCTTTTCTCTTTCATAAGCACATCTCTCCTTACTTTTTTTATTTAAATTATACACCCCCGGTTTTGCAAATTTGTTTTTACGCCGCAGTCTCAAGACTTTTCTGAACTTCCTTCACTTGATAAATTAAAATATATTACAAATAATTATTTTATAGATATAATGAAAATTATGATCATATAGTTGACATTTTGCAGAATATTGTATATAATATAAAAAACAACCAGTATATAGACTAAATCGCAAGTTTTTGTGACGCAAATATAGTCGATATAAAAATCAATACAATCGTGTACAGGAGCTACTAGTATATGAAAAAAAAAGTCAAAAAACTGATTCTCTATTTAACTGTATGTATTGGCACTTTAGGCATTCTTATTCTTATGTCAAGTAACAAAATTGCATCATATCCGGAAATAGATGTGCGTATTCAAAAAATGCTAGATTATATGAAAATAGAAAATTGTAAAATCAAAAGAATAGCAGAATATGATAGATTGCAGATAAAATTACCTGAAGTTAGCGTCTCGAAAAAAGAAATACAAGAAAGCATTGATGAATTGCTGGATATTTATGGCGAGAAAAGCATATCAGAAGATTTTGTTAAGAAAGAATTGGAAATGAATTCTGTTCAAGAATATTATGAAAGCGTAAGAAAGGAACTCACCGCAGGAAAAAGAAATCAGGAATTCATTTCAGCAAGAAATAAAGCTATGGATTATCTGATAAAAGAGAGCAAGTTTGTACTGGACAAAGAAAGTGTAGCAGAATACTCTGTAGAAATAGTGGATTCGTATGAAACAGAAGCGTATCTTTATGATATGGAGCTGGAAAGATATGTTACAGAAGAACTGCAAATGACAGAAGATGAGTTTTTTGAAGAATGTTATCGTGAAGGAGAGGAGCTGATAAAGAATTATTTAATTGTGGGAGCTATTGTAAAGGAAGAAAATCTGGAGGTTACAGAAGAGGATATTAAAGAGCTTAGCGGGGTTTTTGAAAAGAATTTTGATGAATATTCAGAGGAAGAAAAAACATATATCCAATATCAAATCCTGGAAAATAAGGTATATAAAATGTTCATTAAAGAATAAAACAACAAAGAAGAATGAAATTTGTAATACTGTTTTTATGTCGCTAAAAAAATTTATTAAATACATGCCAGGAGAACGAAAAGTTATGAAAAATTTCAAATATACTATAGGTATAGGTGCCTTTCTGGTAATCGCAGGAATATTGTTTCTCTATCATAAAGAAGATAATACTGGTGGTGAGCGGCTTCAGGAAGTATACCGTACACAAAACCATGAAACGGAAGATACGAAGATGGAAACCACCGACAATAGCGGAGAGTTGAATGCAATATGCAGCAGGATTGAAAACAGAACGATCGTAGAATCCTTTAGTGAAGCGGCAAAGCGAACTGGAGATGAAAATGCAGATAATATTTATGAGGAATGGTATGGAGGAGCATATATTGAGGGGAGCAAGCTGATTGTCTGTGTTACAGACGAATCTAAAATCTCTGATTTTGACGAGGATATTGTCCAGAATGTTTCTGTGGAGTTTCAAAAGGTAACGTATTCTCTAAATGAATTACATGGTTTTCAAGATGATATCGAAAAGAAATATAAGAAGTACTATGCGGAGTATCAGGGAACCGATACTCTGGAATTTGAAGTAGTATCTTCTATTGCGGGAATTGGACTCAGTCACCAGGGAAACAAAATTGTGATTGATTTTGTCCAGGTGACGCCGGAAAAGGAAAAAGTTTTCAGACGACTGTTCGGAGACTATGAATATATCGAACTGAATCATGTAAGTGATAGAAATTATGATGCGTAGTAAACTGAAAGGAAGGCGAAAGTTATGTGGAAAATAAAATTACGAAAAATATATCGAGTGGCAGTTCTTATTGGCAGTATCTTTTTTCTGTGCGCCTGTGAAAAGAGCTCTGCGGAAACTGGAAGAATATGTGATTTTATTGAGATACAGAAATTTGAAACTGATTTTATTACAGAACCCTGTATTGTCCTGCAATCCAGAGATGATGTTTCATCGCTTGTGAAAACGATGAAAGAAAAACATTATTCAGAGGAAATGCTTAAGACAGATTTTAAAGAAGAAGCTTTGCTTTTTCTCACAATTTGCAGAGGAATTGACGAGGCGAGCGCCATAGAATCCGTGAAGCTGGTCAAAGACGGGCAAGGTAATCTAAAAGGACAAATTCAGATAAAACTGACAGCGCTTCAGGAAACCACGAGACTGGCAGCATGTTATGAAAATGCCATCCTTCGTTTGCCCAAAGAAGATGTGGACGCAGCAGCGTCTTTTGAAATCATATATGTTTCTGAAGCATGGAAAGAATAGCATCGTACATGATAAAAGTATTTTTTCAGTACAAAATAGTCTGTACTTTTGATAAAAAATCACTCCTTTTTAGCAAGAATAAAGCTATGGCACTTCTTACTAAAAAGGAGTATTTTTCGTCGCATATGCAACAGCTGACCACATCTGCTACAGAGAGACTATACAATTTTCAAGACGCCCTTATACTCAGAATCTTCTTCACATCATCATACTTTTTGTCATAGTCCTCCATCTCTATCATTAACCACTTTTGCCCATTTCCTTCTTTGGTTGTTTGATAAATCTGCTGTATTTCATCGCAAAAGGAGGACAGCTCTCTCTCAAACTCTTCTTTTTCCTTTTTGCCAATGACAACCATGACGGCAAAGTAATTTTCTCTTGGATAAACTGTGCATAAGGCTCTGCCGCCTGTCTTGTTTTTATTCTGAAAGCTCTCCGTCTATCAGTACTTCTTTTCCCCGAAACGCAAACCCGTATTTCCGTATCCGCTCATGAGGGATTCCTTTTGCGCGCAGCGCTGCGGCATAATCTTTCTCTTCTATCTGTTTCAATGCCGCCTGCACAGTGTCTTGAAGGTTCTCTTCTTTTCCGGGCTGATGTACTTTAAATTCCAGTATGAACGCATCATCTTCTGCACGCAAGGGTTCCAGCATCACATCATATCTCCCGAACCCGCTTTCCCGGTTTGAAGTCAGTACATAGCGCCCGGCCATATCCACCATCAGCCCGAGGACAAAGCCATGATAAAATCTTTCCGGCTCCTGCCGGGATGGGTTTTTTCCTGTATCAAAAGAGCTGAACGTCACGGAAGCTACCGTATTCATGTAATCATTCATCGCATATATGTCTCCGAGAAGCAGCGCCTTAATAAAATCATTGTACGCTGAAGAAACGCTCCCAAACCACCCGCGGATTATGCTGCGGAACATCCCCCTTACTTCAAAATTGGTCAATTCCAGCTCATATTCTTCCTTCCACTCCCCATTCTCTGTTATGTGGGCGTTAAACTTCTTTACTTTCAGATACCCGGTTGCAAGCAGGAGGCTCCAGATTGCCTGTTCACTGCTGTCCAACTGGCTGTAAACAATCTGCTCGTCTATTTCTGCACATAAAGTCCCTCCCCGTATCAAATCCTCAAAAATCTTCTTGATACCCTTTCCACCTTCACGGATTAGTTTCCCCACCAGGCTGTTGGAGCTGGTGTTTGCCCAGTATGCCGCCAGTTTCTTCTTATCCAGATAATTTAGGATCGACCAAGGGTTATAAATATCTGTAGTTGTTCCAAAAGTAAACCCATCATACCAACTTTTTACTTCCTCTTTCCTGTCAGACAAACTATACTCATCCAAAGCTGAAAATACTTCTTCTTCTGTGAACCCAAAGCTATCTGCGTATTCATCCGAAGTAGTCGTCACTATATTCAGATTATTCAAATCCGAAAAGATAGACTCCTTACTTACCCTGGTAATCCCCGTCATAAGCGCACGCTCCAGATAAGGATTCGTTTTAAACGTAGAATTGAAAAGCCCCCGGATAAACTCAGACATCTCTTCCCAGTATCCGCCTACATACGCTTCCTGCATGGGCGTGTCATATTCATCCAGGAGGATAATGACCTTTTTCCCCCTACAATAAGAACTCATATAACCCGATAAATTTTTCAGGGATGCCGCCGCTGTGGAGCTTTCCATATTCTTCGACACTTCCTCGAAGTTCTTTTTCTCCTTTTCATTTAAAACATTCCCCTCCAGAAGAAAGTCATATTTATTGTATAATTCCTCGATAATCATACAGATTCTTTTCCGGGCCTGTTCAAAAGAAGTCTCCTTCACATCCGCAAAGCTGATAAAAAGTACAGGATACGTCCCCTGCAGCTTCCTGTACTTTTCATCTTCCCATACAGCAAGCCCCTCGAACAAATCGTCCCGCTCGGCGTAATCCACGGAGAAGAACTGCTCCGTCATACTCATATTTAACGTCTTTCCGAAACGTCTCGGGCGGGCAATCAGCGTCACGTCATCCTCCGCTTCCCACCACTCGCGGATAAATTTTGTCTTATCTATATAGAAAACGTCCCTTGTCCTCATCCTTTCAAAATCCTGCCGCCCGATACTGATTGTCCTTGCCATAGAAGCGCCCCCTCTCTTCCGTTTCTTTTTCCTGCTGTCTTAGACTGCTTCTATTATACCCAATCAGCATACTCTTTTCCACATAGAATCTAAACTTTTTTGATTTCCCGGTAACAGTTCAGCCTTCGGCTTCCTTCCCCGGAGGTTTCTTTTCTACCGCTGCACCCTGGCTCCCGCGCCGCCCATGACAGCTTCCACTTCTTTCTTTACCGCCATCGTCGTATCGCCGGGCGTAGTCATGGCAAGCGCGCCGTGCGCCGCGCCATAGTTTACCGCCTGTTCCGCGTCTCCCGTCATCAGCAGCCCGTAAATCAGTCCCGAAGCAAAGGAATCTCCTCCGCCCACGCGATCCATGATTTCCAGCCCTTTGTAGTCCCGCGCTTTGTATATCTGTCCGTCTGCCCAGCAGATGGCGCTCCAGTCGTTGACTGTAGCGGTCTTTACCTCACGGAGAGTTGTCGCTACTGCCTTGAAATTGGGATAGGTTTTTGCCGCCTGGTTTATCATCTTTTTATATCCCTCCAGGTTCAACGCTTTGAGTTCGGCATCGTTGCCTTCAATCTCAAATCCCAGACAGGCGGTGAAATCTTCTTCATTTCCTATCATGACGTCCACATATTTTGCAATTTCTTTGTTTACCTCCTGTGCCTTCGCCTTTCCGCCGATTGCGCTCCACATAGACGGACGGTAGTTCAAATCATAGGAAACGATTGTACCATACTTCTTTGCAGTCTTAATCGCCGCCAAAACCGTTTCGCAAGACTGCTCTGACAAAGCCGCATAGATTCCTCCCGTATGAAGCCACCGCACACCCAGTTTACCAAAAATATAGTCAAAATCGAAATCTCCGGGAACTGCTTTAGAAACCGCCGTATTTGCCCTGTCAGAACATCCCACCGCTCCGCGGATACCAAATCCCCTCTCTGTAAAATTCAGCCCATTCCGGCAGACGCGCCCAATTCCATCTGTTTCCATCCAACGGATCAGCGAGGTATCCACGCCCCCTTGAAGCATCAAGTCCTCCAGCAGCATTCCCACCTCATTTCCGGCAAGCGCTGTAAGCACAGCCGTCCGCATCCCAAAGCATTTTCTCAGACCCCGGATAACGTTATACTCCCCGCCTCCTTCCCATACGCGGAAGGAACGGGCAGTGCGGATTCTGCCCTCTCCCGGATCGAGACGGAGCATAACTTCTCCCAGAGATACCGCATCATATTTGCACTCGTCTGCAGGCCTTACATCCAGATTCATAGCTCTCCTCCTTTGGCTCCTCGGATTTTGGCTGCCAGCTTCACTGCCTCGGTGGCAAGCCGTTTGATTTCATCAAATTTTCCCTCTTCAATCAAGTTTCCTTTCACCATCCAGCTCCCTCCACAGGCAATAACCGAACTGCATCCCAGATACTTTTCCAAATTCTCAGGCGCGATACCGCCTGTAGGAATAAAGTGTAACCCCGTATAAGGTGCAGACAACGCCTTGATAGCCGCCGCCCCTCCAAACGATTCCGCCGGGAAAAACTTTACTGCCTGCATCCCTCTTTTGACCGCCTGTGCTGCTTCGGAAGGCGTAACACAGCCCGGAAATACCGGGATTTCTCTCCCAAGGCAGTAGTCCACGACTTCCGCGTCAAACCCCGGGCTTACGATAAACTTCGCTCCCGCTCCTGTTGCAGCGTCCACCTGCTGCCTGGAGAGCACAGTTCCCGCCCCCACCAGCATATCCGGGAACTTCTCTGCCATGATATGAATCCCCTCCTGCGCCGCCACCGTGCGGAACGTGATTTCCGCACAGGGCAGCCCTCCGTCGCACAGCGCTTCTGCTAAGGGTTCTGCGTCCTTTGCCCGCTGCAGGACAACCACCGGGACAACGCCCCATTCTCTTATTTTATCTGCTATTGATAGGCTCATATTATCTGCTATTCCTTTCTTTAAATTCCAGGTATGCCCCCTTCATAGGACTGGCTGCATGTTCGCTGAACAGGCGCAGCACACCGCTCTTATACTTAGGCTCCCTTGGCCTCCAACACTTCCTCCGTTCCTCCAGAACCTTCTCCACCTCTTCCGGCGTCATCTGCTCTCCATGAATGCCAATGATATTCAGCTTTCTCCCAAACACATCTATTTCAATCAAATCGTCCTCTTCCACCAGTGCAATCGGCCCTCCGTCCAGAGCCTCCGGGCTGCAGTGGCCGATAACCGGACCCGTAGACGCGCCTGAAAATCTTCCATCTGTAATCAATGCAATACTTTTTCCCAGCTCCTGATCACTGCTGATTGCTTCCGAGGTGTAGAACATCTCCGGCATTCCACTGGCTTTCGGCCCTTCATACCGGATAAACACCGCGTCCCCTTTCTGAACCTTATGGTGAAGCACTGCGTCCAGGCATTCTTCCTCACTGTCAAATGGTTTCGCCCGGAGAACTGCCTGAAACATTTCCCTCGGACATGCCGTATGCTTAATCACCGCTCCCTCCGGAGCCAGGTTTCCCCGCAGCACGGCAATGCTTCCATCCGTACCAATCGCTTTCTCATAAGGCCGTATGACGTCCTCTTTTTTAATAGAAACACCGTATCTCTCACCAAATTTCTGAAGCCATTCCCCGCACCTGTCATAAAATCCATCTTTCCTCAGCCTTTCCAGGTTTTCTCCCAGCGTGCGCCCGGTAACCGTCTTTGCCTCCAGATGAAGGTGCTGTTTAATTTCTTCCATAATCGCCGGAACTCCGCCTGCGTAATAGAAACACTCTGCCGGCCAGTGCCCCGCGGGACGTATATTTAGCAGATACCTGGCATTCCGGTGAAGCCTGTCAAACGTATCCCCTGTAATCTCCAGCCCAAACTCATACGCTACTGCCGGGATATGGAGAAGGCAGTTCGTACTTCCCGAAATCGCGGCATGGACGAGTATCGCATTTTCGAAACTGTCCATCGTAACGATATCCCCCGGGCGCATCCCCGGCGTCTGTGCCAGTTTCACGGCCAGTTCCCCCGCCTGCCGTGCATAAGTGAGCAAATCCGGGCTTTCAGCCGGCATTAGCGCGCTCCCCGGAAGCGCCAGCCCCAGAGCCTCTGCCATAATCTGCATCGTAGAAGCCGTTCCGATAAAAGAACAGGCGCCGCTTCCCGGACATGCATTACATTTTGCCCAGTTTAGCTTTTCCTCATTAATTTCCCCCCTCTGATGCCTCGCACTGTACATCCCCAGCTGCTCCAAAGTCAGCATTTCAGGTCCCGCATTCATCGTCCCGCCCGGAACTACGACGGAAGGAATATTTACCCTCGCCAGCCCCATCAGGTTTCCCGGCATTCCTTTATCGCAGCTTGCCAGATATACTCCCGCATCGAACGGCGTGGCATTTGCGTGGATTTCAATCATATTTGCAATCATCTCACGGCTTGCCAGACTATAATTGATACCGTCCGTCCCCTGGCTTTCCCCGTCGCAGATATCAGTGCAAAAATACCTGGCTCCATATCCTCCCGCCTGTTCTACGCCTTTGCGCACCTCCTTTACCAGCAGATCCAGATGCCTGCTGCCCGGATGGCTGTCGCCAAAGGTGCTCTCTATCAATACTTGAGGCTTCTCCAAATCCTCCAGGCGCCACCCTGTCCCAATGCGCAGCGGGTCCAGCTCCGGCGCCAGCTTACGCATTTTCTGGCTTACTAATTCCATAAAACTCTCCTTTCTGCAGTTATCCTGCAAAGAACGATATCACCAATGCCACCAAAAATCCTACGCCTCCTACAAGTGTTTCCATAACCGTCCAGGTCTTTAACGTCGTTTTTTCATCCATGCCAACCAAAGATTTCACCAGCCAGAACCCGGAGTCGTTAAAATGAGAACACACGGTTGCGCCTCCCGCGACTGCCGCAGTGGTACATGCCAGATACAGCGGCGGTAAATCCGAAATTCCAGGCATGGCCGCAATGATTCCCGCCGCCATCGTCATGGCCACGGTTGCCGACCCTACACAGATACGCACCAGCGCCGCTACCACAAAAGCCACTACCACAATCGGAAGGTTTGCAGACGCCACTGCATTTCCAATCACATCCCCAAGCCCCGAATACTGCAGCATGTACCGCAGCACACCGCCGCAGGCCGTCACCAGAAGAATCAGCCCGGTAGGCTCCAAAGATTTTGTCATTACTTTTTCCAAATCCTCCAGCGTATATCCATGCCGCAGCCCCAGGACAGCCATAGCTGCCACTGTAGCAATCAGAAGCGCTACAAAAGGTTCCCCCAAAAATGCAAACACCGGAGCCAGTCCCCCAAAAGCAGGAACCACCCCTGAAACAGAATCCAGGATAATCAATATCAGAGGAATCAGAATAATACCTACAATTGTCCAAAAGCTCGGAAGCTTAGATTCATCAAAATCCTCCTGGTTCGCCACATGTTCCGGAACCGGGATATTATATCGATTGCCGCAGATAGAACCCCATATGGGCCCCGCGGCAATCATTGCCACAACGCCGCACGCAATACCGACCAGAATCACCCAGCCAAGTTCTACGCCCAGCAGATTTGCCACCAGCACTGGCCCCGGCGTAGGCGGGATATAGGCATGTCCCACAGCAAGCCCCGCTAGCAGCGGAACCGCATAAAACAGAGACGAGCGGTTCGTTCTCTTTGCCAGGGAAAAAGCAAGCGGAATCAGGATTATCAGTCCCGCGTCAAAAAATACCGGCATCGCTATTACAAGTCCCGTAATTCCAAGCGCCCACGCCGCTTTTTTATCGCCAAAATACTTTACCATCGTCACCGCCAGGCTCTGGGCGCCGCCCGATACTTCCAGAATCGCCCCAAACATGGAGCCAAGCCCTACCAGAAGCGCAATCCCCTTTAGCGTATTCCCAATGCCGTCATTGACCGCCGTTATAATATTTTCAAAAGGCATACCCGCCAGAAGCCCAATTGCAATCGCTCCAATCAAAATAGAAACCATTGCCTGAATCTTAAATTTGATGATTAATACCAACAGAATCACAAGCCCCACCGCCGCCGCTATCATCAGACGGACAGGGTCTAAAGCCAACGCTTCCTCTGCCATAGAATCATTCTCCTCTCACCACTTTGTACAAAAAGAAGCGGGATTCCATTTTGAAATCCCGCTTCTTTTGTTCTTTCTTTTATATTCATTATTTCATGATTCCCGGCAGATTATACGTCTGTTCAATCTAATATTTCTTTTAAAGTACTATACAGATTTTCTACGTCAATTGGTTTTGGCAAATGTCCGTTCATCCCACAACGCAAAGCTTCCTGCCTATCCTCTTCAAATGCATTGGCTGTCATTGCCAGAATCGGCACTGAAGCCAGCTCTTGTGATTCCAGTTTACGGATTGCTTTTGCCGCCTCATATCCGTTCATCACAGGCATCTGGATATCCATCAGCACCAGCTGATAATATCCCGGTTCAGAAGCCGCCAGCATCTCTACGGCAATTTTCCCGTTTTCTGCCACATCTGTAGAGAATCCTGCATCGCCCAGGATTTCCACGGCTATCTCCTGATTCAGCTCATTATCCTCTACAAGCAGAATGTGTCCCGTACTGAATTTCATATCCACGCTGCTATCCACTATCTTTTCTTCTTCGGTATTCACAATAGAATACAGACAGCTTCTGAGTTCTGACATAAACAGAGGCTTGCTGCAAAATGCCGTAACACCGGCCTCCTTAGCTTCATCCTCCACATCCGACCAGTCATACGCAGTCAGAACGATAATCGGCACATTCTCCCCCATTTCTTTACGGATTCTCCTGGTAACTTCAATGCCATTCATATCCGGAAGGAGCCAATCAATAATATATACGCAGTAATCATCTCCGCGCATAACTGCCTGGCGCGTACGCAGCACTGCCTCTTTTCCTGACAGCGTCCATTCCGCGCGCATCCCAATCTGTCCCAGCATATAGGAAACGCTGTCGCAGGTATTGAAATCATCATCTACGACCAAAGCCCTGCAGTTCTTAAGCTCCGGGATGTCCTGCTGCTCTTTTTTTCCTGCATGGATACGGAACGTAACGGCAACGATGAACTCTGTCCCCACTCCCTGTTCGCTCTTTACAGAGATGGAGCCGTTCATCATATCCACAATATTTTGGGTAATCGCCATTCCAAGCCCTGTACCCTGGATTCCGCTGACTGTCGTGTTCTTTTCCCGTTCAAACGGCTCAAAGATATGTTTCACAAATTCAGCGCTCATGCCGATTCCGGTATCCTTGATATGAAATTCATAGTCAGCCCAGCCCGCGGGCGCTCCGGGTTTCTGTATAATCCTCATGCTGATAATGCCCCCCGGCCCCGTATATTTTACGGCATTGCTCAGCAGATTTAAAAATACCTGGTTCAGCCGAAGCTTATCGCAGTAAATTTCCTCATTTATCACATCCACCGTATCAATGTACAGCTCCAGCTGTTTTGCATGAATATCTGCCTGCACAATATTACGCAGTCCATGAAGAATATCCGGCAGACGGCAGGGCTTCTCCTCCAGATGCATCTTGCCGCTCTCAATACGGCTCATATCCAGTACATCGTTAATAAGGCTCAGCAAATGGTTTCCTGACGTCATGATTTTCTTAAGGTACTCTTCCACACGTTCCCGGCTGTCCACATGGGTAATTGCCAGCGCTGTGAAACCGACGATTGCGTTCATTGGCGTACGGATATCATGGGACATATTTGAAAGAAATATACTTTTCGCATGGCTCGCCCTGTTTGCCTGTAAGAGAGCATCTTCCAGCAGATTCTTCTTCTCCATCTCACTGCGCATTTCCTCATCTACACTGCGGAATCCCAACACAATGCAATGGCTCTCTCCCCATGTACCCGTGCGCACCGCTTTCATCTGGAAGTATTCCATTTCCCCATTCTTAAACGCACGGTAATTCATATAGCACTGTTTGCTTTCTGCCAGTTCTCTTTTCAGCCTGGCACGGGAAGCAGCCTCCCGAACCATATCCTTATCTTCTTCATAAACAAATTTCTGTATGTAAACCTCCATGCATTCTTCCAAAGAAAGGACGCCGGAAAAAATCTCTCCAAGCCTGCCGCTCTCATCATCAATCCGCAGGACTTTTCCCTTTCCTGTATGCAAGTCAAAAAAGCATACAAGATTATAATCAATGCTCAGCGCATGAATCAGTTCCATCTGGCGTCTTTCGTTTTCCTTTTCCTGCTGCTTCTGGGCAGTACAATCCAGAAGAAAACGCTGGTACAGCAGAGCGCCTTTCTCTTTCAAGAGCTTCACGTTCCCCATCACATGCCGGATTCCCCCGTCTCTATGACAAACCCGGTACTCCACGCTGATACTGTCGCCTTCTTTCTGCAGCTCCCTGATGGATTCCCGCAGCCCCTCTCTATCTTCAGCCACAACCGAGGAAGCCACCATATCAAACCCATCCGCCTCAAGCTCCTCTTGGGACTTATATCCCAGGATTTCCAGCGCTGCCCTGTTTATGCTGAGGATATGAGAGCCATCCACCGTATGGCACATCACACCGCAGTCCATAGTCGTAAAAATCGTCTCCAACGTGTGGTTTTTCTGTATGATTTCCTGCTTATAAGCATGTTCCTGGGTTACGTCTATTGCCACGCCCACGGTTCCCATTACGCTTCCGTCAATGTCATACAGCGGAGACTTATAGGTTGTAAGAAGCCTCTCCCCTGTTCCAGTCTGAATCGTTTCCTCAGACACACAGGTTTCCCTCCGGCTCATAACCTCACGTTCTGATTCAATACATGCAGGATCATCCTGCTCCACATCCCAGATATATGCGTGCCCCCGGCCTTCAATCTGTTTCTTTGTCTTGTTCACCGTCTGACAGAAACTGTCATTCACCTTCTCATGGATTCCCTGTTTATCCTTATACCAGATGAGATTCGGCACATTGTTGATCGTCGCCTCCAGGTACTGGCTGGTTTCCCAGAAGTCCTTACTCTGTTTATAACTTTGCTGCCATCTCAAAAAGCGGAACCCGGTCTCCTCTTCCGTCATGGGCGCTGTCCATATATCTTTCACTTCTTCCAGGCTGTCTGCCAAAAGCACAAGCTGCTCCTTATCTACAAGGAGAATCAGCTCCGCTTCCTTAGTTTTTCCCGCTGCCAGAGCCTGCAGCGCCACCCCCGCTTCCATACTACGCAAATCAGCCAAAATCACATCCGCCCTGCCCGTCAGGATATCCTCTGGCTGTCCACTCTCAAAAAACTCATGCGTAAAATGTTCCAACGGCGGCATTTCCTTTATAATTTCAAATTCTCTGCAAAGACCTCCTACTAAATAGAAATGAATGTGGCAATGATACATTTCCCTTTCCTCCCATGCTTTGTGAATTCATGCCTGTTAAATTCTATTCACACTGCTTATAATTTTTGTATTCCTAAAGTAAACCAACGCTTTCATTGGACATCGTTATTTGCGGGAAAGCATTACCACGGTCTCCACGCATCCTGTCCACCCAAACATATCTACCGGCCACGCGCCCTCAGCCTGATAGCCTTTCTTTTTCAAATATTTCAAATCCCTGGCCAGACTTTCCGGCTCACAGGAAATATATACCACCCTTTTCGGAGCCATCTTTGCCAGACAATCCAAAAATGTCACATCACTGCCGCTTCTGGGAGGGTCCATAAACACCACATCTGCTTTTACGCCGTCAGCCGCCATATCTACCATAAATTTCCCTGCATCCGCACAGTAAAACCTTACGTTCTTCACCTGATTCCGCTTTGCATTGGCGACGGCATCCCGTACTGCATCCCTGTTCAGCTCTACGCCAATCACCTGTCCCGCCCCGCGGCTGGCAATCAGCCCAATCGTCCCTATCCCGCAGTATGCGTCCAGCACCAGCTCTTTCCCTGTAAGCCCTGCCAGCTTTATCGCTTTCTTGTACAGGATTTCCGTCTGCGCAGGATTGACCTGATAAAAGGATTTCGGGGAAATGCGGAACGTATAGCCGCACAGGATATCTTCAATATAGCCTTTTCCATAGAGCGTCTTTTCCTGGTTTCCCAGCACCATGCTGGTTCCCCGTCCGTTTACATTCTGGACAATCGTGGTAATTTCCGGATGCAGTTTCCTTAATGCTTTCACGAAATTATTCTTTGATGGAAAAACAGGCGATGCCGTCACCAGCACCACCAATATCTCGCCGCTTGCAAATCCCCGGCGCACTAAAACATGGCGCAGCAGCCCATACCCGGTATCCTCATCATACGTCCTGATTTTAAAAGATTTCAAAAGCCCCCGGATGCTGCCTATGATTTCATCCGCTTTCTCGTCCTCAATCATACAGCGTTCTACCGGAACTACGACATGTGTTCCCTTCTGATAGACGCCCGATACGGCATTCCCCTTTTTGTCATGAGAAAATACAGCATGAACCTTATTCCGATAATGATAAGGATTTTTCATACCGGCAATCGGATGCACTTTACAAAAAGGCGCTAAAAGCTGCCGCACCTGCGTTTCCTTTATTTTTAATTGTTCCTCATACGGCACTCCCTGAAAATCACAGCCGCCGCACTTTTTGTAGACCGGACACCTTTCCATCTTATTTGCAAAGCTCCCCTACCACCTGGTTAATCACTTTGCCGTCTGCCTTGCCTTTCAGCTCCGCCATAACCGCCTTCATAATCTGCCCTTTGTTCTTCGTAGCAACGATTTCGGAAAACTTTTCCGTAATATAGCATCTCACCTGCTCCTCAGACATCAGCGCCGGCGCATACTCTGAGATAACGTCATAGCGCGCCTGATACTCTGCTTTCAGGTCTGCGCGGGTATCCGGACAGGTATCAATCTGCTCTTTCACCGACTTCAGCTCTTTTAGGATAACGCGGTCAACCAGTTCTGCCGGAATATCATCCCGGCATCCCTCGTCAATTGCTGCCTTTTTCACTGCCGACACCAGGGAAGAAATCGAATCCTTACGCGCTTTATCCTTTGCTTTCATCGCTGCTACCATATCTTTTCTCAACTGTTCCAGTTCCATCCGTAACCCCTCCTGATTTATTTTTCTTTTTCATAGTAAATGCCTATGTTCAGCATATTTCTCACAGTAATACTCTTCTTCTGTCTACTATACTTCATTTTCCCGGAAAATGCAACGAGGCGGCGGTAAAATTCCAGGGCTCAGCCACATAAAATCTCTATGAAAACGGCATGAATCATAAAAATGCTTGCTTAAACAGGGAAGATGTGATAGAGTTGGTTACTGACAAGACAGATGTATAGACTAATGATTGGCACATTGAGGAGGAGAAAAATGAAAACCGTAAAAAAAGTTTTAAACCACATTTTTATTGATGGATTAAGCGGTATGGCTATGGGGCTGTTTGCCACCCTGATTGTGGGAACGATTATCCAGCAGGTTGGAAACCTGATTGGCGGACAGGCAGGAGAAATGCTGTTTTTCCTTGGAAAGATGGCGGCCGCTATGACCAGCGCGGGCATCGGCGTCGGCATCGCGCATAAATTTAAAGAGCCGCCTTTGGTAGCAGTATCCGCAGCGACAGCAGGTATGGTGGGCGGATTCGCCAGCAAGATTCTGGCAGGAACCGTGCTGGTAGACGGGACCATCGTGCTGGCAGGCCCAGGCGAACCGCTGGGCGCATTTATTGCCGCATATATCGCGATTGTCATGGGGCATCTCGTATCAGGCAAAACCAAGATTGATATTTTGGTAACGCCGGTGACAGCGATTCTGGCTGGTTCTGCAGTAGGGCTTCTGGTGGGACCTCCCATATCTAATTTTATGGTATGGCTTGGCTCTATTATCAACTGGGGAACCGAGCAGCAGCCGTTCCTGATGGGAATTATCGTCTCCGTACTTATGGGTATGATTTTGACACTGCCCATCAGCTCAGCAGCTCTGGGAGTTATCCTGGATTTGTCAGGGCTGGCAGCAGGTGCGGCAACCATTGGATGCTGCTGCAACATGGTGGGATTTGCGGTGGCAAGCTACCGCGAAAATAAAATCGGCGGCCTGATTGCCCAGGGTGTGGGGACATCCATGCTCCAGGTTCCGAACATCGTGCGGAAACCTGTCATATGGATTCCGGCAATTGTCTCCAGCGCGCTCCTGGGGCCTGTAAGTACGATGCTTGTAAAGATGACCAGCAACGCCACCGGTTCCGGTATGGGAACCGCCGGATTTGTAGGCCAGATTATGACATATCAGACCATGTCGCCTGAAATCGGCGGGACTGTGACGATGGTAATTATCGTGGTATTCCAGATTCTGCTCCCGGCGGCGCTGACCCTTGCAGTATCCGAATTTATGCGGAAGAAAGGCTGGATTAAGGAAGGCGATATGAAGCTTGATCTGTAAGCTTGCCATAACGGTGAAAATCGTATAAACTAATAATCACCCGGTATTCCGGGGATGATACTATAGCAGAAAGCGATTCACGGTTAAACAGCAGGAGGTATTTCATATGGAAAAAGAGACAGGATGCATCCATGTTTACTATGGAGACGGAAAAGGAAAGACTACTACAGGCATGGGACTGATTACCCGTGCGGCGGGATACGGCTGCCGTGTGCTGCTGTACCAGTTTATGAAAAACAATAAGACCAGCGAGCGGAAGATCCTGGAACGTGTGGAGAACATTACAATCATTGACGGTCTTGAAACAGAAAAATTCAGTTTTCAGATGACGCAGGATGAGAAAGAAGCTCGCAGGAAGTTTTATGAAACACAGTTCAAATCAGTGACAAAAAAGGCAGAAGAGGAAAAGTACGACGTACTATTTCTGGACGAAGCGGTGTATACCATCAGCGCAGGGCTGCTGGACGAGGAACTGGTGCTGGACTTTTTAAAGAAGAAACCAAAGAAACTGGAAGTCATCCTGACAGGAAATACCCCGGACGCCCGTCTGATCGACCTGGCAGACTATGTATCGGAAATCAGAAAAATCAAACATCCCTTTGATAAGGGGATGAAGGCAAGAGCCGGAATAGAAAAATAGCCATAAATGAGGAGTGCCCCCCAGCATGTAATATGCCGGGAGGCTATTATGAAAAAATTTATCTCTATATGAATGATGAAACCCTCTAAGCTTTCCTCTCCTTGAGGACATTTAAAGTATAGCAAGAGATTATGAACAAAATATGAACGTCTGGTAAATTTATTGTGAAAGCGCACAAAAACACAAGGAAATTTTAAAAGTTTTTGTGGAAATATAACGAAAGAAATCCCCGTTCCTGCAACAAGGACGGGGATTTTAACACGTAATTATGAAAATGATGAATCATTACCTATAATTTTATATTTGCAAACAGGGAGCCGAGACTCGTAGTCAGCCCATCGGACTGCGGCAGATCATAGCTTTCCTCTTCGATTTCTTCGGCTGCTATCTCATTAAGCGCCTTCATGCTGAGGCTGAGCTTACCGTCTTTGATATTGATTACCTTTACCTTCACCTTATCGCCCACATTCAGGACAGAAGCCGGGGATTTGATGCGTTTCTCGGAAATCTGAGAAACGTGTACCAGACCGGAAAGTCCGTTCCCCAGGTCGATGAACGCGCCGTAAGGCTGCAGAGTTTCTACTGTCCCCTCTGTCACCAGGCCAATCTGCACATTGGAAATCCTTGCTTTTTTCTCTTCTCTTTCTTTTTCACGCAGAATATCGCGGGCGGAAAGTACCAGACGCTCTTTTTCTTCATCCACTGTAATGACGCGGACTTCGATTTCTTTGCCCAGCCAGTCCTCCAGATTTTCCACATAGCCCAATGCGAGCTTAGATGCGGGGATAAACCCGCGGATGCCTTCTACATAAGCGATCACGCCCGATTTTACCACGCCGCCGATTTTTACGGTGAGGTTCGTGCCGTTTTCCATGCAGGCTTTCAGCTTTTCCCATGCAAGCGTATCGTTTGCCTCTTTGGATGAGAGGAGGATATGCCCCTGGCCGTCGTCCGTACGGATGACGGCAGCAGAAATCTCATCTCCCACATGTACAACATCTTTCAGGATAATATCCTGGTTGCTGGAGTAATCCTCCAGACGGATGATTCCCTCCGTGTAATATTTTAAATCCAGAGTCACTTCGGTTTCCGATACATTGATAACGGTTCCCGTCAAGATATCCCCTTCCCGTACTTTCTTGAAAGAAGCTTCCAGCTCTGCTGCGTAATCCGCCATAGATTCGGATGTTTCCGGTGCTTTGATGGCATCCTCCAGGATGTCGGCCGGTGTTTCATAAGTTTCTGACATTGGTTTTGCCCTCCTTGTATAAGTCATTTCTTAGAAAAAACTATATCATTTTTGAAGCGCAAAGTAAAGCGTCAACCGTGATTTAATATTGTACTGCATACAAATCAATCCTCTATTTAGTTTTCAAATCCTGTCTCTATGATGAATTTCACTTTACCTTTCATTCCCGTTTTTGCCCCTGAGAAGGTTTGGTATGACTTTCCGGCGTCTGCCACCAGTTCAATCCTGTCGAGAATCTTCTGAACCCCATCGTCAAATACGCCTGTCAGCTCCTGGATTCCGTCTTTATCAAATTCTTCCATCCCATCGCGCAAAGTTCCGGCTCCGTCCAAAAGTTCATCCACGCCGTCAGTAAGCTTCGTGCCGCCTCCCGCAAGTTCTGCCGTTCCATTTTTTAAGAGACTGCTTCCCTCTGCCAGCTTCCCGATGCCATCGCTCAAAGTTCCGGCTCCTCCCTGGAGCTTGCCGCCTCCCTTAGCCAATGCGTCGATTCCGTTATTTAAGGCGCCGACGCCTTTCTGAAGTTTTGCGCCGCCTTTTGCCAGCGTCTCGATTCCCGTCATAAAGCGTGCCGTCCCTGTTTTTACCTGACCGATTCCCCCGTCCAGAGAAGCCGCGCCCTCTGCTGCGTCCTTAGCCCCTTTCTGAAGCTCGCCGCTCTTATCCGTAAGCTGCTTTGCCCCTGCCCGCAGGGTATCGGAAGAGCCTGCCAGCTGCGTCGCTCCCCCAACCAGTGCGTCGGCCGCTGCCTGATCTGCCAGCGGTGCAGAAGCTTCTGCCATACCGGAAACCGTCTGCGCCACACCTGCCAGAAGCACAGACGGGTCGGCCGCTGCACCCGAAACTGCTGTATCTGCCGCCGCTCTTGGAGCCGCCAGCGCCGCCGCGCCTTCTCCGATGCTGTCCAGGGTGTTGTTCAATGTCTCCACATTAGCGGATGCTTTGAAATCCTCCCAGGCTTTCAGCGCCTTTTTCTGTACCCGGATATCATTTTTCAGATAAGAAATATCTGTGTTCAGCACATTTACATAGTTTTGATAGGTATCTGAATACCCCGCAATCAGCGCTCCCGGAATTTCCCCAAGCCTGCCCTGCACATCCTCCAGCGTATCCAGCACCGCCTGATTCTGTTCTATGGAAACAGACAAGCTGCTGATGGTACCGTCTGCCAGCTCCATCACCTGTGACAGATTTTCTGCTTCCCCTTTTGCTGCACGTGCTCTCACCTCCAGCTGTTTTCCAGCCTCCTTGTCTGCCTCCGGCTCCTGCTGCTGCGCCTGGGACGCGCCTGCCGCCTGCTGAAGCTGCCCATTCAGAGCCTGGACTCCCTGTGCCAGACGATACGCTCCCGGCACATAAGCGCCCACGCCTGCCGCCAGGGTATCGGCCCCTGCCGTATATGCGCCAACCCCTTTCGCCAGCTCACCGGTCCCTGCCGTATATGCATCAATTCCCGCTTTCAGCGCCTCGCCCCCTGTTTTCAAAGCGCTGCTTCCTGCTGACAGTGTATTGATTCCCTTCGTCAAAGAGCCTTTTTCTTTGTTCAGGGTATCCAGGCCGTCCTTCAACCCATCCACGCCCTTTTTGAGAGTTCCTTTCTTTTTGTCCAGCGTATCCAAACCATTCGCCAGAGTATTCAGCCCTTCAATCAGTTCGCCCTTCTTTCCGTCAAGTGTGCCGATTCCATCCGCCAGTTCACCCATTTTCTCATCTGCCGTATTCATGCCGTCAAGCAAAGTCCCACAGGCATCCCTCAATTCCTGAACGCCGTCCGCCAGCTCTCCACTTCCGTCCACCAGCTTTGCAGACGCGTCCTGAAGCTCATCCAGAGAATCCTTCAAATCATCCAGACTGTCTACATCATCCAGCCCATACTCACTTAAATCACCTGACGCCGCCACGGTTGCCGTCATGGACAGTGAAAAATCTTCTGCATCAGCAGTAATCTCAAAATAATCCGGTACTTTCAAGTCCTCGGTAAGCTCTGACTCCGAAAGCTTTAAGCTCTCTGCCAGGCCGGGAAATCCCATCCCCACCACAATATTTTTGCTGCCGTCGGAGATTACCTTTCCGTTTTCAGCTTCGACATTCGTAAACTTTTCTGTGGGCAGTATCACGCCTGTCACCATCGTAAACGGTGTGTACACCTCCCCCTTCCGGCTGCTGTTTGTATAATCAAAGCGGATTCTCACTTTCCCGCTCTTTCCCTCCAGCTCTTCTGCCGCTATCTCCTTCCCCTCCAGAAAATACGTGATTTTTACGCCGACGGGCAGCTCTTTATCCGTCTCTCCCTGATAATAAATATCATTTCCGGCCGCCTGCCAGGTAAGGCTCTTTCCATCCCTGGAAAATTCCTCGTCTCCTTTTACATTTTTGATATCTGTCAAATCCGACTCATCCTTGATTTCCTGCGCACCGCCCTCATTTTTCAGCCAATTGCTCACTATCGTTTTCTCTACTGTTCCGTCTGCATTTGCTTTCACATACACTGTTTCTTCCTTCTCCTGGTTTGCCGCATACACGGTATTTCCAAAACATGCGTTTCCCGCCATCAACACGGCAAGCCCGGCTGCCGCTGCCTTCACTGCTCTTTTATTTCTATTCATAAATAAACCCTCCTGTCTCAAGACTGTGCGGCCTGTTCTTTTCCTGCCGCTTTTTGCTCCTTCGGCAGAAAGCCGATGGAAGTTTTACAGATTACTTTGTCAAATGCCATAAACATTGCCGGCAGAATACAGATTACTACAATGGTACTAATCACTGCGCCCCTGGAAAGCAGGATGCACAGCGCACTCACCATATCAATCTCAGAATACAATCCTACGCCAAACGTCGCGGCAAAAAAGCTGATACCGCTGACCAATATAGATTTCATAGAGGAACAATGCGCCCTCCGAATTGCCTCCTTCTTGCCCGCGCCCCGGCTCCTCTCCCTCTGGTACTTGCTGGTCATCAAAATGGCGTAATCCACAGTAGAACCAAGCTGCACCGTACCTATTACGATACTTGCTACAAAGGGAAGCTCTGTCCCTGCATAACAGGGAATCGCCATATTTACAAAAATTGCAAATTCTATTACCAGAACCAGAAGGAACGGGAGGGAAACCGACTTAAATACCAGCATAATTATCACAAAAATTGCAGCAATTGAAGCAATATTTACATTCCTTGTATCCGTTGACGAGACATCTGACAAGTCCTTCATCAAAGGCGCCTCCCCGATAACCATGGAATTTTTATTGAATCCTTTTACAATCCGGTCTACCTGTCTAATCTGCTCATTCTGCTCATCCGTGGCGCTGGCAAAATCAGACGCCACAAATTCCACCTCATAATTTTCTCCCTGAAGCATTTTACTCAGTTCCTCCGGTATCATCTCCTCCGGAACCCCGCTTCCCACAACAGAGCTCATACCGATGCACCACTTCACGCCGTCTACTTCTTTCACCTGCTCTATCATCTCCTGCTTATCTTTGGCGTCTATGCCATTTTCCAGAAGCAGCATATATACATTGCTGAGATGGAATCGGTTCGACAGTTTTTCGTTTGCCACTGCGCTCTCCAGGGTGTCCGGCAAAGATTTATCGATATTGTAGTACACCTTGTTGTGGTTATTTCCGTAGAGCGCCGGGATGAAAAGCGCCAGGAAAATTGCCATCCATACTTTATAATGCTTTGTTACAAAATGTGAAATCTTATCCAGGCTGGGAATCAGCGGCTTATGCCTGGTCTTTTCAATCGCTTTATCAAACAGCAGTACCATCGCAGGAAGCAGGGTCACGCAGCAGACAACCCCGATCGCCACACCTTTCATCATTACAACGCCGATATTAAGTCCAAGCCGGAACGTCATAAAGCAAAGAGCTGCAAACCCGGCAATCGTCGTTATCGAACTTCCTACCACTGATTTGAAGGTGTTGGCAATCGCATGGCTCATGGCACGCTCCTTATCCCCTTCAAACCGCTGCTTATTCTCCTCGTAATTATTCAGCAGGAAAATGGAGTAGTCCAGCGTTACCCCAAGCTGCAATACTGCCGCCAATGCCTGGGTCAGATAAGAAATATCCCCCAGAAAGCTGTTCGTTCCCATATTGTAAACAATGGCAATCCCAATACTCAGAAGAAAAATCAGCGGAACAAGAAAAGACTCCATCGTCAGCCCCAGGACAATCAAACTCAGGACAACTGCAATCATCACATAAATCGGCATTTCTCCCATTGCCAGATTCTTAATATCCGTAACCACGCCGGACATTCCGCTAATGTAACACTTTTCCTGACACAAAGCCCGCATATCGCTGACAGCCTGCATCGTATTGTCCGTCGAAGTCGTTTCATCAAACAGGGCAATCATCATCGTTGCGTTTCCCTGGTTAAACGCCTCCCGGATTTTATCTGGCAGCATTTCAATCGGCACGCTGATATCCATTACGCTGTCATACCAGAGGACGTCCTTCACATGCTCCACACCCTCAATCTCTTCCTTTAGCTTCACCACATCCTTCGGTTCCATATCTTCCACAATCACCATGGAAAATGCGCCCATGCCGAACTCATCCACCATAATATCCTGCCCCTTTACCGTCTCCAGGCTATCCGGCAGGTAACTCAGAATGTCATAATTCACCCTGGTATTCAGGTAGCCCCACCCGGCGGGAAACAGAAGCAGCATACACAGGATAAAGATAGGCGCCCGGAACTTCACAATCTTTTTTCCGATTTTCACCATAATATCCATCTCCTCCTTAAACTATGTCTCACAAATGACTATTAGTCATTTATCTATATCACGTTATACACTATAAATGACCAATAGTCAATTCTATTTTTGCATTTTTAGAATTTATTTAGAAATTGCCCAAGCCTACTGCCTGTCTCAAAAGTCTGCCGAAGCGATTCTCGCCGCCGACAGCTATACCGGCTCTATATTGACATTCCCCGTCTGCCATGCTACTTTATGAATACCAACAGATTTGAGGAGGCTCCCACGGAGTCCTGATTGGTTATCACTCAAAAACCACATACAGAAAGGAAACGACCATGACAAAACAGGAATTTCAAAATCTCGTAAGCCGGGGACCTCTGATTTTGGACGGCGCTACCGGCTCTAATCTTATGAAAGCCGGGATGCCTAAAGGTGTCTGCACAGAACAATGGATACTGGAACATCCCGCGGCGCTGACCAAACTTCAGCAAGAATATGTAGACGCAGGTTCACAGATTATCTATGCCCCTACCTTTGCCGCCAACAGGATTTCCCTGAAGGAGCACGGACTGGAGGACGAGATGATATCCATGATTTCCCGGCTGGTAAGTCTCTCAAAATCCTGTGCAAAAGAACGGTGTTACGTCGCAGGCGACCTGACTACTACCGGAAAGACCGACATTCCCTATGAAGAACTTTACAATGTATACCAGGAACAGATTTCCTGCCTGGCAGATGCAGGCGCAGACCTCCTGGTGGCAGAAACCATGATGACGTTAGATGAAACTATGGCCGCTGTGGAAGCAGCACATGCAGTCTGCGGTTTACCTATTCTCTGTTCATTAACAATTGAATCTGACGGAAGCCTGTTCTTTGGAGGAAACATTTTCGAAACGGCTGTCACCCTGCAGGAAATCGGCGCAGACGCTGTGGGTATCAACTGCTCCTCAGGGCCGGATCAGTTCGAATCCATCATTTCTTCTTTAAAAGACAGCCTGACGGTTCCCGTCATTGCTAAGCCAAATGCCGGAATGCCCACTATTGATGAAAAGGGCGAGGCTCATTACAGCATGGACGCTCCGGAGTTTGCCCGTCATATGAAACGGCTGGTAGAGTTAGGGGCGGATATTGTCGGAGGATGCTGCGGCACCACGCCGGAATTTATACGGGAACTCGTAAAGATATTGAAGAAAACTCCTTGATAAGAAACAAGAGGAAAACAGCTATATGAATACATGGCTGTTTTCCTCTTTCTTTTTCAAAATATAAATATTAAGCACTTTTGATTCCCGAAATTTTATTTCAGAAGATTCAGAATCTCTGCTTTCGATACAGCGCCCACTGCTTTCTTTACCACTGCGCCATCTTTAAATACCATTAAAGTAGGGATGGACATAATCCTGTATTCCGCCGCCAGCTCCGACTGCTCATCTACATTCACCTTACCAACCTTCGCATCCTTCAGTTCCTTTGCAATCTCCTCAATAATCGGCGCGACCATTTTGCATGGCCCGCACCAGTCTGCCCAGAAATCCACCAAAACCGGAATCTTAGACTCCAGCACCTCTTTTTTAAAATTGTCATTCCTCAATTCCATTGCCATAAGAACTTTCTCCTTTTCATAAAAAATGCGTGAAACTTTTTCTATTTACAAAGTTCCACGCATTCTTTTGTCTTATTCATCTAAATTTATTTAATCCGCGCGCATTCCGTCGAATCCCCATCACAGACGTTACCTCTACAGTTAACTCGGCCCAGGCTGCCTCGCGGCACACAGAAGATTCTGCTTAGTGCTGCTGCATTCCTGCCCTGACACGGTTCACAGAGTTCTGTTGCGCAAGACCCAGACGTCAACGCCACTTATAAAGGGCAGCTCCGCAATGAAAGACCCTCTGTTCTGCATCACCCCTGCTGTAGCGGATTGCAGGTACAGGGCACCGCTAACTCCCCGGCTGCGCGGAAATGTTATGACATATCCAGGACACATGATTTCATGTGCTTTCTTACTATAACCCGAATCGGAATATTTGTCAATTCTCACTTTTTTTATTATGTAGAAAACTTTTGTAACAGTTCAGCCCAGGACTTTGCACTTGCTGCAAGTCCGTGAGAATGCGTAAATTCAGCCGGAGAATCCAGCCCTTTGCGAACAGCAAACTTTAAATGGGCTGGATTCCGTAACAGTGAAGCCGCAGGCTGAACTGTTACAAACTTTTTTGCATAAATATTTACTTTTCGTATCAAAGAAAACGAACAGGAACTGCTTTATTTACTAAAATTTAATCCGCAGGCCGCAACGCTTCTTCTCTCTGTCAGCGTCAGCGGCAAAACCACCTTATAAGGCAGCTTTCCGGGAGCTTCCATACGCTCCTCCAAAAGCCTCACCGCCTCTTTCCCCATACTCTCCAGATGGGCATTGACACTCGTCAGAGGCGGGTCAATCAGTATAGACAGCGGGGTATCGTTAAAGCTTATGATAGAAATGTCCTCGGGAATCCTGATTCCAACCTCACGGAATACGCTCATTGCCGTGATAGCCGTCCCTTCGTTATATGCTATGAATGCCGTAGGCCGCTCTTCGCCGGATTTCATCCACTTTTCTACCTGCCCGCGCGTTTCCTCAATCGTCAGCATAGTATCAATCATCCAGCGCTCGTCATAACGTCCTGTTTTTGTCATATATTCTTTAAAATACTGCCTCCGCACTTCCAGTGCAGGACGTTTTTTCTGATCCAGTTTATATGTAGGCCCCAAAAATCCTATTCTGTGATGCCCATGCCGCATCAGGTACTCAAGCGCCTGCTCCACGCCCAGCCTGAAATTCAGCACCACCGAATCAAACTGCTCCTCCTCAGGTGAAGAGTCTACAAATACAATCGACTTAGTAATACCGGCCATCTGTGTAATCTGGTTCTCTGAAAAAATCCCTATCGCCAATATCCCATCCAGCAATTCATTTTCCAGCGCCTGATAGTTCCCTTCGCTTTCTGCCAGATAGGAAACCCTATACCCTTGCTCCATACATGCACGCACCACATAATTTTTCAGATACAGATAATAAGGATCCGCCAGCTTTTCCCGCTGGGACATCATCTCTGCAATCGCAATATGCCGCAAATGCTGTTTCGCTGCATATTTAGGTTTTGTCCGCACATAATTCAGCTCATCTGCCGCTTCCAGTATCTTCGCCCGCGTACTATCTGTTACTTTCATCGCCGGGTCATTATTCAAAACCCGCGAAATCGTCGCTACCGAAAATCCGGTTCGCTTCGCTAAATCTCTAATAGTAGCCATTCTTGTTCCCCCGCCTTGCTTTTACTAAACACTAATTTATTATACTGGTTATAAATATAATTGGCAAGGATAATTTTCAGGCGGACGAAATTGTGCCTGCTCTATTTCTTCTTGCCTGCGCCTGCCGGAACTGTTACAATGATTTCATCGGCAGAAACGTTCTAAAATGTCCCGCGGACAGACGCCGGATGCAGGCGCATCGCCTGCTGCCCGCAAAACTTAAATACATATAGGGGGAAATAAGGATGAGTGTTAAAATTATCGTAGATTCTGCATGTGATATCACACAGGAAAAAGCAAAAGAAATGAATATCGACGTCCTTCCATTAAAGACCATGTTTGGTGACGAGGAATTCCTGGACGGCGTTACGCTAAATCACCAGGAATTTTTTGAAAAACTGATTGAAACGGGAATCATGCCGACGACCAGCCAGCTAACGCCTTATGAATATGGAGAAAAATTCAAAGAAATAAAAGAAGCCGGGGATACTGCCGTATGCATTACGATTTCTTCTAAGCTTTCCGGCTGTTACCAGAGCGCCTGCGTGGCGGCGGCAGATTATGAGGATTGCATCACCGTTGTAGACAGCCAGAATGTATCTCTCGGAGAGCAGGTTCTTGTAGAATACGCCCAAAAGCTGCGCAGCCTTGGGAAGTCTGCCCCGGAAATTGCGGCGGATTTGGAAGAGAAAAAGGGCAGTCTACGGTTGATTGCCCTGCTGAATACTCTGGAATATCTGAAAAAGGGAGGACGTATTTCTTCTGCCGCCGCCCTGGCCGGCACTCTGCTTTCCATTAAACCGGTAATTGCCGTTGAACATGGAGAGGTTGCCATTCTGGGGAAGGCCAGGGGCTCGAAAAATGGAAACAACCTGCTGACAGAGTACGTAAAACAGTCCGGCGCTATTGACTTTACTATGCCTTACCGCCTGGCTTACAGCGGTTTGTCAGACTCTACGCTGCAGAAATATCTCGCAGACAATATTCAGCTTTACCACGGCCAGACAGCGCAGCCTCCTGTGACTACCATCGGAAGCGCGATTGGCACCCATGTCGGACCGGGGGCGATTGCTGCTGCTTTCTTCGCCAAATAGCAGCTATAGCAGTCAGGAAGGCGCAGCATTCCAGCACCAGCGCTGCGCCTCCAAAGCAGAGGCTTTCATAAAAGGCTTTCATATACGCCGCCTCAGGCACGCGTTTTTCCATCTCTAGCAGAAAAGAAACTGCCTGTCTCTTTTCCTCCCACAGCCCAGACCAGAACGCAAAGTCTGACCAGGTGGACGGAAGCATATCCGCAGGAATCTGCACCTGGGAAGCCACTCCCCATACCGTTCCCAGAATTCCACTCCAGAAACATACCTTCCAGAAAATCTTTTCTCCGGCTCCGCGCGCTTCCCTCACATTTCTCCGCACATAAGCCAGCAAAGCTGCCGCGGCTGACACTGGGAACAGCAGAAGAACGAACCTGGCAATCCCGTACAGCAGCCCCCATTCTTCCAAATCCCCGCTGATTCCATAGCGGCTCTCAAGAATCTCCCTCTGTTCTTCCAGACGCTTCCCTCCCGCCGCCATTGTAAGAGTATCAAAAGCCGCCGTTTCCGATGCTTCCTGTACCACCATTACGCCTTTTGCTTCTTCCAGTACCCCCCGGACTTCATACTCCGCATTCCCCAATACCAAAATCTGTCCGGCACAATCTCCTTCTCCAAGTAGTTCTGTGACAATATCACGGGAAATCAAACATCCTTTCCTATCCTCCTGCGACAAGGCGTTTCCTCCCCAGAACAGCAGCTCCACATTCCCTGCCGCCCGCACCAGGCGCACTGCCGTCCCCCGTCCCGAAAGCTTTGCCTCCACGTCCGCCCTGCCCTCCTCTGTCCAGAATACCGGACAAAGCGGCTCCTCTTCTTCCTGCATCTTCTTTAGCAGCTCCCGGGCATCCCTTGCCGGAACCTGTTCCCGGCAGACAAAAGAAACTTTTTCTGCCGCTTTCCCCAGGCTCCCCAGCGTATGGATTCCTCTCCAGAAACAAAACAGGCACAGCGCGCACAGAATACCTGTCAGAAAAATATATTTCAGGCCATTCTCCTTTTGCAAGGCAGGCAAGGCAATCATACCCTCTGCCCTTTGCCGCTTCATTCTTCTTCCAGGCGGATTCTGCCGCCCGGCTCTACACTTCTATCCGAACTTTGCACAAGTTTCTGCTCAGGTGTCAGATCCCCTTCTTGAATCGCTGCATATTTTTCATTCTTATCCAGTACCGTGACATCCACCCGGCGGGCTGTCATTTCTGTCCCCAGCACTGTCTGGCTTTCCTCCGCCACCAATACATACGCCTGCTGGCTGTCGTAGTGCAGCGTTTCCAGCGGGACGCAGCTTCTGGAGCTGCCTGCTTTCCGGCTTACCTCCAGGGTCGCCGCCTGCCCCATGCTCAGGGTATCCGCCGGAAGATTCACCGTCACGTCCAGCTGCTCCTGATTCTCCTCATTCATCTGAACGGAGGCGATTTCTAACCCTTCGATTTTTTTATCGTCTCCCCCGATGAGCGTGGCTGCGTCCTTCCTGGCGATGTACTTTTCCTGTTCCTTGGGAACCTGCGCTACAAACTTACATCCCGACGACAAATCCGCCAGAAGAATTGCTGTGCCGTCCGGCGTCCGGTCGCCCGTGGTCAATGCTATTTTCGTAATTACGCCACGGATGGGCGCCATGATTTTTCCCTGTGCTTTTTCAAGCTTCTGAAGCTTTGAAAGCGCCAGCTCTTTCTGCTCCATCTCAATCTCTCCCAGCCTTGCGGTGCTGTCCTGGGCATCCGCCACAGAAGCGCCTGCCACCGCATTTCCCGCACTGCGCAGACTGCTTTCACGGGAAGCCTGCGCATCCTCATACGCTGCCTGTTTATCTCTGACAGCCTGCTCCAGCTGCCCCTTCTCCGACTCCCTCTGTTCTTTGCGCTGTGCAGCCCCATTCTGATACTCTTTCAGCGCTTCCTCTGCATCCTGCATTTCTTTTTCTGCCGCGTCTGTTTTTTCTTTCGCCGTGTCCAAGACATCCTGATACCTGCTTTTCAGTTCATTTTCTATCTGCCCGGCTGTCGGGACGGCAGTCTCCTTCGTTTCCGTTTCTCCCGTCTCTGTACTCCCCGCCGCTTTTACCTTCTCCTCTGCAATTGCATCTTCCAGCTCTTTTTCTAACGCCTGCAGTTCCTTTTTTGCCGCGTCCCAAGCTTCCTTCTTTTCTTTTACTTTTCTTTTTAATTCTGCCGCCTGCTTTTCAGAAGAAGGTTTCTTATATTCCTCCAAAGCCTTTTTTGCTTCCTCCAGCTCCTGTCTGGCCCTTTCTACCGCCCGGTCTCCCTGGCTCTGGGCGTCCGCGTAGTCAGACGACGCCCTCTGCTGCTCCAGCGCCTTCCGCTCTGCCTCTACCGCTTTCGAACTTAAGCTGTCCTGTGTCTGGAGCTTCTGCTTCTCAATCTCCTGCTCCATGTTCAGAATCTGTTCCCTGAGCTCTTCCATATCTATTTCAAACAGAAGCTCCCCTTCTTCCACCTGCTGCCCTTCATTTACATAGATTGCCTTCACCCGCTGATTTGCCTCGGTAGTCACTGCCTGTTCCCGGTTTTCCTCTACCTTGCCCTGCGCCGTGACCTTATGTACAATGGAAAGGCTCTGTATCGTAGTCGTGGTTACCCTTGGAATCCCCGCGCTGTCTGCCGCCCTGGACAGAAGGGTAAACAATATCATTAAAGCCAGAAATCCCCCCAGCATCTGGATTATTTTTTTCTTCATATAGACCTCCTATTCCTTCACCGCGCCTGCCATGATTCCCTGCTCCAGATAATCCTGCCCTCCTAAAAACACAAAAAATGCCGGTATCAGCATGGATACGGAAGCCGCAAATGCCAGCCCCGCCCTTGATAAATCAATGTTTGGCAAAAACAGAGACATCGGCCAGAGGGATTTATCTTTCAAGAATGCCAGCGGCTGCTCAATCAGGTTCCAGTACTCCAAAAATCCCAGTACTAGGGCAGATATCACTCCCGCGGAACCTATAGGTAGCCCCACATGCAGAAAAACCTTCAGATGTCCCGCCCCGTCAATCTTCGCCGATTCGATAATGGCATCCGGCACACCGCAGAAGAAGCGGTACATAATAAAGACCGGAAAGGTAGAAAATACCGCCGGAAGGATTACGGAAAGCGGGTGCTCCAAAAGCCGCATTCCGTCAAGCACCAGATATTCCGAGAGCATCAGCACCTGGAACGGCATCATCATCAAAATAATATAAACCGTAAAGAAAATCTTTTTCCCCGGAAAACGGTATTTTGCAAATCCCCAGGCCGCCGGAACCCCTACAAGAAGCTGCCCTGCGAGAATCGCCAGCGTCATTTTTACCGAATTCCAGAACATCACAAACGCTTCCGGCGTATCAAGCAGCAGCCGCACCCACTCCCTGAGCGTAGGATATGCCGGAAGCAAAGACCACCGGATAAAGCCTGTTCCCCCCGACAGCACCGGGGACAGGTTCGCTTTCAGCTCATCTCTTCCCATCAGAGAGCCTGCCAGCAGGAACAGGATTGGATAACACGCGGCAAAAGCAGGAAGCGTCAGAAATCCGATGACCAAAAGCTTTCTTATAGAAAATCGTTTTTTCATAGATACCCCTCAATTCCTTCTCAACCTGCCCCGTCCCCGGACTCCCACACTCGTTTAAGAAGCAGAATCAGCATGAAAATAGCAATTCCGTTTATCACTGCTGCAGCCGCCATTTTATCCAAATCTAAATCCAAAAACCAGTTGTTGAATAAGTGCTGCATCAGATATATGCTTTCGTGAGGATAATTCCCTGCCACCAGGTACGCTTCCCGGAATACTTTAAAGGAATTCAACAGGGAAAGTACGCTGATGGTAAACAGAGATGGAAGCAGGTTTGGCAGGGTAATGCTGATAAAGCATTTCCACTCCCCCGCGCCGTCTACCCGCGCCGCCTCATATACGTTTTCCGAGATCCCTGAAAGCCCCGCAATCCAGAGCACGATATCATACCCCAGGTTCTTCCAGATATAGCTAAATACCAGAATCCAGAAAGCATAGCCTGAATTCATCCAGTCCTGCCCCTGTATCCCAAGCTGATGCAGCAGCCCGTTCAAGAGCCCCTGCGGCTGGAACAGAAACCTCCACAACAGCACCACCGAGGCTGCCGGAATCGCCATAGGCACCAGAAACGCGCTCTTTAACATACTTCCCGTTTTCCCCATCCTGTGCAGGAATACCGCCAGGAACAGAGAGAATACCAGAAGAATCGGGATGCACACAAGCGTAAACCGTATTGTATTTTTCCCTGCCAGCAGAAATGCGGGGTTTGAAAAAATCGCCTGATAGTTAGCAAATCCCGTCCACTTCCCGCTGACAGCCTCCGAAAAGGAACGGCGCACCACGTCCAGCAGCGGAACCAGCAGGAAAATCCCTGTGCCCAGGAGGCTGGGCAGGACAAACAGCAGCCCCGCCAAGTCTCCCCTTTTGTATGTTCTTTTCCCAAGCTTCATCGCATCATCGTCCTATTCTGCCAGATACAGATTGACCTTCTGTACAAGCGCCGCGACAGCGTCCTCCACACCGCACTCGTCTTTCATATATTTTACCGCCTGCTCTATGACAGCCTCCTTGATGACGTCATCCATAAGTGTCGGCGTGTCCAAAGATTCTATCTTTTCACGCAGAGCATCGAAATCTGCTTTCTTTGGCCACGAAACCGTCAGCTCAACCATCTCCCCTGTCTCCTGATTGCTGTGGCAGATAGACATCTCCGGCATATCTTTCATATCTATGGTTGCCGCGTCAAAGGCTTTCCTGTTTATTGGAAATCCTCCGCCCTGGTCCAGTTTCTGAGCCTCTGTACGGAACACATAGCTGACAAACTTCTTTGCATCCTCTTCCATAGCGCTTTTGCTGCTGACGCCAAAAATTGTCTGCGGACAGTAGACCTTCTGTCCCGCCAGGTTCCACAGGGCATATCCCTGGTTTAACTTGTTATTGACCGCCAGCATCTGGTTAAATCCTGAAACAGAGCTCAAGGCTCCTGAAGCCGCTTTGAGGCTTCCCCCCAAAACATTCATACTGTCCATATCTACCCCGGCCCATATACTGGTTCCCGTAGTATTTATCGTATAAACCATGCTCTCTTCTACTTCTTTCGGATATTTCCCGGTGCCGCTGATTCTCTTTAGCTGCGTATAGAACTCTTTTACATTTTCCTGATTCAGAGTGCCGTCCCCGTTCAGCAGGGCTGGCGAATAGGACTGGTAGAATTTCTCCGCAGTCAGCTCTGGAGACGCCGTATTCACAATCGCTTCCACATCCTTATCTTCTTTTCTCAGCTCCTCCACTTTATCTGCAAACGCACCGATATCGGCAGCAGTCTTTACGAGTTCCTCATTTCCTGCTATAGCCGGTATGCTGAAACGCGAAGGAATTCCATAAAGGCCGCTTTCGCTCCGGTAAGTTTCCGCAATATTTTCAAAGCAGCCGTCACCCGCTTTCAGTTCGTCCAGCACATCTGACAAATCAGCAAGCAGCCCCTTTTCCATATAGGATGCGATCGGCAGTCCGTCCAGTACCAGAATATCCGGGCCTTTGCCTGCCATAATATCGGCATTCAGCGTCTTAAGCGCGTCAGACACCGTAGTCCCGTCCTCTCCGCTGATTCCTGTCTGGAAATTTATATAATAATCCGCATTTTCCTTTTGGAAAAGTGAGATTGCCTGGCGTATATCCGTATTGTCGCGCAGGGAATACAGCTTCAGCTCCTTACTGGGCTTGCTGGGAGTATCCTCCGACCAGCTATATTTCAGAAGCTTACTGCTCCCGATTCCCCCGGTCTGGTTCGCCAATACCAAAAACTTTCCGTCCTCCAATGCCGCCATCGCTGCCAGTCCGATATCCGGGCTGCCCAGAGAATTCAGGTTTCCGTCTACAATCTGCTCATTCACAGAACCGCCTGAAATATGGCGGAAGATTCCCTCTCTGGTACAATAATAAAAACAGTTATCCTCAATCCCGTCTGTAAACAGTATCTGTTTTCCTGATGTCGTGTAGATTTCTACACCCCCGGCCTGCTTTACCGCATCAAGCAGCGCCTGGTCCTGGGGCGCGGGTTCACCTGTCGCCATATCGTAAAGCGCCGTATTCCCCCCTACGCTGGCAACCACCATATCCCCGGCAATCCCAAAACCGCTTACGTCCGATAAAAACTCTTCAAGCTCCCCCGTTGACGGATGAATCTTATATAGCTTGCTGTTATAATCATTTCCAAACAGCGTCCCATCCGGCGCATACGCTACGCCTGAAAGTCCATTTGCCATATCCATATCAGATTCCCCGAAAGATGCTTCTTCTCCTTCTTCCGGCTCTGTATCTGCGCCTTCACTCTCGGCTCCTGCCTTCGAGCCCGCATCTGCTCCTTCACTCCCGGCTTCTGTCTCCAGCTCTACATCTACTGCGCCGGTATTCTCTGCCACAACGCTGCCCGCTGTCTGGAAGTCTCTGTCCAGTTCCCCCAGTTCCAGGTTTACCTCCTGAAACTGAACCTGGTCTGTCATATAAAAGCAGCTCTGCTTCTCTCCTTTATATCCAACTATAAAAGCTTCACCCGAAGGTGACAGGGAGGCGTCCATCAGGTAAATATCTTCTCCGTCTCCATTGCCTGTAAATTCCCCTTTCTCCTCCCAGGTAGCTCCGCCGTCCGACGAATCCCAGACCTTGTAGGCCATCTCCATATTGCACCCCAGAACACGCATCTTTCCGTCCTGGAGCTGTGTGATATCCAGCGCCGCCTCCATTCCTTCCGGCAAAGGCACTTCCTCCTCCAGATACCTGCCCATAGCCTGCCCTCCAGATGTACCGCTGCTTTCCCCCGGACTGCTGCCTTTCCCGGAGCAGCCTCCGAGAGCCGTTACTGCCAGCACTGCCGCCAATGAAAAGGGCAGCGCTTTTCTTCTGATTTTTTTCATATGCATCCTCCTCGCTTTAAAATTAAAACTCCTGCGCCGCCGTTCTGCATTTTTCGCGGCTGCGCTTTTGTCTTCTGCGTCTACGATACCATACGTTTCTCTATTTTTTCTCTAAAATAAGAAAGACACAAAAGATTCACGTTTCCACTGCGGGAGGTACGGATTTTTAGAGATTCTTTAGAGATTCTTGTGATATAGTATACTTTAAAGAAGAAAGGACTGATTCACTTGAGGATTTTGATAATAGAAGATAATGAAGAGCTTTGCCATTCTCTTGCTTTTCAGTTGAAAGCAGAGGGTTTTGAGACAGACGTGTGCTGCGACGGTGAGGATGGGCTTCATTTCATAAAGCAGAAAGCCCACGACCTGATTCTCCTGGATCGGATGCTCCCCCGGATGGACGGGCTGACTGTGCTTCATACAGTACGGCGGCTGAGTATCCCTACCCCCATTATCCTGATTACGGCGCTGGGCGAGCTTAACGACCGCATCGCCGGGCTGGACTGCGGCGCGGATGATTATATCGTAAAGCCTTTTGCCTTTCCGGAGCTCATGGCAAGAATCCGCTGCATTCTCCGACGGCCAAGGCAATGGGAAGACAGCCAGGGTCTGCGCTTCGGGGATGTAGCCTACGACCCTGCCCTCCGGAAAATGACCTGCCAACATACAGAATGCTCCCTGTCCAGACGCGAAGGAGAACTCCTTGAACTTTTTCTCCGAAATGGCGCGCAAATCCTCCCCCGAAATACCATACTTACCCGCGTATGGGGGCCTGACGCTGCTGTAGAGGACGGCAACCTGGACAATTACATCCATTTTCTGCGCCGGAGGCTGAGGAGCCTGGGCAGCCGCCTTTCCCTGCGGACGATACGCAGCGTGGGCTACTGTCTGGAAGATCCGGGCCTGCCGTCGCAGCTTTTATAATACTGCCACAGCCAGGAGGACTTTATGTTTCGGAAACTTCATTTACAGATGACAATCTTCTGTGCACTGATTACCAGCCTGATTTTAACAGGTTTTTCCTGTATCTGCCTTTCTATTTCAGAACAGGGCGCAGAGCAGAACAGCTACATCGTTTTTCAGAACAATATCAGTTCCATGCTCAGCCACCTGGAAAGCCAGACCACGATTTCCCACCAATGGCTTCTTCAGATGAAAGCCTCCAGTAACCTTGACATTTTTCTTTATGATAATGGCCAGCCCCTTCATTTTAACACGATGGAACATGCTTCTGCTTTAGATAACGTACTGGAGCAGGCTATCCAAACAGCGCGGGAATCCCACGGACTGAACCTTAACGCCGATAGCAGCCAGACTATCCTGACACAGCATACGGAATTCTCTATGAAAGGTTCTAACGGAAAAGACTATTATATTTCCGCCGCCCTTCTTCCCCGGAGCGGCGGTGTACTGTCCGCCGTGTTTTTGCACTGTCTGGATGCCGAACATGCGGCGTTTTTCCGTCAGCGTATGTTGTTTTTTTCGATTGATCTGGCCGCCATCCTCCTGCTCTCCGTTTTTTCCTGGTTCTTCACGGGACGTATCATCCGTCCTCTGCGAGAAAGCCGGAAGCGGCAGATGCAGTTCATCGCTTCTGCCTCCCACGAGCTGCGCTCACCCCTGACCGTGATCCTGAGCAGCCTCTCTGCCATGAAAATCGCAAAAAAAGAAGAGGCCGAAGCCTTTTCCCATGTTATCCAGTCGGAAGGCGAGCGCATGTCCCGCCTCATCGGAGATATGCTTACCCTTGCAGGCGCTGACAACGGCTCCTGGAGCATCCAGCCTGCCCCTGTAGAGCTGGATACGCTCCTGCTCCAGTCCTACGAAAAATTTGAAACAGTAGCTGCCCAAAAAGGAATGCAGCTCCGGATAGAGCTTCCCGATACTGCACTCCCCCCTTACATATGTGACGGAGAACGGATTGCCCAGGTTCTTTCTATTCTTCTGGATAATGCCATGAGCTACACGCCCCAGGGCGGGCATATTCTTCTCTCCCTCTCGAAAGAAGGAAACCGCTGGCTGCTGCGGGTACAAGACAATGGCCCCGGCATCCCGCAGGAAGCCAGGGCTCAGATTTTTGAACGCTTTTACCGGGCGGAAAAATCCCGCAAAGACAAAGAGCACTTCGGACTTGGACTTTGCATCGCCCAGGAAATCGTACGGCTCCACAGGGGACGGCTGTACCTGGACGATACCCCCGGCGGCGGCGCTACTTTCGTAGTGAGTTTGCCGGCAAACCTTACTCCCGGAACATATTCACAATGCATCCGGTAATCAGCTTTTTAAACAGCGGCGCCACTCTGTCCGCTGTTTCCTGCACTTCTGCGTGGGACAGCGGCTGCTCCTGCATTCCGCATCCCATATTTGAAATACAGGATATCCCGCAAATTTTCATGCCCATATGGTTCGCTGCAATTGCTTCACATGCAGTACTCATACCTACTGCATCGCCTCCCAGGATACGGCACATTTTCACTTCATGGGGCGTCTCAAAATTCGGTCCGGTAAGCTGCACATACACGCCCTCTTTTATAGAAATTCCCAGCTCCTTTGCCGTTTCCCGAATTATCCCCTGTAAGTCTTTGTTGTAAATTTCACTCATATCACAGAACCTCGGTCCCAGTTCATCAATATTAGGCCCAATCAGGGGCGACGGCACAAAGTTTGCAATCTGGTCGGTAATCATCATAAAATCCCCGACGGAAAAATCGGGATTCAAACCGCCCGCTGCATTTGTAAGAAACAAAAGTTCTGCCCCCATCATCTTCATCAGACGGATGGGAAGTACAACATCCGTTATGGGATATCCCTCATAGTAATGAACCCTTCCCTGCATAATAACAACCGGCACATCACCCACATACCCAAACAGGAACCTTCCTTTGTGCCCCGGCACAGTAGATACCGGAAAGCCCTCAATATCGTGATAGTCCAAAGTGCTCTCGACTTGTATACTCTCCCCGTAGTCTCCGAGCCCCGACCCCAGTATCAGCGCTGCCCGGGGCTTAAAATCAATCTTTTTCCGAACGCTTTCATAACATTTCACTAGCTTTTCATACACTTCATTCATTTTACTATCCTCCCGATTTATCTTTAATCCCACAGCCTCTAAATGTAATACATATCTTTCGCATCCTCTTCATAAACAAGATATGTTTCCGCCATATCCGCAAGGCTTATTCCTCTGAACAGCCTGTCCAGCTCTTTATTCACTTTATCAATCAGCATCGTCTGGATGACTGCAGGAATTCCCCCAAATCCCGCTTCGCTTTCCATTTCTTCATCTTCAATCAGATAGCTCCCATCTAATGCCTCCAGGATTTCCGCCGCCAGGATATCCTCCGGCTTTTTTGCCAGGAAATATCCCCCCTGGGAACCTTTGACGCTTTTCACCAGGCCTTTCTTCCGCAGCGCGGCAAATACCTGCTCCAGATACTGAAGTGAAATATGGTTCCGTTCAGCAATCAGATTCAGCGGCACCCGTTCCTCTTTTGAATTTACCGCCAAATCAATCAATGCCCGCAGGCCGTATCTGCATTTCTTTGAAAAATCCAAATAAATCCCTCCTTTTCCTCCTTCCTTTCGCACGGCACTTCATCATAATTACAGTATAGCAAAAGATAAAAACGAATACAATTTTTTCTTAAATTTTTATTCCTGCATACAAAATAAGGCGTAAAGCCCTGCCAGGACTCTACACCTATATTTCATTATCCTCAAAGCTCCAGCTCAATTTTCCTGCCGGTCCTCCGGTACTGATAGTACTCCACTCCTGCCGCCTTTAGCATACGTTTCGAAGCACGCACCGACGGTGTGTCCGCATACTTATCGCAATCATACACCACCGTTCGGATTCCTGCCTGTATAATTGCTTTCGCACATTCATTACACGGAAACAGGGAAACGTACAATTTCGCCCCTTCCAGGCTCCCTCCCCGATAATTCAGGATTGCGTTCAGTTCGCTGTGGGTTGTATAAAAATATTTATTGTCAATATCTTCTCCTATCTTACTCCACGGAAACTCCTCGTCAGAACATCCGATAGGAAATCCATTGTACCCCACGGAAAGTATCTTGTTATCCGCCCCCACGATACATGCCCCCACCTGAGTGCTGGGATCTTTCGAGCGCATGGCGGACAGCATAGCTACCCCCATAAAATACTCATCCCAGGATATATAACCCTCTCTTTTGTCACTCATCGGTTATTTCTCCTTCTTATTTTGTCCCGAAAATACGGTCGCCCGCATCTCCCAGTCCCGGCACAATATAACCGTGGTCATTTAAATGCTCATCCAGAGCGCCAATATAGACATCCACGTCAGGGTGCGCCTCCTGCATCCGTTTCACACCTTCAGGCGCTGCGATAATACACATAAAACGGATATTTTTGACGCCTTTATTTTTTAACATCCTAATTGCTTCCACTGCCGAACCGCCTGTAGCCAGCATCGGATCAACGACAAATACTTCCCTCTCCGAAGAATCCGCCGGCAGCTTGCAATAATACTCTACAGGTTCCAGTGTCTTAGGGTCACGGTAAAGCCCAATATGTCCCACCTTCGCTGCCGGAATCATCTGAAGCATCCCATCCACCATGCCAAGCCCGGCACGCAGGATCGGTACAACCGCCAGCTTCTTCCCCCTCAGTTCTTTCACCCGGGTAGTACAGATTGGCGTCTCAATCTCTACATCCTGCAGCTTCAGGTTCCTGGTCGCTTCGTAGCACATCAGCATGGCAATCTCACTGATCATCTGCCGAAAATCCTTAGAACCTACTTCTTTTCTTCTGATAATTCCTATTTTATGCTGAATCAATGGATGATCCATTACGGTTACTCTCGACATTCTTTTTCCTCCGTTCCTTAACTTCATTAACTATTCATCAATTCCTGCTCATTCAGCAGTACCACCAGTTTGGAAACCAGCTTTTCCAGTGTCTCATAACATTCTCCATAATCTGCCAGCGCTCCGCCCAGCGGATTAATGATATCCTCTTTGCACCCTACATATTCCGTAAGCAAATATACATTTTCCACATGGGAATGTTCCTCACATACCTTTCGTTTCAATATCTGATCCATCACCAAAATCAGTGTGCGCTCCTTAAAGTCCGCATCGTCAAGCTGCGTCGCCTCATGCGTCTTCATGGTAATCCCATGACTCATCATCACCGCTTCTGCTTTCTGGTTTACGGGTTCCGGAAAAAGCACCACTCTTCCGCGGGACTCAATCTCCAAATCTTCCAGTAAAAACTTTCCTTTCATAATAAACTTTGCCATGGGGCCCCGGCAAGTGTCGCCATTGCTCACAAAAATCAGCTTATCATACTGTTTCATAGCTTTACGCTCCTTACACCTTGCATATCTGATGCCCCGCCGCTTTCATCAAACGATTCATGATAGCTTGTCCCATCTTCGGGGTATCAAATGACTCTGAGTATATCTTCGTCACTGCCAGACCGTCAAACTCTCTGAGAATCCCATACAAATGTTTTGAAATTGTCAGCTCATCGCGGACGCTTCCGATGGATTTCACAATCCCGCCACGGTAACATGCCGCCGTCTCGTCTGTGCTTATGACTCCGATTTCCTCCCCTTTTTCTTCCCCTTGTGCAATCAGTTTATTAATCTTATCCACTACCGCAGCAGATTTCCCCTCAATTATCACCAGCTGCGCCTTCGGTGCGTAGTGCCTGTATTTCATCCCCGGCGCTTTCGGCCGGATGCCGCTATTTTCAGCAATCAGTCCCCGATCCATCTCCACCGGGCCGATAACTCTGTCAAGCATATCCTGATTGATATATCCCGGCCGGAGTATCACCGGAGTTTCCCCACTCAGATCCACAATCGTAGACTCCAAACCAATCTCCACGCTCCCGCCGTCAATAATCATATCAATCCTTCCCCTCAAGTCCTCCGCTACATGCGCAGCTGTTGTAGGACTCGGCCTTCCAGAAGTATTTGCACTGGGTGCGGCAATATAGCCTCCTCCCTGCCGTATCAGCTCTCTGGCTATTTCATGCGCCGGCATCCGCACTGCCACCGTATCCAGACCGCCCGTCGTGCCGTATGGAACTCTCGGATTTTTGCGGAAAATCATCGTAAGAGGCCCTGGCCAAAAGGCTTCTGCCAGCCTCCGGGCATCTTCCGGCACCTTCTCCACAATCTCTTCCAGCGCTTCTATATCCGCAATGTGCACAATCAGCGGATTATCCGACGGTCTCCCTTTTGCCGCATAGATTTGCGCCGCTGCTGCCTCGTCCAGCGCGTTGGCCCCCAGTCCATACACCGTCTCTGTCGGAAATGCCACCAAACCGCCGCTTTTAAGTATCTCCCCAGCCCGGGCAATCCCTTCCGGACAGATTCCGGCTGTCATGTTTTCAATGATTGTATTCATAACATACGCCTCTTCTTTAATCACCCTGTGATTTGTTTACAAGTATACCACCTTACGGCTAAAAGGGCAATCTTTGAGGGATTTTTTTATATTTCAAACGGAAAATCCGTGCCAGGGATTCATCCACCCGGGCTTCTTTCAGCGTCCCGTCTTTCACTGCTTCCAGCACTCCCTGATACGCTTCCTCAAAGTTTTCCGGCATCAGCAGCATGTCCGCTCCTGCCTCCAGCGCTTTAATGCTGGCCTCCGCTGAAGTATACTTCTGGGTAATTGCTCCCATATTCAGGGCGTCTGTGATTGCCACGCCTTCAAACCCCAGATATGCCCGCAGCACCTCCGTCACCCAGAAGTAAGAAAATGTTGCCGGAATATCTTCGTCCGACGCCTTCGGCGTACAGATATGCCCAATCATCACCTGATCTGCCCCTGCTTCTATTCCCGCCTTAAACGGCACCAAATCTTTTTTGTCCATTTCCTGTATCGTTTCTGAAACGCTGGCAATCTCATCATGGCTGTCTTTCGAAGTCCCGCCATGTCCCGGAAAATGCTTTAGCGTCGCGCTTACGCCGTGCTCCTGCAGTCCCTTTACCGCTTCCGCCGTCATCTGGGCTACCAGCTCCGGATCGCTTCCGAATGACCTCTTCTCCACTACCGTATTGTCACTGTTCCACCACACATCCGCTACCGGGGCAAAGTCCACATCAATCCCGAAATCGCTCAGATATTCTCCCAGAACCGACCCCGCCTCATAAGCCTTTGACACGTCTTTTCCTTTTCCTACATCTGCCATATCTTCCACATCCGGCACGTCAAAGTCCTCATGGTTCCCAATCCGCGCCACTGTGCCTCCCTCTTCGTCGATTCCGATTAATAGAGGAAGCCCTGTCCGTTCTCTGCTGTAGCTGTGAAGGTTGGATACCATCGTTTTCAATTCCTCCGGTTCCGACAGGTTCTGCTCCATCAGCACGATCCCGCCCACCGGCATTTTTTCATACGCCTGACGTGTGGCAGTTCCGGCTCTGGTAACCTGGTCATATCCGGTAAGCGCTTCCGGCGTTACCATAAAAAGCTGCGCCACTTTATCTTCCAGCGGCATCCAGTCTATCAAAGCCTGTATTTCCTTTTCGGCGCCATCTTCACTTTCAGATTCCGTTTCTGTCTCTGTTTCTGTTTCTTTCTTTGTTTCCTTCTCTGTTTCAGTTTCCGCCTTTGTCTCCGTCTGGGATTCCTTTTGGGGTTCTGTCTCTGTCTCTTTCACAGTTTCTGTCCCGCTTTTACTTTCTGTCTGCGGTTCCTCTTTTTTTCCTGCCCCGCGCAGCCACATAACCGCTGCTACGGTAATCACCACCGCCAGCACTGCCAGAAGGCCAATGCATACTTTTACCGCAGCTTTTCTGAATATCTTTTCCCGGCGCCTCCGCGTATAAATATCTGTTCCTCTTTTTTTTCTGACTGTCTTTCTTCCTCTCATCCCGTACTTCCTCATTTTCAAATGGTATCTTGCACGCTATGCCGCGCCTGATTCTATATTATACCCCTTCCAAATCATCCGCAAGTATCACCTTACGGCGCTTTCTATAACAGGCACCTCCGCGTTTGCCGGAAAACTCCTTACATCCCGGCCGCGCCCCCTTTCAGGTACCTCTGAATTCCTTCACACACAGCCTCCGCTACCTTTTGCTGATACTCCTCTGTCACCAGCTTTCCTGCTTCTTCATGATTTGAAAGAAAACCACACTCTACGATAACAGTGGGAATTTTTGTCCTTTTGAGCAGATAATACGTATCATTTGCTTTCATTTCCCTGGGGCGTTCCACCGAAAGTCCGGTATTCAGCGATTCCTGTATGTACCCCGCCAGCGCCTCCGCCTCCGCGGAATTTTTATAATAAAATACCTGCGGTCCTTTTACAGACTCCTGATGGTAACTATTCTGATGAATGCTTACCGTAAGCGCCGCGTTTGCCCCATCTATAATGTCGCACCGTTTCCGCATATCGTCCTGTTTCTTGTTCACTGCATCTGCGGCGTAAAGTCCGTTTTCATCCTCCCTTGTCATCACTACGGCAAATCCTTTGCTCTCCAGCAGCTCCTTAAGCTTCTTCGCAACCGCCAGGTTTACATCCTTTTCCCGCTCTCCATTGACGCCCACTTTCCCAGGGTCATCTCCTCCGTGACCGGGATCCACAACCACCGTCCGGCCTGCATCCTGCGCGCGCTGCGACGCCGCCTGCTTCACTCCTCCAGTGGCAAGCAGCAGAGCCGCCGCCAGCAGCATGATTCCCATAACTGTCTCCATCTTCTTTTCCCGCATATCGTTTCTCCCAAAAGCTGTTATCTTAGTATATGCGGTTTTCCGTTATTTCAGATGTTAAAATTATGGATATAAAGGATATTTCATACATGCTTTTAAAACATCTTCTGCAACAGGACAGCCACAGTATGCCTTCTGCACACTGCGGCTGTCCATGAAAGAAGTTTTGCACATTAGCTTACATATTTGTAGAGGACATCCCAAATGGACGACCGCTCAAATCCCAGCTTCCAGGCAGCTATTCCTCCAAGATTGTATTCCTTTACCAGTTTCGCCTTCTCCTCCAGCGACTTCTCATTCTCCAGCCATATCTGGTATTTACTTCCGTCGGAAGCCTCCAGTTCCGCATAGTCCTGGGAAGTCTCCTGGCTCCAGTTGGCAGTGACGCCATTATCCGAAAGCCACTGCTCCGCCGTATCCATTCCAAACGCTTCACTCGTCACACCGCCCTGGGCATCTGTATTCCACAGTCTTGTATAAAAAGGAACTCCGCTGATAATCTTCTCTGCCGGAACCTCTTTCAGCGTTTCCTGAATTCCATTTCTTTCAAAAGACAGAGATGCTACTGTCCCGGCTTTCTCCGAACCTGCATAATGCTCATCATATCCCATGATAATTACATAATCTGCCACGATGCCCTGCTCTTTCCTGTTATAATGCATCGTATAAGGCATCGGCACAGGATTATCTATAGACAGCACAATTCCATTTTTACGGCATTTCACGGAAATCTCACGGATAAACTGGATATACCCATCTGCCGCTTCTTCCGGGATTGCCTCAAAATCAATATTAATCCCATCCAGGCTATACTGTACTGCGGCAGCTACAAGCTGGTTGGCCAGCTTTTCCCTGGACGCGCTTGATGCCAGCACGGTCTTTGTATCAATAGCCTCATTAAAATTATCCACCAAAGCCCATACTTCTAATCCCTGTGCATGTGCGTTTGTTACATAAGTCTCACTCACCAGGGACGAAATCTCTCCATCATTGCTGATAATCGAAAACCAGGTAGGTGAAATTACATTTACGCCTTTCATCCCGGCAATATCATTCAGCAGGCTGTCATTTGACTCCATGCTTGTTATCTGATGCCATACCAGGTTAATCTTATGATTCCGCCGGATGCTGGTGTATACAGGCTCCTCAAATTCCCTGCTCGCTGTTTCCTGATAGCTTTCACCCAGCTTACTGTTACGCACATAGCCTATGTACCCATCCTCAGTCATCACTTTCGTCCAGTCATCCAGTTTCTCCAGCACTGCCAGCTTCATGCCCTTTATTCCATTCGTAAGAATCGGGCTCTTAATCCCGCCCTGATATCTGACTGCCTCATCTTTTTTCAAATCAGCGTATTCCCTCTCGCCCCATTGGTTCGTAATAATCAGCCTCTCCGGATTCTCCTTCCTGGAAAACTCTATATTGGTATACTGCTGAACAAATGCAGCTGCAATATATGCCTGGTTCCCATTCACTTTTACAATAGGATATCCCGCATCCTGCGTCGTCCCGGACAATGTGTAGCTGCTCCCGCCTGCCGGAATATTGATAATATCCGTAGGCGTAGTATAGACCATCAAATTTGCACTGGAATCCCAGTAGAATCTGTCATTCAAATATTCCTTAACTGCCTGATAATCCAGGTAGGGCGTTCCATTATCCAGAATCCCCTTATAGTGAACCAGCTCATCCTGAATGATCAAAGCCAGACCACTCCCCTCCTGCACGCCAAAATATTCTGCTGAAGGCATGACTTCATCCGAGGGCGTATATCGTTCCACAATCTTGCTTATGATGCCAATTGCCGCGACAATCACAATCAGTACGACTGCCGCAAGTATCGGCACTGCCTTTTTTTTCATCCATTGTACCTCCAAACCCTTTTTTGTATCGCAGCAATTTAATTATAACACACTTTCCGCCGGATAATGACTTATTTCGACATTTTTTCTGTTCTTACTTCACATTTCCATATGAGATAAAACAGATGTTCTTTTGTTCCTGGGTGACTGTAAAGGGGACTGCCTTCCGGAAACTCTTATTTTATGTCTTTTACAAAATCAAACCCGATTCCCCATATTTCATTGGAGTCGTTGCTGATATAATCCCTCATATAGCATCTGTCTTCTCTGATTGTACATGTCCGGGCGATCTCCTCCGGGCTGCTGGGAGACCCATTCAGCAAAAGCCGGATACCTTCTTTCTTATACTGCTGCAACTCCTTACACAACTGCTGTGCTTTGACCTTGTTCTTATCTTTTATTCCATTGTCACATCCCTTCCTGCGCCTTTCCGATATTTCTTTGTATGCCAAAATCCCTGCACAGAATCATTGGCAGGCCGCCAGCCTGTTGTGTAAACTGGCTGCAAATGTGATATATTACCTTCGGTCCGGCTTTTTATATGATTGTATGGCCGGCCGGCAGCCAAATACCAGGATATCTCCGGTCTCTCTGCCCGCCTTATCAGAGAAAACGAAAAAAATGCGTCGTGTAAATTCAGGGTTAGGTGCAATGAATGATTGCTTGAAACTCATAGAATGTATCGCGAAGAACTCGCTTGAACTTTTAGTTGCCGGTTATTTAACTCGTTTCGTTTTCTCTTATTGTTTATTATATATAATAAGATAATAAAATGCAAGCCCTTTTTACTTCTTTTCATCCGACTAATTCCTATAAGCTCCGCAATCTGATTGCGCTGCGGCACGCCGGAATATGCAAACTTTTGATTGACTTCCGGTTATTTTTATTTGATAATGGTGAAAAGAAGGGAGCGCTGTCATGAGCAAACTGGAGATAAATAAACAAAAAAAGAGAGATGCTCTTTTAAATACCGCTTTTGAGCTCTTTGTCTCAAAGGGTATCCAAAAGACATCCATTTCGGATATTGTAGAACATGCCGGAGTAGCCAAAGGAACTTTTTACCTTTATTTTACCGACAAATATGATTTACGAAACAAGCTGATTTCCCACAAGGCAAATCAGCTCTTTCAGGCAGCCTACCTGTCCATGCGTCAGGAAAAGCCGGAAAGTTTCGAAGATCAGGTTATCTTTCTTTGCAGCCACATCATTGACTGCCTGGAAGCTGCTCCCTCCCTCCTTATATTAATTTCCAAACATTTAAGCTGGGGGATTTTCAAAACTGCCATAGCAAAACCTGACCCGTCTTCCGAGAAAAACGTATATGAAATTTATACACAGATTATCACGGAATCCGGCCAGGCGCTACAACAGCCGGAAATCATGATATATATGATTGCGGAGCTAATCAGCGGAAGTATTTACAATCCCATCCTTTACCGCCAGCCTGTTCCGCTTTCCGAAATCAAGCCTTATATCTTTGCCACAGTCCGTGAAATTGTCAGAAAGCACCTTGCCTAGAGCGTGTTTGAAGCTTGTGCGGCTCACTCATCAACAGGCCGCCAGGCTTTTCCAAACTTTATATCTTTAAACAGCGCAGCCAGACCCGTAATTTGTTTTAAGCGCAGAATTTCATCTTTGTCCATGCCCAGATGTTTTGATATCCAGGCATCCGAACGGCCCAGCTCATGCAGTTCTTTTACGATATTACTCATCAAATCCACATCATGGCTTCCCCTGGCGCGGTTATGCCGGATTGTACTGGCCATTCTCTGGTCAATCGATTTGTTTATGACAGAAACCGGCAGCATCCCGTTTTCCCTCTCATAAATATCTTCATGCTCCATCATAATGCGGTAGCGGTGGAATCCGTCTACTATAATATAGGTATCGTTTTCTTTATTGTAATAACACACAATCGGCATCGTATACCCGTCCGCCTTAATACTCTCATAAAGCAGCCTCATCTCCGGCGGCGCCACGCTGTTTGGGTTATAGTCATTTGGCTTTATCTTATGCACCGGAACCGGAATCACATGATAAACAGGACTCTTACGCTCCATAATCCATCCTCTCTATACTTCTGTACTTACATCGGATTAAATCTATACGCCTCTGCTGTTCCCTGGTCACTCCAAATCCCATAAAACGGCAAATATGATCATTTTTTAAAATGCAGTAACACATTCTTTTCCAACTGGGAATATCCTTCGTCGACTTAATGTCGTCCGTGTCATCAGGAATTTTCTCAAGGAATACAACGCGTGACTTTTTATTTAGCGTATAGTTTGACACACCATTACGCCGTATTTTATAACCATGTTCCTCCAGTTCCTGAATGCACTCTTCATCCAATCCACCTCCTGTCTTATGCCAGAAATTAATAGAAGAATTAAATTTCCGCGCATAATTATTCCGAAGCCTGACCGGAAGCGTGTCCAGCAAAAACATTGTATAAGACTTCCAGGTATGCCCCTCAGGAAGAGTAATATTACGGTATCCCATCGCCTTTGTCCGCCCATAAATGCTGGCAAAGTTGGCCCCCCGTACCCGTCCTACGAGCTTTACCCATATTTCCGGGTCAATCACACGGTACAAATTCAGGGAATCTTTTGAATAGTCATTAAAAGGAGATGCTACACGCATCTGAGAGACTTTCAGCCCGGCCATATGATAAAGGTCATAGAGCCGATTATAATCATAATTAAATACATAATTGGCATGCCAGATGTCCTCAGATCTCCAGTCAAAGAGCGGCGACGCGCACCACACATCTTTAAATTGCCTGCTAATCCAGCATTCCCCTTTATATCCATATTTTTTATTTAAAAATCCACTGTATCTCTGCAGAGATTCATCTGCGCGCATCCCCAGGAGGCACACCGTTTTCTTGTTCCCATGAGACAGCCGATACCAGCGTCCAAACTGTTTCGCCAAATCCTCCTGATGCATCCGGTAGCGGTATGTTGACATCGGATTATTTTCCAGATTGATAACATACTCCTTCTTAGGCATATCCCGGACCCATATCTCTTTCTTCTTGTCATCCCAGGGATACCAGTACATCTCATAACTGCTGAGAGCCGTCCGCGTCGCCATGGGCAGACACACCCAAAACGGCTCTACGTCATCTTTTATTCTCTCGAAAGTACGCTCTACGTACTCCGATGTCTTTGTATACTGCGCTTCAAAGTCCTGATGAAATACTCCAATCTTCCTTTCCGGATAGTACTTTTTCTGAAAGTCCAGCACAAGATTCAAAAGCAGGCCGCTGTCCTTTCCTCCGGAAAAAGACAGGTAAATATTTTCAAATTCCTCGAAAAGAAAACGCAGACGTTCCTGCAGCGCCTGATATACATCCTGCTCTAAATATTCTCTCTTCATATGCATTCACCTGTATAAAAAAGCATCGCCATCACAATCTCAAGATGGCTCTTAATCTGCTGCAACAAAAAAATTACCAATATTTGGTAATTTATGTATATATTAATTTAGCACAAAAAAAATCGAAATTCAACAAAAAACTACATTTTCGTTGCAAAACGTTGCAAAACGTGTAACAGTTCAGCCTTCGGCTTCACTGTTACGGAATCCAGCCCATTTAAAGTTTGCTGTTCGCAAAGGGCTAAATTTACGCATTCTCACGGACTTTGCAGCAAGTGCAAAGTCCTGGGCTGAACTGTTGCCAAAACGTCACTATTTTATCTGTAAATTACAAAAGCGGCCCGCTTTACGCGGACCGCAATTTTATCTTTTTCTGCTGACTCTTTTAGAATAAGGACTATACGTGGTTTTCTTTCCCAGCTTCACATAACTCTTTATTTTATAGTAACAAACTTTTCCCTTCTTTGCTTTCTTGTCAAGGTAAAGCTTTTTCGTTCCTTTCTTAATCGTCGCAATTTTCTTATAACCTTTTGCTTTCTTGTAAGAACGGTATATTACATATCCGCTGGCGCCTTTTACCTTCTTCCAGGTAAGCTTGATGCCTTTGCTCGTCTTTTTTGCTTTTACACTCTTAGGCGCAGCTGCCTTAACTACCGGAGGTTTCGCCGGAGGGCTGACATTTTCAGGCGGTTTCACCTCTGATTGTCCCGGTCTTTCCGGCTGCTCCGGTTTTCCCGGATTTGTTCCCGGATTTGTTCCCGGATTCTCTGGAGGTACAGTGGCGGATTTCTTTACAAAGCGCGCCTGAAGTTCAACTGCTTCTGTCACTATGCATTTATAAGCAAGCTCTACGGATACCAGTTCTTCTCCCCGATACCACCCCTTGAAATCATATCCTTCTTCTGCCTCTGCCGTAAAGGTTACCTCTGTCCCCGTCCAGACAGACGTATGGCTGACTGCTGCTTTTCCCCCTTCGGAAGACGCCGCTTTTATTACGATTTCCGGCGGAATCCTGAAAGCTGTAACAGAATGTGGCGCAAGGTTACAGGAAAGATTTTCCCCTGTATTGGTAAATCTTGTCTTTTCTACATCCACGTAATCCGGATTCGCTGTAGTATTTACATCATAGGCATCTTCAGAAGTCAGGCTCCACTTTTCAATCTCTGCCCCCTTAAGATTCTTTCCATCCACTGCTATATCCACAGCCGTCTCATCATCTTTCCGGTTATTGACAACCGTAATATAAAGACTGCCATCCCTGTCTTTGGAAGCCAGCGCTTTTACTGCCTGGACTTCAAAATCACCGACCTGCCCTTTCTGGCTATTGGTGTTTGTAAACGTATAGTATCCTGCGTTATCCGGAATATCCAGACCAATCTGCATATCTCCAGTCATATTGTTAAACACGGAAAATACCTTTGCCGACGGCGTAGGCACAAAGGAAAGCTCACTAACTCTCTGGTTATTATTGTCAATTTCCGTCACGTTTGGCCTAAGCACCTGGATCACAGCCTGGGAACCATTTCCCACCGCATCCGCACCATATGGCTCGTCCACCAGACAATGCTTGTTTATATACGGCGTCCCCATTTCTATATAATCAATCATCTCATTCGCAATATAAATCCCATGTCCTAAGGAACGTGAATACTGATTGTTATGAGAATATACGCCAAATTCGGAAAGTACCGGAATTTTCCCCGGCAACAGCTTATCTGACAAAGCTTGCACACGAGTTATGTTATACTGGAGAGAGCGCCCCAGCATCTTTTCATAAAATTCCGGATCGTCATCCTCCACTTTCAGATAGCCTCCGTTATTGCTGTTCGTTTCACTGTAAGGATGAATAACAATACCATCGTATTTCCCTGACTCATTATGGAGGTTCACCGCTGCCGTTTCTTCCATACACGAATAGACCCCGATTTCCATACCCATTTTCTCTGCCAGTTCCTTCAGAGCATCGTAATAATCATTAAATCCGTCCTGTTTGCTTCTATAAGTAACGTTGACTGCCTGATTGCTTGCCGGGATATTTCCGTCCGTCCCGTCGCCAAAGGCAATTTCTCCTGTCTCGTAATCGAAAGTACAGACGTTTGCCTGTCCCTGCCCCTCCAGGGTGTCTACAATCGCCCATGACGCCCCGCCTACCGTAACCGAAGCGCTTCCTTCTATTACCGGATGATAACGCGCATAACGCTTTTGGTTCGGAGTGCCGTCTCCGTTCTTCGCCCCGTCCCGCCAGTCGTCCAGCTTTACTGCCGACTGATTTGTAAAGCTTACTTCTCCGCCGTTTACATAAGCGTCCGCCATCTGTGCATAGCTGCCTCCTGTTTTTCCGGTCAGCCAGTAATTCTGTCCCCATTTTCCGATTTCATTTCCGATTTCAAAACGCGTAACGCCATAGGGCTCCGGATGCCCGTTCGCGGCGCGCACTGCCGCCCAGTCTACTCCGTCGCCATCCGGGTCTTCACCCACCTCAGCATTCAGATATTCAAAAAGCTCCAGGGCATCTTTCACATTTCCCTGTCCCATGCCGTAGACCCAGATGGCTTCTGAACCCAAATCATCATAAATCCATCCCATAGCTTCATCTACGCCAAAGTTCGCCTGAACAGGCGCATAAGTACTTCCATGAATTGTGGCAACTCTTTCCTCCGGGTCTCCAATCGCTTTTTTCCAATCATAAAGGTTTGCCACCGTACCGCCCGGATAACGGATAGAGCCGAATCCCGCCTCTTTTACATATTCATTAAATGAATCACATATTTTCCAATTTTCCACATCCCAGGTATGGTATGCATTGTTAGCAAAACGATGGTTCACGCCGAACATCGCATCCGCTATTTCCCTCTTTTCCTCTGCCGGATTTACTTGAATATGGATGACTGCTGACAACTGGCAGTCCCTGACTGCGGCTTCCAGCTCGCCAATCATATCCTGAACCTCCTGGACACCGGCTGATGCCGCTGCCAGCATCTCTCTCGCCGCTTCCAGCTTTTGAGCCAGAGCTGACGCCGCTGTCTCTGAACCGCCGGAAACCGTCTCTGCACGCTGTATGGCTTTCTGAAGCTCCTCCAGCTCCCTCACCACTGCATGCTCTTCATAAAGCGCCGCTACGACATCCGCTTCCACAACTCTGTCATAAATGCACAGTTCATCCACAAATCCTTTCATTGCTGATGCCGCCTGCGGATTCTTATGTGCGCCCACCAGAAGATCTGTCATGCCGTCATATACTCTGTTCGCATTGTCTTCCGGAAGTGTATTTGTCTTTGCCTGAACGCCATTCACATACACTGTCATGGTTTTTGATGTATGGTCGGAAGTCACTGCTACATGCATCCATCTGCCAAGTTCCACTGCATCCGTATTTCCCCATCCATCCTTCCCTGAAAGGAATGTGCTATACTGTTTACTTCCATTCAGCAGCAGAATCGTCCTTCCGCTGGCTCCGGCTCCCTGTGAAATGTCTGATGTCTGCTGGAACAGGTTAACGTTTGAACCACTGGCGAACGCATCGCTGTCATACTTTACCCAGGCGGCAATTGTAAAATCATCCTGTGCCGCATTCAGCACACTCCCCACTTTTAGGTAAGAATCCGCCTGCTTGCTAAAATATGCGCAGCCGCCCGAAACCCCTTCTCCATTTTTCAGTTCTACGCCGTTCCCCGCTTTTGTCATAGCCAAAGCGCTTCCGCTCACTTCATTTGCCAGCCTGTCTGTTCCGTCAAAGCTCCATCTGCCTGTCAGTCCCTGCGTGACGTCCGTTGTCTCTCCCTCAGCTCTCGCCTGCAGTGTTCCTGCCGCCGGCAATACGCTTCCTGCCATGACGCATGCCGCCAGCAGCACGGCAAATATTCTTCTCTTCATCATTTCCCTCCTTCTTTTATTTAAAATCTTTCTCATAAAGGATAATCCGGTCCTCACTGTCATATCGCTTCTTGCTCAGAATCATCCCCAATTTGCGCAATCCAAGTTTCTCTGAATTCCTGATAGCGTCATCTACGATATCTTTCACATCCAGTACCGTCACCGGATGTTCAGAAGTCTGCTTCTCCCCAATACGGTTATACAGTATCATTGTGGCCATATCATCTATCTTGTAATCCTCATCGAATGCATATGTTTTTCCGAAAGCCACCAGCTCATCGTTAGTGAAAATCGGCACTGTTACTTCAGAGGTAAACTTCTCTGCCAGCTCCGGATGCCTGTCAAATAATGCTTTCAGAAGATGTTTCTCATCTTCAAGAATAATTACCAGTCCATCCGTACGGAATTCCATTGCCTTAGCAAGCTGCTTTGCAACGCTGTCAGACAAATCCCCGGCTTCTTCGATGATCAGAGTTCCTCCCGCAATCTTTGCCACCGTGCTGGGAATATCTTTCTTATTAAAATCCTCCGCATAAATTTTTGCCACCCTTGCAGAGTTTTCCCCTTTATATTTGCTCAATGCCTTTGCAATGCGGATAGCCAGTGTAGTTCTCCCACTTCCCGGAAGCCCCGTAATCACAACATTCCCGCTCCTGGATGTCCTATCCAGCTTCACTTTCTGCTTCGCATCCTGGAGAGCTGCCGCGATCTGCTCCCGCAGTCCCTGGATAGATGAAAAATAGGAAAAAATATACTGCTCCTCTAAAGTAAGCTGGGGAATGGCATTTGAAACGGGTTCTTTCTTTGCTTCCTCTTTTGCTGCATTTGGTTCTGCCGTATTGGGACGCATATTTTCTACGCCTGCTGCGCGCTCCAGCGCGGCAGATAAATCTATCGTATCACCTGCCGGTTTCTGTGTGTCAGTTTCCGGTACCTGTGAAACTTCTCCGGTTTCCCGGATTTCAGCAGATATTCCTTCTTCTTCCGTTTCTGCCTTCGGCTGTTCCGCCCCTTTTTGTGCCTCTGTATCCGTCCCCGGAACCTCCGGAACTTTTTCTTCCTCCGATTCCTTTGTTTCCGCTTCTGATTCCTCCTGCGCCGGTTCACTCTCCTCTTCTGCCATTGCCTGTTCCTCTGTTCCCACTGCCATTGCCATCAGCACGTCGTCAATATTTTCCTTTGGGGGCTCTGTCCGTTCCTCTGTCTGTGCGGTTCCGCTGTGGACAGGCTTGTCATTCATCGGCTCAATGATTCCCTCGTCGCTTTCTTTCCTCGTTATATCAGACACAAGCTCCCTCATGCTGTTTGCAATCTCCCGCTGCAAATCCTCCACACTGGGCTCCTGCTTATCAGAATTCTCTCCCGGAATCTCTTTTGGGCTGTTCTCACCCTCAGCAGAAACTTCCTCCGCGCTCTTTTCCTGTTCAATCTCCGCCTCTTTGTGCTCTTCCTCTGTCCTTTCCGGTCCGGTATGGTACCGCCAGCTATTATCCTGGTCTTCCTTTTCTGCCTGCGCTTCTGCCGCATGCTGAGATACTGCCTGCGCCAGTTCTTTTTCCGTTTCTGAAATAATATTGTCCGTAATCGCTTCCTCTTCCGATGTAGGCATTTTTTCCGTAATAACCTTCTCCAGCGTCGGCACAGCCGCCTCTACCAGCTCTGCTTTATTCGGCGTCAGCTCGTCCCTATGCTCATAGATTGCACGCTGCTCTGCCGTCAAAGGTGTCAGCCTGCTCTTAAGCTCCAGAGCTTTAATGACATAGTCCCCCTGCCGGAACCAGAGCACCAAATCATCACACTCTTCCACGCATTTCTGTTCTTCACCTGCTTTATAATAGAGAAGCGCCAGCTCATATGCCCACTTTTCTGTATACTCCTTCTCCTTGTATTCCTCCAGGATCGCAATCTGCTCCTCAAGCCTGGAACCCCGTCCTTTATAAATCTTATACTTCAGCACATAGCGTGAATAATCATTCGGCGCAATATCTGCAAACTCGCTGTAATATTCAATAGCCTCGTCAAACTCCCTCATCTGAATCGCTACTTCTGCCAGGCGGTAAACAATCATACGTCCCCCCTGAGCTCGCCGATAAGCCCGCATCAGAACATCCCTGCTGTCCTCCAGCCTGTCATTTGCTTCGTATATTTCGCTGACCATACAGAGTGTCCTTGCATTCCGAACCCGCTTCCAGTCAACCGTATCTGCAATCTTTGCCGCATCTTCATAGTTGTCATTTTCAACCAGTCTGTTGATTTCCTCCAGCTTCAAGCTGTATTCATATTTATCCAAAATATTCACCTCGACAATTTGCCTATAATTAAATCAAGTTTATCACACCTCTATACGGATGTCAAAGAATAACCTGCCTTCCAGAGCAAAAAGGGCAACACAGCAAAACGCCGCGGCAGACGAATTTTTTTCTATCTGCCACGGCGCCTGCTGTCTGCCGTTTATTTCTTTATTTTCACACTGCGCACTTTGCTCGCCGGACTGTAAACTTTTCCCTTTTTCACAACTACTTTGTAGAAATTATTTCCTTTCTTCGCTTTCTTATCTACAAAAGTTGTCTGTTTTGCTTTTAACATCTTGACTTTTTTATATTTGCCATTTTTCTGCGACGCGCGGTAAATAATATAATTCTTTGCTCCTTTTACTTTCTTAAAGCTAATCTTCACATTCTTCCCTGCCGCCTTTGCCTTGAGCTTCGTTACCGCTTTGGGAAGCGTTATGCTTGCACCTGCGCTTTCCGCGCTATTTTTGTAAACTGCCCCCGATGAAACGGCCACTACCGTATAGGTAGACTTTTTTCCTCCTGCCGGCTTGTGATCTACATAAGAAAGCTTTGTCACTGTGCCAATCTTCTTTGCTGCGCCATTCCCTATCCTGCGGTAAATCTCATAAGAAGCTGCGTTGGCAGATGCCTGAAAAGTTACTTTCACATCCCCGGTGCTTGTACTCACTGCTTTCACGCCTGCCGGTGCACGCAGAGCTGTAACTGCCGGCGTTGGTTTTGGAGCCGGGGAAGCTGTTTCCGGTTTAAGCGCTTTCTGTGCCTCTTCAAGAGCTTTCTGAAGCGCTTCTATCGTTTCCACTGATGCATTCGGATCCCTTTTGGCCGCTTTATGATACGCATCTGTAAAAGCCTTCCAGGATGTTTCCGTATAGTTCCCTTTCCCTGCATCGATGAACGCCTTCGCACGATTTACAGCAATATCGAGATTTTCCAGGGCTTTTTCCTGAGCTGCCACTTCCGGGTCTTCGCCCGCATACTTTATCCTGAATTTATCAATCACAGGGCTGTCTTTCTCATCTGCCGTAAAAATCAGCTCGCCATTTCCCTGAGCTATAACTTTTACAGTAATCTCTGCCGCAAGGTTCTCTGCTACGCCTGTCTCACCGTATACATCCAGGCTTCCGTCCCTCACATTTGTACCGCCCCAGTTTAAAGTGTGGGGATTATCCTCTGTCCTGTCACTTCTATAAAAAGCGGTTACCGTATAGATTCCTCTCTTCGCCGCATAAAACGGAAGCTTTATCCTGTTTCCGTTTTTAAAGTTTTCAACAACTATGCCATCCTCTGTCTCGGCAACGCGCACTCTGTCAGCCTCTGCTGAAACTTTCGAAAAATCCAGCTCAAAAGCTTCCGCTTCCACTGTCTTTAATGTATCGCTTCTGCTCGGGAAGTTAAATGGATTATCTGCCGTATAATTCCCGTCTTCTTTTTCCAGGGCATTCTTCGCATCCATCAGGTTCTTTGCGGCTGTCCTTAAAGCTTCCGGTGTAGACGCGCTGTCCGCTCTGCACTCTTTCAGCGCCGCCAATGCTTTTTCAAACTCTGCCACGGTCTGTCTCTTATAAGTATCTAAGTTTATAGATTCACATTCTTCCAAAATCCGCTCACTGTCAGCGTTATAAAGAACCACATTTGCGCTCGGCTCTGTGCTTATACCCGCCCCTTGCGAACCGCTCAAAAGAGTGAAATAGAAATCTTTTCCATCAACGATCCTGTCATCATGCGCCGGACTTCCGTTTTTATCATATGCCGTGAGTGTAACCTTCTTCACTGTCTCTCCATCTGCAAAAGTTACGCTCCCTGCTGTGTGTTCATAATTCACTCCCTGTTCCGCGCTTGCCGACTCCGTAATGTAATGAATCGTTGCTTCTCCTTTAGAGCCGCCCTGCCTGATAATCTCAACTTCTATGGTTGCCCCATACACCAGGCCATATTTCTTTTGTTTTATATCGAATATTCCGGTGCCGTCTGCATACTGCACCTTCGACAATCCAATAGCATCCTTTGTACACGTTATCTCAACCGTATGTTCCCCGTATTCCAGTTCCGGAGTAACATAAAGACATGCCCCCACTGACTTCGCAGACGCCCATGTATCCATGATACCTGCCGCTTTTCCATCAATCTTGATATCTGCCGTCCCATGTCCCGGATCTTTCTTTCCGAAAATCCATGCCTGGGTTCCTGTGAATGTAAAAGACGCCACACCATTTTTATTCGCATTTGACCACGCCGATCCAGCTTCTTCCTTTGACGCTCCGGCATTCATCTCCGCATCCTGATATGACCATGAGCTATCGAGTGTAAAATCCTGAATCGGAAGCTCTCTTAAATTTGAAGGAACTTTTATTGCTGCGCTGTCCAGTTCAAAACCTCTCACTGCCTTGAATACGCCTACATTATTAATCATCGGCGTAGAATACGCAGATTTAATATTGATACGCACCGCCGTGCCTTCTACCGGCACAGTTCTGCACAAACGCTTTGAAGAAACCGTAGCGCTCTCGTCAAAAAGCTGCCATTCCCCTTCTGTATCCTTATATTCTACCGAAAAAGAGGAAATCGTCTGCCCTTTCTGAATGTACTCTTCTATAGACACTACGTCAAAAACTCTCGCCTGTCCCAAATCGATTTCCAGGCTTCCTGTAGTCTCTCCTTCCGCGGGCGCCCAGTAGGTTTCATCATATTCCTGCCCGTCCGGTATTTCATCCAGTACATTTGCCGGAGAATATGCTTTTGCATTCCCCCATACCGATGTAGCAGACGCCGTTACGCCTTCTGCTTTCGTGAAATCATTGGCGAATGTGCCTTTAATATTTTCACCTAACTGCTTAAATCTGTTTAACTGCTCTTCTGAAACTGCGCCTGTTTTATTTGGCGACATATTAAGCAGGAATGCAGCGCCGCGCCCTACAGACTCAAAATACATCTGTGCCAGCCTTCTCTCAGATTTGAGCGTATTTTCATTCGCCCCGTCTGTCCAGAACCATCCGCTAAGTATACGCGCATCTACCTCCGGCACAGACCACTGATCTCCGTCCGGTTTTCCTTCAATCGCACCCTGCGGCCTTGGAAACAGAGTCGTATTCTCATAACTCTCCCCCGCTGTAACCTTTGCCCATGTTGTAGTCGACGCCTTCCCTTCTTCATTCCCAATCCAATGAATGCCTCCGGTGGAAGCAAGGGCAATATCTTCCTTCCCATTTTTTCCGTTTATCGCCGCATGTGTTCCGAATACCTGACAGCTAGGATTCCATTTGCGGATTTCTCCCAGAATCCCTTTCCAATCAAATGTCTGCTCATTATTTGCATTTCCTTGTGCGCCGTCCATCCACCACTCTACAAACGCGTCGGAGCGTCTGTTCGGATTCCTGTTTCCATATTTATAGCTTCCGTCCTCCTTCTTCGCTGTGCAGATTTCCTTTATGCTGTCGATATAAAGCTTATTGTAGTCCGTATACCCTCCTGTATTTTCTCTATTATTGTTGTCGCCAAAACACCCGTATTTATCTTCATGGATATCCCACGGAGACAGGTAGCATCCCATATCCAGATTATACTTAGTACACGCGTCGGAAAGCTCCTCAAGGATATCTCCCTGATACCCTGCCTCACAAATATTGTAGGTTGTGGTTTCTGTGTCCCACAGACAAAGGCCATCGTGATGCTTTGCCGTGAGGATAATACGGCTAAACCCTGCTTCTTTTACCGCCTTCACGAGCCCTTCTGCATCAAATCCCTCCCGCAGCCCAAAAATATCACTCGGCTCACGGGTACCATAATTTTCGCCCCATTCTATATTGTTATACGTATTTGGCCCGAAATGGCAGAAAACAGCCAGACCGGATTTCATATAATGCAATTGCTCCGCGTTCGGTGTCGCGCCCCAGGCTTCCGGGGCTTCCACTTCCACATTCTGAAGATCCCCGTCTCTTACCATCCTGACGCCGGCTGCTTCTGCTTTCTGCAGATTGCCCATGCCGGAAACTGCCAACATTGCAGATAATGCCAGCGCCGCATACCGCCTTGCTCCTTTCTTCATAAATGTCCTCCTTCTTTTTATATAGTGCGGCAGACCGATACCTTTCCCTTGGACAGCCTGCCGCATTATTTATTTTACTATTTCACTTTAAGAGTCTTTGCTTTGGAAGCTTTTCCATACACAAATGTTTTTCCGTTTTTGATAAATGCTTTTACCTGGAAGCTGTATTTTTTGCCCTTTTTCAGCTTTTTCACAACGAATGTTGTTTTCTTTGTTACGCCAACCCTCTTATAGCTGCCTTTCCCTGCCTTGCAGAAAACCGCATAGCCTTTGGCTTTCTTTACTTTTTTAAACGTCACTTTCGCTTTCTTTGGCTGCGTCTGCTTAACAGTAGTAATCTTTGTTTTCTTAGGACATGTCCCTGTCTTGACAAGCGCTGAATCCGCTCCCTGTCCCGCTTTATTTACAGCCGCTACTTTAACAGAATACGGCGTCAGCTTTTTCAGCTTACTGATTTTCAGGCTGTTTCCGGTAACCGGATAACTCTTTAAAAGCTTTTTCCCCTGATAAACCGTCACAATATAACTATCAGCCTTCTCCACTTTATTCCATGAAACTTTAATAGACGAAATATCCGGCGCTGTCTTAACTCCTGTAACTGCCCCCGGCTTTCCGTTCTGGTCTTTTCCCGGATTACCGCTATTTCCCGGCGGGTTCTTACCCGGCTCATCCGAGGCGTTCAATTTTACAGTAACCTTACACCTCGCCTGCTTTCTATCATAGACGGCCGTTGCCGTAATGACAGCCTCCCCGTCTGACACCGCCGTTACCAGTCCGTTCTCATCTACAGATGCTACAGATGGGTTTGAACTTTCGAAGCTTACATCCTTATACATTGCATCTGAAGGAGTAATTACTGCCTTTAGCTGAAGCTTTGGATTTTGTTTCGTAAGCGTAGCCTCTTTCACATTCAGTGCAAGTTCCGTTACCTCTTTCCAACGGACGCCTTTTACCGTCAACGGAATCTGTACTTTCTGTAAACCGTCCTCTGTTCTCACGGTTATTACCACACTCCCGTCTGCAGATGCCGTTACCAGCCCATCTTCCGTAACTTCAGCCACTGCCGGATCTGAACTTTCAAAAATAATTTTTCCGGTCGCATTATATGGCTCTAACTGCGGAACCAGCAACAGATATGGCATATCGGCCGTCAGTTCTGTTTCCTGCATTCCTTCAAAGGAAATTCCCGTCACCGGTATCTCTTCAACCGTTTTATCTACACATTCAAATTGAAATTTATCCATCGTGGGTCCTTCCGGATTTGTACCGGAATCCGGTACCGTGAGTACCAGTCTGCCCGCTCCTTCCTGCATTACCTCAATATTAAATTCTTCTGTTTTGTATGTGTCTGCATTTGGCCCAAAAACTTCCACCGTTCCGGTATTTACATTTGTTCCTCCCCAACTAAGCGCATTTTTATTGTCCTGTGCCCTTCCGCTCTGATACGTCATTGTTACCTTATATATTCCTGCCTTAGGCGCATCAAATGGCAAAATAACCTCATTTCCGCGCGCAAACCAACTTACCTTTTTCCCATTGCTCGCTGTTGTATCATCCGTAATACGTATATGCTTCCCAGATGGTGCATTGGAAGCGTCCAAAATCCACGCCTCTGCTTCCGCTGTCTTCACCTCTTCACCTGTCGGAAGAATAAAAGGTTCTTCCTCTGTATAGGCTTCCCGCATGATCAGCTTTGCCCTTGCCTCTTCTAGCCGGTTCGCCGTCTCAACAACAGCATGGACGGGAACTTTATCTCCTGCGTTTATATATGCCTTCAATCTCTGGATAATCTTCTGCACTTCCTCTATGATATCCTGTGTGCTCTCCTGTTCAACTGCACTGACATACTGTCCATAATCGGTTCCCAAAGCCTCTTCCAGAATATCTTTTGCTTTTTCCAGTCTTTGCGGATCATCTGCATCATGAATAGTAATTTTCATAGATGTATTAAACCCTAATGCCGCACCCTCTGTTTCCGTCAGGTCTACCGTAAAATAAAGGTCTCCCGTAACACTTTTATCACGTGTCGTCCTTACAGGAAATGATTTTTCTTTTTCTCCGTCTGCAAAAACGAGTGTTCCGCTTATGCCATTGACATCATAATGACCTTGAACTGCAGAACCCGGATTGTTCTCATAAACCACCGAAACCGTTCCCCGGCTTCCCCCGATACGTTTTACAACAATATCTGTAACCGTATCTTCTTCCACCTCATATGTTCTCGTCTCAAACTGCAGCATCCCCTTTCCGCCGTTATTCAGCACTACCGCCGCATCCAGGCCGACTGTGCCTGTATTGGTAATCTTGAGCGTATGGGAACCGTCTTCTAAATCCTCAGACTCGTAAATCATCTGACCTGTTGACCTGCTGCCTGCTGCCGTATTCATAACAGCTACCTGTTCTCCGTCAATTTCAATATTTGCAGCGCCGTGTCCGGAATCCTTTGTTCCATACAGCCACACCTTACTCCCGGTAAAGTTCAGGGTCGCCTCCTTTCCCGCGCCCGCATACATGCTGTTTCCACCAAGAAAATGGCTTCCTGTCTCTGCCGTCCAGCCTGAATAAGTAAATCCTGCTCCATCGCTTATATCTGTATCCGTAACACTAATCACATCCAGTTCATCCGGAATCCCTGTCCCTAATGCAAACGCTTCCGACGCCTGGTAAATGCCTACTTCGCTAATCAGAGGCACCGCCTCAGCAGCTGCAGTTCCCGTAATGTTTATCCTGATTTTATTTGCTTTTACTTCCCGGTTCCTGCAGATTCTCTTCGCCCCAATAGTAGTTCCGGATGCAAATTCCTGCCATTCACTGCTGCCTTCTGTCTGGTATTCCACCGTAAAACTGTTGATTCTCTGGCCAAGCTGAATAGCTTCTTCAATCGTTACCAGATCAAACCGCTTTGTTCCTCCCAAATCCAACGTCAGGCTTCCCGTGGTGCTTCCGTCATTCATAGTCCAGTAAGTATCATCATCTCCATCTATGACGTTTGCCGGGGAAAATTTAACATCATTTCCTCTGACCTCTGTTGCCGTTACCGCAGCTCCCTCCGCCAGATTATTATCAAAGCTCTCTTTAATATTCTCTCCAAACTCTGCCACCCTGTCAAGAATCGCCTGATCAACTTTTCCTTCCGGATTTGGAGGGATATTTAACAGCAGCGTTGCATTGTGCCCTACCGAATTAAAATACATGTTCGAAAGTTCACTGAGGGATTTCGGGGTCTTTTTATTATCTCCCCAGAACCATCCGCTTGTAATACGTGCATCTGCCTCCGGTACAGTCCACTGGTTTCCATCTGAAAAGCCTTTTGTATAGCCGCCGCTTGAACCGTTGTCTATCGTTCCTCCGGTGCTGTTAGCATTTTTATCTGCACGGGATTTTGACCAGGTTTCTTCATTTGCCAGCCCTAATTCATTACCAATCCAACGTACTGTCGTATATGCCTGTGCACCAAATAAAAGACAATCGTCCTCATAACCTGCCGCCTTGCCCTGGCACTCCTGAATTGTGGTAAACCACTTTACGAAATCATATTCCTGATACTTGGATCTGTCTCCTTTCGCTCCGTCCATCCAGACTTCCACAAAACGTCCATTATTTCCATACTTAGGGTTGCTGAGGATTTCCCGAAGCTGATTATCATAATATACATTATAGTCTTCCGCGTCAGCTGCCTCCATCTCCTCCCAGCTCATTCCGTTCTTCGGTGTTCCTTTTCCACTTCCATTCCAATCACAAAGGCTGTTTCCATCTGCATCAAAATATCCATAACTCGGCGACGCCACATCCCACGGAGAGAGGTACAGTCCCATATTCATATCGTATTTTGTACATGCCGCCGAAATCTCAGCCAAAATGTCCCCTTCTCCATCTTTATAGTTTGTGCTTGCCATATCATAATCTGTCCACTGGCTGTTCCAGATACAGAATCCGTCATGGTGCTTTGCCGTCACAATCAGCTTCTTAAATCCTGCCTCCTGCAGCGTTTTTACCAGCGTTTCCGCATCAAAGTCATTTTCCAGCGGCAGAAGTTCCGCGGGTTCAATTCCTTCATACAGCCACGTCTGCGTTCCCTGATTAAACCCCCACTCATACCCTGAATACGTATTCGGGCCAAAATGGCAAAATGCCGCCAGTTCTTCTTTCTGGTACTCATACTGGTTCTGGCTAGGCAGCGCTCCCCAGGGCTCCGGTGCAGCCGTATTTCCATCCACCAGTTCTGCTGTCCCTGTGTCTGCCGACTGGACTGCCAAAAGTTCTCCTTTTGTCCCGAACATGACGGAAGCCGCCAGCAAAAGAATTCCTGCTTTCTTTAATCTTACCTTCATAAAATCCTCCTTTATCCCTCAATATTAAGGTTGCATAAAAAGTACGTCAAAATTTTGCATATCTATTATAACTTTATCACAAACTTTTATTTTAGTAAATACTGCTTTCTGTGTTTTTACACAATCTTTTGTCAGTTTCTTGGGGTTTTTCACGAAGTTCCTCCATAATAAACTTTTAACCAGGCCGATTCCAAATAACTGCGCATCTGTCATATAACAAAAAAGTGATGGAACATCATTACTGAATGTCCCATCACTTTTTTGTTTGGATTTCTACTGTGTCCATTGGACTGAGCCTCCTTTTATTTACTATTTATATCTTCAACAAAACTTTTCCTTAATTTTTTCTTTTCCAAAAGATTTCTCGTCTCTTTTGAGTGATATTTACTTTTTAAGTACTTGTTTTGTTGTTGTACTTATCATATCACCCCTGCCCTTGTTTGTCAATACTATTTTTATATTTTTTCAAAAATATTTTTATATCAATATTTTATCTTTTGTATTAATCGCTTAATTTTACATTCTATTCATACTTTTTCAACAATTTACTTTTTCCCCGCTATCCTCTATACTTATCCTATGACAAAAAATTGTAAAAGGAAATCTTCCCTGGAAAGGAACTCCTATGAACCGTATTATTTTTCATGTTGATGTGAACAGCGCTTATCTCAGCTGGACTTCTGTTGAAAACCTGCGGACAGGCTCAGGCTCTGACCTGCGGGATATTCCCGCCGTCATCGGCGGGGATGAACGCTGCCGCCGCGGAGTTGTTCTCGCAAAGTCTATTCCCGCAAAGGCTTTCGGCATACGCACTGGAGAGCCTGTCATGTCCGCCCGCAAAAAATGCCCGGAGCTTACCATAGTCCCTCCAAACCATCAATTGTATTCAGAGTACAGCCGCCGGCTTATGGACTTCCTGCACTCCCTGACTCCTGATATTGAGCAGGTCAGTATTGACGAATGCTATCTGGACTTTACAGGAATTTCCCACCTCTATCCCTCCCCCGCAGCTGCCGCAGAAGAATTTAAGAACGAAATATACCGGCGCCTTGGCTTTACTGTGAACATCGGCATATCCTCCAATAAACTTCTCGCAAAAATGGCCTCTGACTTTGAAAAACCCAACAAAGCACATACGCTCTTTCCGGAAGAAATCTCCCGAAAAATGTGGCCGCTTCCTGTAGACGAGCTGTTTATGGCCGGGCGCTCCTCTGTAGACACGCTGCATAAGCTGGGCATACGCACCATCGGCGAACTGGCAGCTGCCGACGTCCTGCTGCTGGAGTCCCATCTGAAAAGCCACGGACGCATTCTCTGGGAATATGCTAACGGTTTAGATGAAACCCCTGTAAATCCTCTTCCAGCCGAAGCAAAAGGCATAGGAAACTCTACCACTCTTCCTCAGGATGCCGTCACTGCCGCAGAAGCCTACGCTGTACTTCTGGAACTGTCCGAAAGTGTCTCCTCACGCCTGCGCAAAGCCAGACAGCTCGCCGGAAATATATGTGTAGAAATCAAATACAGCACGTTCCAGAGAGTCTCCCACCAGATGCCCGCTGATTCCCCCATAAACACCTGCGAAGGCATTTACCGTATCTCCCGCCGCCTGTTTGACAGCCTCTGGGACGGCGCCCCCATCCGGCTGCTTGGAATCCGCGCGTCAAAATTAATTCCCGACGACACGCCCATACAGCTTTCCATTTTTGATTTAGAAAACCCGAAAACAGAAAAAGAAAAACGGCTGGACGCCGCTCTTGACTCCATCCGGCAAAAATTCGGCAAGGACGCAGTGATGCGGGGAAGCTCCCTGAAGCCTCCCCGCACCTGATATATTCTTTCCTGCCTTACGCATACCTTTCCCGCAGGGCAGACCGTCACCTCCGGGACTTGCGGCTATTTTTCTTCACCGAATAGCCAAATGTCCCTATCTTTTTCCCAAGTTCCAGATATTCCCCATGAGAATACGCCATCAGCCCCGTCCGGTTCAGCCCAAACTTGCCTTTCTCATCCATATACGAAGAATCCACATGCACACACAGCACCTCCGCCAGAAACATATGATGAGAGCCGAGTTCTTTCACTTCTGTCACACGGCACTCGATATTTACCGGGCTTTCCCCAATCAGCGGGGCTGCCAGGTGTTCTGCAGGCGCCGGGGTCAGATGCATCTCCTGAAATTTATCCACATCCCTTCCGGAACGGACGCCGCAATAGTCGGCAGCCCTCGCCAGCTTCCCGGTCGTCAGGTTTATCACAAACTCCCCCGTCTCTCGGATAATATCATAAGAATATCTCTCCGGGCGCACGGAAATATACACCATAGCAGGATTCGTACACACCGTACCCGTCCATGCTACAGTCAGGATATTGGGACGCTCCCCCCGCCTGCCGCAGCTTACCATTACCGCCGGAAGCGGATAAACCATATTTCCTGCCTTCCAGGTTTCCTTCTTCATTGTTAACCTCCTGTTATCTTTCCGCGGATACGCTGCCTTTTACTGCTGGAGCACATCCATAAACGCCGGAATCAGCTGTTTCTTCCTGGACACTACTCCCGGCAGCGTCACCGAGCCGTTCACAGGCTCTCTTCCAAATGCTTCCCTCACAAGTTTCTCACTGTCCCCTCCATAGCATAAAAGTTCCGTGCTTTCATGAATGATATCCGTCAGCATAAAGAACAGCATAGACTCGCCGTGCCTTCCCAGGGTTTTCTCCATAAAAGCCAGAAGCTGCGTCTTTATCTCTGCCAGTTCCCCCGGACTCATTGAGGTAATCTGTCCTACCCCAAAATCCGCATCATGCAAATCAAACCTTTTAAAGTCCCTGTAAAAAATTTCTTCCGGCTGCTTTCCTTTCAGTTTGCTTCCCGCCGCAAACATCTCTGCCGCAAATTCTTCACAGTTAATTCCGGCAATCTCTGCCAGCCTCTCTGCCGCATTCTTATCCACCGCTGTACAAGTTGGCGATCGGAACATCAGTGTATCAGAAATAATCGCTGCGCATAAAAGCCCTGCGATATTCGGTGGGATTTCCAGCCCTTTTTCCTGATAAATCTGATATATGATGGTTGCCGTACATCCCACCGGCTGATTCCTGAAATACACCGGAGCCATAGTTTCCAGAGAACCCAGCCTGTGGTGGTCGATAATCTCCAGAATGTCCGCGCTCTCAATATTGTCCACTGCCTGGGACACCTCATTATGGTCAACCAGTATAATCTCCCGGCGCTTGATTCCCAGCAAGTTCCGGCGGGATACCATGCCCACATATTTCCCATTCTCATCCAGAATCGGGAAATCCCTGTTTCTTTTCTTCGCCATAACCTCTTTGATAACATCGGTGTAATCATCCAGTTCAAAAAAGGACAAATCTTTCCGTTTCATAAAATATTTTACAGGCATACTCTGGTTCACCAGCCTTGCCGCCGTATACGTATCATGAGGCGTGCTGATAATCGTACATCCCTTATCGCCTGCCAGCCTCCGGATAGTTTTCGATACGGGAGCGCCCTCACATACAATGATGCATGCCGCCTGCATTTCTATCGCACAGAGCTGAGACTCGTAGCGGTTTCCCAAAATCACCAAATCATCCTGCTCAATGTAATTCTCCATCAAATCCGGGTTCGCCGCTGCCACCAACACCTTCCCTTTCAAAAAATATGCATGTTCATTCCCGGTCACCAGGCTTCCGTCCAGCGTTTCTATAATATTTTTATACTGTGTCTTAGCCGTAGACAGAATGGAACTGTCATACACATCCATGTAAGATTCCGCAATCGTGCTGATTGTAATCAAACCTTCCAGGCTGTCGTCCTCTGTAGTAATCGGCAGCGTATTCACATTCTCATTCCGCATCAGCGTCCACGCTTTTTTCAGGGAAATATTTCCGTCTACCCCCTGTATCCGGCGGATATCCATGTCGCTCACTCTGGATCCCACATTCGCTACATATCCGGGAACCTCCATTCCAAAGCGATTCAGTACGTACTGCGTCTCGTCGCTGATGACTCCCGCGCGCTTCGCCACGAACATCCTCTCCTCCGTCCGGTTCTTAAAGTCTGCATAGGCAATCGCGGAACAGATAGAATCTGTATCGGGATTTTTATGCCCCATCACATAAATCTTTTTGTCCTGCATATAAACTTCCTTCCTGCTTTTATCAAAATCTCGCAATCTTTTCTTTTTCCACCCTCGCAAAAATCAATGGTTCCCGTTCCGGTTTCTTCCCGGAAAATTCCAACGCCCCCATAAATACTCTTTCTGACTCGCCAAACAGTGTCTCCTCCGATGCCAAAAGTACTGCCAGCGCTTCGCCCTCCCGGACATAATCCCCTGTCTTTTTCTTCAATATGATACCCGCGCTGTAATCAATACTATCCTCTTTCGCTGTACGCCCCGCTCCCAGAAGCGCAGACGAAATCCCCACCGCCTCTGTATCCATACGCGTAATCCAGCCCTCACATGAAGCGCGTACCTGATACTCATAAGGCGCCCGGGGGAAAAGAGAGGTATCGCGAATTACACGGCCGTCTCCTCCCTGTGCTTCTGCCATCTCCACCAGCTTCTCCAGAGCAGAACCATCCCGGAGCGCCGCCTGTACCTGCGCCATGCACTCTCCCATACTTCCCCTTCCTGCCAGATAAAGCATATTTGCCGCCAGGCTCAGGCACACTTCCGTCAAGTCCTCCGGCCCCTTTCCCTTCAGTGTTTCCGCCGCTTCAATAACTTCCAGGGAATTTCCGATATAATTCCCCAACGGGATATCCATATTCGTGATAAGCGCGGCCGTCTTTCTCCCTGCGTGCTCGCCGATGGCTACCATTTTTTCCGCCAGGGCTATGGAATCTTCCAGACTCTTCATAAAAGCGCCGCTCCCCGTTTTTACATCCAGCAGGATACAGTCGCTGCCCGCCGCCAGTTTTTTACTCATAATGGACGAAGCAATCAGGGGAATGCTGTCCACTGTCGCCGTCACATCCCGCAGCGCGTACAGCTTTTTATCAGCAGGCGCCAAGTTTCCCGACTGCCCAGCCACGCAAATTCCCGTCCGGTTCACGATATCAAAAAATTCCTGCTGCCCAAATGCCGTGCGCAGCCCGGGAATCGACTCCAGCTTATCTACAGTCCCCCCGGTGTGCCCCAGCCCCCGGCCCGACATCTTTGCTACCTTCACCCCGCAGGCTGCCGCCAGAGGAGCCACCACCAGAGTCGTCTTATCCCCCACGCCCCCGGTAGAATGCTTATCCACTTTAACGCCCTCAATCGGCGACAAATCCACCATATCCCCCGACTTCGCCATAGCGTCCGTCAAAACAGCCGTTTCCGTATCATTCATTCCCTGAAACCAGACAGCCATCAGCAATGCGGAAATCTGGTAATCCGGAATTTCCCCGGACACATATCCGTTCACTGCAAAGCGCAGCTCCTCTTCCGTCAAGACACCGCCATTGCGTTTTTTCATGATAATATCATACATTCTCATAAACCTGCAGCCCCCTACTGTCAAATACCCTTTTTCTTATTGTAATAAACACTTCCCTTTAAAGTCAAGCCTTTCCGAAACGCTATCAAAAAAAGAGCTGCGCACACTGGTTCCCCAACTGTGCGCAGCCCCGCTGCATTTACTCCATGAATTACATAAACTTCGCCGTATTTAATTTGATGCCAGGTCCCATTGTCGGAGCGATAGTCACGCTCTTCAGATACTGGCCTTTCAAAGCGCTCGGCTTAGCCTTTACGATAGCGCCCATAAGCGTCTGGAAGTTGTCCGCTAACTGCTCCTCTGTGAAAGAAGCTTTTCCGATTGGCACGTGAATGATATTTGTTTTGTCCAAACGATACTCAATCTTACCGGCTTTGATATCCTGAACTGCCTTTGTCACATCCATAGTAACCGTTCCGGCTTTCGGGTTCGGCATTAAACCTTTCGGTCCGAGTACACGTCCCAGACGTCCTACAACACCCATCATATCCGGTGTAGCTACTACAACGTCAAACTCAAACCAGTTTTCGTTCTGAATCTTCGGAATCAGTTCCTCTCCGCCTACGTACTCTGCGCCTGCTGCAAGAGCCTCGTCAGCCTTTGCATTCTTTGCGAATACCAGGACGCGGACTTTTTTACCTGTTCCGTGCGGAAGCACTACCGCACCACGAATCTGCTGGTCTGCGTGACGTCCGTCACAGCCTGTTCTGATATGAGCTTCGATTGTCTCATCAAATTTCGCTACTGCTACCTTCTTCGCTAAAGCAATAGCTTCTGCTGGATCATAGAGCGCTGTGCGGTCAATCGCTTTTGCAGCCTCTACATATTTCTTTCCTCTTTTCATATTAAATAACCTCCTGGTGGTGTTTGCGGGAATGACCCTCCCACTTTATCTCCGTTTACTCTTCAACAACGATACCCATGCTTCTTGCAGTACCTGCAATCATGCTCATAGCCGCTTCAACGCTTCCAGCGTTCAAATCCGGCATCTTCATTTCAGCGATTTCTCTAATCTTGTCTTTCGAAATCGTAGCTACTTTTGTCTTATTCGGAACGCCTGAACCTGATTTCAGATTGCACGCCTTCTTCAGCAGGACTGCTGCAGGCGGGGTCTTTGTGATAAAGCTGAAGCTCCTGTCTGCGTAAACAGTAATAACTACCGGGATAATCAAATCGCCCTTATCAGCGGTTTTTGCATTGAACTCCTTGGTAAACTGGACGATATTCACACCATGCTGTCCAAGAGCCGGACCAACTGGCGGAGCTGGTGTAGCCTTACCAGCAGGAATCTGTAATTTAATATAACCTGTTACTTTTTTTGCCATTTTAGGCACCTCCTATGTGGTATTGTCGGGGGTTTCCCTCCCACGCTCCGATAAGCCGCGAATTCACTTACCGGAATTTAAATAGTTACATCTTTTTAACTTCCGTGAATCCGATTTCCACCGGGGTTTCACGACCAAACAGCTCCACATTAATCGTAACGATCTGCTTGCTGTCATTCATAGCACAAATGACGCCTACCGTGTCTTTCCAGACACCTCCGGTAATCATCACAGTGTCGCCCTCTGCGAAATCCACATGCAGTTCTGCATCCTGGATACCGAGGGGCTTCATTTCCTCTTCGGTAAGTGGCACCGGCTTAGATCCAGGTCCAACAAATCCGGTAACGCCTCTGGTATTCCTTACGACGTACCAGGTGTCGTCATTCATAATCATATTTAGAAGCACGTAACCCGGAAACATTTTCTTCTGAACCTGCTTCTTGGCGCCGTTTTTCACTTCTATGACTTCCTGCATCGGAACCCTGACTTCCAGAATCTGATCTTCCAGATGCCTGTTCTCAATGGTCTTCTCAATGTTGGCCTTCACCTTGTTCTCATACCCTGAATAGGTATGGACAACATACCAGTTTGCTTCTGACATATAATCACCCTTGCCCTTACTTAACAATGAAATCTACACCATACTGTACCAGAAAATCCACAATCGTGATAATGACGCCAAGTACAACTGAAAGCACAACTACGGATACTGTCTGCTTTCCAAGTGATTTCTGATCCGGCCATACAATTTTGTCGAACTCGGCCTTGAGGCCTTCGGACCAGCTTTTCTTAGGGGCTTTGTCTGTCTTTACAGTCTCTCCCATCTCGTCACTTTCCTTTCCGTCGACTTATTTCGTCTCCTTGTGCATTGTGTGTTTCCTGCAGAATCTGCAATATTTCTTAGTTTCCATTCTGTCCGGATGATTCTTCTTATCCTTCGTCGTGTTGTAATTACGCTGTTTACATTCCGTACATGCCAATGTGATTCTAGTGCGCACAACTTCCACCTCTCTCTCGTTGTATTTTGCCGGCGGCCTGGCAGGCCGTCGATTTTAGGCATAAAAAAAAGACCTACTTCCATTCGCCTTCTCAGTGTACCATAGGCAAACAGGGGAAGTCAAGCCTTTTTTCCGCAGTTTCCCGGCGTTTTGTAACAGTTCAGCCTTCGGCTTCACCGTTACGTAATCCAGCCCATTTAAAGTTTGCTGTTCGCAAAGGGCCGGATTCTCTGGCTGAATTTACGCATTCTCACGGACTTTGCAGCAAGTGCAAAGTCCTGGGCTGAACTGTTACGGCGCTTTCACCTCACCTGCGCAGCTACATACCCATGCAGTTTCCGGTAGAGCGTATCGGTATAGTGTAACCCATCAATAGTCCCGTATCCTCCCGGCTGTTCCCGCAGGTATCCTTTCTCCAAAAGCCAGTGGTAACTGTCTATGTAACGCCCTCCAAAAACCTGCTCCATTCTCTGATTAAACCCTTCTATCACGGCATTCTCTCTCTGGCTAAAGCCGCTTTCATGGAGAAACCCCTCCTCCACCGGATTCACCGACATAAAGTAAAACCTTACCTTCGGATACTGCCGTATCAGCCTTTCATATATACCCACGTACAGCTCTGCGTTTTTTAAATCATTCACACCCAGGTTAAAAATAACGGCTGAATAGGGGCTTTTATCCAATACTCTTTGTAACTTCCGTACTCCGGCGTCCGCGAACCACTCATAACCTTTTCCCCACTGTGCGATATAAGTATCTCTGTTATTCACTGCGTCCCGCATACCGGCAGTACGGGAATCGCCTACAAATATCCTCTTCGCGTCCCGGCAGCGTCCCCCGGCGTCCACATACCGGCTGCCAACCCAGGTATTTTTCTGAAGGATTCCTTTCTCGGAAAAATAATATTTATTTTTGCCTATTTCCTTCCAGCCTGTCAGCATCGCTCCTGTTTTCCTGGAAAAATAGTATTTTTCCCCGCCAATCCTCTGCCATCCCAGAGCCAGGTATCCCCTGGCATCCAGATAATAGGTTTTCTGCCTGTATTTTTTAAACCCTGTCGCACGAAAGCCTGCCCGATCCACAAAAGAAATTTTTGTGCCTGTTCTTATCCAGGTATTTTTAGCATATTTTTTCGATACGGTATAGCGGAATCGGTATCCTGACCCGGCTTTCACCCATCTGCCCGCAGGAGCAGGCTGCTCCATAACAGTCTTTATCAAGTTAAATCCCCCTGCCTGCGCCCTCGCTCCGGCTCCTGCCAGAAGAAAAAGCGCCAGCAGAAGAAAAATCCTTCGTATGCGTTTATTCATTACACACTCCTATCTTATCTTCCACCCTGCTCTTCGAGCCGATTCTCCAGCCGTCTCTTCCAGACGCCAATCAGCATCAGGATGATAAAGTCTGAGACTCCCTGATATATCAGGACAACGCCGATAAACATAACCGTAACCTGAGCCGCCGCAAAAGGATTTAAAAACATTACCAGTCCCAGCAGGATCATCAGCGCCGCTACAACCATCGCCGCCCACCAGCGTGAAAACTCCAGCTCCTTCATCTCAAAGGAGCGGCGTACGTTCACCCCGCCGTCTATCACAATATAAATTCCCAAAATCATAGGAATCACCATCGTTACGATTTCCGGCTGAATCAGCATAAAAGTTCCTACGGCGCAAAGTATAATACCGGCCGCCAGCTCATACCTCAGGAAAAATTCTCCCTCCTGCCTGGTAAAGTAGCGCACCAGGTCAAGCATCCCGTGAAACAAAAGCACAGCGCCCACGCCATAACACAGTACTGTACTGGTCGTATCCGGGTAAAGGAGCAGCACTACACCCAACGCTACAGTAATAATAGACGAAAACACCCAGCTCCTTCTCATAGTTTCCACAAAGCGTCTCATAAATCCCATTCCTCCTTCATACCAAGGCTGCACAGCATCCCAAAAGCCCCGCAGCTCCCAGCCTGTACTAAAATCCCAAAATATCCTGTAGGAAACGGACAAAATCATCCTTCGCTTCTGTCAATTCCCTGTCATTATCATAACAGTAATCATAGGCATATTTTTCTACATTATCGTCGGATGCGTTACCCCAGCTCTGCTGCGCGCTTCCCCGCCGTATCAGCAGCGTGATGCATGGAATATCCACATGCCGCTTGAATTTGTCTATCTCTTCTCCCTCCCTGATGTGCACAAACAAAAGCTGTGCATCGCTCTCCAGAAATTTCCGGTATTCTTCTTCCAGATATCTGCATGGCAAATCATTGTACTCACTAAACACCCTCTTTAAATCTGCCAGAAATCTCCTCGACCTGGAATCCTTCTCACCCCGCCATCCATACCTGGAGGCAATCTCTTTAATCGGGGTAACCGAAGAAATATTTTGTGTCCGGTAAGCCGCGCCTGCAAATTCGCACAACGTATCTTTGCCTACCCCTCCGTTTCCGTTAATGATTATTACTGCTTTCCGCATGGCTCCCCCCTTTTATCAATATTTACCGCATCTCTCCTGCTGTCATCTGGATTATAACACAAGAAACGGCATCTCCGCTACCCCGGAGATGCTATTCCTTCACAAACCGTTTTCACCAGCCATCGTGAAACCAACAAATCTGCGCCCAGATTGGCATTGGTAAAACAAAAGCTCTATATATAGAAAAGAATACATGAGGCAAAATCACCTCATGTATCCTTTCGATACTTTCTTCTTTTCTGCTTCAAATATCAATCATTCAGAATCATACCCATTTTTACGGTAGACAACTTGAAAAATTCCCATAGCCAGCAAGATTTCCCCCACCAGGATAACAAGACTGCTCACCGATACAGGATTCCTGCTTCCATCTACAATATTCTCTACCGTGTGCATCATGATTCCCGTAAAAAGGAAATCTGTGATCGTCCCCAGCATTTCATTTAACCGAGAAAACATCGGAACCATCATAAGCACCATAATAATCGGCGTCGTCACAGTGCTGGCAGTCACCTGATTTTTCGCAAAAATGCCAAAAATCATACCTATCACCGCCCCCGCAATAGCTGCCAGGAGAGAAATACCCAGATATATCGCCCAGCCCGCCGCATCCATAGTAACACCTGCGAGCGGCACCAGCAGCGCATTTACTGCTTCCACCATCAAGATTACAGGAATCAGGCTTCCCAAGAAGAATTCCGTCCCATTTACGGAAGATGTCATCAGTACACGGAGCGTATGCTTCTCCTTCTCCTCTGCCAGCGCCGCGCTTACACAGTAAACTCCGGTCATACAAATATTCATCAGCGCTCCATATGCCAGTGCATAAGCCTTCCCAAATATACCCGCTTCCCCTTCCAGCACAGTACCGTAAACCAGTTTCATCACAAACGTAAGCCCGATTGCAAAAACCGGCATAATGATAAAGTTTTTGGAGAACAGCGCCTTCAGCTTCATTTCCGTCACAGCTGCCAGTTTATTTCCATGTATCGCTTTCATCGTAATTCCCTCCCTGTCACTGTCAAAAATACATTTTCCAGGGTCGGCTCGCAGGAATGGACTGCCGCCGCCCGGTTTCCAAGCAGCCACCCAGACAGCCGCTCAATATCCTCTGCCGTCTGCCTCAGTACATGTTCCTCGCCATTTTCCAACAGCACTTTATAGCACTTTTCTTTGTTGTAACGCAGACACAGCTCACGGGGCGTACCATACTCCACAATCTCTCCGTCATTCAAAAGCGCTACATGGTCACAAAGCTTTTCTGCCTCCTCCATATTATGGGTAGTCAGAAATATTGCCATCCCCTCTTCCTTCATCTCCATCAACAGCCGATGGATATCTAAAGCTGTGGAAGGATCCAGCCCACTGGTCGGCTCATCCAAAAAAAGCACACGCGGTTTGTGCAGCACTGCCCGTGCCAGTACCAGACGCTGTGCCTGGCCTTTCGAGAGTTTGCCTGCCGGCTTTTTCTTATGCTTCTCCAGCCCTACCCGTTCCAGCAATTCATCAATCCGTTTTCCGTCAGCTTTTAAAATCCGGGCAAAATATTTCATATTCTCATATATGGTCATCCGTTCATAAATTCCTGACTGGTCTGTAACAATCCCAATCTGTTCATAGATTGTCTCATCAATATTTTTCACATGAATGCCCAGCACATATGCTTCGCCCGACGTAGGCTTTAACTGCCCGGTGAGAATCTTAATCGTAGTAGTCTTTCCCGCGCCGCTCGGCCCTAAAAAGCCTAAAATTTCCCCTTTCTGTAAAACAGCGTTCAAATCCTTCAGCACCGGGGTTTTGTCATATCTTTTGCAGATATGTTCCATTCGGATATACTCTTTATCCATCCCTTATCAGCTCCTTTCGCAGCTATCTTAATCCCGAAAAGAACTGAAAATCAACAATTTTTCCTAAACGGCACGATTTTCTTCCCAAATGGCCATATTAATATACAAAATCCTCTTATGCCTTTACATTTTCACCCTCTCCATCAACGCCGACTTCATTTTCCGCGAAACCAGACATTCCTGTTTTCCAGCCTTCACCTTATTATGCTTCAAGTCAATCTCTGTAATCTTTTCCACTGCCACCAGATACGATCGGTGGGTACGGATAAACCTCTCCCCCATCTGTCCCTCTATCTCATTTAAGTTTCCCACAAAATCCATCCTGCTGCACTCTGTATGCAGGATTACATGATGGCCTTTCTGGGAAGTTTCAAAAAACAAGATATCCTGTACCGGGACATTCTTAAAAGTATCCCCCACTTTCACAGAATAAATTTCGTCCACATCCTTTTGCGCCTCCTGTTTCAGCCGCAGATGCAGCGCCTCCAAACAGCGGTCAATGGACTCCCTCTGGCCTCCGCCGCATTTCACAATATAATCAAACGCTTCCAGGTGATACTGAAACGTCCTGTATGCAAGATTCTGGAAGCTGGTAATATACACCAGCATACCGCGGGGGTCCAGCATGCGGATTTCTTTTCCCAACAGGAACCCATCGTATTTTGTATCATGAAGTTCCACATCCAGAAAGTACACATTCCGCTTCTGGAGTGCGCCCCGCACCGTCTCCAGAAAGCTGCGCGGTTCACCCCCGTCAAAAACCACCCGCATATCATAATCTTCAATCAGCAGCTTCTTCTCTATCTCTTCCCGAATCTGCTTTCTTGCCGTCTCATTATCGTCACATATGTAAATTTCTATCATAATCCGCTCTCCCATCGTCCTGCTCTGGCAGGCTGCTTTACCTGCCGCGCCCCTGTCCCCACATTGTAATCGGAACCTCTGCTGACAGCATTTACAGGGTAAGCTCCTGCACAAATGTCTTGTTTTCACAGCTTGTAACCAGCACGGCTCCCGGATACTTCTCCAAAATCTTTCGGCAGCTCGAAAGCCCCAATCCCCGCTCTCCGCCTTTCGTGGAGTATCCCTCTTCCCAAATACGGGTTATATCTATCTCGCCTTCCCACGGATTTGCCACACGGACTGTCAGGAAACCTCCCTGGCTCATCAGAAGCAGTTCCACACCGGGCTGTCCGCTTTCCTGCGCCGCTTCTATGGCATTGTCCAGTAAAATCCCCAGACAGCGGTTAAAATCCCAGATATCCATCCCTATTTCCACAATTGGATAAAACGCCTCCAGCCTGCATGGAATCCCCAGTTCATTCATTTTTACCAGCTTGGACATCACCAGCCCTTTCACTTCCGGTATCCGGATATTTCCCATCTGCGTAGTAGCATAAATCTTCTCTCCAATTTTCTGGTCAAAATCCATTTCCAGCTTTTCCAGGGTTTTCTGTATTTTCCCTACTTCCCCTTCCTGCGCATAGAGATACATCCCGGACAGCATATTTTTATAATCATGCCGGAAAATGCGCATTTCCCGCTGCATCTCTTCCAAGTTTTCCACATACATCTGCTGCTGCAGAATCATAGATTCCTGCAGCTGGATTTTCCGGGTACTCTCCTCCCGCCGAGCCAGATACATAATCAGGCAGAGCAGCAAAAGCGTCAGGATAATAACGGCCGCATTATAAGTAAACAGCAGCTTATTATTTAACATCATACGCTGTGTAAAAAATACTTCCACCGTAATCTCAAGAAGAAGTACAACAACTGCCGTCCGGCGGATATGCCGCCCATCCTCCAATAAGTACTGGATAGGCCGTCCAAAATGAAGTTTCTTCAGCAGACTGCTGATCCCCCAGGCTGTCAGAGGATACAGTAAAAACATCTGCTGTGCAAAAAGCAAAAAGTCTGCCAGCTGCTCCAGCGTAATGCTCTGCACAATGGATCCGACAACTGCAGCATTCGATACCTGAAGAATCGCACTAATCCCAACCAGGCAGAATGCCCTCCATAAATCCCGGTTCCACAGCCGGGATACCACAAACGTCGCTATAGAAAAAACAATCACTGTAGAAAGCACATAAAAAAGCAGCACCTGCCCCGGCATAAAGAGTCCACCCAAGCCTCCAAAGATTCCCGGAAAGCTTCCTGCAAGCAGAACAAATTTTCCCATCTTCTTCCAGCACAGCTTCTCGTCCAGCACAGCAAAAAGATAAAATCCCAGTACCATATGGGAACAAAGGGAATCCATCATATACAATGCACACACCCATAGCATCTGTGACATAGAATACCCCATAGCATTTCCCTCCATCCGCTAAGTCAAATCCCCCCGCAGTAAGCTACGGGGCGTGACCCAGCTTGTTCTTTCCGCCCCAAGGGGCGGGGTATTTGACCCTCGCGGCATTCGCCAAATATCCACGCAAGCACGGCTGCTTGGCTCATTGCTCTCGGGAATAAAAATTTTATGCATTATGCCGCTATCTTTTATATCTTATCACTTATCCTGATACTTTGCAAAAAAAGCTGTGTCATGTATACTATTTAAGAAACACGATGATATGAAAGATTGACTATAGAAAGGACTTTCCTACACATGAATATATATGGATTTAACACCCTGACACTTCTGGATTACCCTGGAAAAGTGGGCGCTTCCCTTTTCCTGGGCGGCTGCAACTTCCGCTGCCCCTTCTGCCAGAACGGAAATCTGGTTCTCCATCCCGAACAGGAATCCGCCATTCCCGAGGCAGAAGTGCTCGCATACCTGACAAAGCGGCGGGGGGTTCTGGACGGGGTATGTATCAGCGGCGGGGAGCCTACGCTCCATGCTGAGCTGCCCGCACTCATCCAAAAAATAAAAGACCTGGGATATCTTGTAAAATTAGATACCAACGGCACCCGCCCGCAGGTTGTCCGGTATCTTTATGAAAATCACCTGATTGATTATGTAGCTATGGACATCAAAACTTCCCGCGCCCGCTATCCGGAAGCTGCCGGAATCAGCCGGGTAGACCTCTCTCTTATTGAAGAATCCGTGGAATATCTGAAATCTCATGTTTCCGATTATGAATTCCGCACGACCGTGACTCGTGAACTGCATACCTCCAAAGATTTTGAGGATATCGCCGATTGGCTGGAAGGATGCCGCGCCTATTACCTCCAGGCTTACCGGGAATCTACCAGCGTCATCCACCCTGTTTTCTCCAGTTATACGAAGGAAGAACTCGAAGGCTTCTGTGCCATCCTGCGCAAAAAAATCCCCCTGGCCGAAGTCAGGGGAATTGATTAATATAGACCGCGGGCAGCTCCCATATTCCCGAATTACGGCAGGCGGCGGCACCAGTACCCGAATCTCCCGCCCTGATTCTGCGATACTGCTTCTTTAAATATGGGAAAACCAAACATATTTGCCATATACTGTTCCTGGCTTTCAAACACTCCCGGAATTCCCAAAATGTATCCTCCATCCCGGCATTTACCGAACAGCAGATGCCTGTAATGACAGAACCCATGCATCAGGAAACTATTGTTTCCGGCACGGAAATTTCCCTGCTGGATAACGCGCAGCTCCCTCGGGGTAATCTGGATACAATCAGCCACTTCATCATCCGCAAAAGGCTGAAAATGCGGGCATCTGCCGCCCATACACTGCCATTTGCGATCCAGCCCCTGAAGCTGGGGCGGACGGCTTCCTCCGCCTGAAGGAGAAACCGGGCGGACGCCGCCGTTGGCAGCATGAGCCTGCTGCGGGGTTCCCATATCCTCCTCAAGCCGGAGCGCCGCTTCCTGGGCATGGACATGTCTCGGACTCTCTTTATGTATTTCCTGTTCCGAAACCTCCGGCTCTCCTTCTGCTTCAAACTGTTCCGGCGTTTCTTCTCCAAAAACTAAATTTCCTGATGTTTTTCCATTCTCCGGTTCTTCCTTCTGCTCTAATCTTTCCGTCAGGATTTCCGGCTCGCTTTCACCGTCTCTCCCTTCAGATACTTCCTCCGGGACTTCTTCTGTCTCTACTTTTTCAGAGAGTTCTTCCATTTCTGTCTCTGCGATGGACTCTTCCAAAACCTCCTCACTCTCTGCTTCTGCAACAGGTTCTTCCAAAATCTCTTCACTCTCTGCTTCTACAAGAAACTCTTCCGCAGTTTCCCTGTTTTCTGTTTCTTGAATGGATTCCCCCGGGGCTTGCCTTTCCTTTTCTCCTGCCCGATATTCCTTTAGTTCCTTCTCCTGCTCCTTTACCTGGTTTTTCCTCCAGTTCTCTATCTGCTCTATCGCCTCTTTATCCCGCTGTTCCGTCTCCCGGCTGTCCGTCTGCCCCCCGATTGGCTGCACTTCCTCAACTTCTGCCTTTCCCGGAAGTGACGTTACCAGACGTCCCGTATCTATCCCCTCGTCATCAAATACGGTCAGATATTTTTGTCCCTGGCTTCCTTCTATCCAGATTCCTGCAATCTGCCGCAGTGCATACGCGCTTCCTCCGATATTCTGGGACGGCGTTTGTATACGGGCGTCCCCGCATGCGCCCTGTATGCATATTTTTCCAAGAGAAATCCCCAGGAGCCAGCCGCCCTCGCGAACAAATCCATAAATGTTCAGGGCTTCTTTCTCCTGGGGAACCTTCTGCAGATGTACCTGCATCCGGCAAATCCCGTTTCGGGATTCCACCTTGGCAAAACCTGTATTTTTATTTTTCTTTCCGTTCGTATATTCATAGATATAAGCAACAAAACGTCGATATTCTGACAAAGCTTTCGCTCCCTGCTTTTCTTAACGCTAATATATGCTTATTATCTGATTTTCATTCCAACATAGCAGAGTTCAGCGAATCCAAAAAGACTGCCCCGGCGCCGTGATATCACAGATTCTGTTCCTGTATGGCGCTGACTCCGGCAGGTTCTTATACCTTGAAATAATGCTGTAGTCATCCCAGCAATGCATAGGAAAGACAGCTGCTGCCTCCACATGCTGCAAAAACCAGGTAATTCCTTTGGCAAACTCCATCTCCTGCCTTGGATCAAGCACTACAAACGCCGCATGGAGCCGCTTCCTGGCAAGCTTCGCAATCTCTTTCCGATAGTTCTTCCTCATCCACGCATTCGTGTCCTCCGGCTCATTCACCCAGCTCCAGTCATTGAGGTCGCCTGCATGGTAAATCGCTTTCCCGTCAATCTCTATCAAAAACGCCACGCCGTCGTCCGTAGACTGCAGCGTTTCAATCATCAGCGAGGAATCCCCTATCCGCTCATCCGGTCCTATAAAAATCGTCCGTTCCAATAACTCTTCCGGAACCCGTTTCTCCCAGATATCTTTCGACATGAAATAATACACATACGGATACTTTTTCGCCAGATTGAAAATGCTAGCTGAAAAATGATCCCCATGCCCATGACTCACAAATACATACAACGGCTTATAGGGAGACAGCTCAGGCAAATCCCCTTTAAAATAGTCAAACAGCAGATAACCGGACATCGTCTCTACCAGGAATGAACTATGATAAATGTAAGTTACGTTCATACTTATACCTCGTTTTAAACGCGTTATTTACTGCCCGCTTCCTTCACAGTAACCGCGCAAGTCCTGTTATCTTATATTTTCCAGAACTTTCAGTAAATATTTCCACATCCGTTCCGTGGAAGAAATCGAAAGCGTTTCTTCTGTCGTGTGTATACCGGACATCGACGGCCCGAAAGACACACAGTCCAGATTCGGAATCTTTTCATAAAAAATACCGCATTCCAATCCCGCATGGATTGCTTTAATTTCCGGCCTTTCCCCAAACATGTCCTCATACGTATCGGCCATAATTTCCCGCAGCGCCGAATCCTTCCTGTATTCCCACGCCGGATACGCGCCCTCCGGCGTATAGCTTCCGCCCAGGAATTCAGTAAGATACTGTATCTGCATGGACAAAGCCTTTTTCGCACTGCCCACAGAGCTGCGCAGGCTCGCCGTCATCCGGCACGCATTCCCATCCATGCACAAAATTCCCGGATTGACGGAGGTTTCTACCAGCCCCGCAATTTCTCCGCTCATTTTCTGGACGCCATACGGAAACTGCATAAGGAAAAATAAAACCTTCTGCTGCGCAGACATTGTCAAAGCGCTTCCCTCCGTCTCGCCCTCCGTCCGCACGTTTACAGAAATCCCATCATCTGTGCCGCTGTACTCGGCTCTTAAGTTTTTCCCGAACTCTGCCGCAGCCTCTGCAATCTCTTTCTCTGCACAGGCATCCGCCAGAAAAACCGCCCGGGCGCTTCTCGGAATCGCATTGTCCTTTTGCCCTCCGGCAAGCTCTGTAAGAAAAAATTCCACCTGCCCCGAAAGTTCAAACAAAAAGCGTCCTAACAGCTTAATGGCATTCGCACGGATTTTATCAATTTCAGCTCCTGAATGCCCTCCGGCAAGCCCCTCTAGCATTACCTCGTATCTCACGCCCTGCGTTTCCCTGTACTCCACCGGAATCTCACAGACAGCTGAAAGCCCTCCGGCACAGCTAATCCAAAGCTTCCCCTCTTCCTCGGAGTCTATGTTCAGCATGTAAGTCCCTTTCAAATCCGAGGTATCAAGCGCCATAGCCCCCAGCATCCCCACTTCCTCATCTGTGGTAATCACAACTTCCAGTGACGGATGTTTCAGGGAATCATCCTCGAGAACAGCCAGCGCATATGCCACAGCGATTCCGTCGTCTCCTCCCAGCGTAGTGCCCCTGGCGCTAAGCAAATCCCCTTCTACTGCCAGCTCCAGGCCGTCTTTCTCAAAATCATGGGCATATCCGGGCTTTTTCTCACACACCATATCACAGTGCCCCTGCAGAATAACCGCAGGGGCGTCCTCATAGCCCTTCGACGCCGTTTTCTTTATTACCACATTTCCGCTCTCATCCTGCCGATACTCCAGACCGTGTACTTTGGCAAATTCCACCAGGTAACTGCTGATTTTTTCCGTATGGAAAGAACCACGGGGAATTTTACAGATTTCTTCAAAATAGTAAAAGACTCTCTCCGGTTTCAGACCGCTTAACACTGACATACTGCTGCCTCCAGGTTTCTTTTATATTCAGGGTAGTTTATGCCTCGGCAATACATTCAATCTCCACCAGCCCGCCAAGCGGCAGCTTTGCCACCTGTACACAGGAACGAGCAGGAAATTCTCCGTCAAAATAAGATTTATAGACCTCATTCACCACTGCAAAATCATCCATATCCGCCAGGAAAATCGAAGTCTTTATCACCTTGCCGTAACTGCTCCCCGCTTCCTTCAAAACCGCTCCCAGATTTTTCAGCGACTGATGCGCCTGCGCTTCTACACCTTCGCAAAGCTTACCATTCTCCGGGTTCAGCCCCAGCTGCCCGGAGCAATAAATAACGCCGCCTGTTTTTACTGCCTGCACATAAGGCCCTACCGCCTTGGGTGCATCATCTGTATGAATAATCTCTTTTGCCATAGCATTTACCCTCTTTCTTAACTTTTTCCAATCTAAATATTAATATCTTCTTAATTATACCACAGATTTTCTATTCATTCCAGCCTTTACATACATCAATCCACTGACTGCTGCCCGAATATTTCTCCAAATCCGCCATAGTCATCTGAATCGCGCTGTTTCCGCTCCCTGCCGCCGGGTACACCGACTCAAAACGCCTGAGGGATTCGTCCAGATAAACTTCCACTCCTTCATTTACCGCAAACGGGCAGACCCCGCCCACCGCATGTCCAATCAGAGCCGTCACCTCATCCTTCCCCAGCATCTTCGCCTTTGTGCGGAACTGCGCTTTATATTTGGGATTGTCCACCTTAGCGTCGCCCGCCGCTACGATAAGAATCGGTGTCTCCCCCACTTTGAACGACAGCGTTTTTGCAATCCGCGCAGGCTCGCAGCCTACAGCCTCTGCCGCCAGCTCCACCGTGGCGCTCGACATCTCGAATTCCATAATCTTATCTTCCATGCCATACTGTCTGAAATATTCTTTCACCCGTTCAATTGACATCACTCATCTTCCTTTCCATTTACCTAACATATAATGTAACCACTTTTTGTCAAATTGTCAACGCAAAGAAAACAGCAGCATCCATCTAAACTCCCTGTAAGTACAAGAAAAAACACCGCCCCCGACGCTTTCCGTCAAAAACAGTGCTTTGATGCGCGATCAGGGGTTCGAACCCTGGACACCCTGATTAAGAGTCAGGTGCTCTGCCAGCTGAGCTAATCGCGCTCTTCTTATTCAGTTATTTCTCTTTGACACGAGAGATATTATATAACAGGTTTTTGCAAAATGCAAGGGCTTTTTTCATTTTTTTTATTTTTTCGGAAACTTATGTATGCACTCTGATGCGGCAGTCAGGTTTTTTCGCAACAGTGGAGTCGTAGGCTAAACTGTTACTTTCCCCCGCCTGCCATGTATATTTTCTTATATGCTTCTATTTTATTCTCACGTTCGAACCTGCCCCCCTGGCTCTCAGCAGTTTCTGATAAGCTTTCCGTTTCGCTTTCGGCGCTTTAATCATCCATTTTGTTTCCGATCCGTACTTCTTTCCCCCTGAACGCAAACCCATACTTCCGTATCCGTTCCTCCGGGATTCCCTTCGCGCGGAGCGCGGCGGCGTAATCCTTTTCTTCTATCTGCCTGAGCGCCGCCTGGACGGTGTCGGAAAGTTCCTTTTCATCCTCCGTATCCTGTACTTTAAACTCTATGAGGATGGCGTCGTCCTCTTTTTTCCTCGGCTCCAGCATCACGTCATACCTGCCGAAGCCGCTTTCCCGGTTTGAAGTAAGGATATATCTATCGTTTAAATCCACCATCAGCCCCAGCGCAAAGCCATGATAAAAACGCTCCGGCTCTTCGCGGGATGGGTTTTTCCCTGTGTCGAAATAGCTGAACGCCTCCAGCGCCAGACGGTTCATGTAGCCGTTCATCGCCCTGATATCATCTGCCAGAAGCGCTTTGATGAAGTCGTTATACTCGGAAGAAACGCTCCCAAACCATCTGCGCACCATCCCCCTGAACATGGTCTTTACTTCAAAATTCGTCAGCTCCAGCTCATACTCTTCCTTCCAGTCCCCGAACTCCGTCTCGTAAGCGCTAAACTGCTTCACTTTCAGGTAGCCGCCGGCAAGCAGGAGGCTCCAGATTGCCCCTGCGTCGTTTCCCAGCTGGCTGTAAACAATCTGCTCGTCTATTTCCGCCCGTAAGGATTTTCCCCGCATCAGGTCTTCAAAAGAAGTCTTGATACTCCTATCCCCCTCGCGGATGAGCTGCCCTGCAAGGCTGTTCGAGCTAGTGTTTGCCCAGTATGCCTTAAACTGCCCGGTATCCAGATAGTTCAGGATTGACCAGGGATTATAAATATCCGTAATATTTCCGAACGTAAAGCCGTCGTACCACTGCTTTACCGCCTCTTTCCTTTCGGACATCCCATACTCGTTCAGTGCGGCAAAGACCTCCTCCTCCGTAAACCCGAAGCTGTCCGCATATTCATTGGAAGTGACCGTCACCACCTTCAGATTATTCAGATCAGAAAAGATAGATTCTTTACTTACTCTCGTAATCCCGGTCATAACCGCCCGCTCTAGGTAAGGGTTTGTCTTAAACGTGGAATTAAAAAGCCCACGGATAAACTCTGTCATCTCCTCCCAGTATCCGCCTACATATGCTTCCTGCAGCGGCGTGTCATACTCATCCAGGAGGATGATGGTCTTTTTCCCATAATATGTGCTCATATATCCCGACAAATTCTTCAAAGAAGCGGCGGCTATAGAATTTTCCATCCTTCCTGATACTTCCTGAAAATTTCTTTTCCCTTTTTCATTTAAAATATTCCCTTCCAGGAGAAAATCATATTTACTGTATAATTCCTCAAGAATCATACAGATTCTTTTTCTCGCCTGGTCAAAGTCCGTCTCTTTCACATCTGCAAAACTGACAAAAAGCACCGGATACGTCCCCTGGAGCCTCCTGTACTTCTCATCTTCCCACACGGAAAGCCCCTCAAACAAATCTCCCCGCCCCGCATAGTCCACAGAAAAGAACTGCTCCGTCATGCTCATGTTCAGCGTCTTCCCGAACCTCCGCGGGCGGGTAAGCAGAGTCACACTGTCCCCCTTGTCCCACCATTCCTTGATGAAATTCGTCTTATCAATGTAAAACCATCCGTTTTTCCGTACCTGTTCAAAATCCTGATGTCCGATTGCTATCGTCCTTGCCATAGAATCACTTCCCCCCATGTTCCGCTGCCCGCCTGTTCCTTCTTTCCGGAACATCCCAAAACTCTTTTTTTCATTATACCCAATCTGTTCTTACTTTTCCATACAAAAACACATTTTTTCACCAAAACTCTTTCCATGTATCTTATTGTATAAATTTATCCTTTCACACGACGAAATGCGGCAGACAGGTCTTTTCCCGTCTGCCGCATACATTTTCTTATATGCTTCTATTTTATTCTTACGTTCGAACCTGCGCCCCCGGCTTTCAGCGATGCGAGCTTTTTCGCCTCCTTTTTACTGGCGGCTCCTGTGAGGGTGACCTCGCCTGTACCGTCAGAATAAACCTTGCTTACTTTATACTTTAATCGTCCGGCTTTTACTGTCTGCCCTTTTCTATTTTACGCTCCCATTATTTTTGTCCTACTCCATGTTATCATTTGATTCTTATTGTGATAACTGCCTTCCTATTGCTTCCATCTGTTGCTTCTGCAGTGATGCGGACGCTCTTATTTTTGCCTTCTTTTCTGGTTTTAACCACTCCTTTTGAATTTACGGCTGCATATTTGGGATTAGAACTTGTCCATACCAGCTTTTTGTTTGCTTTCTTACCCGTTGTCTTAACGATTGGTTTTATCGTTAATTTCTTTCCGGCTTTTACGGTTTTCTTTGCTTTAAGCTGAATCTTTACCACTGCATGCTTCATGATTTTAAGCTTATAAACAGCCCTTTCCCCACTTCCATCTACCGCTGTGGCTATGATTGTAACTGTTTTTCCACCGCCTGCTTTCTTTACAGTAACCTTTCCGTTCTGATTTACTGATGCATACCGTTCGTTAGAAACTTCCCACCTCACTGTCTTATTGGCAGCATTTCCAGGAACCACATTTGCTGTAAGCTGAACGTTCTTGCCAGACGCAATCTTGTCTGAGAGAGCCAATGTATTTATAGAAATCTTTTTTACTTTTACAGGTTCTTTTTTACGGATTACAAGCGCTTTTTTTGCAGCCTCAATTTTCTTAATTGCTGCCTGGCACGCTGCATCAGTTGCTTCCTTATCCATTACCAGCTTTCTAGCCTCTTCGATTGCCGTCTCGTATGCTTTCCAGCTGTCTGCTGTATAATCTGCTTTATTAAGTTTCGATACTTTTTCCAGTTCGCTGCTTAGCTTACTTCTATCATCCGGCGCCAATGTCCTGATTAAGTTTTCTCTTGCTTCCTTTACCTCCTGCAGCACGCACTGACATGCCGTATCTGTTGCAATTGCCGCCTTATCTGCTAACAAATCTGCTGCCTTTTTAATTGCCGTAGTATATGCTGCCCAGCTGCTAGCCGTATAATCCCCTTCCTGAAATTCCTTTTTCTCTTCTATCACTCCACGAAGCGCAGTTTTCGTCCCTTCTGCAACAGCATCTCCTTCAATACTAATAAGCTGCATTACAGATGCCCACTCTCCAGATATCTGTGGAATTGTAGATACTTTTACTCTCCACTGAAGGGTCTCCTTATATCCAGAAGTAGCTGGTAACGTTATCTCAAAGGTTCTTTCAAGGAGCGTCCCAACCGTCTTGACCCGTGTCGGATTCACTGCCACTGACTCATTCATCACTTTTATACTGTCAATAGAATAATTCAAATCTTCTGGAAGTGATGTTCCCCTTACAGTAATAACCACCTTACCTCCATCTTTACTTACATATGCCTTTTCTGCTGATATACTGTGAATCTCTGGCTCAGCAAAATTTTTCTTTTTAACAGTTATCCTATATGTTTTCTCTATATTCTCTATCTTAGCAGTGACCGTACATTCGCCGGTTTTTATTCCCTCTAATTTACCGTCATTACTGATTGATACTATGCTGCTGTCACTGGAGACCCAGTCAATTTCAGAAACTTCCGGTGTAATTATTACAGGGATTTTAATGCTGCTTCCTTCCGTAATAACATACTCTTCCTTTGAAAAATCTATGTTGATGTCTTCCTCACATACACTGCATTCATATCTTTCATTTCCAGCTTCAGTTTCTTCGATTAACCTATAAGTATGCTGATCCACTTCAAACTGAATCGCTCTTGTATCAACGCCTCCATAATGATTGTATACACTAAAATAAGCGCTATAGCTGCCCTTTCCAAGACTACTTGCCCCAATTGTATATGGAGACGCAGTGTCTCCTGTATAAATTCTGCCCACACCCTCTTTATTTATGCCAATAACCTGTCCATGTGCACAAACTGTACTTACAGAAATCGAAACAGTATCCTCTAAATTATAATGTCTCTTGCTGACAGAAACATCTGAATATCCGGCCCCTGCTACAACTGAAAAATTTGCCCACGGCGTATCTACACTTCCCGATGAATTCGAACATGATGCATAAATTGAATATTCTCCAACGCCAAACTGCGTTGCAGGAAACTCCAAAATACCATTCGTAATATGGCCTTCCCAGATTCTTGCTCCATCTTTATACATTGCGCCATAATAATTAACTGCTCCGTTGGCGCTAACTCTAACGTACACATTATCCGCTAAATCGAACCAGTTCTGGCCTAACGCAATTTGCGGATTAGAAGGCGGAACAGCGGCAGGATATATAAATCCCAATAATCTTTTTCCCGGATCCCACGGCCTTGCTCCGCCAACTGCATTTGTAAGTGTATATCCATAAGACACTCCATGACTGCTCGTATGATCTAAATCAGTTCTTCCACCTTCATTTACTGTAAAAGTATTGCCAGATCCCGACACCACATAGGCAACATGACCATATGTATCTCCTGACCACACAGCTATCGAGCCAGCTCTTGGTTCACTACCGGTTGCATATCCAGCATTTATAGCCGACTGCCACCAATTGACAGCATTCCCCCAGCCCGGCAGAGCTACTCCCAAGTTTTCATACACCTGCTGCCATGCAAAACGGGTGCAAGGAATTTCATAATTGCCATCTCCATCTATATCCTGTGTTGCCGGATAAGGATTTGACGCGGCATATACAGTATTTACATTTACGACCAGAAACATTAGACTGACAATAAACAAGCAAAATATATGTCTAGTCACTTTTTTTATAGAAAACAAAAAGTTCATATTTTTATCCTTCCTAATAATGTCAAGCCCTAAATCATTGATTACACTGGCTAGATCGACTACTCAGTTCTTTGTAATCCGTACCTTCTTCCCCTGCCCCTTCTTTTTCAGCAGCTTCTTATAGGCTTTCAGCTTCGCCTTCGGCGCTTTGATAACCGCTTTTGCATGAATGCCTTTGAAAGCGTTTTTCCCGACTTTTTTCAGTTTCGTAGATTTGATGGTGATTTTCTTCAATGATTTACATCCGCTGAAAGCCTTTGCTCCGATAGCGGTCACATTTTTTCCGACCACAACGCTTTTCAGGTTCTTGTAGTTCTGGAACGCCCCTTTGCCTACTGACGTGACTTTATAAGCCTTTCCGTTCAGGGTTACTTTATCTGGTATCTTCACGGAGGCCGCTTTCTTGTTTGAGATTTTTGAATATTCGGCTGTATCTTTCCCTGTTACTTTGTACACGGCTTTTTTTGATTTGTCCGTAAGTTCTGAGCCGACGGATGGGTTTTCAGGAAAACCTGGCGTAATGGGAAACTTTATTTCCGGAATTTCGGGATTTGTCTGTTTTGGTATTTCTACGTTTGTCCCATCAGAACACACCGTCCCCGCGTAAGCATAGAGATTCGAGGATAAAAGATTAAGGTTCAAAGCCGGACAAATACCGCTGCTGTTCTCGCTGATGTAGTCGCCAAAATCGTAGACCCGACCACCGCTGTGAACGTCCGCGCCTAAAGAACCAATGCCCGGCGAGCGCAGCCACCACCAGCTGTTCCCGACATACTCTATACTGGTATAGCTCCACGTGCCCATCGCCTTTGCCCATGTGCTGCTCTTACGGCGACGGGCTTCGTCATAGGTATCCTTACTCTTTACAAACCCATAAGATTCCGCCTTACCCGTATTCCACACATCCGACTCTGAAAGCAGAAAAACCTTGTCTGTGGTATCTCTTCCACCGCCTGTTCCATATTCAATGTTATCGGTATTCTCCAGGGATGAACTTACAATTGCCGCCTGTTCGGAAATGGTAAACGCACTGCCGATAAAGTTTTTCTGGCTATAGTCTACAGACTGTTTGTTACTCCCGGATCCATAACCGTTCAGCCATCTCCGTACCGTGCTGGTCTCCCAAGTGACGTCTTCATATACTGTATGGTACCTCTGACCGTCCAGCACCACATCAGACTGCAGCAACGCCCTATTTCCGTCCGTGTGGAGCACCCGCCATTTGATTGGTTCGTATTTGAAGTAGTGGTAGTCTGTGCTGCTGCTCCATTGATAGTAACTGCTATTGCTGCCGGTATCTGTGTATGACGCGTCCCCTTCTTTCATCCTCCGGTACTTTGCCCCGTTCAGAGTGATATCGTTGTTAGCGTCCCACCCGGACGCGCTCTGAAGGGCGGCGTACACACTGTCCGAAACAAGGACGTCCCCATCCTGCCGCAGACTGGCATCCAGCGCTGTGTATTCCACACCGCTCGGTATCACCTCCGCCTGCGGGTAACTGCCAAACCATATGCAGTCCCAGGTTACTTTCTGCCCCGCTTTCATACCGGCATCCGGCACGATGCGGGGATTTTTCAGCGTAACGTCCGCCGCCTGTGCCGGAATCGTCAGGCTCTTCCCCTGGAGCCCCCCCACTGCAAACATAAGTACGCATCCTAAAACTCCAATTATTTTTTTCGTTATTTTCATTTTTTTCTCCTTGTAATATATTTATCTTTAAAGGTCTGACAGCCTATCAGACCTTTGCCTGATTTTTTACCTTTTGTATCAATGCATTACTTCCATTTTATAGAGTACTGAACGGACGATTTCTTATAATCATTACGCTTAAATACCTTCATGTAATACGTTCCTTTTTCTAACGAGCACTTTTTGGACATACTATGCTTCACAGACCCGCCAAATCTTATAGGGGCAGTGACCGCAGAGACAGGTTTTGAACTTCCTTTCTTATAAATGTATACGCTATAGTCGTTAATATCCCCTACGGAAACTTTTGTACTGACTGTCACTTTTTTTGTTTTCGAAACCACCATCTTATACCAGCGGCCATTCTTCTCGCCTTCTCCCGCTGCCAGTATTCCTTTGACCGTTTTTCCTCTTTTGACGCTCACGGCTTTTGACTGCTTCACATTTTTTGAAGTTTTCATTTTTGTGAAGCGGTAACGGAACTGGAACAGCCCGTCGTCAGTTGCTTTGATATAATAAGTACCTTTTCTTACACAATATTTTGCGCGGTCATCTTCGTTGCTGTACGATTCATCGCTCACTGCTTTGCATTTGCTGTTCAACAGCATAGTTTCCACTGACGCTCCCCCGCTGCTGCGGTTCACATCTGTCCCCGGCTCTATCTCAATCACACCGTCAGACGGGGCTTTAATTTTATATAGATATTCTCCATTCCCCTCTTTATAGCCCTTCGCCCACTCTCCTGCTTTAAGAGAAACTTTCCCGGGCGGCGTAACCTCGTATCGGTACAGTGTTACAGAAATCGTATAACTTTTCCCACTATCCGCAGCATTTTTCAGGATTAATAGTTTCTGCTCGTTCCCTCCGCTTTGGCGGCAGGTAACAAAAAATTCACCATTGCTGCTCTGTATCATACCTTCTCCCACTTTAGCAAAGATATTTCCTGAAAATCCCTGCACAGCCACCTTCAAAAATACCTCCGGGCTGCTTCCCAGATGAATCGGCACTGAAAAAACAGACGTCTCGCCGCCAAACGTATAAGTCTTCAGCGCGCTCGCCTGTTCCCCCGGCTGAATTACCACAGGGCTTATCGTCTTCTCCGCCTGGGTTGGCAGCTTCTCTATCCGTTTCCATATAGCCTCAATAGCCGCAACATCCTCCGTTATAGACGCCTGTACAGCCCCCATGTTTCCAACAAAAATCCCCGCCAGCAACATAAAGATTCCTGCCCAAACCTTAATCATCTTCTTCGTCATTTTCATTCCTCCGTCATCCTCTCTTTATAGAGTCGGACATTCCATACATGTTCAGGCCGCCGCCCCAAAATCTGCTGTTACTGTTCATTCTCTTTATCAAAAAATCATCCTGTTTGCCCTTACCGGATATACCTGTTAATATTCGCCCAGCTTGTCCTGTGCATCGGCAGCTGAACATAGCTTTTATTCCAGCTGTTCTTTTTTCTCCGGTAACTCTTTGCGGAAATTCGTCTCCCCTTATAGTAATAGCCGTAAACAGGCCTTCCGTTTACCACTCTTTCCTCTATCTTGGAAAGATACACTCTCCTCGCCTCTCCGCCTTTAAACGTAAGATACCAGTCCTGCACGCTTCCGCTTCCGCCCCAGAGTCCATGAATGCGTTTCGTCTTTTTACTGTAAACCAGCCCAAATGTCGTGCTGTCCTCCCCTATCCGCTGAACATATCCCCGGCGGTATTTATGTATAGTAATACGCTCCGGTCTCTGTTCATATCCAAGCACCAGTTCCTTCATTCCGTCTTTGTCCACATCCAATGTGCAGAACCAGGTAGAATCGACTCCATCCATAAACTCCCGATACGCCGCCGCTGCTTTCCTCTTCGTCCTGGACGACACTTTTGCCGATACCTCCGCCGGGCATCCCGCCCCCGGAAGTTCCGGCGCGAAAAGCCACCCCAGCAGCAGCAGCCCCGCGCAAAACATGAACATGCTCTTTTTCATTTTCTTAACCATCTTTTCCATCTTTCTTTCCCTCCTGTTTTTAGTTTTATGATATCATCCGCTTTTGCAAATTTGTTTCTGCTATCTGCCCATGCACTCCACAAAAGCAGCTTAATCATCCGAATAGTCAATATAGTTCACTCTGCTGTTGTCTTTCACCGTCAGCCAGAATGTCTTTTTCAGCTTTTTATATTTTTTAGACTGCACGGTAATCCGGGCTTTTCCTTCTCTTAACGACGTCACAACGCCTTTCTGGTTTATTTTCAGGACTCTCCGATTCGAACTTTTAAACGTGAAAAAGCTGTTCGGAAGAACGCCTGCCGGTTCATCCCCGACACACCGGATAGATATTTTCAGCGTCTTTTTTTCTTTAGAGCTCATCGCCCCTGCATTCCCAAGGGTAATATTAGAGGCCGATAAGTATTTCTCCGCTATCTTGATTTTAAACGTTTTTGTCCTGCGTCCCGCCAGTTTCACGCTCCTTGCAGTATCTGTTCCAAAGAGGTTTACCCAATACATACGCCCTCTGTACTCCAGGCAGCAGATTCCTGCTGATTTCATATTCGCGCGAATCATATTCTGGTAATGCATGGGAGAGTTGACCCACGCTGTAAAGACTGCCCCCGCGCTGTTCTGCCCAACAGCGATGTTCTCCGCCCCAATTTTTTCCGACAATGTCCCTGGCATCCCACCGCCCGGGCGTTCGTGGGAATAGCGGACTGTCAGCTCCGCGGCTCTGATTTCCGCCGCCCTCTGGAGCGACTTGTCTATCTGTAGTTCAGACAGCCCCTTCTTTCTTCTTAAATCATTTAACTTTTTCAGAAATCTGCTGCTTTCCGTGTGATTGACCTTTGCGCTGACCGAAACAGAAGGGCTGGCCGCACGCCCGAAAAGAGGGATGAAAAGAACAAGAAACACCACGAACAGCCCTGCGGCATACCGTCTTATTTTCCTTTCCATAAACCATCACCCCGCCTGTGAATAATCTGAACTGTACATTTTTCTGTAAGTGACAGTCTGCTCTTTTCCGGTCTTTTTATTTTTGAATTTCACGCGGATGCCGTCATACGGCCATTTTGTCGTAATCGTTGTCGAATACGACGTTTTATTTCTTACTTTTGCAGTCCTGCCTTTCATGTTTTTTACATTCCTAACTTCTGTGATAACCCAGCCTTTTTTTGCCTTGATTGTCACTTTTTTGTTCTCCAGCGTCTGGCTGGTGACGAAAACATTTTTCTTTTTCAGGGTAGAAAGTACGCTCTTTCCGTCTACTTTAAACGACGACACAGGGCAAACATATTTTACTGTGAACTTATGGGAAAGCTTCACGCCGTTGACTACGCAGGAAATCATTGTGCTGCCTGTCCGCAGTCCATAGGAAATGGCCACTCCGCTGCTGCCAGCTTTTACAGTCGCTACTTTCTTATTTGAGGACTTCAGCTTCTTCACTTTCGCCCCTTCCTCCACCGCGTCAATATACATATACATCTCTCCGGTATAATTGTCGTCAGGCACTGGCGAAACTACCCATGAGATGTTGGACTCATCATTAAACTTCACCTCTGTCTCTGCATACGCGGTGCTGGCACACAGCGGATTTACGGTAGCTGCGCTGCACCCCACAACCACACTCAAAGCTCCCACTGCAATTTTTCTGGATATTGTCATATTTCTCTTCATAGACTCCTCCTCCATTTTTATTTTTTCTTTAATTTTATCATGTGCATTTTGCAAATTTGTTTTTGGGACAATGAAAAACCACCTCCCATATTGGGAAGTGGTTCCTGTTCACTTCTAAATTTTCTTTTCCTATCTTCTTACCGGGGTCTCACCAGGATCCCCGCCTTCTCCAGCAGCGGCCGCAGTACACGATACAGCAGCGCCACCAGAATCACCGACACGACCGCATTTACAAACGTAGTCGCCGTACTCCATTTTGCCAGCACGCTCGCCATTTCCTGGGGCTGTCCCAGGATGTACATTTTGTAAAAATATCCTACCAGCGGATCAAATACCACATTAAACGCCAGGCCGCACACAGACGCGAGAATGCTCCATTTGAAAATATATTTCTGGTCGCGGCTTTCCCCGATTTTTGCAATCCGATGCGCTACCAGCCCGGTAATCAGCCCGATTCCCAGCTTCAGCACAAAGGTTTTCGGCGCGCTCACCAGGTAAACCGGATCAAGCAAATCTGCAATCGTCATTCCCACAGCCCCGGCAAGCCCGCCATAGCCGCCGCCCAAAAGCAGAGCCGCCAGGACGCAGAACGCATTTCCGATATGGAGAGACGTCGCGTCCCCTCCCGGCATGGGAATCTTAATCTGCAGAAACGTAAAAGATACAAAGCATAGCGCCGCCAAAAGCGCTGTCTGCGTCCATTTTAATAAATTCTCTCTTCTCTTATCCATATGAATGTCCCCTTTTCCAAACGCCCCATATCATCAGGCGTTTTCCTTTTGGAACATCATAACACTCTTGTGTCTTGTTCAAAATAGCCAGTTATTGCTTTTTTAACCAGTCCACTTTTCCGCTTACTTGTGATTTGCCGGTTCAATATTGATTTCTTTCCCTTTTATCTTCGCATGATCCATCGCGTGGAGCACATCCATTGCCCTATCCTTGGGAACTTCTACAAAGGTATATTTGTCATACATGTCAATGCAGCCCACCAGCTTTCCGGGCATTCCCGACTCTCCGGCCACCGCGCCCAGGATATCGCCGGGACGCACATTCTGCTTCTTTCCGATATTGATAAACAGGCGCACCATGCCTTCTTCCGCGCCCGTGTCCCCAAAGTCATAGGGCTTCTCCCCATCCGCTTCAGTCGTACCCATCGCCTGCTTCAGAAATGCCGCCGCGATATCCATCGCCGTGTAATCCTCTTCATTCAGGCGCTGTTCGATTATCTCTACCATGCTCCTCAAATCCTCATTTTGGATGAGTGATGTAATATTGTTCAGAATCTTATCTGCTTTGATAGCGCTCACATCATTCAGCGATGGAATCGGCTGTGCATAAATTTTGGTCTTACAATACCGCTGGATATCTTTCAGCTTATACACTTCCTTGCCCACGATAAACGTAAACGCTTTTCCTACACGCCCCGCGCGCCCGGTACGCCCTATCCTGTGCACATAATACTCATCATCCTGAGGCAAATCATAATTAAATACTGCCTCCACATCATCCACGTCAATCCCCCTTGCCGCCACATCCGTAGCAATCAGGATTTCCGTTTTTCCGTTCCGGAAACCATTCATCACGCGGTCACGCTGTGACTGCTTCATATCACCGTGCAGCCCTTCCGCAAAATATCCCCTTCCCTGCAGCGCGCTCGTCAGCTCATCCACCCGCCGTTTGGTATTGCAGAATACCAGGGAAAGTTTGGGATTGTACATATCAAGAAGCCTTGACAGCACTTCTTCCTTATTTTTTGCTTTCACTTCATAATAATACTGGTCGATGTTCTGTACGGTCAGTTCCTTTTTTACCACCTTCACCAGCTCAGCGTTTTTCTGGTAGTTCTTCGTAATCTCCAGAATCGGCTTCGGCATCGTAGCAGAGAACAGGATAGTCTGCCTCTCCTCAGGCACTTCCTTTAAGATATCCTCTATGTCCTCCCGAAATCCCATATTCAGCATTTCGTCTGCTTCATCCAGTACCACGGTATGCAAATTCTCAAGTTTCAGGGTATGGCGGCGCATATGATCCATCACACGCCCCGGCGTCCCGATAATAAGCTGGATCCCTCCCTTCAGGGAACGAATCTGCTTTCCGATATCCTGCCCCCCGTAAATCGGCAGCACCTTAATCCCATGCATAAACCGGCACAGGCGGCGGATTTCATCTGCCACCTGTATGGCAAGCTCCCTGGTCGGACACAGCACCAGAGCCTGCAGCTTCTTACTTTTGGGGTCAATCTTCTCCAGAAGGGGAATGCCAAACGCCGCCGTCTTTCCGGTTCCGGTCTGCGCCTGTCCGATTACATCCCTTCCCTCCATTATAATAGGCATCGCCCGAGCCTGTATCGGTGTCGCCGCCTCAAATCCCATCTCCATTACTGCGCGCAATATCTGTGGGCGCAGCCCTAAATCTTCAAATCTTACTGTCTCCATCCTTCTTTCATCCTCCCTATATTAATAAATATCCCATAAATCGCAAAATAAGCCCTGTACTTTATCATAATGTACAGGGCTCTATTCAAAATTTCTATTTTACAATTTTTGTCCAGACAAGTACAACGGCACTAATCATAGCATAGTTCCCGGCTGCATGTCAATAGATGTAGGACGGATTTTGCGGACATTCAAAATAAAAAAGAAAGTGGAGGTAACAGACAATGGCAAAGACGATTTTTGAGGAACTGGGTGGAAAATACGAACGACAGGGAGATTATCTAATACCGTGCATAGCTTTACCAGCCGAAGAAGAACAGCCGATAGGCACATGGGGACAGCGGCATCTGGACTATCTGAAGCAGTACCACAGGGTTACATACACCAATCTTCTCACAAGTGGCAAGCTGAATACATACCTTGCCGACATTGACAGGCAGGCACAGGAACGCTTTGAAAGGCTCATAGAGGGCATGAAACAGGCACAGGGCATAACGGAACGCCTAAAGGAAGAAAACGCCTTAGAATGGGTACAACACTTAAATAACATAAGGGCTTGTGCAAGGGAGACTGTGAACAAGGAAATTATTTATAATTAGTGAAGAAACGGTAGGATATCAATATCAAAAATCCTGCCGTTTTTTAATGAGGAACGATTCTTGTTCATGGAATCATTTTCTTGATTGTATTATTCGTTTTGACGCATTATAATATCAGTTATGAAGGAGGTTATTTCAATGTTTGATTACATGAATGTAAAAGAAGCGGCTGAAAAATGG